>ERZ651768.3655-NODE-3655-length-10223-cov-3.374532_pt1 | contig 10223 bp, 7 predicted proteins | sample MGYA00514754_ERZ651768 | MGnify/ENA metagenome assembly ERZ651768 | reverse complement strand
TCGGCCGGACGCTATTATCGTAGTCGCTTTCGGGCAAATATTGAGTGAAACCTTTCTTAAAATTCCCAAACGATTCTGCATCAACCTGCATTCCTCCCTTCTACCCAAATACCGGGGCGCGGCTCCCATTCATCGGTCTATTCTTAACGGAGATACCCGAACCGGAGTCACCACTATGATTATGGACAAGGGCATGGATACCGGAGATATTCTGCTCATGAAAGAAACACCTATTCATGAGACCGATAACGCACAAACTCTGCACGACACCTTGTCGGAAATGGGGGGAACCCTGGTACTCGAAACCCTCAAGAGGCTTGAAGAAAATACGCTGCTACCCACCCCGCAGGATCACGGTCATGCAACGTATGCGCCTAAATTGAAAAAAGAAGAAGGTTTGGTTAAATGGGAACAGTCTGCCACCACCCTTTGGAATCAGGTTCGGGGCCTTACCCCATGGCCAGGAACCTACACCTTGTTAAACAAAAAACGGTTACGAATATTAAAAGCCCAAGTTACTGAGGGAGCTCCCGGTGATTGTCCGGGACAAGTTGCGCGGGTTACCGACGTGGGAATTGAGGTGGGCACCGGGCAGGACCGACTGGTCATCACCGAACTTCAACCAGAAGGCAAAAAAAGCATGTCGGCTAAAAGTTTCCTGGCTGGCTATAAAATTGAACGGGGAATCCTGTTTGATTCAACTCCAATTTCAAATCAATCATGAGGTAAATATGCCAAGAACATTAGTCACGGGAGGCGCGGGTTTTCTGGGTTCGCATTTGTGTGAATACCTTCTGAATAAAGGCCATGAAGTAGTTTGCATGGATAATCTTATCACCGGCTCTAAGGATAATATCTCCCACATAAAAAGTGAGCAGTTTCAATTTGTGGAGCACAACGTTTCTGAGTTTATCAACCTGGAAGGCGAGTTGGATTATATTCTTCATTTCGCATCCCCTGCCAGCCCTATTGACTATTTGGAGCTTTCCATCCAGACCCTTAAAGTCGGCGCACTGGGAACTCATAATGCCTTGGGCCTGGCAAAAGAAAAAAAGGCCGTTTTTTTTCTTGCCTCCACCTCTGAAGTTTATGGAGATCCCTTGATTCATCCGCAACCAGAAGACTATTGGGGAAACGTGAACCCCATTGGCCCGCGCGGTGTCTATGACGAAGCCAAACGGTTTGCCGAAGCCATCACCATGGCCTACCACAGGGCACATGGGATCAACACCAAGATCATCCGCATTTTTAATACCTATGGACCACGCATGAGGATCAATGATGGCCGGGCTATTCCCAATTTTTTAAAACAGGCTCTCACGGGAAAGGATTTAACAGTTTACGGAGAAGGCTTACAGACACGAAGCTTCTGTTACGTATCGGATCTCATTGAGGGCATCTACCGCCTTTTAACTTCAGATCAGAATAACCCCATAAATATTGGCAATCCCGATGAAATGACGATTAAAGAAATGGCCGATAAAATTTTGCAAGCTACGAACAGCGAGAGTAAAATCACCTATGTTCCTTTGCCAGAAGACGATCCTAAAGTCCGGCAACCTGATATCACCCGCGCAAAAAAATATTTAAACTGGGAGCCAGTGGTCGGATTGGACGAGGGCCTGCAATCGACCCTGAAATATTTTAAAGAACAACTGCAAATCTGAAACCCCCGGATGTTGGTATGCCAGGAAAAAATTCAACCTTCATAAAATATTGGCCGGAAGATGAGCGTCCGCGCGAAAGATTGATCAAATATGGAAGCAATACCTTGTCTGACGCGCACCTGTTAGGAATCCTCATCGGGTCTGGGGGATCGGCGCGCAAAAAAAATGCGGTAGACTTAAGCCGGGATCTGCTTAACGCGTTTGGCACTCTGGAAAATCTGGATCAGGCAACGGTGACCGAAATGTGCCAGGTAAAAGGCATTGGCTCGGCCAAGGCAGCACAAATCAGAGCCGCACTGGAAATGGGAAAGCGCATGGCTTCAAAGCCTACAAGCATAAAAATCAAATTGAAGCCCAGCCGGGCTTTTGTGGACCAGTTTTCCCTCTTTCTGAAAAACCTGAAAAAAGAAATTGTAAAAATAGTGCTCTTGGATCCCAAACTGCAATATATTAAGGACCTGACTATTTTGGAAGGAAGTTTGAATGCCAGCATTGTTCACCCGAGGGAAGTCATGATTCCTGCAATCCGGGAATCCGCGGCATCCTTTGCCTTAATCCATAATCACCCAAGCGGAGACCCCACTCCCAGCCAACAGGACTTTGAAATTACCCACCGGCTCAACAAAACCGGGAAAATTGTAGGGATTCATATGGTCGACCATATTATCATCGGGGGCAATGGGTTTTTTAGTTTTGCCGACGAAGGCTTGCTGTAGAATAGATCCTATACACTATAAAATGTTTTTTGATTAAATTTTTTGCAAAATGGTAACTTATGCAACGTGTTAAAGATTTTCTTTATTCCAGCGCCGATTTGAAAAGGACCGTCGCCGATACCCTTTCAGGAGACATTCTGGAAGCCGCAAACCGCATCAAGGCCTGCCTGCAAAAAGGCGGGAAACTAATATTAATGGGTAACGGAGGAAGCGCGGGCGACTCCCAGCATATCGCAGCAGAATTGATCGGAAGATTCAAAAAAGAACGGAAGGCCATTCCCGCAATCGCCCTCACGGTTGACACCTCTTCATTAACGGCCCTGGGAAACGATTATGGCTTTGAAACAATTTTTGAAAGGCAGCTCGAAGCTCTGGCCCAGAAAAACGATGCGGTAGTGGGAATCAGCACCAGCGGCAACTCGGAAAATGTTGTGCGGGCCTTGAAAAAGGCAAATGCCCTCGGTGCAGAGACCATTGGACTGCTAGGCAATAATGGCGGTAAAATAAAAGAGATCGCGAATTTGTCTATCGTGATTCCTTCTAACGACACGGCCAGAATCCAGGAAGTACATATAACCATCGGGCATATAATTTGTGAACTAATTGAAGAAGACTTGTAAATGAAAGAAAAGTTTAAATATTTTTTTAACAACAATGAGCGACCAAAAATTCTCGTTGTCGGTGATTTGATACTGGACGAATATATCTGGGGAGGGGTGAATCGTATTTCTCCAGAAGCTCCTGTCCCCATTCTGGAAACCCGCTCCGAGAACCTGGCTTTGGGGGGAGCCGCCAATGTTGCCAATAACCTTGTTGGCCTCGGTTGCGAAGTCCATCTTTGCGGTGCCATTGGACAGGATGAAAAAGGCGATAAACTTTTACAAACCATCCATGACCGGTCTATTCAAACCGAAGGAATTTTCCGGTTCGTTCATCGCCCCACAACTTCCAAAATGAGGATCATCGCCCATAACCAGCAGATTTTGAGGATTGATAAGGAAGACAACCGTCCCATCACCGAAGAAACTGAAAAGAAGTTGATTCAGTATATCAACCAGATTATTCCCGGAATGGATGGGATTATCTGCTCCGATTACCATAAAGGCATTCTGACCGAAAAAATCATTAAAGCCATTATGCACCGAGCCCAGAAATCAAAAAAACCTGTAATCGTCGATCCCAAAAGCTCCGATTTCTCGCTATATAAAGGCGCCAGCGTCATCACCCCTAATGAAAGGGAAGTGGCAAGCTCGGTTCCCATCAAGATCAAGGATAATGAGGACCTGGGCCGGGCCGCAGAATACCTTTTGAACCTGACGCGGGCACAGGCCATCCTCATTACACGTGGGAAAGACGGCATGGCGCTGTATCAAAACAAGGAGAAACTCATATCCATCCCCACCGTGGCCAAGGAAGTTTTTGATGTTACCGGTGCCGGAGACACGGTTATCAGTGTCTTTAGTATGGCGGTGTTTGTGGGTTTCAATTATCACGAAGCCGCATGGCTTTCAAATATGGCCGCCAGTGTTGTTGTCGGCAAAGTGGGAACCGCAGTGATAACCCTGGAAGAAATCAACGAATTTCTGCACGAAGAGATGTTACGCACCTCTCATACCGTCCTTGAACTCGAAGAGTTGAAAACAATCATCAGCATGGCAAAGAGCACGGATAAAAAAGTGGTGTTCACCAATGGTTGTTTCGACATTATTCATGGAGGACATATCGAATTCCTGCAAAAAGCAAAAGCCCTGGGAGATATTCTTATAGTCGGACTTAATACCGATCAATCTGTCAAAAAGTTAAAAGGGGAAAACCGACCCATTAATAATGAAAAAGAACGTGCCAATATTCTTTCTTCTTTAAAATACATCGACTACATCACCCTTTTTGACGAGACCACTCCAGAAAAGCTCATCCGCGAAATAAAGCCCGATATTCTGGTAAAAGGAAACGACTATAAAATCGATGAAGTTGTCGGCCGGGAAATCGTTGAAGGCTATGGGGCAAAAGTTGAGCTTATACCCATTGTCGAAGGCCATTCCACCACCCAAACCCTGGAAAAAATCCTGGAAAGACACAAAGCCAACTGACCCTCCGATTTTCTGCGAAGCAAGGGTTTAGCCAAGGTGCTTGTCGGGAAGCAGGTAGTTTTTAACGTAGTCTGAAATTCCTTCCTCTATAGAAGTGATCGTTTCCGTATATCCCGCCGACCGCATTTTTTCCATTTCGGCACAGGTGTGGTATTGATATTGATCCCGAATGGATTCGGGCATCTCAATATAATTGATATCTACTTTTTTATTCATCGCCTTAAAAACCGCAGAGGCCAGGTCATTCCAGTTTCTCGCTCTGCCTGACCCGACATTATAGATTCCCCCAACATCCTCGTGCTCCATAAAAAACAGGGTCATTGCCACCGCATCACAGACATATAAAAAATCCCGCTCCTGATCCCCATCGCCATATCCGGACTTGTAGGATTTGAACAGGTTCAGAGCACCCGCATCGCGCACCTGCAAAAAACCCTTGCGTACCATACTTTGCATATCTCCTTTATGATATTCATTCGGGCCGAACACGTTAAAATATTTCAATCCCACAATGTCCTTTAGCGCTCCCACCTCTTTGGCCCACAGGTCGAACCATTGCTTGCTGGCCCCATAATGATTGAGAGGTTTCAGGGTTTCCAGCAGGGATTCGTCATCAGAATACCCATTCTCTCCCGCTCCATAAGTTGCGGCACTAGAGGCATAAATAAAACGCACATCCTTCTTCAGGCAGTATTGGGCAAGGAATCGGGTGTACTCAAAATTGTTTTCGCGCAGATAGGCTTCATTGGTCTCCGTTGTTGAAGAACAGGCTCCCATATGCAGAATCGCTGAACACGTAGGAAGTTTTGAGCCTATGACCTCCTTCAAAAAAATATCTTTGCCAACCCATCTTGAATAGATAAGGGCATCTAGGTTCTTCTGCTTTTCAAAGTGGTCCACTTCATCCACTACCCAGATATCCTCAAAGCCTTTCTGGTTAAGGCTGTGCACCAAGGCACTGCCTATGAACCCTGCTCCTCCTGTAACGACGATCATTTTCCTTCCACCTCAGGTTTATCAATCCGATAACTCAAAAAATTCCTTAACGCCCCATGTCCCAAACGCCGGGAAAACTTTACATCCAGCACTGACAAGCGTCCCGCGCCCTGAGAGATAAAAACAGCCGGGTTCCATTGGCGACTAAAAATATCGTCTCCATAAGGGTGATCCAGAATCCATGCATTGGGCAGCCAACTGGGATCATAAATAATTTTACCTTCCTTCATCCGCCCCCCCAATAAAACCACAGAAAAAATTTTTTCATTGCCCGCAACTTCAATCAAGTTCAAGGTCAAACCCGAAGCCTGGTGAAATAGCGGCTCCTTGTTCTCCATCGCTACCGTAAAGGAATCTTCAAACCGAATCAAGGACCGGATTCCTGAGGGACCGGAAACCTTTTCCAACCGAAAGGGTTCTGATCCTAATGAGTCCGGATTCAGTTCCAATTGCTCCCAGCCTGGCAGGAGCTTTAACCAACCCCGCTTTAATCGATAGAATTTAAAAGGTCCGAATTCTTCCACCGCCTCCACGGCCTTTTCAGGGAGACTCGGCCTCTCTTTCCCGGCAATTCTGGTCAACGCCGGAAAGTTTAAGAAACGTATTCCATTTTTTCCGGACTCATGAGAGCTCGGTATGCCAGTTTTTTCGAAATCGAGAAAATAGATGGTTTCCAATTTTCCTTCACGCAGAATATTATCTATACGTTGTCGCATATCACGCGCACCATACAGATAAAACTCCACATGCATTTTATGAGAAACCAGAAGCAGGTCATTCGGATTTAATTTTTGGACAAAATCATGGACCCTGTGTAAAGGTGCCCGCGAAAGGCGCTGAGGATAAATGTGCTGGTGAAATTTCAAACCCGCGATCAGGAAAAGGGCGCTTGCCAAAACTCCTGTCATGGCCAGCAGACCTTTTTCATGAAAGCCGGAATTTCGCTTCATCAATGTTAAAAACCATGCTCCTGTTTCCCGGACACCTATCACACCCAGCAGAAGAAAAAAAGGTTGCAGATAAAAAATAGTTCGGGAGTGCGGAGCTCCTGGAAGCATTTCCAGCAAAAAACCCGCGATTCCAATAAAGATGGGGCCCAGCCAAACACAGGCCATCAGAAAACCCGTAATCCGGTTTTGCCGGAACAACCGGCCCAATCCCATCAAGGCAAACAGGAAAAACAGAATACCTGCTGGTTCAAAGGGGCTTATCCATTCAGCTAGAAGTTCAGAAAAAAACAACGGCAAGGATGTTTTTGCCGCGTTTGAAGTGGCCTCAGCCAGCATTGCCGGACTAATCAACACGTAGAATTGCAAATAAAACACGAGCCCTCCCACCACGGTCGAAAGCAAGGGTATAACCAGAGACGCTTTTTTATATGGCGACAGGTGGTTTCCTGCCATCAAAATTCCCGCCAAAAATATCGCGATCGAAACCTCAAAGAATAAAAAGGTAGGAATTGTCCAGGTTCCCAGAGTCCAGATACCCACCCAGCCGAAAAATGCCAGCACTCTGCTGAACCCTTTGGGGAGCTTTTGAAAATTTAATGGGCGACCTTCAAGTCGATCCAGCACATAAGTCACTGCCATCAGAGCCAGCATCATGATCACGAGGTATCCCCGCGCGTTGGTGGAAAAGAAAATATGTTTTTCACTTACGGCCATCAGAAACGCCGTGGACAATCCCACGGCAACGTTTCCAGAAATCCTCCTGGCCAACTTGTAGCCCAGAAAAATACTGACTATCCCGCAGGCCAATAAGGGCATTCTTAGCAACCATTCTTTCAGCCCGAATGTTTTGAGCAGAAAACTGAGAACGAGGGTCAGGAAAATATGGTTATTGGGGTATTGATAATTGGAAAAAATTTTCAGGTAGGGCATTTGCGCCCAAAGCGAAACCATGGCCAATTCATCCGAAGCCAGCGGCACTCCCAATCCGGGCAATCTAAACAATGCAAAAATGCAAAGAACAATGAGAGCCCAGGACCAAAAAACGCGCTGGTTATTAGAATGATGCGTTGTGGGAAAATTCAAGGTAATCATCAATTCCCTGGCTTAATTTCGTTCCAGTCCAGGTTTGGAAAAAGAGGCGTCCAAGTTTTGTTTGCATGAGAGTTCATTTGTTTCTCAAGCCGGGCCAGCCGGTTTTGGCCAGATGGATGGGTAGAAAAATAGGAAAAAAGTTTCATGTCATTTTCTTCAGAAGCAGTTTTTTCCTCCGAAAGTTCCTTCTGTAAAGACTCCTCTTGCATGAGCTTTTCAAAAATTCGAATCATTCCATGCGGGTCGATATTGGCGGAAAAGATTAATTCCATCCCCTTTTGGTCGGCTTCCGCTTCCATTTCACGGCTCAATCCCAGCGTTTCAAGTTGTCCCGCGAGTTGGACAATCCCTTCCATGACGGAATTCATATCCCCCAAGAAAATAGTCACCAACATACTTTCCGCCATGTTCCGGAGAATCCCTCGGGTGGAATGCCTCAGCAGTATATGCTGGATTTCATGGGCGAGCACACCAGCCAATTCCTCCGGAGACTCTGCCTTATATAGCAGGCCTTCAAAGATCACGATGGGTCCCCCTGGCAAAGCCAGCGCGTTGGCCTGTTTTACTGGTAATATATAGACCTTCAGGTCATAAGGGGACGGATTGCCCTGCAATGACTGTTTCAGGAAATCGACGGTATCCTGCAAGACCTTGAGGACTTCCTGATCAGGTTTCCGCGCCACCGGAAGCATTTCTAATATAGACTGGCCCACCGTCACTTCCCATTCAATGGGAATTTTTTCGACCATCTGGTCAGCCAGAAACGAAGGAACGGTTTTAATAAATACATACGCGGAAAAAATTAAAACCAGTATTCCCGCAGAATAAAGTTTCCAATTAAAATTGGGTCCCTTTCCGGTTGCAAAAACACTTTTCGGCGCAATCTTTATAACACTTTCATAAAAATCGAGGTCCTCCACCACCAGGGTTTCCAGGCGTTTGCCATTTTTATCATCGACACGATGTTCAATATGGAAAGGACTGGTTTCTGCAGCCCAACGAAGGTGGGGGTGGGCCCAACGGACCGGTTCATGGCCGGGCTCTTTGAGAATTATTTCCTGGGGAGTGAGTTCAACATCGACAAGATGTTTTTGGGAGCTTCTGCCATCAAATAAAGAACCTGCAAATTGCAATTTTCGAGCAGTCATACCCGCCTCCTAGCCGGAGGGGCAGTACGCAACAACCTTCTCTGGCAAGCAAGAGTTGTCTCGGCTTGGTATATTCATCAACTTTTGCTTTGTGGGACGGTATCATAAAAGCCTGATCCCGTCCATAATAGTTTGATTTTTATATTAAAACTCGACTCCCGAAAGATTTTTAAGGGCCGAATAATCAAAACCGGATCTCATAATAATTTGCCCCACGGCTTTTTAAGCCCATGGATAAGTGGCACCACCCTACATCAGGCCAACCAGCATTAAAGTCACAGTTGTATAAATTTTTTCTGATCAACGAGTTTTAGCCGCACCAACCTCAGTCTCTCTTTGTTTCTCAATAAGTTGGGGAAATAACAAAATTAAGTTATAATTACAGATTCCTGGTTATACTCAGTATCTCAATCCCTTTAACCCTGAAAAATGAAATACTTAGTTGTTATCGCGGCGGGTCTGACAGACAAGCCTTTCGCGGAAAAAGATAATAAAACCCCTTTGCAGTTAGCTGACACCCCAAACCTGGATGCCCTGACGCAAAACGCAACGTGCGGACCCGTTCAAACCATACCGGATGATTTGCCTCCGGGAAATGAAATCTCCTGTCTGGGACTTCTGGGCCTCGATCCGAAAAAATATTCTTCGGGCCACGCTCAGCTTTCAGCAATGGGATTAGGGGTAAGACCCGCGCCGGGTGAGGTCGCACTCTGTTGCGATCTGGTCACCCTGCAACCCACTCATGATGATATGGTCATGAAAGATTATACTGGCGAGCATCTTTCCCATGATGATTCCGGTATTCTCATCAACGCCCTTAAAGAGCAAGTGGTCGATACTTCGGTTACGTTCCATCATGGTGGCGGGTATCACAACCTGATGTTTATAAAAATTCCGCCGATTTCAGAAAGGTTGTCTCCGCCAAACGAACTCATCGGCGAGGGAATCCGCCAATTTATGCCTGAGGGAAACGCGGTTCGCGAACTGGTCTTGGTAATGAACCAGGCGCAAATTATTTTGCATAACCATGCCTACAACAAAAAACGTGTTGCCGAAAAAAAAGACCCGGTTAACAGTATCTGGATTTGGGGAAATGGCGAACTCGCCAAACTGCCCTCGTTCCGGGAACGGTATGAAAAAAGCGCGTCTTTAATTTCCGCATCTTTGATGGTTAAAGGAATCGGCAAGCTCACCGGAATGAATGTCGTGGAAGTGGAAGGGGCGACCGGGTTTTCCGATACCAATTATTCTGCAAAAGTTTCTGCGGTGCTCAAGGAACTGGAAAGCAAAGATGTCGTTTTCCTGCACATTTCAGCGGGAGAAGAAGTTTCGCTCAAAGGCGATATTGACGATAAGATTTTAATGATCGAAGACTTCGATGCCGAGGTCATTGGACCCCTGGCTCAGGCAATGGAGACGATGGGAAATATAAAAATAATGGTGGTGGTCAACCATGTCAGTTCCGCTCAATCGATGAAATATGATCGATCTCCGGTTCCTTATCTGGTTTATCCTGCCTCATCGGGAAACACCAACAAATATGACGAGCAACTTTTAGAATCCG
>ERZ651768.3653-NODE-3653-length-10225-cov-2.090461_pt1 | contig 10225 bp, 7 predicted proteins | sample MGYA00514754_ERZ651768 | MGnify/ENA metagenome assembly ERZ651768 | reverse complement strand
TTTGGAATTCTTAAGAGGAAAAATAGGTAATGCTTTTGGAAATTTATTTTCAATGCTAACAATTTTAAAGGGATTACCTTTATCTTATTTCAAAGATTTACAAGATGATAAAGAGCTAGTTTTTAATTCATTTGACCAATTAAAATATTAAATAAATTAATTGGCTATGAAGTACAGGTCAATGTTTTTGAAGTTAAAGGTCCAGCTCTTGTTGCACGATTAGTTGGGCAAAATATAGCGCAACAAATAGAGAAAAAAATGAATTCGCAAGTTGCCCATCCCCCCAGGGAGAATTCGCCAGATGTTCGGTTTTTTAAATGTCAATTGTGGTTGCTGTTTAGTCAATTTTCCGCGATAGGGCCGAAAGTGGATCTTGATAAGGCGCCTATTCCGTGAGAGGCAAACTATGACCCAGATGACCGTCTATACTGCACGCCGCATACGGACTATGGATCCAGGTCGGCCTCTGGCTGATGCGGTGGCCATCAAGAACGGACGTATTGTATCAGTCGGTACTTTGGAAAGTATGCGGCCGTGGCTGGACACCTATGCCCACCAGGTCGACGACCGTTTTAAGGACAAGGTGATATTCCCAGGATTTATAGATCCTCATACCCATTTTCGGATGTCTGGGGTCTTTATGGGTCTGACATATCTGGGGCCGATTGATCAACAGGGACCGCGCGGTTTCAACAAGGGCCTAGCGACCCGTTCTGAAGTATTGGACAAACTGCGCCAGGTGGACAGCGAGCAGGAAGACCCGTCCCAGCCGATCGTGGCTTGGGGCCTAGACCCTGCTGTGCAGGGCGGGCAGTTTCATCGCGACGAGCTTGATACAGTTTCAGCTACGCGGCCGATCTGGACGGTGACCTATGCTCCACATGTGGTGGTCGCCAATAGTGCCATGCTCGAGGTGATCGGCATTGACGAAACAAGTAATGTCTATGGCGTCGAACGTTATGAAGACGGCCGCCTGAACGGCCAATTTGTGGAGCGGGCTGCGTCGGCTATCGCGACCAAGCCGGTAGCCAAATACCTAAACGAACCCGGTCACGGGATTGCAGCAATCAGAGCCCTGGGGAAGACGGCTCAGGCTGCCGGCATCACTGCAACGGCAGATATGGTGTTCGGCTATCTAGACCTTGAGGCGGAGTGGGCCGATCACCAGGAGGCGGTGATGGATCCTGAATTCCCACTCAGAATGTACCTGGTGCCGATTGAGGGACGGCTCAGCGCTGAGCACGGTGACGCCGCCGCCACCTTTCAGCTGGAGTTGCAGAAGAAAAATACGGATAAGCTTGCTATCCATGGCGTCAAGTTCGTCAATGACGGCTCTTACCCGGCGATGACGCTGCGGCTGCGTTATCCAGGTTATTTGGACGGCCATGAAGGTCATCGTGGCGAGACGCCTTGGGAAGAGCTGGTCGAGACGATGTTGCCCTATTGGCGGGCTGGTATTCAAATACATAGCCATGCCAATGGCGACGAAACTGTACAGATGACCCTGGACGTGCTGGAACAATTGCAACTGCGACATCCGCGCTTCGACCATCGTTTCACAATCGAACATTATTGCATCAGTACGCCCGACCAAGCACGGCGTTTGAAGGCCCTCGGCGGCCTAGCCAGCGTTAACGACTATTTCGTGCACTACCGCAGCTTGATCCATGCTGAGCAAGGCTTCGGCCCTGATAGAGCCGAAGCAACGGCACGGCTAGGTAGCCTGGAGCGGGAAGGCGTGGTGTTTGCCCTGCATTCGGATTTTTCGCTAGTACTTACTCCGATCCACCCACTGACTGCAGTCTGGATTGCTGTTAATCGTATCGCCCTGGACGGGACAGTCCAGGCACCCGGAGAGCGTATTGGCGTTGACCGGGCGATGCGAGCCATTACCATCGACGCCGCTCACATCCTCAGCCGCGATCATGAACTGGGCAGTATTGAAGCCGGCAAACTAGCAGACTTCACGTTACTCGAAGATGACCCCTACGATGTCGATCCAATGGATATCCGGGAGATTGGAGTTTGGGGCACGATGTTGGCCGGTAAGGTCTTTCCTGCAGATGCCTGAGAATGGCATGCCCATTGTCGACACTGCGGTCGAAATAGCGAAAGCCTACGATACTCTGCAGTACCTGATGGGCATGGTTGAGGTTGACGCGATGGAGAGGCGGCAGATCCAAACGTCCGCCGGGTCTATACCCGTATCTATCGTCGGTGGGTTCCTCGGTGCGGGCAAGACCACTCTGTTGCGTCGGTTGCTTATTGCTCCCCACAATATGCACATCACCGCCATCGTGAACGATTTCGCTGATTTGAATATTGATGCTGAACTAATAGCTGACGTCGCTGAAGACGCTATTGCTCTGACCAACGGCTGTGTCTGTTGCAGCCAATCAGGTGGCATTGCTCGCGTTCTCACTAAACTGACGGCCGATACGAGCGTACCAGAATTGGTGCTTCTAGAAACCAGCGGCGTAGCTGATATTTGGGCTGTGACGCAGACAGTAGAGAGCCTACCTGGATTTCGGATCGATTGTGTCACGACAGTGGTCGATGCGGCTGCTGTAGCTTACTCGGGCACAGTAGATTATTTGGTGCAACGCCAAACAGTAGCCGCGGATCTATTGTTGTTGAATAAAATGGATCTGGTCTCACCGGCAACGGCTACGGAGGCCGAGGCGAGGTTGGAGCAACTGGCGCCTCGGGCTCAGATACTGCGCACCATCGACTGCTCTGTACCTCATGGCGTTATTCTTTCATCGCACTCCCATGCAGCTGATGAGTTGGGGGGTGGCATTATTGATGACCAGCATTTTGCTACACTTAAATTGGCTGCCGACAGACCACTGGATCAAACCGCTGTTGAGCGCTGCCTATCCGCCTTGCCTTCGGGGGTGCTTAGAATTAAGGGCTTTCTGCGTCTATCTATCAATCCGGATTGCCTTCAAGCTTTGCAGGTCGTCGGCCGTCGTTGGCGCTGGGACCCGGTCGGGAGGGAAGTCAGTTCTGAGGGTCAATTAGTCGTCATCGGACTAGTGGCAGCAATGGACCCAAAGTTAATTCAGGCTCATTTCGCGTCAGCAGGATTGCTGCTCTTGTCTCAGTAAGCGGCTGCAACAGCTGGCCCGATAGAGGATCTGCGGGGGGCATAGGGATTTGCCGACAGTGACGCCTTTGGCATTATTGGCATCACCAAACATCATACATCTTGTTTAAAGAATTGGTGTTGGTTTGTGCCTAAGCCCCGATATTGCGTTTCCAGCAATTGCTGCCATTAGGACCACACCTCCCAACAGCGTAAAAGTACTAGCCGTCTCACCTAGAAAAATCCACACCCATAACGGACCAAGGACGACCTCAGTCATTGATAGGAGGGCCAATTCCGCTGCGGGAACGGCTTTTGAACCAATAGTGTAAATTACCATTCCGGCACCTACCTGGAACACGCCCAAAAGTGCGGCAATTAGAATGTCTTGCGCAGGCAGTAATAGTGAATATCCAGCTGAATTGCAGACGGCAGCTGAAATAATAATAGCGAAAATACCAGCCAGGAAAACCGTCGGCATCATATCGTCCATCTTTCGCCAACGCAGGGCGATTGTGAAAACGGCAAACCCTAAAGCCGCAATCAGAGCGGCAATATTACCGCTTGAACGACCCATAGAAATGCCTTCCCAGACCATGGTGCCTATTCCAATCATGGCGAAGGTCATTGCCCACCAAGTAGCGATCCGAATTCGCTCTCGCAATATGAACAGTCCTAGGAACGCGGCCATAAACGGTGCAGCGGCAAACAAGAACATCGCGTTAGCAACGGTGGTAGCTTTTATGCTGAAGACACCGCCAAAAAAAGCAGTCACTAGCGCAAATGCACCAATTATCCCGGCCAACCCACACTTGCGAATAACCGCAAATGGTTTACCTCCCGAACGGGCTGCAATAATCAAAAATAAAAACGGCACCAGCGCCAGGGAACGATAAAACAAAATTTGCCAGACATTGGCTACTTCGATGAACCTTATTCCGATGCCCATCGATGACCAGCAAAAACCGGCAAGTAGGACGAGGACTACTCCGTATCTATAAGTAGGTGTGCCAAATAACATATTTGCCAAATTCGATTATGAAACAGACGCTTTCCAAATCACTCAGCCTGCCATTGACCTCATTCGTCAAATTTAAGCAATGAGATTTTAAGTCTCGGAACTTCCTGAAATTTATATTCGCCTAATCGAGCTTGATTGACGTACTTATAATGGACGTTGGAGCAGGAAACGGAGTCTTCCTATGGCTGAAATATTCCCAAATCTCTTTAGTTCCTTGAAGATCGGCCATTACACTTTAAAAAACCGCATCATGAACACCGGTCACGCGGCACATTTTCAAACCGGCGATGGCCTGCCAACAGAGCGTTATGTTGACTATGTGCGAGAACGCGCAAAGGGAGGGGCTGGCATCATTGTCACTGGCCATACGGTGCCCCACTATGACGGCGATGCTTCTCTGTCATTGGCCAATTATGACGATCGGATAACGCCCATCTATCAACGTTTCGCCGAGGCAACTCATGCCTACGATGTGCCAGTGTTAGCTCAACTCGGCCATCGTGGCCGAAGAGTAGCGGATGCCGGTGCTTATTTACAACGGCCTAACATGGCGCCGTCGGCAATTCCTGCGCCGGATTTCTCTACACCACAATTGGTACCCCATGCCATGTCAATTGCGGAAGTGGAGGCAGTTGTCGAAATGTTTACCAATGCCGCAAAACGTGTTCAAAAAAGTGGAATGGACGGTATCGAGTTATCAGTTGGCATGGATTATTTATTCGCAAATTTTCTTAGCGAACAAGCCAATCAGCGCGACGATAAATACGGCGGTGGCACTTTGGCTGAACGCATGACATTCCTCGAAGAGGTAGTTGATGCCATACGAAGTGAGCTTGGGGCTAGATTGCTGCTAGGCATCCGCTTTTATGATGATCTGGTTGATTACAGCCTAGAGCTTAAGGATTACCAGGCCGTCGCCCGATTGCTCGAGATTGGAGGAAAAGTCGACTATTTCAACATGTGGCAGGGGATAGTCCCCAGTCCTAAAAGCGGACGTGCTCACTGGCCGTCGCATCATTTTCAGCCGGGCCAGTTCTCCTATTTACCAGCAGCGCTAAAGGAAGTGGTCTCCCTGCCGGTAGTAGGTGCTGGGCGGATTGACTCTCCTTCCATAGCTGAGGGGATGATCGCAGAAGGCAAGACTGACATCGTTGGTATGGCTCGAGCACTTATTGCCGACCCGCACCTGCCCAACAAAGTTCAAGCCGGGCGTATTGATGAGATCCGCACTTGCATTGCTTGCACTCAAAGTTGTGTCGGACATATCTACCTCGGCATGGGTGTGGGTTGCATCTACAATCCGGTGACGGGTCGCGAGGCGGAGTGGGGAAATTTAGAAACTGCAAAAGACAAGAAAAAAGTAGCCATAATTGGCGGTGGTCCCGCTGGCATGGAAGCTGCTCGCACATGTGCTGAACGAGGGCACCAGGTAGTGTTGTTCGAAAAAGACCGGAGACTTGGCGGACAAATACAGCTGATAATGCGAACGCCATCGCGAGAAAATTTTGAGGAAATAATCCTGTTTTTTGAGCGGCAATTGGAGAGATTGGGCGTTGAAGTCCGGCTAGATCGTCAGGCAGATGTCGACGAAATCCTCAGCGAGAAACCCGAAGCGGTAGTCGTAGCAACCGGCTCGTCAGCGTATCGCCCGGAGATACTTGGCACTGAACAAAGGCATGTACTAACGTCTCGGGACGTGATCCGCGGTAATGCCGAGATCGGTCAGCGGGTCTTGGTTGTAGACACTCTCGGTCGAGCAGAAGGTGCTACTACGGCTGAAATGCTAGCAGATCAGGGGCGCGAAGTGGAAATCGTCACTGGACTTGAATACGTCGCGCGCGATATGCCACCGCCAGCTTGGCACCCATTGATGGAGCAATTGATCCTCAAAGGGGTGACCCTTACGCCATTCACCGGGGTCTGGGAAATTCTTGAGAATTCCGTTGAAGCATACAATGTCGTTACCTGGGAGCCGAGGACAATGGAAGGAGTGGATACTGTTGTGCTGGCTTCCGGTGGAGAAGCTGACGATTCACTCTTTCACTCTTTGACGGGAGAGGCCCCCCAGCTACACCAAATCGGTGATTGTTACCAACCGCGTGACATTGAATTGGCCGTTATAGATGGGCACCGGATCGGCCGAGAAATCTAGTTTTTGACGTGGTTAGCTCTACATGACTGCTCACGAAATACTGAAAATGGGCTCCAGGGCCCAACCAGTTCTTTGGATAAAATGTATTTCTAAAGCACTGGTTTGGCCGAGCTAGATACGCGCGCACTTGGTCAGTGTGATATCTGTTAATTTCTCAGTTATCACAGGTAAAATAAGTGATCTGAGATAACCTGAAGTTTAGAAATCTTGCCATTTTGCTCTTGCTTAATAATGGAGCCCAGTTTTTTGATAAATAATTCTAGTTGCCAATCTGCGCGGAACCACCCTACGCTATCTAACTAACCAATAAACGGTAGTGGTCAGCCACAAACCGAAAAAAAATATTATTAACTGAGGAAACTCCAAAGGTATGGAAGGCACTTTCCAAGTATTTTTTAGTATTCTCAGTTGGACATCCGTCATGGTGTTGGTGGTTCTCGGACTGGGTGTGATTGCCAGCATGATGGGTATATTTAACTTCGCCCATGGGGATTTCATGCTTTTGGGCGGGTATACTCTTTATCTATTTTCTGTGTGGGGCTTCCCACTTTGGTTCGGAATTGTTGCCGCGCCCATCGTAGTGGGAATTGTCGGCGTGATTTTAGAGCGAACCGTCATTCATCGGTTTTATGCGGCTCCAATCGCAGCTATGTTGGGTACCTATGCTCTTGGGGTTATTATTAGGGAAACGGTTCGGGGCTTAATTGATGGAATGTATTTACGTGTTCCTGCCCCGATGCAGGGTCTGGTTGTCGTGGGGGATATAAGTATCGCAGAATGGCGGATCGCTGTTCTCGTTATATCGTTATTGGTACTACTTGGATCCTACTTACTTGTGAACCGGACTAACTTCGGTCTTCGCGTTCGCGCGTCTTTGGAGAACCCTGAACTGGCTCGAGCGTCGGGCATATCAACCTCACAGATTTATGCTGTGACCTTTGGTTTTGGTGCTGCGTTAGCTGGGCTAGCCGGCGCGCTTATGGCGCCATTGTTGATGTTCAGTGCCGACATGGGGTTGAAGTTTTTGATTCAAGGGTTTTTGGCCGTCATGCTGGGTGGCATAGGCACTTTCGAAGGACCCGCATTAGGTGGCGCTATCATCGGCGCAATGGCTTCTGGTTTGCCTTATGCATTGAACCCGATCCTGGCTGATGTATTGGTGTTCGTTATCGCCATAGTACTTGTTAAATTCAAGCCAATGGGGCTTGTAGCAAAAGGGAGGAGATAAGTTGTGACTAAATTAATACAAAATGAACAATCAAATGTGCAACTAACCCGTCGGGGTTTTTTGCAAAATGCGGCTTGGATGGCAGGTGCTGTTGCAACCGGCGTAGGAAGCTGGGTTTTCCCAGCTAAATGGGCGCACGCGGCGGGCCCAATCAAGGTTGGAATAGCGACGGACTTGACCGGACCAATTTCATTTGCAGGCATTCCTAATTCTAGAATTGCCAAGATAGCTATTGACCAAATCAATGCTGATGGTGGCATTTTGGGACGCCCATTGGAGATGTATCTTGAAGATACAGCCTCGAATGAGCAAATCGCAGTTGGCGTCGTGCGCAAATTGGCGCAACGAAATCGTGTTGATGTAGTTCTTGGGGGAATTACCAGCTCTATGCGTAACGCCATCAAGGACGTTATCGTTGGGCGAGGGCGTACGCTTTACATTTATCCACAGCTCTATGAGGGTCGCGAGTGCACACCTCATCTCTTCTGCACTGGACCAACGCCAGCTCAGCAGTGCGATGACTTAATTCCTTGGCTTATAGCCAACGGCGGTAAACGCTTCGCATTTCCGTCTGCCAACTATGTTTGGCCACGTGTTCTGAATGAATACGCTCGGAAGTCAGTCGAAAAAAATGGTGGTGAGGTCGTATATGAAGAATACTTCCCTCTTGACCAAGTTGAATATGGTGCATCCGTTAAACAGATCATGGATGAGAAGGCTGACGTTGTATTCAATACTGTCATACCTCCGGGGTTGTCGCCTTTTATTAAGCAGCTTTATGAGGCTGGTTTTTCAGCGAGAGGCGGACGGTTGTCTTGTGTCTACTATGATGAAAACTGTCTTAATTTTAACACCGCAGCAGAGATGGAAGGGTTGGCCAGTTGTCTGGATTATTTCCAGAATATTGAAGACCCGTTTAGCGCAGAGCTTCAAGCAACGTATAAAAAGAAGCATGCGCACAAGGATAAAGTTCTGTTCACTGCCGGTAGCGCGTCGACAGGAATGTACCGTGGGATCAAACTTTGGGAATCTGCAGTTAAGGAAGCTGGTAACGTAGACCGTGAAAGCGTGTCAGCAGCGATGGACCACGCCAAAATTGCTAATGGTCCGGGTGGCCCAGCCAGTATCTTGCCGGGTACGTATCATACCCAGATGAACATGTACATCGCAGTAGCCAAAGACGGAAAATACGAAATTATTGATAAGGCCGAACAGGTACATCCAAAGGAGTGTGGATAGAGGAATTCCTGGCCGCGTGATCGTGTTGATCGCGCGGTCACGGCCCTCACCAGACCCCGTTCTTGAATAAATGACTATCCTTAATAGGGTCGCAAGGGCACGTCCTGGGACAAGCAGCCGTCTCAGCCGTCTGCTAACCATTGAGCTTTTGGTGCTTGTGCTATTCGCCTTAATGCCCTTGTTGTTGGTTTTGATTTGGGGTGAAGATGACTCGTTCTTTTGGGTCGTTTTTACAACTAAGGTGATGCTCCTCAGCTTTTTGGCCTTAAGTTTTGATCTTGCCTGGGGCTATGCCGGTTTGATGAGTTTTGGTCAGGCTTTATTTTTCGGGGGTTCCGGATATGTCGTGGCTGTGATGTCACGTGATTTGGGCATTTCATCCGTCTTCATAATCGTACCAGTAGGGATAGTGGTCGGACTCATTTTGGCTGCGCTTCTAGGCGCGTTTTTGTTATCTGGCAGCAGGACGCCGAGCATAATTTTTATCGCCTTTGGAACGTTGACGGGCTCCTATGCAGCAGAGCGGTTAGCCCGAGCGTGGTACTATCTTGGTGGGCAAAACGGCGTTTCAGTATCCAAGACGATGACAATTGGCGACATGCCGTTGTACGAGGGGTTCGGTTTCTATTACCTGGCCTTTGGGTTTCTTCTCATAGTTTATATTGGTTGCCGGTTCTTGGTCCGGTCACAATTTGGATTGGTATTGGCGGGAATTCGTGAGCGAGAGGAGCGTATCGCTTTTCTCGGCTATAAAGTGCAGTTGACCCGGGCGTTGGTTTTCGCATTGAGTGGAGCTATAGCGGGATTAGGTGGCGGCCTTTATGCCTTCCACGAAGGTTTTGTCTGGCCGGCCTTAATGGGACCTCTAACTTCAACACAGGCTATTCTTTATAGTTTGTTTGGTGGTGTTTCTACGTTGATCGGTCCAATAGTTGGTGTATCGGGGATCGAGTTCGCGACGATAATCCTGATCGATTATTTGCGGGATTATTGGATAATCATCCTGGGATTCCTGTTGTTGCTTGTGATTATGTTCCGACCTACAGGTTTGGTTGGCTTGCTTGTCTCTGATCGGGAACGAATAGGCAGTTTCGGACGGCATGGGGTCGTCCGTAAGCCAGATGCACGAGGCGACTGATGGCGTTGCTCGAAGTTAAAGGCGCGCGCAAATCCTATGGTAAACTAAATGCTTTGGACTCGGCGGATTTAGTCGTGGAGAGCCAGCAATTTCATGGCTTAATTGGACCAAACGGCTCCGGAAAGACCACACTCCTAAAATGTATAGCCGGTGCCGAGTATCCTGAAGAGGGTACACTCACCTTTCTGGATGAAGAAATTTCGACAATGCCGCCAGCGGTTAGGGCGCGTCGCGGCATGAGCCTGAAATTTCAGATCACCAGCGTGTTCAATCAGTTGAGCGTCTATGACAACATTCTTCTGAGTCTCCAGGCCACGCAACCTTTATTACGTTTGGCGGGCTCTCAATCCCGTGAGAGA
>ERZ651768.3651-NODE-3651-length-10229-cov-8.903861_pt1 | contig 10229 bp, 10 predicted proteins | sample MGYA00514754_ERZ651768 | MGnify/ENA metagenome assembly ERZ651768 | reverse complement strand
TCACCCATTGATATTGATCGTGTCGCAGTCAACCAGAATGCAACTATTCGATTCTCGTCCTTTGGTGGGGGCACCGTGCCGACAATTCATGGCCAAGTAATCAACCTGTCTGCTGACCGACTGTTCGACGAAGTTTCAGGCCTGCCTTATTACCTGGCGCGCGTCGAGGTAACCCCTGAAGGGATGGAGGACCTAGATGATTTAATCCTGATGCCTGGCATGCCAGCTGAGGTATTTATCGCAACAGGCTCCCGTACATTTTTGCAGTACCTATTCAAACCTTTTACCAATGCTATAGCGCGCAGCCTCAGGGAAGACTGATTTATGAGAAAGGCTAAGATGTTGCCCTATTTCTGGGCGGGCGTGTTTGGGCTTTGCTCGGCGTACTCGCTAGCCGCTGAAAATTCCAGGTCATTGCCCGGTTCTACGCTCGAAGATTTTTTTACAGCGGCAATCAGCTTCAGCCCCCGGATCAGAATCGCTGAAGAAAGCCTTAACATAACCAGTGCCCGCAGGCGTGCAGCCAATGGTCTTCTTCTACCTCAGGTAAATGCTAATGCTAACCTGTCTGACAACCGGCGCACCCAGATAAACCTCCTGCAGAAATTTGATGGCGAACGCTATTCTATCTCTCTAACCCAGGCCCTGTTTAATTGGCAGGCTTTTTCAGCCAGAAAACAAGCCTATCTTGTCGAAGACCAAGCTGAGGAACAGTACTACTACGAGCTGGCATTTTTGCTGACAGAAGTGGCGGAAAAATATTTCAATGTGCTGCAAGCGGAAGATGCGCTTGAATCCATTGCGTCTGAGGTCGAGGCTGTCTCCACTCAACTTGCTCAGATTCAGAGCCTTTACGATCGCCAATTAGCTCAGATTACTGATCTTTACATAGGCCAAGCAGCGCTGGCTGCAGTGCAGGCCCAAGAATTGAGACTTGAGGCTGAGCTTGCCCTGAACCAGGAAGCCCTGCGCTCGGTATCAGGTCTCAACGTGGGGCCCTTGTTTCGTCTTGACGAGTTGGCCGAAATTCCGCCCGTAGAAAACAGTGTCCAGTTTTACGTGCAGCAGGCGGAAGAGCAAAACCAGCAGATCCAAGCCAGAGAATATGCCTTGCAGGCAGCTCAGGAGCGCATTTCCGAAAGGAAAGGAGCTTACATGCCGCGGGTAACATTTATCGCCCAGCGCCAGGATTCGGATGTCGGATTCGATAATCTCCCAATGATCCGTTCTGACAACACCTACATTGGTCTCGATGTTTCCATCCCTATTTATGCCGGGGGCAGCAATCGGGCAGCAATAAGTGAAGCAATCAGTCGGCGCAGCATTGCAGAAAGTGAGTTAAGGTCAGTGCGCTTGGAAACAGGCGAGTTGGTTCGTTCAGCTTACCTGCAAGTGCAGTCTTCGCGAGTTCTCACAGAGGCAGCAGTCATTCTAGTGGAGTCTACTGCATTATCTTCCGAAGCCATGCAACAGGGGTTCGATCTGGGAACAGTAACCAGCGTCGATGTTCTTAATGCCTTACGGGACCAATTCCAGGCAGAACGCGATTTGCAACGGACACGTTACGAACACATTAAGTATCTGCTACTCCTGAAACGTGAGACCGGAACCCTTGAAGCCGAAGACATGCTCGAAGTAGGCAGCTGGTTGATTCCACCAGACGCTTAACGCCCATCCATGACTATCCTGCAACGTATTACGACCGAGTACATTGAATCGGAAGACAGAATTCGACTCACTGCAATAACCGACGCAGAAGAGACACTAATTTTGTGGACAACCCAGCGATTGCTAATACGGCTGGTAGCCCATTTTCTAGGATGGCTAGAAAAAGAAGCCCCTGAGGTGGCCCGGTCTTCGGCCATCGGCACTGGGGCCACCTCTGCATTGCAGGGGATGGCCCAACAATCCGCCGTCGCGAATCTGCAGAATCAATCTGCAGTGACGGCGAACTCTGAGTCAACCACCTTGCTGGTTAAGGAAATCGATATCAAAATGAGTGAAGAGGCCGTACTGCTGGTCTTCAAGTGTGATGATGGTCAGAAGGCGGAGCTAAGCTTTACAGTTCAACAGTTACGGCAGTGGCTGGGAATGATTCACCAGCTGTGGCGACAAGCAGAGTGGCCCGTATCGGTCTGGCCTGACTGGATGGATGATAAGCAACAGCCTGATTCAGTCGACGCTGATTCTTCAGTCCATTGATGTGATCAATACACCAATCGATCACTGATAAAGGTCAACAATTTTGTGTGTTACCTCTTGCAGGCTCATCGCCATATCTTTTGACTGAAACCGGAAAAACCCCTCTGCAAACTCTACCTTGGCAGGCAGTGAAAAAGTGCGGCCCTTGTCCAATGCCAGTACCAGCTCTTGGTAGTTGTTCTCGCTGTTCTGACTGGCGTAAATTGCCATGGCCTTCTTTTTCTCCGCATATTGTTCAGTGACATCGATCAATAGATTTACCGGGTTTTGAACACCAATTTCATAAGCTATCGCTTCGGGGACAACGCCGTTCCCGCGTAATTTCTGAAGAGCGGACCAAACCAAGAAAGCAGTTGCGCGGTGATCCGGGTGTATTTCAAAAGGCCCCGGAAAGAACACCGCTGCAGGAGCTAGGGCACGGATTGTATCGGTTATCTTTCCGACCAGGCTCTCATTATAATCCAACCCGCGGTCGGGTTCTGACCAACAATGCAATGATTTAATGCCTAATAACTGAGCTGCTTGATTCACCTCTTCTTCGCGAACCTTGACTAGGTCTTCGCTTTCACCCCCTAAAGCGCCATCAGTAAGCACCACAAGATGAGTTTCTATTCCTTCATTTTTTGCTTTCAGCAAACTTCCACCCATTCCGAATGTTTCGTCATCGGCATGGGGTGCGAATACGAGCCACGGCCCTGATGGTAGCAGGGAAGCCTGGAATGGAATGAGCACGTGTTCCGGATTTAACATAAAGATGAATGGACGAAACTGTATGGTTGAAAAGGTGCTGAGTATAAAGGCTCGAGGTGGGATTTTTTAGTTTTTTTAGTGAATTCATGGTTAAATTCCCAGCCGTATACTCGTGCTGATGCGTACCCATTTCGAAACCCTACTAACAAAGGATTGATATGTTTTTTACACTGCTTCGGCAATGGGTAATCACACCAGTCGAAAATTATCGCCTCTTTCATCACTTCACCAGGCAAGATTTTGTTGCACAGTTCGCTGCTTCTATCGGGGGCTTCTTATGGCTGTTTGTGACTCCGATCGCTCACATTGTCATATATGCTTTTGTCTTTGGTTATATTTTTCAACTGCGGGCACTACCAGAGTTCGGCCAAACCGAGTTTGTTATATTCATGATGATTGGTTACCTGCCCTGGTTTGCCTTCGCCGAAGCGGTTGGTAAGTCTCCGGGGTTGTTATTAGAAAAAGCCGGGTTGATAACCAAGGTTTTATTCCCGGTTCAGGTTATTCCTGTCGTAGGAACAGTAGTTCCTTACCTGACACACGTCATAGGCTTTTGTTTACTGTTGGTTTATCTCGCTATGCAGGGTTACTTTAGTCTGCTGTGGTTGTGGCTACCGGTGATTTTTTTCCTGCAGTTTTTGTTCACCCTAGGGCTGGTTGCAGTGTTGTCAGCTCTCTGTGTGTTTTTGCGCGACTTGCAGCAAATTGTGTCGCTCTTGGTAACTATCTGGTTTTTTCTAACCCCCATTATTTATCCGATTACCCTTATTCAAAGCGAAGGCGCGCGGGAGCTGTTCATGCTTAACCCGATGCACAGCTTTGTGAACTTGTATCGTGAAATAATTTTGATCGGAGAGTTTCCGCTTGTTAACTTCCAAATTATTTTACCTGTGGCATTCATCACTTATCTCATAGGCGGCTGGCTTTTTCTCAGGATCAAACACGCCTTTGGCGACGTGCTATAACGGGCATTAATAATGACGCGTGTCTCCGTAAAAAACCTCCATAAGGACTTCAAGATATACGAAAGACCACAGGATCGCCTGTCTGAACTGATCCTGCGCCGACAGAAACACACGATTTTCCATGCCCTGAGTGACATTTCGTTTGCTGTTCAGGAAGGGAAAAGCTTAGGCATCATTGGTGTTAATGGCGCCGGTAAATCGACCCTTCTGAAATTACTGGCAGGCACCTTACAACCAACAGGAGGTGATATCGAGATAAGAGGTCAGGTAGCTGCTTTACTGGAATTGGGTGCGGGCTTCCATCCCGAATTCACTGGTCGTAAAAACATTTATTTGAATGCATCCTTGTTGGGCGTGCCTGATAAAAACATAATAGAACTCGAAAACGACATTATCGAGTTTTCCGAGTTAGAATATTTTATCGATCGCCCTGTAAAGACATATTCATCAGGGATGTACGTAAGGCTCGCTTTCTCCATAGCTACGATGGCGCGACCAGACATACTGGTAATCGATGAGGCCCTGTCCGTGGGCGATCTAGCATTCCAGAAAAAATGCGTGCAGCGCATGAACGAGTTTATAGATGAGCAGAAAACCATGGTGTTCTGTAGTCATTCCATGTTCCACGTGCAAGAGCTTTGCGATACCGCTATCTGGCTGGACAAAGGCCAAATCAAAGAGATGGGTGATAGCGACAAGGTAGTCGGTCACTACGAAGATTTTTGTAACAGCAAAAAAGTCTATCACAGCATAAGCGAGGACATCCCAAAGGAGGAAGGGGCTAGTACCGAAACCGAAATTAAGATACAGGACTGCCGCATCAATTCCCTGTCGGTGAAGTCTCCCGAAGGGAAAGAGCTAGATAGCCTGACACCCTTGGCTGATGTTCATCTGGAAATGGAAGTCGAAGTCCTGGTTGAAGGCTTCGAAGGTAATTTCGGGTTTGCATTTATGAAATCGGCTGAAGAACCTGTAGCCTCATTTCTAACCACTGATATTGATCAAATTCACAAGGGGCCATTCAAGAAAGGTGATATCTTCACAGTATCGCTAACCATCAAAAATTTCGCCATGCGCGTTGGGGATTTCTATGTGCTGGGTGGGCTCGCTGACAAAACTGGACTACTTTGGTATGAAACTAAGTTCAGCAAATCATTGCATGTGGAGCCCAACAAGGGTGTAGGCTCGATCATCATGAATTCTGAGTGGTCGATCAGCCAAGGATAGGCCTCTACAGCTCGAATAGCAGGTCTTCTTCGCGGACCCTACCTCTCGTTGTATCCGGCAATCGCTCATAGTTATCAACCTTATAGACCTTCGGCAGGTTATTGTAGCCGCTTACCTCGACGATCTCGGAATAGGACTGGGTTACCCGATCCGGATTGGAAAACTCATCGGCCTCTAGCATCGCTGCAAATTCTTCGTCACCGAACTCGTTGCGGGCATAAACAAAAATCGAGTAGATGTTGGAGGTATTGTTGCCCACCCATGGAGACAATTCCTGCAGGTTCTCGAAGGGCACAATTTCCGCTATTTCCGAGCGGTTCTGGATGTCTTCTCTTTCCCGGTAGGCGATGATATTTTCAATAAGCTCTTCATCCAGACCCGGTAAAAGTTCCATGGCCTCGCGCGTTGCCAGGTTCAAATTCACGGTCCGAGTATTTCCGTATATAGTAAAGGCCGCATCGAGGTTTACACCTTCGAACAATTCAGCAAACCCCCGGATGTGTAATATTTCTTCCACCACGTCGAGCTCCGGATTATTGCGCGGCGTATATCCCTGATCCAGATTTTCATAGTATTCTTTCTCGGCGCCATTTAATCCTTCAAGGTCGTTAAGATCAGTCCAGTCTGTCCAGGCGGATAGTATATCCTGAACCTCTTGCGGGTCCGCATCCAGGCCACCTAGTCGTTTTTCGATAAGAAGCTGCATGTTACGACGGGGTATCCGGTTTAGGTTTATCTTGCCTGCATGATCATAGATACGCACCACGATGTTTTCCGAGGGCGGATAGTTCAATTCCAGTTCCTGGCCATTGAAACGCAATGCTGGTGTACGGATTTCCCCTTCCTCGGTTTCCTCCAATTCTTCCCCCAGTGGGCGTGGCATGCGTTCCATCATGAGCTCCATTTCAGCTTGGCTCACGGCTCCCATCAATTCGGCCCACTGGGTGCTGGCATCCTGGTTATTCACTACCGTTTTAGCAGACAACCGTACTTTGCTCGCCATGGCAGTTACCAGAACGGTCAGTAGTACCGATGTCCATAGAACAATTATAATGACTGCGCCACGCTGTCGTTTCATAAGCTGATCTGCTCCGCAACATTGGGTTGGATACTGCGATGTTCGTTGTTACGAATGCGTGCCAACACTTCCAGTACTTCCTTCTCTTCTTCAACAGGGTCGAAACGAATGTGAACAGCCAACGGTAAGCTCAGCAGCTCCTGGCCTTCCCATTCATCGGTCCATACCTTGGTTTCGTCGAGGTCTTCGTAGAGATAATTAAATTCTGCCGTGTAATCCTCAAACAACAGGATAGGTTCAGCCTCCAGTAACCGTTCCGTCGGATCATCGCTGTAGGCAGGCACCATGGTTAGAAAAACCCCTTCCTCATCTACCGAGTAAAGCTCCCAGGTAGTTAAGCCAGCAGTGCGTTGAGGTGAAACCGTAGAGACCCAACTCAGGTAATCGTCTTGACCGGTAAAGTAAATCTGCCGGGACAGAGTTTCCTCATCGGTAAAACTATGTGGGAAAGCTCCATGCAGAGATCGATCTATTTGAAGAATTGCCAAGGCATCATCAAGACTATCGTCCAGCACGTCGGAGTTTCGATTCCAATCCTCCGCGACGATAAACACACTAGTACTCAACAACCCCAACAGCATGGCAGTTAAACCAAGAGCTAGAATGATTTCGATCAACGTGAATCCACTTTCTTTCTGGCTCTTCTTCATCGGTTCAATCTCACTGCGGAAGATCGAGCTGCACCCAGCGGCTTCCAGTGATGACTTCATCCCGATCATCATCGACGATCTCGAATGCCTGGAGTGTAAATATGCTGGGCTGGGTCTTACGTTCTGGTTTTTCGAGAATGTCCTTGGGCACAATTTGAAGGGAATCGTCTTCAAGGATTAATTCTACGCTTCGGTACTCATTCTCCAATAGCGCAAAATTTGTCGCCGCACGCAAGCGGGTCGCTCTCAACAGGCTTTCTGCGGAGCGCCAACCCAACTGCTTACTGCCCCCAACCAGAGAAAAAAGACCGCCCAACACGAAACCTGTAATGGCCAGTGCGACAATCACTTCCAGAAGGGTGAAACCGGACTGACTGTCGCACTTGCATTGCAATGCCGAGTTAGTTTTCTTCATATTCCGTGACCACCCGTCCGGTAAATGGATCGATTTTGATACTCACCAGCTGTGCCCCCTGCGCCAGTAGCAGGGTGCCACCAGTACTGCCGCCTTCAGGATAAAAAGTAATTTCAATCAGCTTCTGTATTTCCGACTCACGGTCAGTGCTATCTCTAAAATGCAGTTTAGCGCCGTTACTTTGCCAGGTACCGACGCTGCTAAGCTTCGTATTAGCATCATCCTCTTCTTCGTCTAGTATTGGATAGAAACTGGCGGTACTGGGCTGACCGGTTACAACGGCTGTGCGCCGAGCATAATTGAGCAGTGAGCTGGCCGCACGCACCTGGACGCCGAATGTGCGCCCTTCGAGGCCACCAAAAGTGGGTACCACTAAGATGCTGGCCATAACGATTATGCTGAGCACCAATACCAGTTCCAACAGGGTAAAGCCCGTTGAAGGGGTTTGGCATTTCTGGGTTTTAGCCCGATTAAAGACCGATATCGGCGTCATCATCTTCGCCGCCCTGCTCACCATCGGGACCATACGAGATCAAGGTAAAATCTCGGCTCCCAGACTCGTACACATAGTCATTCCCCCAGGGATCTGCAGGTAAGGCGCCGCGAAGGTAAGGCCCATTCCAGGAAGCTCGTCCAGTATCGTTTTCAACCAGCCCTTCCAGGCTATCCGGATACTCCCCCGCGTCTAAACGGTACATATCCAGAGCTGCCTGTAATGAGGAAATCTGTGATATAGCAGCATCTCGCTGGGCACCGGCCTGTTGATTGAAAATATTCGGCGCCACCATAACTGCCAGCATAGCAATTATTGCCATCACAACCAGGATCTCGATTAGCGTAAACCCGAACTGGGTCTGGGAACGCATTCTTTTAGTGAGTGGTCCAATAGTTCGTTTAGTATGGTTCATAGTGCCTTTGCCTTTGCGCCAATTATGCCCGGCGCCTACTGAATATTGAGATCCTCGAGAAGCTCCGATGCCAGTTCGAAACGATCCAGGATATCGGAATATTGTACACCCCCCTCCGCATTGAGGTTGATGATTTCCGGGCGCAACACGATAAACAGTTCACGTCGCTCGATACTGTCGCGTTGATAGGAAAACAGATTACCCACCACCGGCAATCTGTTTAAGCCCGGCACACCAGTATTGAGTCGTTCGCTGTCTGTTTGAATCAACCCCCCCAGTACAATGTTTTCACCATTGCGAACCACTACTGTAGTGCTGATTTCTTGGTTATTGAAAACCGGGTTGTTGTTAACGCCCGCGGCGCTGCTATCTACCGAGGAAAGTACCTGCCTAATGGTCAGATTAACTATACCGTCATCGTTGATCTGAGGCGTGATGTAGAGTTCGATGCCTGTAGGGCGGTACTGGATGTTGGTTGTCGACAGACCTCCTGCGCTGATGGACTCCCCAGCTTCTACTGGTACTTCAGCGCCTATCTGAATCTCGCCTTCCTGGTTATTACTTACAGTTAGAGAAGGGCGAGCCAACAATCGCACATCATTATCCACGGCGATCGCTTCCAGAGTTGCCTCGACCCGTGCCGAGCCATCAAGAAAGCCCTTGGTAAACATTAAGCCCCCAAGATTCGGTGAAAAGTCGGTGTTGGTCGTGGTGGAAATCGGATCGATTACTGCATCGTTGGCAATGCGGCTCCAGTCCACACCGAAGCGAGTATCTTCGGTCAAAGTGATCTGTGCTATCACTGCATTCACCATCACCTGTAGCGGAACCACATCGAGTTGGCTGATTGTTGTTAACAACTGACGATAGTCTCTGGCACTGCTGCGAATGAGCAGGCTGTTGGTCGTTTCGTCTGCAACTATCTTCACCGAAAGATTGGCAGACACGGCGGCGTTCGTTCCAAAGGCCGCGGGCATTGTGCCGGGTTGAGATGCCAGTTCCTGGCTCGCTCCCGATTGGCTTTCGTCAGCCTCTCCTGTCACACCAAACTGTGGGCCTCTGCCAAAGCCGTCTGTAACACCGGCAAGGCCGATTACCGGCTCATCTTCTTCTTCAAAGACCGTCGACAGAGTTTCTGCCAGCTCTAACGCTGCCAGGTGTTTAACCCTGTACATGAAAAGCTGTTCAACCTGCTGCTGGCTGTCAGCGTCGAGGATCTGTACCCAGCGGCTAACCTCATCAAATCCACGCGATGCAGGCGCAGTCACTAATATAGAATTTATTCGCTCAATACCACGCACCTGGTAGGCGGGATTGGGACCTTCGATCAATAACAGGATTTCAGCAAGCTCTGTAGCCACCTCGACCGCATTAGCGTTGCTTAGCTGATAAAGATGCATCCCCTGGTTCGCAAACGGATCGGCATCAATCAGCATCAATAGCTGATTGACCCGCTGCAATTGGAACTCCGAACCGGAGATAACCAGGAGGTTGCTGCTACCCAGCTGACTGATTGCCCCATCTGGCTCCAGCATTGGTGCAATTGCCTGGATAACCGCTTCGGATGACACGTAAGTGAGTGGTGTAACTTGCGCAATTCGCGCAGCGGTTCCATCGCCTAGTGTGTCAGGTGTGACAATGTCGGCCGGCAGGTTGGATGGCAGTCGCCGTGCATTATAAACATCACCGACTCGTTCTAACACAATGCCAGCATCGCGGGTAAGAAGACGCATCAGTGGCCATATATCATTCTCTTGCAACGGTCGTTCTTCAGAAGTCCGAATACTAACCCGGTTGTCTATGCTGGGATCGATGAGGATCGTAATATCCAAAGCATCAGCAAGTTCTTCAAGAACCAATCGCAGGTCAGCTTGCTCGTAGTTAAACTCGACAACGTCGACTTCCTCGGCAACTACTGGAGCGGGTACTTCCTCACTGAATCCTGAATAACTGGTACGTTGGCCATCTCTGTTTATCTCTTCGATAATGGCCAGTTGATCGACACTGTTGACTCCCGTCAATGTCGCAATCTCA
>ERZ651768.3650-NODE-3650-length-10230-cov-2.551069_pt1 | contig 10230 bp, 8 predicted proteins | sample MGYA00514754_ERZ651768 | MGnify/ENA metagenome assembly ERZ651768 | reverse complement strand
CGGAACGATCGCACTCGCGAACGGATCTGAGAACAGCTGATCGATCAGCCAGCGCCGGCGCATGTCCTCCTGTGCGATCAGGTCCGCTGCCGTGAACGGATCGTCAACACGCAGTGCAATCTGATCCAAGTAGGTGTCTAGGAACTCCTCGAAAAGACCGGCAATAAAATTAATCGAACGTTGACTGCTATCGCGGTACACGGGTGGCCCGTAGAAACTGACGCCCGAACACGCCGGGTGCCGGCGAAATTCTGAAACCGTGTCGTCGGTGCCTTTGCAGATCAGTTTCCGATACAGCGTCGGATCCTGGCCACGCGCCGCGAAATAAGCATCGGTCAGTTGCTTCAATTCGGCTAGGTCTTGTTCAACTCGAGCACCGGGCATGACGCCAATCCAACCACCGGTTAATGCCTGTCCATCCTCATAAAACTGTATGAGAATAGTCGCATGCAGGTGTCCTGCCAACGGTGTTTTCGGATGTATGTCCAGCGTGTAAAACAGGCTCCAGATTAGCACCCCGTCAACAGGGCCCGGAACAGCTTTTTTTCCGATCATTACGCGACCGCCAGCCTTTTCAACCACCTGACCCCGCGTAACCCGGGAAGCAAATTCGGCGTATTCGGTGTCGCCGGACTGTTTCTCGAACACAGCACCACTATTCAGTTTTTCGACGCGCGTAAATGCATAGGTATCAATGCGCTCAACAAAGTCTTTCAGAAATTGGGCCTGTGCCTGCTGATTTGGCGTCAGAAGCTGAAAGCGCTCAGCCTCAAGATCAACGAATTTTTCGGCGATATCCACATACGCACCGACGAAGGCGTCTGCCGCAATACTGGTGATGAAAAACGAGAGCAGCGCCGCGCCACGCATAGCTTGCATCAATCCGGAGTTCATCGGCACCGAGTCACCTCAGCTAAGTAGCAAATACAGAGGCAATAGAAGATACAAGAAACGAACCGACGCTAGAACTTGATCACCGGCGGAACGTTCGCAAATGACCAAACGTCAAACGGAACGATCGCACTCGCGAACGGATCTGAGAACAGCTGATCGATCAGCCAGCGCTTACGCATCACATCTTGAGCGAGCAGATCCGCCTCAGTATACGGCTGGTCGGCGCGCTTTTCGGCGATATCCACATACGCACCGACGAAGGCATCAAACAGTCCCGCTACAAACTTTATTGAATCTTCGGTGCTACCACGGTAGACCGGTGGTCCGTAAAAACTGACTCCTGAGCAGGCCGGTAGGCGGCGAAACTCAAAGACCGTCTCATGGGTACCTTTGCAAATCAGCCGACGGTACAGTGACGGGTCTTTGCCAGCTTTGGCAAAGTATGCGTCCGTCAACGACTTCAGATAATCGAGATCTTCCGCAATCTTGGTCCCAGGCATAACCCCAAGCCAACCTCCAACACTAGAACTACCGTCCTCAAAGAGATTTAGGACAATGGTCGCGTGCAACATGCCGACCAATGGGGTTTTGGTGTGCATATCCAGGGAATAGAACCGGCCCCACACCAAATTTCCGTCACCACGTGCGGGGTTACTCTTTTTTCCTTTCGAAAACATGCGGCCGGCTTTCTCCATAACCTCGCCACGGGTCACCCGCAATTCATACTCGGACCATTCGGTCTCCTGAGATCGGTCCTCGAATTCCAGTTCACCGTTCATCGCACCGATCCGGCTAAAATACTTCGCGTCCATGTCCAAAATGAACGCCGACAGATAGTCGGCCAGTTCGCGCTGCTCCGGCGGCAAACGTTCGAGCCGTTCGTCGTCGCCAATTTCAGCGCTCGCCATGGAACCGTCCCACCAATTTAAATAGCAAATTTTGGCCGTTGGGTATGGAAGATCACCACAACGCTCCTTAACGGTTTCTGCTCCCGCTTGCATGGATACGGCAAACAGGGCAACGGTCATCAGCCGTATCAGTCCACGGCTAAAAACGATGGCATGCTGCTTCATAGAACCCCCGGTGAATTAGTTGTTGTGCCCGCGGTAGCTTGAGTCTGGTCGTCAGCCCGGACCGGGTCAACCGGACGCTAGCGCTCGCGACCACTGTACGCCCGCGACCGCCTGCATCATCGCGTCGAGGCCCGGGGCTCGCGCAGCATTTGCTATAGTTTCGGGATGTATATCAATGAATGGTATGTCATGGCTCAAAGCGAAGAGCTGACTAACCGTCCCCTCAAGGTCAAGGCGCTGGGACAGGATTTTGCTCTATTTCGTGACAGCGATGGCAACGCACTTTGCCTGGCCGATGTGTGCATTCACCGTGGCGGGTCGCTATCGAGCGGCAAGATCAAGGGAGATTGCCTGCAATGCCCTTACCACGGCCTACAATTCAGCGGCGATGGCATTTGCCGCTTCGTTCCGACACTACCCGAAGGGGCCAAGATTCCGGAGCGCGCCAAGGTCGATGCCTACCCGGTGGACGAACGCTACGGGTTGATCTTCGCATTCCTCGGTGATCTTTCCGAAGCCGAACGCACTCCGATTCTTGAAGCGCCCGAATACGATCAGGAAGGCTGGCGAACCTTCAACCTGCTTTACCACTGGCATGCCAATATGCAAATTGTGGTCGAAAATTCGTTGGATGCCACGCACGCCGAATTCGCTCACCCGGCCACGAGCCAAGAAGGCCAGTTTCGGCTCGGTGATCGGGCCAGCATCGAAATGCTCGATTACGAGCGGGGCAACGCTTATGTCATCCGCAGCGGAAGCTTGAACCTGACCCAGGGCCATCACGGTATCAGCCAAACTTTCGGGTACATGCATTTCGACATGAAGACCGAACAAGGCACCGAAACCGGTGAGTTTCGCTTCTATGCCTACACCACGCCGGTTGATGAATACTCGGTTCGACGCCACCTGCTGCACGCCCGCAATTTCTATTTCGGCGACGAAATGGACAAACGGTTGCTCAAAGGAGTCTGGCAGTTTGAAAAAGAAGACCGAACCCTACTCGAAGATGCGCGGCCGCTCCTTGCGCCGGGCCCGGATACGCGGCGGCTTTTGCTGGCGGAAGACCAGATCATTGCGCGATACCACAACTACATTGGCGAGCGCAAAAAGGCTGGCTGGCGCATCGACTCTGACCTAGTCAACGCCACGCGGGATCAAATCGTTTATGCAATTCCAAGCCCAACCCGGCGTTTTTCCAAAGGTTGGGTCACCAAGGAAATTCCGCGCATACCCCCACCAACTTAGCGCGAGAAATGGCTAACCTTTCGAGACTCCTAAATATGTTTCTCATAAAAGGAGTGATAGGCGCTCTCGCTCAAACGGCAATAATTGGAGCACTCCTTCTTTTTCCAGCGTGGACTTGGCAATGGACAGAAGCAAATCAATTTCTGATTTGTTATGCCGTCTTTAACGTCATTTCCGCCGCCTTCTTGGCCATTAAAGCGCCTGCGAGCCTGGAAGCTCGGATGGAAATGCCAATGAACAAAAGCCAGCCTTTATCGGATCGTATTGCGACGACCTTTCTCCTTGTATTTTTGATCGGTTGGTTTGTATTTATTCCAATTGATGTCTTCCATCTGAAATTGTTGGCACCACCGCAGGCAAAAATTTCGGTTCTTGGTGGGCTCCTGACTGTATTTGGCTATGCCATTGTACTTTTAGCGATATATCAAAATGAATTTGCCACCCCAGTGGTCCGAGATCAATCCGACCGGGGGCATGAATTGAGGGATACCGGTTTGTACGGGCTAGTCCGGCATCCCTTTTATACTGGATTTATATTGTTCTGCACCGGCATGGCGCTTTGGTTGCAAAGCTATGCGGCACTGATTGCCGGCTTGCTGCCAATCACTGCTTTGATTGGGCGAATTTACGCTGAAGAAACAATCCTGCAGAAAACACTGCCTGGCTACGGAAAATACATATCAAGAACACGTTATCGCATCATACCCTTCATCTGGTAATACCCATTCTTTCGCCTAGCCGCACCGGAGTGTCTGTGCCGGCTGATCCCCAGAAAGGTCAACCTGTGAACTGCATCCGTTGCGTGGCGTTTTGACACAGGTGCAGGCATCGAGTCGGGCGCTTCTGCTACCCTGCGTCCAGACCACAGTGAGCCACGCTTGACACCAGCCTATGCCTCCACCAGATCATGTCAACATAGACCGTCCAAAGGCCAAATCGGCCCGGCCGCTGAGGGCGATTGTTCCATTCATCCGCCCATACCTGGGGCGGTTGATTCTAGCGTTACTGGTGCTGGTAGCGGCTTCCGCCGCAGTCCTGAGTCTACCCGTGGCATTGCGTTATCTGATCGATTTCGGACTCACCAGCGGAGATGCGGCGACGATCAATCGCTACTTTGCGATCCTGCTAGGCGTTATCGCACTGTTCGCGAGCTTAGGCGCTCTGCGCTTCTACTTGATCATGTGGCTCGGCGAACGGGTTGTCGCCGATATCCGCAACCAGGTTTATTCCCACGTGATCCGTCAGGACCCAACATTTTTTGAGGTCACCCAAACCGGTGAGGTGCTGTCACGCCTGACATCAGACACCACCCTGATTCAGTCTATTTCAGGCGCCGGGATTTCCATCGTGCTGCGTTCGACGGTCATGTTCATTGGCGCATTGACGGGCCTGTTGATCACCAGCCCGAAACTTGCCGGCATGATCTTTCTGCTGGTGCCGACCGCGGTTGGTCCAGTGATCTGGATCGCACGCAAGGTGCGTAAGCTGTCGCGAAAGTCACAGGACCGGCTCGCCGAGTCGAGCGGGCTGGCTAACGAAACACTGAACGCAATTCAAACCGTGCAGGCTTTTACGCTGGAAAAGCTGCAGAGCCAGCGTTTCTGGGAAGCCGTCGAAGAAACCTTCCACGCTGGACTGCGTCGCATCCGTGTTCGCGCGATCATGACCGGCGGTGGCATGCTGATGTTGTTCGGAATTGTGACGCTGGTGCTGTGGATCGGCACACTGGCCGTCATGGACGGTGACATCAGCAAGGGCGAACTCGGACAGTTTCTTTTGTTGACGCTGTTCCTGGCCAGCTCCGGCATGTCACTGACTGAGCAATGGGGAGAGGTACAACGCGCCGCAGGAGCGATGGAACGCCTGGTTGAGCTGATAGAGGCCGAACCCGTGATCAAGGCACCGGCGAACCCGGTACCGCTGTCGGTGCCGGGTCGAGGCAAGATCGCGTTCGAAGACGTGACATTCAACTATCCCTCCAGGCCAGACGACCGAGTTTTGGACCGGTTTAGCGTTGACATCGAGCCCGGCGAGACGGTGGCTTTCGTCGGGCCATCCGGTGCCGGCAAGTCGACCACGTTTCAGTTGCTGTTACGTTTTTACGACCCGGCCTCCGGCGTTATTCGCATTGATGATGTCGACATCACGGAGGCCGATCCGAAGCATGTACGCCAGCGTATTGGCGTGGTGCCACAGGAAACGGTCATATTTGGCACAACGGCACGCGAAAATATCCGGTACGGCCGGCCCGATGCGACCGACGCAGAAGTGGAAAATGCAGGGAAGGTGGCAGAAATCGATGTGTTTCTGCGCAGTTTGCCCGACGGCTACGACACCTTTCTTGGGGAACGCGGAATGCGCCTGTCCGGTGGGCAGCGCCAACGTGTCGCGATTGCGCGAGCCATTTTGAGAAACCCCCCGATTCTACTGCTGGACGAAGCCACCAGTTCACTGGATGCCGAAAGTGAACGCCTAGTGCAGGAAGCACTGGAGCACCTGATGCAGGATCGCACGACAATCATCATAGCGCACCGGCTCGCAACCGTATTAAAGGCGCAACGGATCGTTGTCATGGATGAAGGGCAGATCGTCGACATCGGCACTCACGCGGAACTCGTGCAACGGGATCCACTGTACGCCCGCCTGGCGAAACTGCAGTTCGGAAACAGCGCTAAACAGGCCCAGACCGACCGGCTGCGGGTCGCAGAAGCCTGACGGTCGCTAGGGTATGATGATGAATTGTGGGGCACCGGGCCCGACGAAACCGCGGATAGCAAAGGTTGTGTGATGGAGCGAGTACTAAACGGCCCAGTTCATCTGATGTTTATTTTATTTGCATCGTTGACGATGCAATCTTGCAGCGAGAAACCGGCAGCAACGAGCACGGCACCGGGCCAAAGCGTCGCTCAGCTGCCAGCTAAAGCAACACCCGATAATAAGCTCACCAACGTCGATATGAGCCTGCTACCGACGCCGGACGAGGTCTACGCATGGCATGTATTGAAAGATGAAGGCGGCGGCACGTTTGCTGGCAGTCCATCGTGGATACAGTTCATGGGCATCGTCGAAACGGGACTAAAGGAGCATGGCCTAGTCGACGTGGTAAAAGATCGCTTTGGTTATCGACGCTGGCACACTTCCGATGATCCTGCGGATCAACGCTGGTCACTGCGCATAAACGGGGAAGAAATTCCGGTTGCATCATATTGGGCCTATTCAGGCGAAACGGATGAATTCGGCGTAACCGCACCACTGGTGTGGTATGACAAAGACAATCCGCCAACCTCTTTGAAAGACAAGATCGTGGTATTCCAGGTTCCGGGTCTTGGAGCCCGTCTACCATCAATGTTTGCAAAGCCTGGGTACGAATTCGGCACCGACACCGAAACGCTGGGGACCAACCAGTTGATGAGCTCTAATCAATGGTACCAATCCAATTACGTGACCCGCTTCGGCCGATTCGATGCCATCATTAAAGACAGCGGCGCCGCTGGTGCGCTGGTAATTTTCGATATGGGCTATGGACGCACGGCCGGCCTGTATACGTTTCCATTATTAAAGCCCGGAAAGACCGGTGTGCCGGGGCTGTACCTTGACCGGGTGGCGGGCCAGCGAGTTTTGCAGGCTGCTCAGCTCGGCCATGACGCTACGCTTACGCTACTGGCCGAAGAGGAATACGTTTACCCTTATTTTTATACCGGTTTCTTGCCGGGCAAAAACTACGGCACGGAAGAAGACGAGCACGTGCTCGTTATCACGCACTCAGACGGCCCCAACCTGACACAAGACAACGGCGGCTTTGCGATACTGTCAGTCATACGTTATTTCTCAAATTTCGCACAAGAGGACCGGCCGCGGACGCTCGCCGTCATGCTCGACGCTCAGCACTTCATGCCACATCGACACATGGATGACTGGTACGCGATGCATCCCGAAATCGTTGGCAAGGTTGTCGCGACCATCGGGCTGGAGCACTTTGGCCAATGGGAGTACACCGAGCAAGGCGAGCTGTTCGTTAAAACCGGACTGACTGAACAAACTCTAGTCTTTGCTCAGGACAACGATCTATTGATCGCCGAGGCGATTCGTGCGGTCGAAACCGCCGGGGTACCGCGAGCTATGGTGCAATCGCCTCCGCGTGGCGGCCAGGGTAACTGGTCTGGCATGAGCGATGTTGCTGTGAAGAAAAACTATCCCGGCTACGGCATGAGTTCGAACATGAGTGCCTACTGGTCAACGCACGCACGAATCAACACCTTTGACAAAGATTTGTTTATCAAGCAGGCGGCCGTCGCGGTGCATCTAACTGGGGTGCTTATGACGGCGGGGCTCGACCAGATCGCACTGCCACCTGACGCAAAACCGCGACCACCCTTCGAAGAACCCTAGTCCATTGCCCGCACTGGGCGCCCTGCGTGGCAGAATCACGCCGATATATATAAAGGCCACTGCCAACAGAACCATCAAACTGCCTGCGGCGATTGTTGCGAAACGTTGCATCGTCGAACTTATTAAAGAAAAATCCCACCGTTTGCCCGCCGGATCTTACAGTGGCTTGGCGACACCCAGCCAGCCGATAATCAACAAGCACAGGTACAGCGCGTAAACGAACCGCACCGAGTTATCGACGCTGGCTGAATACGCCTGCTCAAGTTCCGGTGTAGACCCGTCCGCAGCGATTTTTGCGAACGCTGCAACACCTGGGCCAAAGGCCCAATCGATGCCGATCGCAAGCCAGCATATAACCCCGTAGAACGCGAGCTTCGCTGCAAGCCAGCTATCCGCGAATGGCCCGGACCCGATCCATGACCAGACCGCCGTACCGAACAGCGCGCCACCGAGAATCACCAGATATACCCATAGGATTTTCTGGATCCTTGCACCGATGGGTTTATCATGCGTTGCGCCGGCGCCTAAGCCAATTGCAATCCAGATCAGGGCCACCAGCCAAAGCACCGCCATGCCAAGATTGCCGATCTGGACCAGGTCCAGATGCCGGGCGACCAACATGCCAATCGGTAGGGCCAACGCCGCCATGATCCGCGGAATCACATCGAGTTTTAGCGCCAGCTGCAGCGCGACCATTCGGGACTCCAGTGACAACGCAGTGTCTTTGGATTTCTTGGCGCCGAGCATGACGCCAAGATCGGTGCCGAGCCAGAACACCAGAATCAGAATATGTAAGTAGTGCCAGAATGCGTACCAAGTCATCGGAACCCCCCGTCTTAGCAGTCGTCACGATCGAATGGATTCAGCGGTTAAACCAGTTTACCTCGCTACGCCGAACGACGCCCTCAGCGAATTCGTCCAACCACCGTTCTTTCGCTCCGTCGTTAAAGAAGAAACATAACTTGCCGGCTTCGATGTGCCAGACGCGTGAATCACTGCCTCCCGAAAATCCCGAGCTGACAGCCTTGGCACAATAACCGCAAACTGCGGCGCGCATTTTTCCGGTGCCGCATGGAACAGCGCCTCGTGCTCTGTTGAGACGTCTTTGGGCGTTTTCATAAACGGTTTTTCCAAGACCGGCAATGCCGGCTTAAAATCGACACTACCAGGGCTGGGCCTCGCTGGTATAGCGAATGAATGCGCCCGACTGTTCAAGCGTCAAATCGTCGATAACCTCGATCATGCCAGCGATACTTTCGGGCGGCTCGATCAGGCCGGGAAATTTTCGCTCCGGTGCGACCCGCGTCGCGACCATACCCGGGGACAGTATACCGACGATGATGCCATGCTCCTTCAGGTCGGCCGCAACATTACGCATGAACATATTCAGCGCAGCTTTACTCGCTTTGTAAAAATACTGCCCGGGAAGACCTCCACTGTTCAGACCAAACGAACCCGCCTGAGATGTGATCACAACGATCTTTTTGAGCCGGCCGGCCTTGACGTTTTCGACAAACGCTTCCGACATCTTCAACGCACCGCGCGCATTCGTGCGCATGAACATATCAAATTTGTCGTGGCGTAACCCTCCAAAGGATTGGTCAGCAAAATCGCCAAACACGCCTGCATTGTTGATCAGGATATCGATCGGCTGGCCCTTGAACCGCGCCGCCAGCGCGTCGACCGAGTCGAGATCACTGACATCCAACTGCTCGATAGTGATGTCTGAATATTTTGCGGCAAGCTTTTTGAGGGCTGCCGCCTCAACCGGTTGCCTGGCACAGCCGATGACTCGCCAACCCCTTTCCGCATATTGCTTGGCAAATTCGAAACCGATGCCGCGATTGGCGCCAGTCACGAGCACAGTTGGTGATTTCAAGGGACTCACGATCTATCAGCTGCGCTACTAGTTAAGCGCTGAGAGTTCAACGCACCCCGCAACGTCTGGGTTTAAGCATCGCGTTCCCAAACCTGCTTAGCCGAGTAACCGTTTTTCCACAGCCAAGTGTCAGTGAGAAGAATTTTGTACGGCACAATCTTGGCCAGTTGTCGTTCAAACGGTTTACTCGCATCCATACCGATGTCTTCCATCCATAACTTCCAGTGAAACACGTCCATACCGTGATCCCACCCGGGGGCATGTGGTTCGATAATCTCGGCCTTCGCGAAATACTGCAGGCCACGCGCACTGTGCCAGCCGAAATAGTCAAGGTTGACCGACAATGACATGTGCGGATCCCGCTGCATTGCCTTCAGCTTTGGTGTGCCAGGATCCGGTAGCATGTATAGGTCCAAACCGTCGGCATAGTACTCGATCGGACTCGCGATCGGTCGACCGTCCGCGCCAATCGTCGCAAGCACGCAAATGTTTTTTTGCGCCAGCAGCTTTTGAATCGTGTCCTCGAGTTCTTCTTTAGGCATTTTTCTCTTGGGCCAGGGTGGTTCCACCCAGGGGTAGGCAACACTCACGATTTTTTCCTCCACTTATTAACTAATCGACATGGGTACCGGCAACCGGATCCGCATCTTCTGCGCCCATCACACGTCCCTGTTCGTTCTAGGAATTTCCTACAGTGGTATCCAGTGACCTTTATATCATGCCAACCGGCGCTGCCCGACTCAGGGACTC
>ERZ651768.3648-NODE-3648-length-10241-cov-2.398367_pt1 | contig 10241 bp, 7 predicted proteins | sample MGYA00514754_ERZ651768 | MGnify/ENA metagenome assembly ERZ651768 | reverse complement strand
TCATTGCTTATCTTGCACTGCCTTTGCTGATAAATAATTCACTAAGTGACTTGATTATTTTAATTCCTGTTTATTTATCAGTATTATTTGGAAGTTATATACTAGGTAGATCAATCCTAGATGAAAAAGATGAGTTTTCTGAGGAGCGGGAATCTTCGGCGCCGGGTGTCTTCGAACGAAGGCAGGTTGATGGCCTTTCGGAGCAAGATCTGGGCACCCTGCGCTTTCAGCTTCCGCCTGTAGAGACTCTGCGCCGACTTTCTCCAGCCCAGAGGCAAATGGTGCTGGATTATTTTGAACGGTTGAATCGAGCCCCTCGGACGACCTCCAGGAGTGGAGGGACGCCTTGAGCATCCAGTCGAGGGTGTGGGTCTTGGCGTGTGTAACCGGTCTGACTTTCCACGTGGGGACGCTACTAGCGCAAGTTGACGATTCTCCCCTGGAGGGTCGATTTCTCCGAAATGCTGCCAGGCAGGAGTCCCAGGGGGATCTTCTCGGCGCCGAGAGCATCTTGATGGAATTGATGGAGGCGCGACCTACTTCGACCGGTGGGCTTTTCGCATTGGAGCGTGTGCTCCGGGCCCAGAGCCGAATCCGGGATATATTACCGGTAGTCGAGCGCTACGAAGAGATTGATCCTGAAGCCGCAGCCCCGAGAATTCTGGCACTTCGGATCTATTCGGAGCTTGGTGCCCGAGATGAGCTTGAGGCCGCCGCCGATGCTTGGCTCAATCTGTCCGGTTCCACGCCCGAGGCATACAGGGAAGTTAGTCGGGCTCTGTTGAACCTCGTTGGTCCGGAGCGGGCCCTTGATGCACTGAAAAGGGGGAGAAGAGAGATGGGAGAACCCTCCTTATTCGCTTTGGAGATGGGTGACTTGTTCAGGGATATGGGGCTGATCGAAGAAGCGGTTCTCGAATGGACTGAGGTTATTGGGAAGGACGGAGCCCAGGCGTCTGCTGTCCTGCGGCGGGTGGGAGAACTTGAAGACGATGACAAGGGGCTTGTCAAACCTATGCTGGATGAGTTGGGCCGGCAGCCGACGACTGCGGCACGGCTTCGCGCCGGCACGAGGATAGCGACGGAAGCTGGACTAGTCGAAGATGCGCTTCGGTTGGGGAGAGCCGTACTCGACGACTTGAGTGGGCAGGTTCGGCGAGGATTCTTGACTGCTTTGGCGAAACAGGCCGAAGATGAGGACGGTGCCGAGTTGGCTCTTTGGGCCTACGAGGAACTGCGTGAACAGGCAGCAGACCAGGCTGAGACGAGAGCGCTGGACCACCGTATTTCCGTGACTGCCCTGGTGGTGGGAGATACGATCAGATCGTTGGCCGCCCGCCGGTCGATCGCTGAGTCTCTTCCTGAACGCAGTCCAGATCGACGGCGGGCTCTTGCCGAAAACCTTCGGTTGGAGATGATGCGTGGATCTAGTTATGCCTGGATCTTATTGGAGGAGTTTCGGAAGGAATTTCCCCAGGCCCCGGAGTTGGATGAATTAGCCGTGACGTTGGCTGTTCAGCTTGAAAGCATGGGTGACGATGTGGGAGCTCAATCCCTGTTGGCAGGTATAGAGGGGCCCAAGAGCTCCCTTGAGAGAGGGTATCTGTATCTCGGTTCCGGGGATATCGAGAAAGGAAAGGCGACACTGCGTGAGTCAGTCTCCGGACTGGTGCCGCAAGATGCCACCGAAATTATCGCGTTGCTGGATCTTCTGGATCGTTTGCAAGGGGATGCTTTGCCGGTTGTCAGTAGCTCGGTTCTGGCTCACCGAGGAAGCTCAGGTCTCGCGTTGCTGGAATTGGAGCAAGTCGTGAATGAGATTCCGGAAGAGCATCAATCCGCGGTCCTCGCGCTTGCCGCCCACCTTGCCGAAGAGGGAGGACTACCTGAGCAGGCCGCCCGGGTCCGTACACAGTTGATTCGCGATTTTCCGCGAGCTCCCGAGGTGCCGGAAGCAACGTTGAGACTAGCTCGATTCCGAGGTGCTAATCCCGAAGGTGTTCAGGAAGCCATCGAACTCCTCGAGGCTTTGATCTTGGAGGAGCCTGATGCTGCGATTGTACCAACTGCACGACGAGAACTGCGGACTCTGCGTGGGGGACCGAGGCCATGAAAGTCCTTTGCTGTCTTATAGTCACTCTCTTGGTCGGTTGGCCGGGGATCGGAAGAGCGCAATCTCTCCTCGTGCCCATGGATCGGACTCAGCGCAACCATCTGAAGGCCTACGGCTTAACATACTGGACTCTCGAGCAGTATTCGGGTGCCGAGTGGTTCCTCAATTACCGAGGCGGGTCTTTTCTCTTACCTGACATGGAGGGAGTTCGTAGGCAAGCTGCCTTGCGCGGTATCACAATAGAGCTTGTTACTGCGGCTGACCTTGCCCAGATGCGAGCCGTGATCGCTGATTCAAATATGGAATCGGTTGTTTTGGAGAAAGCCCCCAAGGTGGCGATCTATACACCACCTAACACCACACCGTGGGACGATGCCGTCACAATGGCGCTGGAATACGCCGAAATTCCCTACGAGACGATCTGGGACGACGACGTTCTTGGTGTGAGGCTTGAGGACTATGAATGGCTCCACCTGCACCACGAGGACTTCACCGGCCAATACTCAAAGTTCTACATAACCTACGCCGGTTCTCCTTGGCTTCAAGAAGAGGTTGCACGCAACGAGGAAGTTGCGGATAGGCTCGGCTTTGAAAGTGTCCCGGATCTGAAAAAGGCAGTAGCACGCCGTATAAGGCAGTACGTTGAGGAAGGGGGTTTCCTTCTTGCTATGTGCTCCGCGACCGAGACGCTGGAGCTGGCGCTAGGTGCGGAGCACGTCGATATCGCAGCGGTTTACTCGGACCGATCACCTCCAGATCCCGATGCTTCTCGAAAAATGGATTGGACCCAGTCAATGGCTTTTCGTGATGCTGTTGTCCAGATCGGTCCGTCAGTAAACGCCTTCAGTGACATTGACGGCCATCAGGTCAACACACCTTGGCGATTGAATCTCGGTGTGTTCTCTCTCTTCAACTTCTCGGCAAAGTTTGATCCGGTGCCGGCCATGCTCACCCAGAATCACGAGGCGGTGATCTCGGATTTTTACGGTCTTACGACATCGTTCCGGGTAGATCGCCTCAAGCCCGGCACGATCGTACTTGCCAGGGATGGCGAAATCGCTAAGTACGTGCACGGGAACCTCGGCGAAGGCACCTGGACGTATTTCGGAGGCCATGATCCGGAGGATCCTGAGCACCAGATCGGTGATCCACCGACTGATTTAGATCTTCATCCCGACTCGCCCGGAGATCGGCTCATTCTTAACAACGTTCTATTCCCGGCCGCCAAGAAGAAGATGCTTAAGACCTGAGCGGCGTCTCCGTGGACTCCATTTCAAAAATCAATCCCGAATCCGACGCTTCGATGTCCGATCTTAGACTGTCACTTGCGGCAGCTGAGTATATCCGGGTGGAAATAGAAAAAGCTGGTGGCCGTGAGGTTTGCTTCTTGGCTCGTGTAAACGGGGCTCGGGAGATCGTAGAGCCAAAAGCAGTGGCTAGGGGGAACAAGGCTGCGGTACTGGCGGTGGCGGGTGGTGCGGAGGAGGGAGGGGTGATGATCCACAACCACCCGTCTGGTGAGCTGGAGCCATCCGATGCCGACCTCGGAGTAGCCGCGCGTGTTTACGAAGACGGTCTGGGTTCAGCTATTACTAATAATCAAGCTCAGGGTCTCTATGTCATTGTCGATCCGCCAGCGCCCAGGGTTGTAGAGTCACTTGACGTGGGTGCCCTAGAGGCACTGATCGGTCCTGAGGGTCCCCTCGCTCAGTCGCATCCTCAGTATGAGGATAGACCTGGGCAACGCGACATGCTTCGTAACGTAACGGCAAGATATAACCAAGGTGGAGTTGCGCTGATTGAAGCCGGAACAGGAATCGGTAAATCTTTGGCATACTTGATTCCCGCGGCCCAGTGGAGCCTCCAAAATCGAGAGCGGACGGTAATCTCGACGAACACGATCAACCTACAAGAGCAACTGGACAGAAATGACCTGCCATTGGTTCAGGGCCTGATGAATGACGAAATTGATTGGGCTTTGGTGAAGGGACGCGGTAACTACATTTCGATTCGACGAGCACGCCTCGCGGCCGAGTCTGCCCCTGTACTTTTCGAGGACGATCGGGTGGAAGAGCTGGGAGCGCTTATCGGCTGGATGGAACAGACGGACGATGGGTCCCACTCAGACCTAGCTTTCGTGCCCCGTGACGAAATTTGGGAGGAAGTGAAGAGTGACCCTGATATCTGTTTGCGTGCTCGCTGTCCTCATTTCCAGGCCTGTTTCTATCAGCGGGCAAGGAGAAATGCAGCTTCGGCTACCCTCTTGGTGACGAACCACCATCTGCTCTTCACTGATCTTTCGGTCCGTATTGCTGCAAACAATTTCACCGCAGCGGCTGTTCTCCCGGCTTATCGGCACCTCATCCTTGACGAGGCTCACAACATTGAAGATGCCGCTACGTCACACCTTGGATCTCAGGCCACTCGAACCGGAATGTTCAGGATGTTGGCCCGGTTTGATCGAGGAGGAAGGGGTCTGCTTACTGCTCTCCAAAAGGCATTCACCGAGAGAAAGAACCAGCCTGTCGCCGTCGAGTTGAGGAGCCGAATCGAAGAACGAGTGCGTCCCGCCCTTGAAGAGGCAAGGGTCTACCTAACGAGATTTTTGGACGCACTGGAGCCGATGCTTCCCACTGAAGCGCCCGGAGCTGTCCGAATCGGGACACCCGAGTTGCCTGAGCCCGTAACCAATCCTGATGTCCAGGAACGTCTGGAAGGGCTCCTCACGGCGCTCCGCAATTTTGAGTCAGAGGTTCGGCTATTGAGGGAGCGGATCAAGGGCAATGAGGTTCTCTCGAACGATCTTGAGGGGAGAATTCTCGACCTGTCGAGTGGGGAACGACGCTTGGCTGGTACGGTCCAGGCATTGCGAAAGATCCTGTCTCCCGAAAAGGGAGATGAGCACTCTGTACGATGGCTCGAGTGGCGTGCACGCGCAAAGGGAAGACCTGGAAACCTCGTTATGGCATCCGCTCCGGTCGAGTTGGGTGACCTGTTACGGGAGAAGCTTTTTCGTAGGCTGGAGACAGTTGTTTTTTCTTCGGCCACCCTAGCTGTTCGAGGCTCGTTTACTTTTCTACGAAGTAGAATTGGCCTCGAAGAAGAATTGTCCGATACATATAATGTAAAACTTAAAGTAATAAGTGATATAATAGTGTCACCATTTGATTTACAGAATCAAGTTATGTTGGCGGTCCCTACTGACCTTCCGGAAGTTAACTCACCGGATGGGGAATTTGACGGAGCTACAGCCGGCATCGTAAGTGAAATGTCAGGGGTCGTGGATGGGGGGCTGTTCGTGCTTTTTACATCCCACGGGGCCCTCCGCAGAGTTGCGAAGATACTGCGAGCGGAGGGATCAAATTTTCCACTCTTCGTCCAAGGTGAGGAGGCACGCTCACGACTACTAGAAGGATTCATCCAGCACGGATCCGGAATTCTCCTCGCCACCGCATCTTTTTGGGAAGGTGTAGATGTTCCGGGTCGTCCGCTCAGGGGCCTTATTATCCCACGCCTGCCGTTTCGAGTCCCGACGGAGCCGATCACAGCTGCTCGCGTTGAGGCGATCGAGCGTCGAGGTGGAAACCCCTTCACGGAGTTTATGCTTCCGCTGGCGGCGTTGAAACTAAAGCAAGGTTTTGGGCGGCTGATCCGGACTCGAGATGACCGTGGTGGCATCGTCATTCTCGATGATCGCATCGTTCGAAAGCGATACGGCACTTACTTGAAAGAATCCCTTCCGGTCACGCCATTTGTGAAAGGCCCATGGAGTGACGTTTCCCACCATCTCAGACAGTTCTATAGCGGGTTATGAGGTGCTGGCTGATTGCGTGGACCAGACCTTGTGGCAGACTGACTAGGGAGTAGATTCTGCCGGTCGCCCGGGACTCGTCCGGGTTCTTCCAACTTGGATACGGATAGCTCATGACGCGTCTTTTTGGCATGATGGCGGGATTTGGAATCCTCGTCTTGGCCGGCTTTGCGTTCAGCGATTCTTCTACCGGCTGGTCGGCCGGCCATTCGGACGTAGGGTTCTGGTGGGCGGTGATTGCTGTGCTTCTTACGATTGCAGGGTTCGGGGCGGTGATTGGGACTTGGATTCACACGCAGCCCCCCAAGAACTGATCCATGGAGCGAACCGAACCGAACTTTCGTCCATCGAAGATTGTTTGTGTTGGGAAGAACTACCATGAGCATGCTGCTGAACTCGGAGGTACAGTCCCCGATCAGCCAATTATCTTTCTGAAACCGCCCTCAAGTGTCATCGCGTCAGGAGAGCCGATCGTGGCCCCTTCGGATGTCGGTGAAGTCCACTATGAGGGTGAGATTGCGATCCGGATAAGTAAAATGGCCCGTCATGTCTCAGAGGCGGAGGCTTGGAACGTTGTCGAGGGAGTTCTTCCTCTGAACGACGTGACTGCACGGGACATCCAACGGAAAGACGGTCAATGGTCGCGAGCTAAGAGCTTCGACACGTTTTGTCCAATCGGCTCGGTAGTTCCGATTGCATTGGAAGAACTTCCGTCTTTGACCTTAGTTACTCGCGTGAACGGCGAGGAGCGGCAGCGGACACAGGCGTCGGACATGGTGTTTCCGGTGCCTTTCCTCATCTCATTTATCACTAGGGTTATGACTCTTGAGCCGGGGGACATCGTCGCTACGGGCACGCCTGAAGGAGTTGGGCCTCTCAAGCTAGGTGACGAAGTCGAAGTGGAGATCTCGAGCGTCGGCACGCTCCGTAATCCAGTCGAGGGAGAAGGGAACATTGGCTCCTAAGCGGAGCCGGGTTTTTCAAAGTCTTCCTGGCTACCCGCTTACGGGTGTTCCGGAGGCCAGGCAACGTCTTCAAGCGGCTGGTGTCGACGTGATCGATCTGGGGGCCGGAGACGCCGACCTGAGTCCGCCGCCGGAAGCGGTCCGACGGCTTGGCGAGGCTGCTACGGATATGAGTATGTCCCGCTATCCCTTTCAGTTGGGCCTAGCCGAGTTACGTGAAGCGATCGCCCTCTGGATGAAGAAGCGTTTCGGTGTCGATCTCGACCCGTACCGTGAGATCTTACCCCTGATCGGCTCCAAGGAGGGAATTGCCAAACTTCCCCTTGCGTTTCTCAATCCGGGGGATGTAGCTGTACTGCCTGATCCGGCCTATCAAGCTTATCGTGGTGGCGTACTCTTGGCTGGCGGTGAACCCTACCCGATGCCTTTGCGTGCCCAAAATGAATTCCTTGTTCCGTTGGATGGTTTTGCGGACGAGCTGCAATCTCGAATTCGGATGTTATACCTCAACTATCCGAATAATCCGACGGCAGCCACGGCTTCGCTCGATTACCTTCGTGAGGCCGTAAATTTTTGTCAGAACACCGATGCTGTGCTCGTGTACGATCATGCGTACAGTGAAATTGCTTTTGATGGCTATCGCCCTCCGAGCATCTTGGAAGTGAAGGGTGCTCCGAGTGTTGCCCTTGAGTTCCATTCTTTTTCCAAGACCTTCAACATGACGGGCTGGAGGTTAGGTTGGGTGGCGGGAGGTGCTGATCTTATCGAGGCGCTTTCCAGGGTCAAGACTTTTTTCGATACAGGAGTTTTCAAAGTAGTTCAAGCCGCCGGGAAGGCGGCGCTCGACTCGTACGATGATTGGGTACCGGGTAACGTTGCCCGCTTCCAATCCCGACGCGACGTGGCAGTTGCGACTCTAAGGGGAGTTGGGTTCTCGGTGACAAAACCGAGAGCCACGATGTACCTGTGGGTGCCGGTGCCCGGTGGCGAGTCCTCGGTGGACTTTGCCGGGCGGGCCCTAGAAGAGGGTGTAGTAATTCTTCCAGGGGCAGCACTCGGGGACGGAGGCGAAGGGTTTTTCAGAGTAGCTCTTACGGTTGACGAAGCGCGGATGAAGGAGGCATCGGAGAGGTTGGGGAGGGTGATCGCGAGGTAGTCGAGCCTCCGGCGTTCTGCCCTCTTCCTTAGGAACCGAGAGTAAGGGAGGTTGGTAGGCCTGATGAGTGGTCCGATTCTTGACGATCCCGGTCGTCGGGTAGGAGGGCGCCGGTCCGTGACAGAGCGCCACGCGACGCTGGTCGGGTTGGGTTTATCCGCCGTCTTCCATGTTATCCTCGTCCTTCTTTATGCCGTTGGTCTAGACCGGTGGGGCCCGACTAAAGCTGTGATTGGAGTGCGATCACTATCGAACTCTTTCTCTGGCATGCAGGTAGTTCGCGTTGTCGAGATCATCTCTCCGGAATCACTCCTTGAATCGATTGATGAGGAACTTGAATTCGAACCGGTTTTGGAGACAGAGGGTGTTCAGCCGGATGTCGGCCCTGTTGAGATTGAGGTTGCAGATCCGGGGAATTTATTCAGGGGAGTCCGAGCTGCTGAGGTTCTGCGAGTGCGAAGTTCTGACAAGCGTCTCTGGCGGGAAGCACGACCGGAGCTGTTCGAGCTTACCGAAGCCGAAAGGATGGAGCTCATGCTTGAGGGCCGCTTGGAAATTTGGGCTGACTCTGTCGCGGCGGCTTTGGCCACCGAAGACGCTCTCACCGATTGGACAACGACAGATGCGAACGGACGACGTTGGGGCGTTTCCCCTGGAAGAATTCATTTGGGGGACGTCACACTTCCCCTGCCTGTTTACTTCTCAGGGACTTCATGGCAGCGGGAACAGGCTACCCGGAGAGCTTGGGAGGATCAGGATATTCTGAATGGGGCCAACGCCCAGGCACTACGAGCTAGCTGGAAGGAGAGAGCTGAGGCGATCCGGAGAAGAAAGGATCGAGAGCGTAGGAACACTGACGTCCCACCGGATACGACCCGCGGCTTTCCGGGTTATTGAAATGATTGTTTCTCCTGCTCTAGGGAGCCTTGATAACTAGAAAGTCTACAGGCCATATTTCGAGGACCTTAGCTGATCTAGAAGCATGCCGTACAGTTGAATTTTTCACTCCAGCCGAAAAGAGCCATAGTCGCTTGAGTACCACGTCACGAATTGACGCGGATGATATGAACGTGATGTGGCCCGCGCCTTGCTCGAGCAATTCTCTGGTGTTTCAATGCGCATTGTGGCGCCATTCCTGGGCGATCAGTCTTGGCTTCAGTCGGGGTGATCCCTAAGCTAGCTGTATCTTTTAGCCACCTAACAGGAGCGACTGTGGCCGACGCATTTCCGCCTCGTTTAAATCCGAAGGCCATTGAGGCTTCCCTCTACCGATCCTGGAACGAAAGCGGGTATTTTCATGTGGATCCAGAAGCTGTTACGGCTGAAGGATTGACACCCTACGTCATTGTCATCCCACCCCCGAACGTGACTGCTGTGCTCCACATGGGTCACGGGCTGAACAACACTATCCAGGACGTTCTGATTCGGTGGCACAGAATGCAAGGAAGAGCATCACTCTGGGTCCCGGGGACGGACCACGCTGGTATCGCCACTCAAAATGCAGTCGAGCGTAAGCTTGCCGTGGAAGGTTTGTCGCGACATGACATGGGCCGAGAGGCGTTCTTGGAGCGAGTGTGGGAGTATGTGGACCAGACAGGTGGACAGATACTCGAGCAGTTAAAAACGATTGGCTCGAGCTGTGACTTTGACAGGACGCGTTTCACGTTGGACGACGGGCTTAGTCGGGCAGTCCGTGAAGTGTTCGTTCGTCTCTACGAGAAGGATCTGATCTACCGAGGTGAATACATCATCAATTGGTGTCCTCGGTGCCTGACCGCTTTATCCAATGAAGAGGCAGAGGGTGAAGAGGTTCAGGGGAAACTGTATCACATCCGCTATCCCTTAAGCGATAGTTCCGTACCTCTGGCCGAGCTGGCCCACCAGAGGGGTGCTCAGGCGATTGATCGGCTGAAGGACGGCCGCTGGTATCTCACGGTCTCTACTACTCGCCCTGAGACGATCCTCGGTGACACTGGCGTGGCTGTGAATCCAAAAGATCCCCGATACATGAGCCTGGTTGGAGCGAAGGTGGCATTGCCTCTCACCGGTCGAACTATTCCGGTCATCGCGGACGAGTTCGTCGATCCGGACTTCGGCACGGGAATGGTGAAGGTCACTCCCGCTCACGATCCAAATGACTTTGAGATCGCTCAACGAACGGGACTCCCGATATTGGACGTGATGACACCCGAAGCG
>ERZ651768.3646-NODE-3646-length-10242-cov-2.776390_pt1 | contig 10242 bp, 7 predicted proteins | sample MGYA00514754_ERZ651768 | MGnify/ENA metagenome assembly ERZ651768 | reverse complement strand
CCCCGGGCCACCAGCTCCGGTGTATAGATGATGTTCAGATCCGGCGGTGGCCGGTAACGGGGCAGGTAGCCCCAAAGGTAGATACTTGCCCCCGCAACGATGAGCACAACGCTTAGGGCGAATAACTTGAGTAAATTGCGCATTCCACGATCTCGGTTATCAGCTTCCCACGCTGATGATGTGCCTCGTATTCTGATAGCTAAGATTAGCTGATCAAGAAAATGTCCGCTTTCGGCCATAAGCGGTCATTGGTATACATTGACCGTTCCACGATCCTCATCTCCGCCCCTGGCCACCACTTTCACTGGGTCGGGTTCTCTAATACAAGCATGACGTCGGATTTACCACGTCAGGTCAGGTCTGAAGTCACTCGCTTGAATTTTCCGCCACGTTCAAGTTCCCAGACTCCTTCCACTAATTCATAGTCGCGACCAGATACGATATGTTGTAATTGTTTGGCTAGTTGCTGCTGAATGTCCCCGGTGGGTGTCTCACCATTAAAATACAATCGCAATTCGCCAGTATTTAGCTGATGCAGATGCCATGCTTTTAGTCCGGTGACTCGTTCAAACTGAAAACTGAGTGGCGATACTTTCAGACCAGCACCGTCAATGATCCAGTCATCGCGTCGCGCTTCCAGCAAAGTAATGGTCGGCAAGCGCACGCGACAGTTTTTTTCGGCCTCATGGAACTGGATGCGATCATCGAGCCGGTACCGTAGCAAAGGCTGCGATTCAATAAACAGCGGTGTGGCAAGCACGCCTTCAACGCTGCTCTCGACAATGATCTCGTCGCTGTTAACGTGGTAGTTATGACAATAATGACATTGCCAGGCCATCGAACCCGTTTCCGTTGCGCCATAGCGGTCCAGCACCGGCGTCGCGAATGCCTCACGTAACGACGCGCGCCACTCATCGGACAACTTCTCGCCTGACGGCGATACGACCTGAACACCGAGCCCTTCTAGCGGACGATGCAGTTCCTCCACGAACCGAACGATCCCACTCGTCAAACCGCGCAGCACCTGCGGCCTGACTAATTGCAGAAGCGCATGTATTTGGTCCGGCGCCGCCGCAATACCGGCCCGCCAGGTCAGATACGTGCGACCGCCAAACTCGAATGGCCATTGCACCTTGTCGGCCGGCTCTACGTCTGCACCATCAACAAAAACTAACTGCCGAACAATATTGTCGGGCGCTGGCGCAATGGGATAAAACAAAAACGGACGGTAAGCTAGAGCCTGACGGAAGCGTCGCTCGGAAACAGTATTTCGCACGACAGCCTGATCACCCGTGGTTCCGGATGATCGAGTTTCATGCACAGCCTCCGATGCATTGACAGGCACGGCCGCCAATTCACTTTTTTTTAGCGGCGGTATGTCGTGCCAGCCGGAAACATCCGCCAACCGGTCAGCATAAAACTCATCGCGATGACGAAAGACCTCGAGACATTCACTCAAATCTATCTCTATCTGATCGGACAATGCGCGCGAGTGTAAGGCGTCAGCCCATTCAGGGTGGTGTAAATATCGGGATGAATCAGAAAACCACATAGTTATTATCCAGTGTCTTACACCATGCTGGTGTTCAACCAGCAGAGCGTGCCGGTACTGGCGACCAGTACGTAATGGCGGCTATGTAGCTTGTTCATGAAATCGTCCTCTTGAATGCCCTAACCGGGCAGGTTGGGTTTATAGCTGTGATGATGCTTTTCAGGATATGCTCAGCACTGCCAGCCGGCAAGGTGACTGCTGGAATCTGCTGCAAGCTGGGCGAATAGGTAAACAAAAACCCCGCCACAAGGCGGGGCTTGTTTGGTGAAACCCAACGGTTGTTTAATTAGTCTGATACAGATTGCCGGCTACCTCCGCCGCCAACGGTCGATTTATCGCCCGAGGCGGTGTTGTCATATCCACTGTATTTTTTAGGCGGCATTTTCATCTGTGATATCAAGAAACTCTGGACGATCTTCGCCTTGGGTAACAAGTACTAGCGAGTTCTCGATTGCTGTCTCTATATGGGTATCTCCGGCTTCGACAAAGTAACAACCACCGGTTTCAATTCGCACTTTGCCATCTTCGTCAGTTTCGACCTCAACTTCGCCTTCCACCACCATTACCTGTACCCATTTGGGATGGGTATGTTTTGGAATAGCCATGCCTGCCGGCATTCGAAAGAAAGCAGATCGAGTATCGTAACCTCCTTCCCAGACGACACTTTTATCCATAATAGTCCCGCCCCGCACGGCGGCTTGCTCCCACGACAATTTTTCTTTCGGGAAATATCGACTCATTTTAACTTACGCCATTAGATTTGCCGTCGTTGTGGCTACGTGTTCGACCTCCGCGTCTGTCATTTCCGGGAAAATCGGCAGTGATAGACACCTTCCAGCAATGTTTTCTGCCTGAGGTAAAGCCTCGTAGATACAAGAACCTGAGAAGTGCATGTGTTTATGCAACGGTTTCGCATAATAAATGGCTGACGATATTCCTGCGCGTTGTAAACGTTCGCGCACACGGTCCCGATCTGCAACGCAAATAGTGTAGTAGTTGTAGATGCGATGAGCATCTTTGCCTGCTTGCGGTATCTCTGCCGCCGTTCCAGCTAAAGCCGCATTGTAACGCTCAGCAATTTGTCGTCTTTTTGCATTCATCTCATCGAGAAGCGGTAGCTTGATGCGCAGTATTGCCGCGTGAATTTCGTCGAGTCTGCTGTTAAACCCAAGCATCACGTGTTCACCCGCATCGTCATTGCCGTGATTTCGAAGCTGAAGCAATCGGCGATTGAGTTTCGCATCATTCGTTGCCACCATGCCACCATCTCCAAAACAGCTAAGCGCTTTGCTTGGATAGAAACTGAAGGCACCGGCTAATCCGAAGCTACCTGTCGCTGTACCATTTAGATGCGCGCCGAAACTATGGGCGCAGTCTTCGATCACCAAGAGGTCGCGGCGTTCGGCGATGTCCATGATTTGCTCCATGTTTGCGGGCAGCCCGAACAGATGCACTGGCAATATCGCGCGGGTTTGTGGGGTAATGGCGTCTTCTATGAGGTTTGCGTCAATATTGAAGGTATCAGGATCGATGTCGACCAGTACTGGCCGGGCACCGACATACTCGATAGCCTCTAAGGTAGCTGCAAAAGTAAACGGCGTAGTAATAACTTCATGACCCGGTCCGATTCGCGCCGCAACAATAGCCAGGTGCAGCGCATCCGTGCCTGAGGCAACGGCAATAGTGTGCTTCACGCCCAAGTGTTCGGCCGCCGCTTGCTCAAACGCGGTGATATTCTCACCCAAAATATAGTTGCCACTGCTGGTGACTTCCCGAATGCGATCGTCGATTTTCGGCTTGAGCGCTTCATAAGCTCGCTGTAAGTCCGCAAGAGGAACAACAATGTCACTCATGACGCATCTATCATGTCACCGATTGCAGCCGCTGTTTCCAGTGCTTCCATGGCAACGCGGCCGTTAACCAAGGGTGGCGGTCCGCCGGCAACTGAACCCAGAAATGCCTCACTTTGCGCCATCAGTGCGTCGCTAGACGTACAGGACCATTTTTCGATGGAAATATCTTCCGGAGCCACAATCGGGCCCTCGTTTTTCTTCCTATAGCTTCTAGATGTCTTGTTGTACAGGTCGACCGAAAAATAAGAATTCGACTGAAAAATCCTCAGTGTATGTTCAGTTTTGAAGCTAATACGGCTACTCGTGACGTTCACTACACAACCATTTTCAAACCTGATCCGCGCATTCGCGATATCTACGTTGTCAGACATAATGGATCGCCCAATCGCATCCACCTTTGACACCGGCGATCGTACAAAGCTGTGAACGAGATCAATGTCGTGAATCATCAGATCCAGCACAACACTGACATCAAGCCCTCGCGGTTTGTACGGCGCAATCCGATGCGATTCAATAAACTGCGGTTCCTGAATATAAGGCGCGAGCGCCATTAATGCGGGGTTGAACCTTTCAAGATGCCCGACCTGCAGAATGACATTCTTGCCGTCAGTAAGTTCGACCAAGTCACGTGCTTCATCAACTGTCGCCGTAAACGGTTTCTCCACGAGAACGTGAACACCGTTTTGCAGAAAAGTACTGGCGATATCAAAGTGTGTCGCTGTGGGAGTGGCGATACTGACTGCATCAACCTCGCCGAGCAGGTCGTGAAAATCGCCTACTGCATCGACATCCAGATCTGAGGCAACCGCACGACATCTCTCACCGTCTATGTCGGCCACCGCTACGAGGTTCGAATTTTCGAGCGCAACTAGTTTGTCAGCGTGCCAGCGCCCCTGGCGCCCAACACCGACAACTGCAGTTCTTATAGGGCGCATGAAGTTTCCACCGCTTGAGAATTGTTACCTGCCACGTCAATTGTGCCATATTGTTGCCCCAAAGCTCGCTAAGCTGATTCCTGGGCTCGTCGATTTTGAAATAAATGGCGAATTGAGCCAGGTTCTAAGATTGTTAACTTGGCGCGTTGTTTTTTGGTGGACACATGAGACGCTAGGTGTTCTGTATGGATCCGTCGGACTATCTATTCGGCCGTTTGCTGCTATTCGCGGTTGTGAGCACTGCCTTGCTTGGCTGCGGCGCAGGAAATGGCGAGGGTCTTGATAAGAACGGACGGCCGCTGGATGAGAGCGGCCTTGGTATGCTGCCACTCGCAGCTACCTTTGCTTCAATTCAGGTAAACGTATTTGCATCGGACTGCAGCGTTTGCCACGCGGGTGCAAATGCTCCTCTGGGCCTACGTCTGGATGAAGCAACAAGCTTCGGGATGCTGGTCGGCATTCCCAGTGTCCAGAAGTCGGGATTGTTGCTCGTCAACCCTGGAGATCCTGATCAAAGCTACCTGGTCCGGAAGCTGGAAGGCACCGCTGCAATTGGTGGACAGATGCCGCTGAATGCTCCCGCGCTCCCACAAAGCACTATCGACTTCGTGCGGCAATGGATAACCGATGGAGCACTGCCAAACATGCTAGATACCCCCATTAACCCGGTGCGCGTCGTTTCGCTGACGCCGGTGCCAGGCAGCACCTTGGATTCCTTGCCACCTTCGGTCATAACTGTGTTCGATCGTGAGCCGGATGCATCCACGGTAAATAATTTGACGTTTGTCGTCGAACGTAGTGGCGGCGATGGAAGCTTCACCGAGGGCAATGAGGTCCAGATCACAGCGGCTTCCGTCACTGTGCCGCTGAATAACCCAAGTTCAGCTTTGTTTGACTTGACCGGCGTTCCTCCCGTCGAAGACACTTATCGTGTCCGCCTACTCGGAACAGGCCCATCGATAATCCTCGATACTGATGCCAACGCCCTGGACGGTGAGTTCAGCGGAACCCTGCCATCGGGTGACGGTATCCAAGGTGGTGACTTCGTCGCACTGTTTGAAATCGAAGGTATCCAGCCGACCCTGGAATCGATTCAAAACAACGTGTTGACACCCATGTGCTCAGGTTGTCATTCGGGTCCGACCAGCGGAGTCTTGCCAGCCGGGATGGACGTCAGTGATGTTGCCGCCAGCTTCAACGCTCTGGTCAACGTTGCCAGCCTGCAAGTTCCAGCATTACGCAGAGTCAACCCTGGTGATTCCGTAAACAGTTACCTGATCCAGAAGCTCGAAGGGACCCACACTGTGGGAGACCAAATGCCAAGTAGCGGTCCGCCATTGCCGCAGAACACTGTCGACGCTATTCGGGATTGGATTCAGCAAGGCGCAACCTTATAGGGATTTTGCAGCCGCCTGAAACGGAGATACAGGATGAAACTGAATTTGGGGGGCGTGTTAATACTATTGCTTGGTGCAGTGCTTAGCGACATTGTTGCAGCCGAACCCTATATTGCCGTGCGTACCGGTCTCACATGTATGGAATGCCATACTAATGTGACTGGCGGCGGGATACGCACGCCCTACGCAAATCGGATCGCACAGAGACGTATCCCCCGTCGCTTCATCAAGACTCCGGACAAAGTCAAAAACTGGACGGGCGAGATTAGCAAATGGCTATCGGTGGGCGGGGATCTGCGGGCCGATTACCAGTATGTCGACATCCCCAGTGAAGATTCGATATCGGAGTCCGAGGTGGAAGAAGGGCTCGTATACATTGCGTTGAACCTAATTCCTGACCGGCTGATTTTTTATGTCGATGAACAAGTGGCGCCGGAAAGAGCGGCAAACCGCGAGATATTCGGGCTGTTCAAGGCCTTCGACAGCAAATTTTATGTGAAAGTGGGCCAGTTTTTTCTGCCTTACGGTTGGCGGCTCGAGGACGACACCGCCTTCATTCGTCAGGTTCCTGGCATTAATTTTTCGACCCCCGACAAAGGTTTCGAGGTTGGGCTAGAAACCGGCCCGTGGTCCGCTCAGCTGGCAGTTACTAACGGCGCTGCGGGTGGACCGGACGACCATTCCGGGAATCAGTACAGTCTGATGGGCAGCTACGTTCGGGATCAGTGGCGAGTCGGAGCTAGCTTCAACTTCAACGATGCGGAAATCGGCGATCGTCAGATGCAGAACATTTTCTTTGGTCTGCGTACTGGCCCAGTCACTTGGTTAGCACAGGCTGATTACATCCGAGACGAAAGCTTGTCGGCCGGCGAACGCGGGCAATGGCTTGGTCTAGTAGAAGGTAACTGGCTTTTCGCTAAGGGCAACAATTTAAAAATTACGTATGAATATTTTGATCCCGACGACGACGTCGATGAAGATGAACAGGCCCGTTGGAGCGGGGTCTGGAGTTTCTTTCCTTTCCAGTTTACAGAAACCAGAATCGGTATTCGGCTTTACGATGGTATTCCTCAGAATAATAGGCAGAATCGTGACAATTTCTTCGCGGAATTGCATATCTATTTTTAGAACGCTGGCATACGTGGTTCGTCGACATCGCCTGTCCCACGATCAACACCTGTAAGTTGTCGCGCGCAGGTAACCTGGGGTCACCCATGTTTTCCGGTTTCCGCATCAGTCTAATCAATCGGCGCGCCGCCAACTAGGTAGCCTATTACCAGTCAACCGGCAATATCCGGTTATCTCGAACAATAGCCGGGCTAGCGGCGTGCGGGGTTAGAATGCTGGTACGTGAATATTTCCACTTATTTGCTGCAGCGACTGAAGTCCCGGGGTGTCGATCACGTGTTCGGTATCCCCGGCGATTACGTTTTACGGTTTTTCGCAGCGCTGGTGGATAGTGACCTCGAACATGTCGCAACCTGCAACGAGTTGAATGCTGGTTACGCTGCGGACGGTTATGCACGTTTAAAGGGTCTTGGGGCCGTTGCGGTGACCTATGGACCCGGATCCTTGAGTCTGGTCAATGCTGTGGCGGGCGCCTATGCGGAACGTGTTCCGGTGGTTGTGATTTGCGGCGGCCCACGCACTGACGCGTACCAAACCCAGCCGTACCAGCATCACTTGTTGCCGGACAATTACGCAGCGTCACTGAAGATGTTCGAACAGATCACCGTGGCTGCGCGAGTGCTCGACGATCCTGATCGGGCGTTGGCGGACATCGATGAATTGTTGGCACTTGCCGTTGTCGAGTCGCGGCCGGTGTACTTGGAGATTCCAATGGACCTGCAGCACAAAGACTGTGCGCCCCCGGGTGATTGGCCGGCGATGGTGCGCCATGGCAGTGACGCTGCGGTAACAGCCCAAGCCGTGGCACTAGTAGCCAGCCGAATAAGTGCAGTCGAACGCTGCGTATTGTTGGTCGGCCACGAAATTATCATGGCTCGACTCGAGGACGCGGTGCTTGAACTCGTTAACAACACCGGTCTGCCGGTTGCGTCGCTGTACAACGGTAAGGCCGATTTCCTCGAGCAACATCCGCGCTGTATCGGCATTTACCAGGGACTCGGCAGCCAGGATGACGTGCGCGAGTTTGTTGAAAACGCGGACGCGGTTGTCTGGCTCGGCGCGGTGCTGTCGGATTTCAACCAAGGGGGCATGCCGGGCACGCTGACGGCGGAGCAGAACATCTGCATTTTCGATTCTCGCGTCAGTGTCGCCGGGCAAAACTTTGCCGATGTGCCGATTGCAGATATGGTTGCTGGCCTGATCGCAGCGTTACCCAAGAATCGTTGGTTGTCCCTGCCAGCACCCGTACACGGATTTGCACATCGGGCTAGCAGAAGTTATACGCCGGTCGTCAACCAGCCACTCACGAACAAGCGGTTCTACGACCGGTTGGCCCAGTTCATTAGGGCCGGCGACATCGTGTTTTCTGATGGTGGAGCAACGTTGAGCTTGGCGTATACGCAGTTCCCAACCGACGCGCGGTACATTGCTTCGACCTACTGGGCAGCGATCGGCGCCGGCTTCGGTTTTGCGACAGGGGGCTGTTTTGCGGTCGAGCCCGGGCAACGGATTCTTGCGGTCGAGGGCGACGGTTCTTTCCAGATGACCGCGCAGGAACTTGCAACGCTGATTCGCTACGGCCGAACCTGTGTCATTTTTGTCGTCAACAACTGCGGCTACACGGTGGAGCGACTTATTCACGACGGCCCGTTTAACGATATTTCCAGCTGGCAGTATCATCGCCTGCCCGCGGTGTTCGGCGGTGAGATTGGTCTTGAAGTGCGAACCGAGGGTGACCTCGAGAACGCGCTGGACCGTGCCGATGCACATAGCGGGCCGGGCCCGCTGCTCATCGAGGTGCACCTGGACGCTTGGGACGTCCCCGAGGCTTTCAAGCAAATGGGCGCGCACATGGGGCGCAGTTAAAATGGGGTCAGGCCTCTCTTTTTTTTGCTCTTGTGCTGGACTATTGCCGGCCCGATAACTCGAACACATAAAGCGCGTGGCCGTTAGTTGGCTGATAAATATCCGGACTTATTACAGCGGTGAGTGCCCGAAACACCCCAATACCCGTCGGTACCGCGACATACTGCTTTCCGCCAGCGCTGTAGGTAATGGGAAAGCCGTGCAAAGCGGCGCCGAGGCGTGTCCGCCATAGTACTTCGCCTGATGCCACGTCAAATGCCTTGAAGTAGCGATCGAGATCACCCACGAAGGCGACCCCGCCTGCAGTGGTTAAAACCGAGGTCATGAACATGGCGCGTTGTTCGTGGCGCCAAAGTTCTTGCATCGACCGCACGTCGATGGCCGCCAGCTTGCCAAGATTTCCTTGGCTGCCTGGCATCTCGAATGAACGGGAGTCACCGCCGTAGCCGCCGGAGCCCACTGCCAACTCAACCTTGCGACCTACCATTTCCGCGCACAGTTGATGAAGTGGAATAAGCAATGCGCCTGTCTCCGGGCTGTACGCAGTAGCCTGCCAGTTATGTCCACCATAAATTCCAGGACAGGCAGAGATCACATCGCCGATTTCCGCATTTATGATGTCTGATCGATAGGTTACGTTCCCCGTGGTTTTATCGAGCGATTCAAAAATGTTCTGGTAAATTGTCTCCGTGAAATCGATGAATTTGCCTGTCCGCCGGTCAAGCTTCCACAGGATGCCGTCCTTGCCTACTGTGAACAGTAACTTCTGATTGCCGATATCAATCAATACACGCTCGAATCCCACCTCCATATCAATCGTTTCACCAGCCACGTGTTGGAAGTACCACACGATCTTCCCCGTCTCAGGATCCAGAGCCAACGTCGAATTGGTGTACAAAGCTGCATCCAGCGGCGACATGCCCCGGCTTGCAGCTACCCACGGTTTAGCCTGCGACGTGCCAATGTAGAAGAGCTTTAGCGTTGGGTCGTAGCTCCCCGGAATCCAGGTGTCGCCGCCAGCGCGAAAATCCAGTGGCACATCCCCCCAGGTGTCATTGTTGGGATCATTCGAAAGGGCAATGGTTGATGTGCTCCACAGTTCTTCGCCATTGTCCGGAGCGTGACCGGTAATGAAACAACCGCCCTTTTTGAAACGTTCGCAACCATTGATGCCGCTCAAGACAATACCTGCACCGATGATTGGCCCACTTGTATGGGTGTATCCCTCGGTAAAATCCGCTTTTACACTTCGCCACAGCTGTTGTCCGGTGCGCGCATCCACCGCCACGATAGCGGCGTCGTAAGTCGCCATAAACAGCTTGTTCTCGTACAGAGCGATGTTGCGGCTGGGGCCTCCCAAGGTCTTGGATTCAGGCGGATACGAATACGCGTATTCCCAAATCAGCTCGCCGTCCCGTGCATCAAGAGCCTGAATAAGGTTACCCGGATGGGTTAGGTACATGACGCCGTTGTGAACTAGCGGAGTTACCTGATTACTACATTCTCTCATC
>ERZ651768.3645-NODE-3645-length-10244-cov-2.637848_pt1 | contig 10244 bp, 12 predicted proteins | sample MGYA00514754_ERZ651768 | MGnify/ENA metagenome assembly ERZ651768 | reverse complement strand
TTCTTAGACCAGTCTATAGCCTCTTGCTCTGTATCAAAGACTTTGAGAGTCTTCCCTTTGTTTTTACCGACTGATGGTCTGACTTCCCATCCATCATCAACTTGATAAACTTTTGTTAGTTCGTGTGCCACCTATTTTCTCTTCCTAGCCGAAGGACGGTCAGGTTGTCTTGAAGTAGTCCGTAATTCTTCCTCTTTCTTCTTACTTCGTGTTTTTGTTCTACCTACCATTCCTGTTCTTTTCCTTATTTGAGCCTTTGTCATATGTCCTTTAGGCGTAATCCAACCACCATACAATCCCTCTAATTTTTCTCTTTGTTTTTTTATAGTGGCCTTACCTTCAGCCTTCATTTCTTTATGTTTTTTAATCTGCTCTTTAGATAATTGAGTTTCTTGTTTAGATTTTTTCTTCTTTGCAACTTCCTGCTTTGCATCAAGAGATTTTTTATCCTGCCAAGTTTTATCTCCTCCTTGTTTTTTACTACTACCTCCTTTACCCTGTCTATATCTATCTATAAAAGTCTTTTGCCCTTGTGTTAAATGCGATACTTCTCCTTGAGGTCGCTTACCCTTACCAAATCCACCACCTTTCACAGGATAGGGTCGTGATCTACCTCCGACCCCACCAAATGTATCAAGTGCTCCTTCAGTAGCCGAACCATAAGCATCTGTTCTTTTCCTTCTCATAACTCCTCCTTAATATATATTTCGTGAACCTAGAAAACCCTGCTCCTTATATTCTTTAGGAGTCTTCTTATGTTTCTTTGCTAGTTTCTTTGCCACTTCTGGTTTGTTTGCGTATAAGTATTTACGTTGTTTGTCTGATGCGAAAGGCATTATAACCAACCATCATATAACTTTTTTAATTTTTTATTATCCTTGTCCAAACTTGTTTTAGGTAGTGTCTTATCTCGTTTTGGTTTTATTAAAGTCCGAACATCAATAGCTTTCTTTTTCTTATCCTCTGCTTTCTTCTTTTTTGCTTCACGAGCCTTCTTTACATTATATTGGAAGGTGGTTAATCCATAATCTGGTTTATCAACTATATCTTGCATAGTCTTTAAATTTTTTCGACCATGTCTTGTGATCCTGCCTTCTCCAGACTTTTCTGCATCCTTCATGTATTTTATCTGTTCGTCCAATGTACGACTTGGAGGATCATCTTTTGCAGTATGTATATATGTTTCTCCTCCTAACCCCCTTCTTTTTTTTCTATCTTCTGGTGTCTCATTCTCAGGTGATTGAAGCCTACGCCACGGCTCCATCTTTGATTCAGCCTCATAATCTTTAGATTTTTTTCTACTGTAATGTTTATCTTTATCTTTTCCATGTCTCCTATAACGAACAAGCCTATTATGTTCTGCTATATCAGCTTCATTTTGAATTCCTTTTCTTCTAAGAATTTCTTTTCTAGTCATAAGCTCCGATTAACTACGAAACCTGATTGATTGCGACCCTCTGACAGTGCTCCTGATGTCATACCCTCCATTGTACTGGCTTGTGTAACATTTTCCAAGAACTTCTGCCTATAGTATCCTGACTTCTCTACATTCCGCTGTTGTGATTCCTTTAGGTATGCCCTCTCCAGAGTACCCCAAACTATACTCTCGTGCCAGTATGCATTCACCTGTGGTGTTGTTGTGTCCAGTGCCAGTGAGTTATCCTTTGGAACTCCTCGTACCTTGAGTGAATGAAAGACCTTTACTGTTGCATCCTTGTCTATATACAAGTCCTTTGTTGCCTTTGGTAGTGGAAATATCCTGAAGGTGGATGCTGTCCTGTTGTTAAAAACTACTCCCTCTATTGGGCCAGTCTGTTCACGCCACCGTGGGGTGTTATCTGTAGAAGTGACTATTGATGAGAATGCATTGGGATGGAAGCCCATTGAGGACTCCAGCATGAAGTGCCTACTGCCTTTTGAGGATGCGGCAGCATTCAGTTCTGATTCTGTGAAGATGTTGAGTTCCCTGCCATTAATACTAATGGACACGATCTCTGCTATTGTAGAGGGGATTGTAAAGGTTGGGCCAACCCTGAACACAGAAACACTTGAGTCGGTTATTGTACCGCTGGTGTCTACTTGATATGTGAGGGTTAGTGTAGTTGGAACAGCAACAATGAATGTACCAAGGTACTGACTAGGAGCACCATCAACAACATTAATAGCATCACCTTCTGCGTATCCATGTACTTCGGTGAATGTAATGGTTGCCGTCTTACTGTCTGCGGTAAGGACACCTGTCTTCGTGGCTTCACCTATAACAGTGCCTGACGAGCCATTGGTTGCATAGCCTTCTACTTGTGGGTACCTGACACGCCTAGTAAATTCGTTTAAAGCATCGTTTATGTATGTGTTAAGTTCACCATCTGTCCAATGCTTGTTTGCAGAATCCTGTAGGGCTGTTTCGGTACGTTCTCTTATCTGCTTTCGATTCATTAATTCTGGTCAAGGTCAATCACCTCATGACGCTCTAATGCACCGTCTAAATCTTCCTTAGTTATTGGCTCAGATGCCTCATCAAACTCGACACCTGCCTTCTGCCCAGTCTTAGGCCACTTTTTAACTGTAAAATTAAATCGTCTATTAGACCTTGGTGTAAGACCTTGTGACAAATCCTTCTGGAAGTAATCGGTAGTAATAGCATCATTCAGTATGTTCATATGTTGAAGAGGTACAATTCTATCTGTTCCTCTTGGTATAACTATTGTCCAATCTCCATGTGTCACTGGTACTGGCCCCATCTCAGTATTGTCTTTACCATAATCAATATTAATTACAGCGTGACCTTCTGGAACAGCTTCTCCCTTCTTCCATTCGGCTGCCATCTTCATACCATTAGGCAGGACTACAAAACGGCCCTCACCTGCTGGAGCATAACTAGAATCCCTTGTTTGTTTAGGTAAACTTTCTGTTGGTAGTAAACCACCTGCTATGGACATATTTCTCCTTTAATCTCCGTTGTTAAAATGTGGGTGACCTGAGCCACCCACTACTGAATTACACTATTAAGCTAGTGCTGCCTGAGTCCAAACGATGTTGGCATCAAAAACATATTCAACCCACCAATGGAATGCTCCGGCTGTCTGAGCATCTCCAAGAATAAGATCACCAACTACTGGAACAACCTTTTCTCCTGAAGAAGACCAAGAAGCCGTAGTACTTGGTGCATAAGTATATGTCGCAGAACTGGTCATTGTGGGTGGTCTACCCATAATCTCTACACCAGCATTACCTTCTGGGCCAGAGAATCCTGCGGCCTCAACATTGACTGCCGTACAATATGCATCAACATCGGCTGCTGCTGCTACGTTTACCATACCTGTATCAGTTTGGAGCGTACCTAGAGCATGACCAATTGTAAATGTATTTGCACCGCTTGTTACAGTTGCCGCATCACTTACTGCAACGCCAAATCCACATACCCTTGCTTCCAAAGGAATGAAAAGAACACGCTGATAAGTAGCCGCTGCCCATGTTGAACCGTCTGCAAAATTGACAAAGTCAATCTTTGACATCTGTTTGGCACTCGTTATTTTAGTTTTTAAAGAGTCCATAAATTTTCCTTATTTAATTGTGAAGCCCCTCCCATTAGAAGGGGCTATAGTTTATGAAAGTTTAGTACAGGCTACTTCCAATCTGTACATCCATAGGTCTTGAAGGATAATACAGGAATAGAATGTATCCCACGCAACCGTACCACGCTGTCCTAGTGGATCACCGGGGCCGGGTTTTGGCATCACAACTTTTGAGCGGAGTGAATCCATTCCACCTAAAGTTGCACATCCAATTGCATCCTGTGCAAAAATCAGTACAGGATAAACATCGCAACGGGTTCCAGTTGTGGAGATACAGTTTGCAACACCATTGGTATCACCTGCATCCTTAAATGGAACTGCTTGAGTTGTAGTGATAAAGCGTACTCCTTCTACACCACCAATCTCACCCTCAATTGCATCGCCTTGATCAGAGTACTTCTCTACGGCTACAAAGCCCGGAAGTTGCTGAATATCCTGCTGTAAATCAGGATGGCAAATCGCAACATACGATTCACGGATTGGCTCTGTAGCAATACCAACGGATGCCTTTAGCTTATTCTTTAGCTTAATTGCATCGTTGTTCTGAAGAGCACGGATTGCTGTTTGAAGTGGGGACAACACCTGAGTCCCTGCAGAGGGATCATTAAGTGTTGGTGCAATTCCACCAATGGTGAAATCAACATCTGTACGTGCAGATGCAGATGTTCCTACATACTTCACTGATGTCCCTGCACGAAAGACCTTGAAACTGAGGAAGTCGATTGTCTCGCCAGCCTGTGTTGCCTGTCTCTCGCTAATAATTTTTAAAACTGGATCGGCAGCAGCCGCAAGCTGGACATCCGTGGTATTCACGTAAGATCCATACTGTTTCAAGGTATGCATGAGCGTAGTATGCTCAAGGCTTGAAAAATCCGGTGTAACACCTTCGGCAATCGGGGTATCCACAATTGGGAAACGCTCATACCTGCGGTGTCTAATTTCTAACCCCTGCTTCTGGGGCTTGGTTTCTTTTTGTGCGAATTTCGCAAATGTCAGCAATCGCTTTGCAATTGGTAACATCTTCTTCTGGATAGTAAACGCATCATTCTTGGATAAATCACCATAAGATGAGCCACTAATTGTTCCAGTTCCTCCATATGCAGCCATAATTAACTCCTATAATATTGTTATTCGGGAATGGCTTCCCATAATTCATCATCGGACAAGTTGTCCATGTTTTTGCTCTTCACGGGTGCGGAATTACCTAAAAGACCAGTCGCTGCTGCTCTCTTAGCCTGTCGCTTAGTACTCGCTTTAGCTTGTTTCTTTTCTTCTTCAGGAGGTCTCCACGCATCTTGGCCCACTTCCGTGGAAAGGAATAACTGCATAACGGAGGCATGATCTACTGGGTCAGTTGACTCAGTCATCATCTTTGTCATTGCTGGACTACCAAGTACAAATGCCTGAAAATCAGGGTCTTTGTCTAAATCTCTGTAGTCATCTCCTACGTTCTCTAGCATATAGCTTTCATGATAACGTAGAAAGTTTTGATAATTTTGTTCTTTGCTCTGATCTTCTAAATTCTTTAACCGCTCCTGAGCCTGTATGGTGGCTTGATGTAAGGATGTACCTTGCTTCGCCATCTCATGCTGAATCATCTTGCGGAATGTAGAAGACAGTTCAGAGAACTCCTCCATTGTCTGCTTATCATCCTTATCAAAGAATGCTTCTGCATCAGTAGGATCTGCTTGGGGTGCTTCCGATTCTGGAAGTCCTCGCTTCACTCTCTCTAATGCCTGTTCACGCTCAACATCTCTGAGCCTAAGCTCATCAAAGTTTTCACGCAGTCTAGCAGACTCTTCATTCCTTTTATGAAACTCCTTCTCTAAATCTTTGTAACGAGCTTCATAATCATGCTGTGGTTCTTCAGGCTCTTCTTCATCTTCGGTCTCATCTACTTCTTCTGCTTCAGGCTCCTCGTCTTCTTCTTCTTCTTCTTGAGGTGTACCCTCTTCATTAGAATCTCCTTCAACTTCTTCGTCCTGACTCCAAAGTTCTTCGTCTAAGGCTTCTGAATCTTCAATTTCTTCAGATTCTTCTGCCTCTTCAAGTACCTCTTCTTCTGACATATAACTCCTTCCAATGTCCCGATTAAACGGATTGGTTAATTATTGGCCCTATCCTTGCGGTGTAAAGGCTTTTCCTGTTTATACTACTTTGGTTCTGCAATATCAAGCATTTCTTGCCATGCCTGAATTTTGCCGATAGATACATTATGCCTTGAAACTGACTCTTGGTCAACTAATTGTTTCATTTTTATTATATCATTTGTATCTTTTATCCTTTTTTCAATCATTTCCTTGTACAGATGCCAGCCCGGAGACTGACTTAACATTGCTAAAACATCATTGCGGGGCATTTGCTGCGAACTCCCTTTGTTGTATTTGTTGTGCAGATGGGCCTCCTGCTAATCTCTCTTGTGCTGGCCCTGCTTGTGTTGGGTCTTCTGGCATTCCTCCGGGGGCTGGTCGTTGTTCACCTCCCTGTTCTCTAGCTTCCATCTCTGTAGCTTTTTGCACTTGCTCTTGTAATGCTTCTTGTTGTAATTGATTTGCTTCTTCTGATCTTAATCTTGCTCGCTGTGATTCTCTCCTTAATTCTTCTTCTTGCAGAATTACACTACTCTCAACTAAATTAGGTGGTAGTTCTACTACATTACCCTGTTTAATTAATTCTAATCTTTCCTGCATTTCCAATTTACGCTGATCTTCTGATACATTCTGCTTCTCTTCCAGTAGTGACTTATTCTTTTCTATTGCTATAGAAGACTGGGTCTGTTCCTGTATTTGTTGTTGTATCTGCTGCATCTGTTGCTGTGCCTGTTGCTGTGCCTGTTGCTGTGCTGCTTGAGCCTGAGCTTGTACCTGTTGTTGTTGTGCCTGTTGTTGGGCTTGCATTTCCTGTGTAACTTCCTGTTCTGTCTTTACAACCTTATCTGGTTCCATATTAAAGGCACGTAAGAGTGGTCTTGTGAATGCCTCCTGCTTGAGATACTGCTTTATCTCTGGCATCTGACCCACAACCTGTAGGAAATTAATCAACTGGGTATTGTGTACTTCCTTTGCAACATACTGCTCGTATCCTGTTGATATGGCTTCATAGTCTCCCTTAATTGATGCATCCATAGAATCCACCATCAGCCACCTATATATAGCTCCTACATTCTTGGTGATCATAGTAGAAACTGATCTGACTACATCTGCAGTCTGTCTGTTTGCATTGGAATTAAGGATGGACATACCTGTGGCAGTCTTGGTTTGGGCTGGTGACATATCACCATAACCTATACTGGTTTGCCCTGAGTCTAGGTCTGCCTCACGCTCAAGTTGCTGTATTACTTGAAGTAGTCCGTTTGTTACGTCTGGGATTTGTACTGAAGAAAAGGAGTCTCTAACTGAAGCTCCGGGTTTTACACGGAACTGTTTACCCGGATATATCTGCTCTGTGTCTGTACCCGGTTCAAATGCATTGGGATCTATAACTGTCAATGGGGCCGCTGATAAGGACTTGCCCTCTACCATCATCGCATATGAAAAGTTTAATATTGCCTGTGCATCCCTTATTGCGTAATAAATGCCATCACCCCATATTGATTCTGGATTCTTCTGCCAGTTACAAAAATGGAATGGTAAGGTGTCATCGAATGGATTTTCTGCAATCTTAACAACCTTATCTCCTATAACAGTAATTACAACAGGTAGAGCATCTGGAATATCCTCTGAGTCAATTGGTAAATGAGGTTCTAAATCCTGACCATCTAACCGACCCCAAAATTCTAGAACTTCAAACTTCTTTAACCTTGTACCTGAAGTCTCATCAAATTTCTTGGGGTGTTCACTATCATCATACCCTTGGGTAAGTCCTATTTCTTCTTCAATAATTTTCTCAAGTGCCCCCGGAATAAAGCCCTCTGCTGTCTTCGCCAGCTTTCGGAGTTGTATCTTACTGAGAAATGATCTTTGGATAACGTAGTCTGCATCTTCTGCACTTATAGCTTCTGGTGATGGGAATATATTCCATATACTGACAAACTTTACAGTCGGCATTAATTCTTGTTCAAGGAACGACTCAACTGCGACCATATCATCTGCAGTTTGCACCGCAGTGTAGACAGGAAAATTTTTATATTCAAGGGCAATTCCCTTAGTACATCCTGTGCCGTAGAGACACATTTCGTGTATAGCGTGTTGAACTTGTTCATTATAATTTGTCCTTTCAAATATGTCCCTAATTTTAAACTCCATCTGCTTAGAGCGTTCAAGAATCGCATCCTCAAGCAGGTCAGGTCTGTCTGGTGGTGCCTGTATATCTGGAGGGAAGAACCTCGGTTTACGTGAGGGGGTAATACTAAATGGTACTTTCCCATCCTCAAATAATAGCGTGTTAATCTTAATCTTCGCTGAATTAATTTTACGCCTAGTCTGATTGACAAATATACCCCTTTCGCTTGCCAACTCATGTGCCTTCGATATTTTTGAAGGATACTTTCCTCTGTACGCATCGTAAGCCTCCACCCAATGTTGTTCATGGTCTCTGCGGTATTCCCTTGCCTCTTCAAACTTTTCTTGTACTACCTTGGCAAAGTCATCTACATCTGCTTCCACCATCTTAACTTCAGCAACGGCAACTACCCCTGACTCTGGGTCTTCCATTACCTCACTTGATTCATATTCTGCCATTATTACTCTTTAATTAAATAAAACAGGTTCCCCCCTATCGTAATACTTCCAGCCACCGGGACATGGACGAGCCTTATGCCGTTTAGCATACTCCTTATCCACATAAACACCAGCTTCTCCCTCACACTCTGCAAAGAATGGAGTCATACCGGGGGGCCAGCTAATCTCACTAGAACAGGATACAGAAGCTGTTACTACAACTATTAATACTAACAACCGCAACACTTATTCTGAATCCTTATTCTCTAGGTTTATATCTATAATATCACCATTTTCCATAGTAAGTATATAATTTTTCTTGTTTTCAAGTTGTTCAGATAACTTTTCTGTTATCCTCCCTAATGAAACACATAGTGATTGAATTAATAGACAGCCTAGTTCTTCTCCAAAATTGTCACAAGCTACATCAGTCATCTCCTCAAGTATCGGTTGTAGTTCTTCAATGAACCTGTCTTCGTTTGGTAAAATACCCCTACCAAAGTCAGCCTGAATTATAGTACTCATAACTGAGATGGTTGATAAAACTTTAATTCTGGTTTCCAATGTCTCCTATTTATTGACTTTTCCCATTCTGGAGATGCTGGAAACATCTTACACCCAAAACACGCAATTGCTAATGCCATTACACAGTCATCATGTGATCCTGATTGTGCTGCCATCCTGCCATTTGGAAAATTTACAAAAGTCTGTAGCTCATCCAAAATTTTGGGACTCCTAATATTAATCTCGTCTTCCCTGATTAACTCCTTTAAGTAATCAATGATGAGTGGTTTAGACTTTACTGTGGTATGAAATCCTAATTTACGTGCTGAACGACTTGATCTCTCATCTAGTATCTTCTCTGAATATATGTCTGGATAGAGGTGTACATCAGAGAGAAACTTTAAAGTTACAAGTCCATGATTGTTTCTTTCTACAAGTAGTTTTGCATTATTATACCATTTACCTAAACTTGCAAGTTGCCATGCGAATAAATCAGGATCTATCTTCACTCGTATCATTGCAACTTCTTCCATTGTTATTGCATTTAATACGATTCCTACACTCCAGTCTGTGTCCCTGCCTACATCTATACCCTCAGATACATCTGCTCCTATCCTGTACTCCCTATTAGGAACAGGTCTCTCCCATATCTGGAGTTCTCCTTCATCCATTGCCTCTATTACATACTTCTCACCACCCTTACTCTTCCATGCCTGTACTGGAATATGGAATCCTTCTGATGGTCTTTCTCTCTGTCGTTTTTGAGAAGCTAGTACAAGTTTACTTACTACATCAGTATCAAAAACGCCTCGTCCCGTGGTTACGAATGCTTCACGGGCATTCGTTGGAAACTCCTGATGGAACTTCCTGAGATCATTCTGGCACTGGGTCTTGATACACTGTCTACGCCAGTTCAGGTTCTCTAGTGTAACCTCAAACCTCTTTGTGTCTTCTCCTATATCATACTCACAGGATATACCTAGTAAAGACTGCTCTGTTTCTCCTCCATACCGCTTGTCCTGTCCAAGTTCCTTCCTAAACTGTTCCTTCTCTTCTTCTGAATTAAATGGTGTACTGTAGTGAGTATATATGTACCACGGAAAAAAGACACTCTCCCATCCTGAATTACCTTCTGCTGCATCCCAGTACATATCATGGAATACACCACCCACTCCTTGTGCAGTAGATTCTATTACCGCCTCCGTGTTAAACCCTTGAACTACACAATTTAATAATCCTAATAGATAATCTTCACCTCCTGCTGTCCAAGATGCTACTTCACTACAATGTAAATAGTCTATCTTACTACCACGTACCTCCCGACCCCCTACCGTTGAAAGGGAATAGGATGAATTAAGGCCGCCCTCCTCGCTGCCCCAATGTAAGTCTCTCCTACCGCTATATTTTAATTCTGGTTTTATTTCTTTAGGCAGATTCTGTTCCATTGTTCTCGTCATGGCAAACATGACATCTGTAGCTGCCTTACTATGGGTGGTAATCTGTACCA
>ERZ651768.3639-NODE-3639-length-10254-cov-8.638892_pt1 | contig 10254 bp, 7 predicted proteins | sample MGYA00514754_ERZ651768 | MGnify/ENA metagenome assembly ERZ651768 | reverse complement strand
CTCATTCAAATATCAGCAACAAGTCTTTCACGTCGACCTGCTGGCCCGGTTGCACTTTAACTTCCCTGACTCTACCGTCACGCTCTGCACGAACACTGGTCTGCATCTTCATCGCCTCGATGGTCACCAGCCCATCGCCCCGCTTGACTTCTTCGGCTGCCTGCACATTGATCTGCGCGATGAGACCCGGCATTGGCGCACCAACGTGGCAGGGGTTGCCCGAATCGGCCTTGGGCTGTACCACCCGGGTGACTTGGTGGGTCCGGTCGCTTACTTTTATCTGCCGTGGCTGGCCGTTCACCTCAAAGAACACTGTACGCATACCGTCATCATGGTGATCGCTGACCCCAAGATAGCGAATGATCTGGGTATGCCCGGAGTCCAACTTGACACTGATCTCCTGACCGGATTCCATACCATAGAAAAAGACCGCCGTCGGTACCATCGTCAGGTCACCAAACTGTTGTCGTGCCTTCGCGTATTTGACGAATACATCCGGGTACATCAAGTATGATGCCAGCTCCTGGTCGGAGACACGTCGCTCTACCCGGCGTTCAACCTCTTCGCGGGCAGCATCAAGGTCTGTTGGCGGCAGTATCGCCCCGGGTCGCTCAGTCAGTGGTGCATTACCACCCAGTATCTTTTTTTGCAGGCCAGCAGGAAACCCACCGTACGGCTGACCCATGTCCCCCCGGAAAAGAGAGATCACTGATTCGGGAAAGGCCACGTCAAATTCGGGGTCTTCAACTTTTTCACGCGTCAGGCTGCTTGTCACCATCATCAGTGCCATATCGCCCACCACTTTGGAACTTGGGGTAACCTTGATCAGGTCACCGAACATATCGTTGACCTCGGCGTAGGCAGTGGCGACCTCCGGCCAGCTGTCTCCTAGGCCCAGCGAGCGCGCCTGCTCCCGTAAATTGGTGAATTGCCCACCAGGCATTCCGTGCAGGTATACCTCAGAAGCCCCTGAGCGCTCTTCACTTTCAAAAGCGGCATAACCCTCCCGAACGGTCTCCCAGTAGCGGGATAGCGTTCGGATCGCGCTGCCTTCAAGCCCCGTTTCCCGGGGACCATGGCGAAGTGCTTCAACAATGGAACCAAGATTGGGTTGCGAGGTCATCCCGCTCATAGAATCTATCGCACAGTCAACAGCATCGACACCAGCCTCGCACGCACTCATGATACTCGCTGCAGCAATACCACTGGTGTCATGCGTATGAAAGTGAATAGGAAGGCCGATCTCGTTTTTCAGCGCCGTCACCAGTTCGCGTGCCGCCTGTGGTCGGCACAGGCCGCCCATGTCCTTGATTCCCAGAATGTGTACGCCGGCGGACTCCAACTGACGGGCAAGATCGAGGTAGTATTTCAGATCGTACTTAGTACACCCCGGATCACTTAGGTTACCGGTAAAGCAGATCGCACCTTCCACAAGCTTGCCTGCTTCTCGCACAGCATCGATAGAGACACGCATGTTCTCGACCCAGTTCAATGAATCAAAAATGCGAAAAATGTCGATATCTGCCGCGGCTTGCTGCACAAAATATCTCACCACATTGTCTGGATAATTGGTGTAGCCAACCGCATTGGATGCGCGCAGCAGCATCTGGGTCAGTATGTTGGGCATACCCTGCCGGATCGTGCTCAACCGCTGCCAGGGGCATTCGTTCAAGAATCGCATCGCAACGTCGAAAGTCGCCCCACCCCAGCACTCCACCGAAAACAGTTCCGGCAGCAACCGTGCATAGGCATCACTCACCCTGATAATGTCGTAACTTCGAACTCTTGTCGCAAGCAACGACTGGTGGGCATCACGAAAGGTCGTATCTGTAACCAGCACCCGAGGCTGATCCAGCATCCACTGAGAAAACCCATCAGCCCCAAGCTCCACTAAACGGTCCCGCGTCCCGACTGGCATCGACAGATCGCCCACCTCCGGCACCTCGGCCACCTTCATCACATTCGGTCGACGACGTCCCGCAACTACCTCATTGCCATTGACTGTCACGTCTCCGATAAAGCGAAGCAGGCGAGTGACCCGATCGCGCCGGCGTGGGAAGAGCAACAGCTCTGGAGTCTCATCGATAAACCGCGTGGTGTACTCTGCCTGCTGGAATTGGTCGTTTTGTAACAAGCCGACCAGAAACGGCATATTCGTGTTGACGCCACGGACGCGAAACTCACGTAATGCCCGAAGCATGCGCTGGATTACTTCTCCCGATGTGTTGCCCCACGCCGTTACTTTCACCAGTAATGAGTCGTAATGACGGGTTACACGCGCACCAGCATAAGCAGTGCCTGCATCGAGCCGGATACCGAATCCCGCCGGACTGCGGTATGTGTCCACCTCACCGTAATCGGGTATGAAGTTGTTCTCCGGATCCTCTGTCGTGATACGACACTGCATGGCATAGCCGCGCATTGTTATTCCAGACTGCTCCGGCACCCCGGAAGAATCGCTGCCGATCGCACATCCTTCGGCGATTCGGATCTGGGCCTTGACGATATCTATTCCAGTGATAGCCTCCGTCACCGTGTGTTCAACCTGGATTCTCGGGTTGACCTCTATAAAATAAAACTCACCACTGACTGAATCCTGGAGAAACTCCACCGTGCCAGCATTGCGGTAGCCAGCGGCCCGGCACACGGTGAGCGCGGCCTCGCACAACAACTGGCGCTGTTCACTGGAAAGATATTGCGCAGGCGCCCGTTCAACGATTTTCTGGTTGCGCCTTTGTACAGTGCAATCTCGTTCGAACAGGTGCACCAGATTGTTGTGGGCATCACCCAGCACCTGCACCTCGACATGCCGAGCCTGGCGCACCAGCTTTTCAAGATAGACCTCGTCATTACCGAAGGCAGTCTTAGCTTCCCTGCGGCCACTGGTCACCATCTCGGAGAGCTCACCGGGCTCGTCGATAACCCGCATGCCTCTACCACCACCACCCCAGGATGCCTTCAACATCAGTGGGTAGCCAATCTGGTCGGCAAGCTCCGCGACTTTTGCCGGATCGTCGGGCAAAGCACCAGTTGCCGGCATTACTGACACATCGTTAGCGAGGGCCAATGCACGGGCCGCGACCTTGTTGCCCAGTCGGCGCATGACCTCGGGCGGTGGCCCAATAAAGATCAGGCCCGAATCCAGGCAGGCCTGGGCAAATTCGGGACTCTCAGACAAGAACCCATAACCAGGATGCACTGCGTCAACTCCAGCATCAATTGCAGTGCGTACAATCTCATCGATCTGCAGGTAAGCCTGTACCGGGCTGCAACCCTGTCCGATCAGGTATGCCTCAGGAACCTTGAACCGATGCAGGGAAAATCGATCTTCCTCCGAATAAACAACGACACTGGCGATACCGAGTTCAGAAGCAGCACGAATCACACGAATCGCGATCTCACTGCGATTAGCGACCAGAAGTTTGCGGATCTTTTTCATAAGAAATACGTGTTCCTGAGAATCACCAGGCAAACGAGCGACGCCCATCGATAAAAGATACCGTGCAGGTTCACACCTGCGTCTCGATAAGCGCAGTTCAACAACGTATTAAAGCAGTAATACCCTCTCGAATACAGTTAATGCTGGCTCTAAGGGCGCCAGAACCGATGACAGAGGAACAGGTGCCGACGCCCTGATCGAGCACTGAATGAGACCAGTGCTAGCTGCGATAAAGGGCTTTACCGACAGATCCCGGGCATTGATTCTCTGTGAAAAGCAACTGAAGCTGGAAAGAGAACATCGTGCGACACGATATGATGCCACGAGTTTTGAACTCCTTTGATAGGCCGGCATTTCTTGAAGTTCATTGAAACCGATCAGGGTAGTGCCCGGGAAGTTACCATGTAGGAGACGGCATAATTAGAGGGTGGTCGTCCCGTTGCGAGCAGACATCGGCCAGCATCTGTGCCAGGCTAAAGTAGTCAACTCGCCCAGCGTCGAGCTGACGCTTGTCATCGCTGGTTGAAAAAACCAGTTCGCCCAGCATCTCCAGGCCCCCTATCAGTCGCTTGCGTATGAGGTTTTGGCCAGTGTTATTCGACCGCGAGCGTGGCACGAAGTACAAGCTAACGGCTCCTGTTTCCACATCCGCTACTGCCATGATGTTTGCAGTCAGCTCCATCTTTCGGGTGTCGTTCTTTTCGATCCAGGTGTTAGCCCATTGACTCACGCGCAGCTCGACGTCCATTCCCTCGCCACGCCAGAAAGCGAAGTGAACCGGGTAGCCATGGGTCACCAACTCCGCAGCGGCACCAGAACCCTCTGTCAGGCGTTCTATCGGAAAACGTGCATGACGGACCGGACGGCGAAAGGCATGGTAGTGCAGATGACCTGGAATCGAAGCGCCGGCATCGATGCCATTGTAGAAAGTCAGGTACCCCGGAAGCCGTCGCGCAAGGGTAACCAGGTCCATGATCAGATCGGCGATATAGAGCTTCTTGTCGCCAACACCGTCGACCACCCATGCCTGGGACAGGTGGTCGCGACTGGCGATGACAGAATGTACGGGGGCCAACGGGTAAGGGTTTATCCAGGCGATGTAGTCGCGCCCATTCAGTTCGACGTCGTAACCCAGTTGCAACTCACCCTGCTGCCAGAGGATGTTAGCGGGGCACAGGAAACAACCGTCATGTTCGGCAACTTGCCCAGGACCAGGTGACGAGTGCCCCCTCCCGTCGAAGCGCTCAGCACGTCGCGGGTTGAACTGCACTAGGAAGATCTGGTCCGGATCAGCAGGATGGGCAACCGAATAGCGCTCGACCCGAGACAGGTCATCGCAGACAAAGCCGCTTGTGAACTGATGACTGTAAAGTGCCTCCAGCGCACCACCCAAGTCGCCTTGTTTGTGTTCAAGGCCTCGCAGGTCCTGGTTGAGGATTTGCCAGGAGTGTTGATACTGATTCTGGTCAGACATCGTTGATGTGTGTTGCACCGCTTAAATGGCGTGCGATTATACTGCAAGGTCGGATCCGGAATATTTACCAATTACTGTTAAAAGAGCCCACGTAGTCACTGGCTATCGGGGCGGATAATACACGGGGAGAAAACCTATGCGCGGCGACGCTATCATTGTAGAACAGCAGCACCGCCAAGCCGGCAGAGGTGTGGCCGACCACGTCCTACCCAAGTTGCAAAAAACGAACACGCGCTACACCTTATCGGTGGCGGGCGAGTCGGGCAGCGGCAAGTCCGAGACAGCCCAGGCCTTAGCTGAGCAACTGGGGGAAGCGGGTATAAATTGCACTATCTTGCAGCAGGACGATTATTTTGTTTATCCACCGCGTTCCAACGACCGGGCCAGACGCGAGGACATTGGCTGGGTGGGGCCTCAGGAGGTTCACCTGGGTGTGCTCGACTCCAACCTGCAGGCGTTCCACAATGGTGCAACCAACCTTGTCAAACCATTGGTTCTCTACGAACAGGACCAGATCACCGAGGAGACACTGGATGTCGCTGGATCACGGGTGCTGATCGCTGAGGGGACCTACACCACACTGCTGGAGAACGTGGACACCCGAACATTTATCGATCGCAGCTACATTGATACCCGCGGCCATCGGGAAAAGCGTGCCAGACACGAGTCCGAACTCGACCCGTTCATCGACCAGGTCCTGGCCATAGAACACGGAATCATCTCTGCTCACAAGGCCAGGGCTGATCTCGTTATTGCATCGGACTACACGGTGAGCATTCCTGCCTGATGCGTATTGGCTTTCTGAACCCCCAGGGTAATTTCGACCCGACAGATTCACACTGGACCGAGCATCCGGATTTCGGAGGCCAGTTGGTTTACGTCAAAGAAGTCGGCCTGGCACTGGCACGCCTCGGGATCGAGGTCGATATCCTGACACGGCGTATTAAGGATCCGGACTGGCCCGAATTTTCTGAACCAGTCACGCATTACGATAGCGAACGCGAACGCTTGCGCATTGTCCGCATCCCATGTGGTGGTGACTCCTTTCTGGCCAAGGAAGCCCTGTGGCCGCACCTCAGGGAATGGGTGACTGGAATAATGAGGTTTTATGACAACCGACTCCCGGATTTTTTTACCAGCCATTATGCCGATGGTGGCTATGCCGGGGTAGTGCTCAAACAGGAGTCCTCTTCCGGCTTTACCTTCACCGGGCACTCGCTCGGCGCCCAGAAGCTGGACAAGCTGGATATGAACCCGGCCAATTCAAAATCACTGGACGCACGTTTTCATTTCTCGCGACGGATAGCAGCTGAACGGCTCAGCATGCGTGAGGCCTCGCGAATCATCACCTCCACCGGCCAGGAACGCATGGAGCAGTACGCTCATCCCCTGTATACCTCCGCCGTAGAAAGCGGGGACGATGAACGATTTGCGGTCATCCCCCCAGGTGTTAACACCCGGATCTTCGGTGCCGAACCAGGTCCTGTTGACGAGGCCGTGACAGCATCCCTCACCGAACGCCTGCCTGACCTCGAACGGCCACGTATCGTGATATCGAGCCGGCTGGACGAGAAGAAAAACATCCTCGGCGCGGTGCGCGCCTATTGCGGTTCACCGGTGCTGCGCCAACGGGCCCGGCTGGCCTTGTACCTGCGGGATGTGAATGACCCATTTGAGCAGATCAAGAACTTACCACCGGGTGAACGGTCGGTGCTCGAACCAATCCTGCACCTGATCGATAGTTCCGGCGCCCGCAGTTATGTCGACTTTGTTAATGCCACGTCACAGCAGGTACTGGCTGCAAGTTACCGTTTTTTCGCCCAGCGGGCTTCAGTGTTTGTCCTCAGTTCACTCTACGAGCCCTTCGGCCTTGCCCCGATCGAGGCAGGTGCTTGCGGACTGGCGGTAGTGGCAACTCGGAACGGCGGGCCAAGCGAGATATTCGCCGACGGCTCCGGGGTGCTGGTTGACCCGGCCAACCCCGCCGCTATTGCCGAGGGTATCGCCCGGGCACTGGCGGATCAAGGTGACTATGCCGAACGCATCCGCCAACGTGTGCACTCAACCTATACCTGGGAGCGTACCGCAGAGTCTTATCTGGCAGTCATCGAGGCAGGTCGCCATAACACCAATACAATGCGCAGCAATTCCATCGAACTCGATGCATCGGTGCAGCTTAAGCGTTACCTCGCCAGACGCGGAGAATAATTACCGCATTGTCACTGCGGGGCGGTATTCGCGATCCTGACCGAACATACGCCGGTTCGCCACCACAATCCCATCACTGGTGCGGTGATAACGCAGCGCGTCATTGTCGGGATCCTCGCCGATCACCGTACCGGCCGGTATCTCGCAGCCATTGTCCAAAATCACTTTACTGAGCCTGCAATCAGAACCAATGATGCAGTTCGGCAACACCAGAGCCCCCGTCAGCACACAACCTGATGCGACCTTGACATTTGAAAAAAGCAGAGTCCGCGTGAGTTGCGACGAATCGATGACACAACCACCACTCACCATCGAGCCGCTGACACTATACGCATCCGGGGCGCCTGCGCCGATGAACCTTGCCGGCGGCAACTGCGCCTGATATGTCCAGACCGGCCAACGTGGATCGTACAGATCCAGCGCTGGTTCGGCGCCGGTGAGCTCAATATTGGCCTGGTAGTATGAATCAATGGTGCCCACGTCACGCCAATAGCTATCGCGTCCGACGCTCGCGACCATAGGGAACGCCTGTACCTGATCACCGGCTTCGATCGCACGGGGAATGATGTCGTGGCCGAAGTCGTGGCTAGAAGCGACATCTTCAGCATCGTGATGCAATTGGTCCGCCAGGTATTCGAGCGAGAAGATGTAGATTCCCATGCTGACTAGCGCATTCGCTGGATCCGCTACCAGCGGCTGGGGATTATCGGGCTTTTCCTGAAACGAGGCGATCCTGTTGTTGTCGTCAACGCTCATCACACCAAAGTTTGATGCCGATGCCAGGGGCACGGTGTTACAGGCTACGGTGAGGTCTGCTTTGGCGGCGACATGGGCCGCCAGCATCTCGCCGTAGTCCATTTTGTAGACATGATCACCTGGCAGGACCAGCACGTACTCTGGATGGTGGCTGGCGATGATATCGAGGCACTGGTAGACAGCGTCCGCGGTACCCTGGTACCAGGCGTCCTCCTCGACCCACTGTTGCGCGGGTAACAGTTCTACAAACTCACCGTACTCACTACGCAGGTTGTTCCAGCCCTCCATGATGTGCCGAATCAGAGAATGAGACTTGTACTGTGTCAACACGCTGATACGACGGATTCCGGAATTAAGGCAGTTCGACAAGGCGAAGTCGACAATCCGGTACTTGCCACCGAAGGGCACAGCAGGCTTGGCCCGCCAGTCGGTCAGCATCTTCAGACGGCTGCCGCGTCCCCCGGACAGAACCAGGGCGAGCGTATCCCGCGTGAGGCGACTGACGAACCGGCTGCTGGGTGAGACGTTCATGGTGACTCCATGGGTACGGGTGACCAATTGAAACCAGGAAACGCAGCTAAAGGGCTGATTGGAATCAGGCTCCACCAGAGCCTGGCATCTACAAAGGTATGAATCCAGATTGCGAGTCTCGCCGGTCGCACAGCAACTTCATTTATGTCAACACCATAGATACATCGGCGAGCAATTTGACAGCGTTGCCAGAGCAGCATCATGTCCGTACCACCGGCCCAGAATTTCGCTTGAGCGCAGCGCCTATTCCCACCGATAAACCAATAGCCATCATACGTTTCATACGCCTATATTACGCCTATAAAACAGCTGTGTTAATTCGCGTGTGGGTCCCGATAGCAGGAGTGGGGCCAGTGGATCGTCCCACTGAAAACTGGGATTGATCTCTAGGGGTTAAGTGTTCCCTTGTCGATCACATCCCTGTGGCCCTAATGTGACCGACTGGATTCCACTACAGTCTATTTGAGTCACATACACGCGGGATCGGTGTGCGTATGCCGTTGATTTGCATATACTGCCTAACTTAGTGATGGCACTCACAATGCCGGCGTCGGTGGTTTGATCCCACCCATAGCCGCCACTTAATCACCTACTGATGCGTGCCCTGTTGGGTGGATAATGTTCCGGGCTACAAAATTGTTGCCATGACTTGAATATTGATAGTGTTTCTAAGGATCAATGACCTGGATTAAATCGTTATCACGGGGAAATGCAGCTGGCCGCTTGAAAGCCCTGTACGAGAAAAATCAGCGACCGAACGGCACCATTGCCAATATCTTTAGCGCCCACTCGCTACGCCCGCATACCCTAGAAGGCCATACGGCACTCTACCGGGCCGTTCTCGGACATACTGGCAATGTACTGGCACTCTGGTATTTAGAGGCAGTGGGTCTTTACGTCAGTGTCCTCAACCAGTGTACATATTGCATAGATCATCATACCTATGCAGGTGGGCTGGCGTATGCCGGAAAGCCGGAGAAATGGTCGGCCATTGCCGATGCGCTGATGGGTGATCGCTTAGAGGAAGTATTCGATGGTAAGGAATTGGCCCTTCTGGGGTATGTACGGGCCTTGACCCTTGCTCCGGCGGCATTGACGGTTGAATCGATCGAAACCCTGCGAGCGGCTGGAGCCAGTGATGGTGAGATCTTGGAGGTTAACCAGGTTACTGGGTACTTCGCTTATGCAAATCGGGTCGTCCTGGGTCTTGGGGTCACACTGGATGGAGAAACACGCTGAAAATGATTGGATCGATCTTTTGTTCAAGCCCCCCCCACAGACGGTGTGCCCAGTGCCATGAGCCTGTCAACGCACAGCGTTTCATTGAGATCTATTCCGAACTCGGTTTTTAGCAGTGCGCGGTATTCCGACTCCTCTGTCACCTCCTGTTCCTCGTGCCCCCACTCGCTCGTCTTGATTAACTTGTTATTGGACAACGTGATACGCCCCGTTGTTGTTGCCAGTGAGCATACCGTTTTTTGCGTGAAAATAGACGTCGCCGATGTTTGGTGTTGTTGACACATTGCGGTGAAGTCATCCAGTCGACGGGGAATCAGCGCAAAGGCGTATTGAGATACCCAATCAGAAGTCAGACGCCGCTCAAGGATCTTCTCGGGACCTATCCCTGTCAGGCGGTATGCACTGCCCTGCTGTATATTTTCTGCGCCCATTTCAAGCTGAAGTGGTTCCAGAAAAGATTCCCCGAATCCGACGTCGGCAATAAGGCGTTCCTCGATCTCGATCATCAGAACCATATGGCCGAATTCTGCCCCTGGCTGGCCTTTGTCGAACACCCGCGCTGACAGCGTCACCACCCGAAAACCCATTTGTTCAAGCAGCCAACCAA
>ERZ651768.3637-NODE-3637-length-10256-cov-11.013852_pt1 | contig 10256 bp, 10 predicted proteins | sample MGYA00514754_ERZ651768 | MGnify/ENA metagenome assembly ERZ651768 | reverse complement strand
CTGGAGAGCATCTTCGGTTGTCTCTGCTCAGAGTTGTTTTTACAACGCGTGACGAACAAGACGCAAAGCACAAAGTATCCCTGGCCAACGATTACTTTCGCCGATTCGACAATGTCTTCACAGGACCTGGAATTGTTTCCCATGGCGCCATTGCACCACTGGAGAGAGATCAGAGCATCGACGATTTGGCACGGAACATCGTCGTTTGTCCGAGTGCCGAGATGATCGATCGACTTAGCAGCTATGCCGAATCGGGAATTGACGAACTGATCTTGAACGTCAATATCGGCGCATCACAGGATGAAGCGATCGACGCCATGCATCGGTTCGCGGAGAAGGTTAGCCCCCATGTTGGCACTGCAGATTTGCGGGTTGCGTAAAGATCAAAGAAGAGGTGGCCAGTGAACGACGGGGTTGACTGTAAATACGCAGTGGAAGGCAACGGGCTGCCAATTATTTTTGTTCACGGGATCGGCGCTTCAAGGCATGCATGGGATGCGATCATTCCCTATTTGCGGGAGCGATATACCTGCATCTCATATGATTTGCGGGGGCACGGCGTCTCACCGGTCCCACCGCCACCCTATACGCTAGACCAGATGGTGGCTGATCTCAATCGCCTGCAGACCAAACTGAACATCGAGCGGGCACACGTGATTGGCCATTCGCTCGGCGGCATGATCGGTCCCGCTTATGCCCGCCGCTGTCCCGACCGGGTACACGCTTTGGGCCTTTTAAGCACCGCTGCCGCGCGGAGTGTCGACGATCGGGCCAAAGTAGAGGCTGTGGTCGCCTCTATGGAGGCACACGGCATTTCAGATCAGTTGCCGACGCTGGTTTCACGTTGGTTCACCGATGCATTTATCGAGCAGAATCCAAGTGTTGTCGAGTGCAGGCTAAAGCAGGTGTTGGCAACCGATCCGGCCGTTTTTCTCAGTGTTTTTCATCTCTATGCTGAGACTGAGATGTCGCCCTGGCTGGGTGAGATAGGAGTGCCAAGTCTGGTGTTGACAGGAGAGTTTGATGGCGGCTGCAGTCCGCGATTGAACCAAATCATCGCCAAACAGATCCCAGATGCTGAATTGGTGATTCTAGACGGTGTGAAGCACGCGATATTGCTGGAAGCCCCCGAGCGGGTAGCGGAAGAAATTCAGAAATTTCTTGCCCGCCAAGCCAAGGGCTGCCGGTAATCTTTACCCATCAACAAAGAAACGACGGCACACAGCAGAAAACGCTTCGGCTCGATGGGTAAGTTGAATGCCTCGCGGTCGAGCGATGACAATGGCTAGCTCTGTCGTTGGATCTTCGATCGGAATATATATAACCCGCCCGCCATCATATGTTCGGTTGGAGCGCGGTTGAAGATTGAGGACGCTATACCCGTGGCCTTGTCCGACGAGACCACGCACCAGTTCGAAGGACTGGGTTCGATGGCGGATAACCGGTTCTACGCCAGCGTTAAAGAACAGACTGCGGAAATAATCCCGGCTGTGTGGTAGATCCAACAAGATCATGGGTTCTGCCGCAAGTGCTGACAATGTTACCGTTGAGTGTGTCGCGAGATGATGGTTTGATGCCACTAGGACATGCGGTCGTACCCGAGTGAGCTCTTCAGTCGCCAATTGTCGATCGAGATCGATATCGTAGACGAGACTAATTTCAGTCTCGCCTGCGAGCAGAGCAGCCTGCACTTGATCAAGTGCGCCTTCGGCCAGGTGTACATGGAGTTGTGGATGAGAGCGTTGCAATTCTTTTAGAAGTCTGGGTAAGAAAAACGGTGCTAGCGTCACGAAACAGCCGACAATGAGTTGGCCTCGTACGGAGTCGCCGAGCTCCCTACCCAGCAACTCAAGCTCGTTAGCATGACCCAATAGACTCCTCGCGCGAGTTAGAAATTTTCGGCCGGCAGGAGTTACGGATACACCGCGGGCGTGATGCCGAATCAACAGCGGTACGCCAAGAGAGGACTCGAGCTGGGCGATTGCGGTCGATAGGGCCGGTTGGGAAATAAAGAGATGGCGCGCAGCCACCGATACGTTGCCGTATTGCGCTACCGCAACCAGATAACGCAGTTGTTTCAAGGTATATTGCATAAAAATAATCAATATTAAATAAAGATTAAATATATTTTATATCTTTTACTCGATCGAGAATACTAGGTCTACGACGCCACCCGCTTGGGCCTATTACATGGCAGCACTCTCACAGGAACAGCAGGATTTTTTCTGGGATAACGGCTATCTGGTCATGCCGGATGCCGTCAACAAAGTGATGCTTACGGAGCTCCAGCGTGTTTTCCATGGCTGGGTGGAGCAAAGCCGTCAGCACGACGTAAATTGGGGCGAAACGATTGACGGTAAACCGAGATTTCATCTCGAAGCCGGGCACACCAAGGCTTTACCGCGGTTACTCCGGGTTAACGCGCCAGTAGAGATATCGCGGACTTACTTCGATGCCATGGCAGACAGCCCGATGACGGATTACGTTGCAAGCCTGATCGGCCCCGATGTCAAGCTTCACCATACCAAGATCAATTCCAAGCAATCTGGAAGCGAGACCGCAGTGAAGTGGCATCAGGACTTTGGGTTTACGCCACACAGCAACGACAGTGTGGTGACTGCACTCTTGATGATTGATGAGGTAACCGAACAAAACGGTCCACTGGAAGTTTCGCCGGGCTCTCACAGGGGGCCGATACACGGACTATGGCACGACGGTATTTTTACCGGGGCTATAAACGCTGAGATCGCGGCCGGGTGTGCATCGAAGGCTGTGACCTGTACTGGGTCTGCTGGCTCAGTGTGCCTCATGCATACCAGATTGTTGCATGGTTCGGCGGCAAACCAGTCAGATGCTCCCCGCACTTTGTTTATCTCAGTCTACTCAGCGGACGATGCGATACCGCTTTCACCAAGTCCCATGCCCAACCGTTACGAGGGCATGACTGTTCGGGGTCAGCCACAAGGCCGTGTCCGGTCCATTGATTTTTGTGTTGATCTTCCACAGTTGCCAGAAACCGCATCGTTTTTCGATCAACAGGCTAAGCACAAGGATAGCGACCAGTCGTAATAAATTGCCTAGGCACCGGAAAGATTGGCGGCCAGACCGTTTCGTTCTTTAGTGTTCGGCAAAATGAAGATCAACCCCAAGGGAAAATATCATGATTCGAAATGGTGACGAATACCGCGACTCCATTCGTGACGGTCGTGAGGTATGGATGGATGGCGAAAAAGTGAAGGATGTGACGACCCACCCGATGTTCAAACCGATCGTCGATATCCGGGCCCGGATTTACGACATGCAGCATGACCCCCAAACCCGTGACGACATGACGTACGAGGAAGATGGTGATCGGTTTGCCATTGGTCTCAAGTTACCGCGCACCCATCAGGACTGGCACGATAAACGAGCGGCCACTGACAAGGTAATGGATGATGCGGGCGGGGTCGTCACTCGAGTAGGTGACGAAACTGTAGGTGAGATGTGGTCGTTGTACGATGGTCAGGATGTACTGAACGAGGTGGACCCGCAGTTCTCAGAAAACATCCGAAATCACATCGATCGGGTGATCATGCAGGACCCTTTTCATGTGTCGGCCAATACGGATCCCAAGGGCGACCGCTCTAAAGCCCCACAGGACCAGGATCCCGACATGTTGCTGCATGTTGTAAAAGAGACTGATCAGGGGGTCGTGGTTCGGGGCGCAAAATATGAAACCGCGGCGCCGTATGCAAATCAGGCCTTTACCAAGCCCACAATTGCGAACTGGGGTAACGCTGAATTGTCGGATTATGCAGTTGGTTTTATCTGCGATCTGGGATCGCCGGGTATTCGCATGATTTGCCGCACCGGATTCACTGGCCGGGCCCCGGCCGAGGATTACCCGCTGGCCAATCGGCTGGATGAGGTGGATGCGCTGGTGGTGTTCGACAATGTGTTTGTTCCCTGGGAGAACTTACTTTTCTATCGCCATACGCGGGCAGCTACGTTCATTCGTGCCACCTTGCACCGCTACAGTGCATTTGCTTTCGTGCAACGAATTCTGCGAATGGCGGATTTAATGATCGGGGCAGCGCTGTTCAATGTGCGCCAGACGGGACTCGACAAGCAACCGGCCGTGCAGGAAAAATTGGCCCAACTTGCAGTCTATCGCGAAGGAATTCATGCTTACTTGACGGCTGCCATCGCGACTGCGGAGCGCAGTCCCGGGGATTTGCTGATGCCAAACCCGTCGCTGCTTTATTCCGGTCGTGTGCATGCGTGCACTCAACTGCCCGCCATGGCGCATATTGCAAGGGAGTTGTGCGGCGGCCAGATCTGTGTCACTCCGGATATCAGCAGTTTTCAGCATGCCGAAATCGGTAAGTGGATGAAAAAGTTTTATTCGATCAATGAGGATTGGGTCGCAGAAGATCGGCGCAAGTTGTTAGCGTTTGCGCGTGATCTCTTGAATTCGGATTACGCAGGTCATCGACTGACCTTTCAACTCTTCGCCCAGTCGCCACCCTTTGCCCATCTTGCTGCGGTTTACCGAAACTTTGACTGGAATGAACCGTTGCGACACGCGCATAAGGCGGCCAACCTGTCAGAGGCCGTATGGTCTGGAGCAACGGCATCTGACAGTAGCGTGGGCCAGCTGTTTGGTGGGGCGGTTTCCTCCGGAAAAGCCCCTGGATAATCGTATGCTTGATCTTTCCTCTAGTCATGATAGTTGATCGAATCCGTCCAGCAGATTTTTTCGAAGCCTTGAGCCGTACGGCGGCCACGGTCTGTGTGGTAACCACGGATGGCCGCTCCGGCCGGGCTGGCTTGACTGTGAGCAGTATGTGTTCGGTGTCGGCTCAGCCCCCGTCGCTGCTGGTTTGTGTGAATGAAGAGAGCGGCGTTTGTGCCATCATCCGGGACAACGGCGTGATGTGCGTTAATGTCCTTCGCGCTGAGCAGGCCTATATTTCCGATGCCTTTAGCGGGCGGCTAACGGATCCGGATGCCGATCCATTTGCATGTACCGATTGGGAAACCACCGTGTCCGGTGCGCCCGTGATGTCGAAAGCTTTGATCAATCTCGATTGCAGAATCAAGAATGAATTGCATCACGGCACTCACTACATATTCGTAGGCGAGATCGAAAGCCTCAAGCTCAATCAGCCTGGCGCACCGTTGGTCTACCGGGCCAGAATGTATGAGCAACTGGGCGAATCTGGTTCGTTATCTCTCGAGGACATGGAATACTCCTGGGAGCGTTACACTTAAAGGGCAACGGTGTCGAAGCGAGAAACTCCGCTGACGGCCGATCGCTTTTACTGGAACCGAGGAGACTTCATCATGGCGCATACCCGCATGCGTACCTTCAATACCCGGGAAACTTACCCGGAACAGAATCTCGACAATGACCTTTCTCAGGGCGTGGTGGCTAGGGGCGCCACAGTGTTTCTTCGTGGACAAGTCTCGCAGGATCTTGACAGCCGGGATTCGCTGCATGCAGGTGACCCGGCACTACAAACCCAGAAGACGATGGAGAATATTGAACTGTTGCTCGAAGAGGCCGGCAGTTGCATGGCGCACGTTTGTCGCATCGTGGTGTATCTCACAGATATCCGGCATCGCGAGTCCGTATACCAGGAGATGGGGCGGTGGTTGAAAGGAGTCTATCCGTGCTCGACCGGTCTTGTGGTGTCAGCACTCGCACGGCCTGAATGGTTGGTTGAGATTGAAGTCACTGCCGTGATCCCAGACGAGTGAAGTTGACGCTCGATGACTCTGGGTAGCGAAACGAGAGAACTGGATTCTCTTATCGAAGAGTTATCGGTGCTGGCTAAGGGGCCTTTGGCGAAGGCCCGTGTCATGCCCCGGCAGGTGTATCTGTCGGAGGAATTTTTGGCGCGAGAAGAAGAGAAAATTTTTCACCAGGAGTGGTTATGCGCCGGTCGAGAGGATGACATTCCCGAGGTTGGAGATTTCATTACGTACCAAATTGGTCGCCAGCCGATCATTGTGGTTCGTTTGTCAAATCAATCAATCCATGCGATGGCGAATGTTTGCCGGCATCGCATGATGAGGCTTGTGGAAGGGCGGGGAAACGCCAAACGATTTGCTTGCCCCTACCATGGCTGGACGTACCGAATCGATGGTCAGTTGATCAGCGCGCCCCATATGGAATGCACAGCAGGGTTCGATAAAAAGCAGGTGACTTTGCCAACCATTCGCTGTGAATCTTGGGGTGGCTGGATTTACGTCACGCTCAATTCCAAGTCAGAGTCAGTCGCTGATCGGTTGCACGCCCTAGAACCGGTGGTGGCAAAGTATCGAATGGAGCGCTATGTGGGAATCTTCTCTGAGGACCGCGAGTGGAATACGAATTGGAAACTTTTGTGCGAGAATTTTATGGAGGGGTATCACCTGCCGGTGGCACATCGTTCTACCGTTGGAAACAATTTCCCAGTGCAAGATACGATTTTTGATTCACGTGGCGCATTCGATGGATTTACCTATCAGTGCTTCACTAAACCCAATGATTTACTGATTGGAGTTGCCCATCCGAGAAACCGCAAATTGCGCGGTGACTGGCGTCGGACGTCAGTTATGCCGACGGTGTTTCCAAGTCACATGTATGTATTGGCGCCTGATCACCTGTGGTACTTGTCGGTACAGCCGAAAGGCCCATCTGAAGTAAGCATTCGATATGGTGTAGCGCTCGCTCCTGAGGTGTTCAAACACCATCCGGACGTGAAGTCCTTTATAGACGAGATTCAGGAACTTTTGGGCAGGGTTCAGGAAGAAGATCGAATCTTGGTTGAGGCTATTTTAAAGGGAGCCCAGGCGCCTTTGGCGCGACGTGGACCCCTGAGCTGGCTTGAGCGTGAGATTCACGAATTTATTCAGTATCTGGCGCGACAGCTGGTGTAATGGGATCATCGGCCCTTGTTGGTAATGGTTCGTTTTAGATGAAAAAATCATCGCATTCCCATGAATGAAGGAGGAGGGGTATGACGTTTTCTATTGTCGGGTACTGTAAGCGTACCGGGATGCAAGGTGTGGCGATTACGACGTCCAGTATCTGTGTCGGTAGCCGCTGTCCCTGGGTCCGCTCGGGTGTCGGGGCGGTAACGAGCCAGAACGTGACCGATCCCGCTATTGGAAACGAAGTATTGGATCTTCTTGCGGACGGAATTAGTGTCGCCGATGCGGTTAAACGTGTGATGGACGACCGGCCGCACGCGGCCTATCGGCAGGTAGCGGCGGTCGATCGTGAAGGACATACGGCCCACTTCACAGGTTCCAACATACTCGGGGTGAATAAGGTTGCAGAGGGCCAGTGTTGCGTGGCAGCAGGAAACCTGTTGAGCATCCCAGATGTCCCCAAGATGATGGTAAAACAGTTCGAGGTCGGTGGGGAACATCACTTGGCCGAACGCTTGTTGTTGGCGCTTGAAGCGGGAATTGATGCGGGTGGCGAAGTCGGCCCGACACATTCAGCCGCGTTGCTGGTAGCCCACGAGAACCTCTGGCCACTGGTTGACTTGCGGGTTGATTGGTCGGAGCAACCAGTAATCGATCTTCGTGTGTGCTGGGACGAATACAAACCCCAGATGATGGATTATCTGGCCCGCGCGCTTGATCCCGAGTCTGCCCCTGCCTACGGTGTTCCCGGTGATCTGTGATGAATGAAACCCGTACGGGCAGTGCTGTACCGCATTCTTCAGAGGCGGGAGCCACGCCAACGATGCTGTCGATTCTCGAGGACCTTATCGGCTTCGATACCACCAGTTGTAATTCCAACCTCGAGCTCATTCGTTACGTTGAAGATTATCTATCGCAGTATGGGATAAAAAGCACGCTGGTGAATGATGAGTCCGGGAAAAAGGCGAATCTTTATACCACCATTGGGCCAGCCGATCGGTCTGGTGTGATGTTGTCGGGGCATACCGACGTCGTGCCCGTCGAAGGACAACACTGGAACAGCGATCCTTTTGTTTTGAAGCGGCTTGACGACAAAGTTTTCGGGCGCGGCAGTGCAGATATGAAAGGGTTCATCGCCTGTGTATTGAATTGGGTACCTCAGATGGTCACTGCAAAGCTGGAGACACCAATCCATATTGCGTTGTCGTACGATGAGGAAGTCGGTTGTATCGGAGTGCGTCGGTTACTTGATCTAATGAAAAATATGCCAGTCGTGCCATCAATGGCCATTATCGGAGAACCGACGAATATGGAAATTGTCGTCGCGCATAAGGGTAAGCGCGCCATCCGAGTCAATGTTCGAGGCGCGAGTGCGCATTCGGCGTACCCTACCGAAGGTGTTAATGCAGTCGAAGTTGCGGCCCAATTAGTTGCGCATATCTGCGAAGTGCAAAGAAAAATTGAGAAAAATGGCCCATTTGATTCGGGGTTTCGAGTTCCCCATACGACACTTCATGTCGGAACCATTCGCGGGGGCACAGCGCTCAACATCGTTCCGAATGAATGTTCATTTGACTTTGAGATTCGCCACCTCCCGGAACATGAAATCGATCTATTAATTCGTGACATCGAAAAATTTGCCATAGATAATCTGGAGCCGAAGATGCATTTGAAAAACCCAGATGCTGGTATCGATTTCACTGAACTCTTTGGGTATCCCGCACTTTTTACGGCACCCAATGCACCCGTTGTCGCGTTTGTACGCTCGTTACTTGACGGTGAAGGGGAGGTCGAGAAAATCAGTTTCGGGTCAGAGGCGGGACTTTTCAGTCGCCAAATTGGAATTCCTGCCGTGGTCTGTGGACCTGGGAGCATTTTGCAGGCACATCGCCCTGACGAATATGTCAGCTTAGAGCAACTCAAGGTATGTGATTCCATGCTTCGACGGTTGATTACATCTCTTGCAGAGACATTGGTTTGATTAACCGGGTCAGCAGTAGAGAGATTGGGGGTCTTTTGCCGTGAAGACGGTGTACTCTCAGAAACATCATCTGCGCAACGCCAAGACCGAGCTTTATGGCGGCCAATTAGTCCCGCCGTTCGAGCGGCCCTCGAGAGCAGACATGATCCTAAAAGCGGTACGAGTGGCGGACCTGGGACCCGTGGAAGAGCCTAACGAGTACGGACTCGAGCCGGTACTTCAAGTCCACGATGCGGACTTTGTAGCATTTCTTGAGAGCGCGTGGGATGAGTGGCAGGCGGCGGGTTTTGAAGGGGAGGCGATGGCGACGAACTGGCCGGCGCGGCGGATGCAACAAAGAGCCCCTCGGTTTATCGAGGGAAAAATCGGCTATTACGCACTGGCTGGTGAGACCTCGATTACTGCAGGTACATGGGAAGCAGCAATCGCATCCAAGGATGTGGCGCTGACTGCAGCTGCGTTAATTATTGACGGTGCGTCTGCCGCATTTGCCCTTTGTCGTCCACCGGGGCATCACGCGGCGCGCGACATGTACGGTGGGTACTGTTTTCTCAATAATGCCGCCATCTCGGCACAGTTTTTTTGTGACGCTGGATCGAGCAAGGTTGCAATTCTTGATATTGATTTTCATCACGGGAATGGGACCCAAGATATTTTTTATGAACGCGATGATGTTCTTTTTTGTTCATTGCACGGGGATCCAGAAGATGCGTTTCCAAATTTCCTGGGCTATGCGGATGAAAAGGGTCTTGGAGTAGGGGATGGGTTCAATGCCAACTACCCGATGTCGCCTGGCACGTCGTTTGCCATTTGGTGTGTTGCACTCGAAGATGCGTTACGGAGAATTGAATCGTTCAATCCGGACAATTTAGTTGTGTCTTTGGGAGTTGATACATTTGAAAACGACCCAATCAGTTTCTTTAAGTTACAAACAAAAGACTACTTGACTGTAGGTGATCTTATATCGGAACTTGACGTGCCGACTTTATTCGTTATGGAAGGTGGTTACGACATCAACAAGGTTGGCCTCAATACAGTCAATGTTCTTACTGGTTTCGAGAAGTGATCTACCATAACGGATAACTGAATACGAGGAGAGCGTCTTATGTCAACCAAGCATCATTACGACACGGAAGCCCTGTGGCGACAAGATCTGGATCACTACATTCATCCGTGGACAGATTTTTCGACCTTCAAGGAAGAAGGGTCTCTCATCATGGCGGAGTCCGACGGTGCCTATGTTGTGGATTCGGAAGGCAATCGGTACATCGATGGGATTGGTGGATTGTGGTGCGTGAATATCGGTTATGGCAATGAAGAAATGGCGCTGGCTATCGCCGAGCAAGCGCGAAGAATCCCCTACTATTCGACATTT
>ERZ651768.3636-NODE-3636-length-10259-cov-2.618150_pt1 | contig 10259 bp, 7 predicted proteins | sample MGYA00514754_ERZ651768 | MGnify/ENA metagenome assembly ERZ651768 | reverse complement strand
CGAATCAGAAGTAATTGTTGAAGTCTATTTTACTGTGGGAGATTCTGGATATGATGTATCCATCAATATTATGAGTGACTGGAACATGATCGGTCTCCCTGTTGGACTTGATGACACACAGTATCAGATAATTTTTCCTAATTCAATTGAAAATACTTTGTATTCTTTTGGAACTACCGGATACTCATCTGAAACGGAACTACAATTTGGAACGGGATATTGGCTCCGTTTTGATGGTTCTGAATCTGTTATGATTTCAGGAATACCCATTGATGATTTATCAATTTCTCTTATGGAAGGGTGGAATATGATTTCAGGAATTTCAAATCCAATAATGGTTGATTATATCATGGACCCCGATAATTTAATCATACCTAACACGATTTATGGATTTTCAGAAACTGGTTATTCTATTTCGAGTATATTAAACCCTGGATATGGTTATTGGCTAAGATCAAGTAATGAGGGTGAAATTCAATTATCTTCCTCAAACAGAGCGAAAACGAGAAATACATTTGAAAATAAGCTTAGGGATGCACACCGTATCCTCTTTAACGGTGCACCATTATTTTTTGGTGTTTCAATTCCTGAAAATGAAGAAATTCACTACAGTCTCCCTCCCAGGCCTCCTGTTGGAGGATTTGATGCCCGATTTACAAATAATATGCTTATTACTGAGAATAATGGTATTATTGAGGTCAGCAATAACAAAGACATGCTGAATATTACTTTTAACTTTAATGAAACTATTGACAATGGATTAACCTGGCAATTTGTGAATTTAAAAACAGGTGAACATTTTACCTTATCAGATAATAGTACTTTAGAGTTACAGGGAAATGAATTTCAATTTTTATTGAAATCCGTAAGTGAACTACCACAAATATATATTTTATCACAAAACTATCCAAACCCATTTAATCCTGAAACGACCATCTCATTCGGATTACCTGTTGATTCTGAACTGAACATTTCAGTTTACAATCTTTTGGGACAAAAAATATCTATATTGACCTCCGGTTATTTTAGTGCAGGGTTTCACACTGTGACCTGGAACGGAATTTCTGATAAAGGAATGGCAGCATCAGCTGGTGTATATCTTTACACAATTGAAACAGACTCTTACCATGATATAAGAAAAATGATACTAATGAAATAGGTAGGAAAGTCTAATATGTTTTCTAATAAACCATTCAGAATATTGATTGTTTGTCTATTATTGACCATACCGATTTATCTTCTCGGTCAGGTATCAAACAATAGTGACCTAAAACAAAAAACTTATGAATGGTTTGAAAATCACCCCCACTCTTATCCCCATTGGCTCACTCTTGAAGAGGAATCATTTCGAGAAAACAACAGTAGAGATTTTTATGAAACAGATCCGCCTCTTGGTCCCGTAATTAATATCCCTGAATTTGGTCCAATGGAAGGAGTACTTATCCGATATCCATTTGGAATTTCTTATTCTGTTATTGCAGAAATGTCTGAAGATATTATGGTCACAACAATCGTTTCATCTACCGGACAGCAAAATAGTGTCACCAATCAATACTCTTCTAATGGGGTCAATCTCAACAACTGTAATTTTTTGATTGCACCAAGTAATTCCTATTGGACTCGTGACTACGGACCGTGGTATATCATTGACGGCAATCAGGATTTAGCAATCGTAAATTTTCCCTATAATCGACCCCGGCCATATGATAATGATATTCCCATTGAAATGGCAGATTTTCTCGGTATAGAGCTTTTCGGTATGAATGTAATTACCGCCGGTGGAAATTACATGACCGATGGAATGGGGATTTCTGCTTCGTCGACTCTTATTTTTGAAGAGAACCCATCTCAGACACAAAATCAGATAAGAAATAAGATTGAAGATTATCTAGGTGTTTCAGATTACCATGTAATAGATGATCCTAACAATACATACATTGATCACATTGACTGTTGGTCAAAATTTTTAGATATGGATAAAATCCTCATCAGGTCTGTCCCCTCAAGCCATGCCCAATATGATGAGATTGAAGAAGTTGTAGATTATTTTTATGTGCAGACCACTTCCTATAATACTCCCTATGAAATTTATAGAGTGTATACCCCCCAGAATCAACCTTATACAAATTCTATTATTTTGAATAGTAAAGTGCTGGTCCCAATAACCGGTTCCTCATGGGATGATGATGCCATTGAAATTTACGAAGAAGCGATGCCCGGGTATGAGATTGTGGGCTTTACCGGAAGTTGGGAATCAACAGATGCACTGCACTGCAGAGCAAAAGGTATTGCCGAGCGGGAGATGATATATATTACTCATATTCCTCCTTCAGGAGATGTGGAACCAGGACCACAGGGAGTTGAAATAAATTCTTCAATTATTCCCATCACCGGAGAAGAAATATCTTCAATAACTGCTGATATTATTTTTCGCTATAATGATGGAGATTTTCAGACCTCGTCCCTCTCTTGGATATCTGGTTCTCAATTCGAGGGAATGATTCCATCCTGTACCGGCGATTGTGAAGTTTCCTATTATTTAAGAGTGGAATCACCTGAGACCGGTAAAATATTTCATCATCCATTCATTGGTGAACCTGACCCTCATATTTTTAATATGGTGTATACAGAAATAAATATTCCTATTGCCTATAGTGAAGACTGGAATCTGGTAGGCAATCCTGTAAATACACCAGACAACCAAGTATTAGAAATTTTCCCCTCATCAACTGAAAACACGCTGTACAGCTTTGGTCCAAACGGGTATGTCTCCCAATCAGAACTGGAACAGGGGACTGGATACTGGCTTCATTTCCAGGATGAAGGCATGGCTGTAGTTTCCGGAATACCTATTTATGAACAAACTTTGAATTTGATGGAAGGATGGAATTTAATTTCTGGGTTTTCAATTTCAATCTCTACAGGACAAATTTCAGACCCTTCATCCATTTTAATCCCCAACACATTTTATGGATATGAACCGGGATCAGGATATGTCAATTCAGATGAAATCATTCCAGGAAATGGATACTGGGTGCGCACGAGCAGTGAAGGGACAATCACTTTTAATGATGATTGGGACCAAGCTAAAATAATTGATTTTCAAAATCGTACGGATGCCGCAGATTGGATCTCCATAAACGGAATTAAATTATATTTGGGCGTTTCTATCTCTGATAAAGAGAGGATTTCCTACAGTCTACCACCAAAACCTATTGTAAGTGGAATGGATGTCCGTTTTCGTGGCGATGTAATATATTGTGGAAAGAATGGGTTTGTTGAAGTTCAAACGGACAAAAAATTCCTGAATTTAGAGTATCAATTTTCTAATCCAGAAAATATTTGGAATTGGACTGATTTATCCGATGGTAGTGTAACTGTTTTAGAGAGCAATGGTACGACAATAATAAATAATTCTGAACTGTTTAAAATCGAGGAACAGCCAGTTCTTCCTAATAGGATAACCCTTTTTCCGAATTACCCTAATCCGTTCAATCCAAAAACACTCATTAGAATTGATCTATCAAAGGAAACCATTATTTCTTTAGACATTTTTGATATCTCGGGTCAGCATATTACGAACCTTAAAAAAGGTTTGAGTGATGCAGGAATCTATGAAATTGAATGGGACGGAAAAAATACTGACGGAATTAGTCTTCCTGCAGGAATCTATTTTTGCACTTTATCATTTGAAAATATAAAATTTTCACATAAAATGGTGCTCTTGAAATAAGTAATTATTATGAAAATCTTCATCTCCTTAAATTTAATTTTATCTCTGACTGTTCTTAGAAGCGAAAGTTTATATGAAGTATATCAGAATGCGGGTCCCGGGAATGGCTATGATAAATATATGGTCCTGGACCCTAATATAATTTACACCGGTGGATTTGGCACTTCACTTTACTCGGTATTGCTTGAAGGAAACGGCGCTGTAATTGACCTCCAGGGAGGAACCGGAATTTGGATGTCAGGTGATGAATCTATTTCACCTCCATTAGTGATAAAAAGGTGTACCATAATGAACGGAGGTTATTATGGTGTTAATTTTTCCGGATACGGAAATCACGAAATTATTGATTGCAACTTTATCAATGATGTATGGGGAATACAGGTTGGTGAACACTCCTTTACCATAATCAGGAACTGCAACCTGATTGATAATACATATGGTTTGGCCATCATTGGCTTGGATGCGGTAGTGAATTTAGCCTACTGTAATGGCTGGGGTAATACTGAAACCTACATGTCCAATTGTCCCGGGTGAGGGAATATCTGGGAACCGTGCGTTCCTAATCCAAGCACAGGAAATATATTTGAAAATCCGTTGTTTACAAACCAGTCAAACTTAGATTTCAGTTACAGTCCCGAATCGCCCTGTATTGATTCAGGCGATCCTGAAATCATAGACCCTGACGGGACAGTAAGTGACATAGGAGCCAATTATTTCTCACAGGAAATATCCTATTCTATGAATATAATGGAGGGCTGGAATCTTATTGGTCTGTCTGTCAGCACTGATAATTCATATTATGATGAATTGTTTGAAAATTCAATTGAAAATTCCCTATTTTATTTTAATGAGGACGGCGTTTATACTGCTGTAGATAATCTTCAGCCTGGTTATGGATACTGGCTAAGATTTGAATTACCATACAATGCTAATATTTCCGGTCAAGTGATAAACTCCTTAACTGTAAATCTTGTAGAAGGATGGAATCTGATTTCTGGAATTTCCAATTCAATAACATTGGATTTGATCATGGACCCTGAAAACCTAATCATTCCAAGCACATTATTCAGATATGACGGAAATTATACAGATACAGAAACAATTGACCCCGGATATGGCTATTGGTTGAGGAGTAATGGAACGGGTCAAATTATTCTGAATTATTAAGAATAATAACCAGATATTTATCCTTTTTAATTCCTATTTATGAAATTCACCATTTATACCGCCAATTTGTGCGCTTACTGTAACGCAGCAAAGCAACTTTTAATTTCCAGAGGATTTGATTTTGAGGAAATTAATCTTGAAGAAAAAGGAATGAATCGTGATAATTTGTTTGAAATAACTGGCGGAAGGACCGTACCTCAGATATTAATGAATGATAATCCTATTGGTGGTTTTGATGATCTACAAAAATTGGATGCATCCGGAAAATTGACAGAAAATGCCCACTTAACGAATTAACGTGATTTTCTGATTTCTAACACCAGTCTCCGTTTCGATTGTAAAGAAATAAATTCCTGAAGAAACTAAATTTCCCTGTTTATTATATCCGTTCCACGTCAGATGGTCATGAAATCCAGGCTCCAATATTCCGTTGAATAATACTGTTACTTGTCTACCCAATAAATCAGACACCATAATTTTTACCGTTTCTTCATATTCTTCTATGAAAAATGAAAATCGAATTGATTTAATAGAAGGATTAATTGAAGGAAAAGGGTTAGGATAAGCATTGGTAAAGGTCAAATTATTTTCAGGAGTTGAAGTTTGGATTAAAAATCTGTGAGAACCATTTTTATTGTATGTTTTATTATCTGCGAGGTCGTAAGCATATACTTGCCAGTAATAGATAACATTTTCAAATAAGGCTTCTGAAGGCGTAAAAGATGTATCTGGTCCATTGTATACAATGTCCAAATATTCCGGATTATTTCCTAATTCCATAATATAGAAAAGTATGCTGTCCATAGGATTACTGTCCTTAGATGGAAGCCATTTAAAATGAGGAGAAACTGTGTCCAATCGAGCATTGAATACAGGTGAAATAATCATAAACTCTTTTGGTGGTGTATTGGCAGTTTCGATTTTTAATGTGTAATCAAAATTAAAACTGTTTTCATCCTGACTGACAATAACAGCATAAATTTCTTCCGCACTATACAATGAATTATAAATAAAGAGAGAATCATCGGATATGATTTCATAATTATCATCAACATATTTTACAACACCGTGTAACCCAAAATCTGAGAGCGACTGGTCTAAAGTATCCAGGGTGACCAGTACGGGAGTGTCTGTATTTATTTTGATATATTGGCTTGCATATTGATTTAATGATGTACTTGGAACAAATTCCACTTCACCATCAGAATAATTGACTGTCTGATAAATTTCGGGACCATTGACCGGGAAATTCTCTGCTTCTTCATAACTGTATATTTCAGCGTTGCTACCGGGATTTGAAGACATAACCACATTGGCTATTGTCATCTTATTCAATGCCTCCTGAAATGAATATCCCAATGGATTCAAAGCATCATCAATTGCTCTGTGGCTATAATCATTGGGGGGTTGACTATTTGTATTGACTCCTTCCTCGAAGATATTTTTTATTATTTCCCGTCCTCCCAAATGTTCATCAATATATTCAAAGAATATCCATGAGCCATACCAATGTGTTCCTCCAGAATGGTCCAGAGATTTTTGAGGTTCACTAAACCATGAATACATATATTGGTACATGTCATTAATTTCATCATAAACTTCTTCTTCCATCCATACTGCTGTTGCTTCTAGTAACCAGGGTTTTTCATACCCGTCATACCCATACTGAATTCCATGAAAAAATTCGTGTGCTGCTGTTACCTGGATATTTTCTATTTCACTGTTTGGAAATCCATTATAGTTGTTCCGCATTGCCATGTAGCTAGTGAAAGCATTTTGTTCATTTACATTTGGAGAAAATTCGTTATTTCCCGTGTTTTGAGCAGTATACTCGGATTGAACATAACCGTAGTAGGATGAAGACAACCTGCGGATATATACATCATAATGGTTTGAACCTCCATCATCATAATTACTGGGTAACCAACCATCTCCCGGTGGTCTTGTGTATCCCATTTCGTTAATCTGTTCATCATACACATGAACAAAAGTTTCTGACATTATATCAATATAATCAGGTAGGCTGTTGGAATTATTATCCGTTTCATCCACACCATGATTACCTTCTGTGGTATAATGAAAACGAAAAATACCTGTATCATAGGTTTGATCCAAATCAATTGCTTCTGAACGCAGGTCCAAAGTACGATTTACAATAGAACCGGAAAAATTAAATCCAACAGATTCTAATTGATTCTGAGTTACCTCTGGGAGAGAATGACCGTAAAGACTAATATCATGAAGCGCAGGAGAGAGGTCCCTCCATTGAAAATCCGGCTCAGAATCGTGGGTTCCAAATGCGTTTAAAACCAATTCTGCCGATTCAATTAAAGATGTTTGATTTACTGCTGAACTTTGTGTAATTAATAATAAACTGCTAATGAGAATTATCAGTTTCTTCATCACTGTTTTTACTATTTTTTATCCGATAATAAAAAGCCAACCCCAGCATTCCGAGGACATAGAAAACGGCAAACATTGGTAATAATTCCCACATGGTTTACAAAGTTACAAATAATTTAGTCCGGTTCAGTTATCTTCTTCTAATTTCTCGATAGAAATATTGTTTTGCTTATCAAAATATTTATCGTACACATAAGTTCCCAAAAATATCCCAATCCCTGCCGGTAATTCCCAGTTTGCTGAGCTTTTAGAATTTTCCTGAAGAATTCCCGCTACTGTAAAAGAAACACCTAGAACATATCCAATTACCTTTATGCTTTTATCTTGTTCAGGAATGAATAATTCATGTTTCGTTGCTTCGGCAGCCGATATTAGAATTTCCTGCTTAGCGGTGGAATCTGCAAAAGAAATTGTCCGCACCGGTGAACGGAGTGAAAGAAAAAGCCGTTTTGTGTCCAATCTTTGGAAAAATTCGTGATTTTCTGGAGTCATGGATAATTTGAAAGATACTTGAACTGATTCACCAATCTGGTCAAACTGGATATCCTTTACTAATTCCGATATTTGTATTGAAGGAACTGTGGAACTATCAATGGTTGTATTTAATAAAGTGACATAAAACCATCCTGTTTGGGCGTACCAACCAGACGCATGATTAAGGGGAATATCTGAGGAAAAACTGAATTCAATTAACAATCCATTTTCTTTTATCTGGAAATCAATATCATTAAGTATAGGTAATTGATCTGGCTGTCCTATAACGAACCCCGTTATTAATATAATAATATAATTTTTCATTTGCTTCATTATTAGACAATATGTTTCTAACAATTTAACCACAACATTGTGAACGAGATAAAATAGATGTTGTTCGATGAAAGGTGTAACTTTAATTTTACTAAAATTAATGAGTGAATATATGTATAAATGGACTCCAATTTTATTTTTTACCCTTTTAACTGCACAAGTTGAAAAAAATATGACAGGAGCCTTTGGAACGGTCACGATGGATGGAAAAATTTGGAATCAACTTTCCTTTCGTCCTGAAATACCTCTTGGAAAATTTGGGTTAGCATTGGACCTGGTTTTTTATTTTGACGAAAATGGAAATCTCCATAAAGATGAGTGGGATTTTTCAGATGGGAATGCAATTAAAAATTCATTGATCGATAAAATTTATTATCTGCGTTACGGATACCCAGGCGATCCATTTTTTGGAAAAATAGGAGCTTTGGATCAGGTTCAACTTGGTTATGGGATTTTAGTGGATGGATATTCAAATGCGATAGAATATCCCCAGGTCCGCAAGACAGGTGTAAATTTTGAATATTCAAAGGGACTGTATTCCTTCCAGGGATTTGTGAATGATCTCAAGGAAAATATTGGGATAACCGGAATCAGAATGCAGACAACCGCACTTCTTGCATTTCCTGTCGGAATTTCAACTGTTATTGATAGAAATCAGTTCTTAGGACTTAAAGATTCTGATGGTGATGGACGCCCAAATCTGGTTGATGATTTTCCCGACCATGATAACTTTTGGTTAGACAGTGACAATGATGGTTTGGCAGATAACGATTATGAGAATGAATTTGATAGAGACGGTGACGGTCTTCCTGATATGGAAGGAAATTTAGATTCTATTCATGAATTTTGGGATAATCTTGGTAGCGCAGTAGATCAGGATTTTTCTCAAGAAACATTTTATGATTCCCTCCCGGATAATAATATTACACTACGTCCTGAGCCCTTAAATGTAAATGATGATGCTGACCCGATTTCAGCATTTTCGATTGATGTTGGGGTTCCAGTATTGGAAGAAGAAAAAATTTCACTTGTGATGTATGCTCAATTTGCTAAAATGATCGGTGAAACCCATAATCCGGAAACCGATAGTGTTGTTTCTCTTGGCAGTGGTATCATTCCATTAGGTCTCCGTGCAAAGGTTGGACCTGTAGACTGTATTTTGGAATACAGAATTATACCAAACGGACGCTTTGAATTTGGATATTGGAATCGCAGTTATGAATTAGAACGGGCAACAATTTCACAGAATAGTGATGGAAACATTGGTATTTCCACAAAAGAGAGTAAATTGGGAATCAGGGGAAAACAAAAAGGCCTCTATTTTGGAGTACAGTCAAATCTGCTTAGCATTCTGAGTGCAAACATATCTTTTCAAACTCTCAATGGAGAACAATGGGATGCTGTAGAAGGAAAATTTATTGATGAATCAAACCAGAGTCTTCAAGCTTTTTTATCCCTAAATAAAAAAATATCACGCTTGAGCAGGGCTGAATTATTTTATCAACAAAATAATGTTCCAAATCCCTTTGATTTTAAGTTCACCGAAAGTACAGTAATGGGCTATCGATTGGGAATTTCCATGGGAGATGGGTTAGTGGTTAATTATATATTCAAGCGAATGTTCAGAGATACGAACGGAAATGGAATTATTGAAAATTCAGAGGCGATCAATCTCACGGGGATCGAAACAAGTTTTAGTCTCTAAAAATTAGTGAGTACTCGTCCAAATTATATATTTATATATCCTAGGTTCTATCTAATTATTAATCCTGTAAGATACTTTTGAATAGTAAAAATATACGGAACTCTTTTTTAGAATACTTCAAGAGTTTGGACCATCACCCCGTCAGGAGCGCTCCCGTTACTCCTATCAATGATCCTTCGCTCTTGTTTATAAATGCGGGAATGAATCAGTTTAAATCCATATTTCTTGGGAATGAAATACCCGAGAAAAAACGGGTTGTTAATAGCCAGAAATGCATTCGTGTCAGTGGAAAACACAACGACCTTGAGGAAGTTGGATTGGATACGTATCACCATACTTTTTTTGAAATGTTGGGGAATTGGTCTTTTGGAGATTATTATAAGGAAGAAGCTATTTCGTGGGCATGGGAACTTTTAACTAAAGAGTGGGAAATTGACCAAAGCA
>ERZ651768.3635-NODE-3635-length-10259-cov-3.428796_pt1 | contig 10259 bp, 8 predicted proteins | sample MGYA00514754_ERZ651768 | MGnify/ENA metagenome assembly ERZ651768 | reverse complement strand
GCAACCCCAGCGGAACGGAAAGCTAAATGGCTGGAAATGGAGTCGGTTTATTTGCCGGACCGGGATTATGACAACCTTGAATTTCCCAAATCCGGTGGTATTTGGCAGGGACAGCTGCATATTTATCAGATGCCGTTCTACTACATTGATTACACTCTGGCGCAAACCTGTGCCTTTCAGTTCTGGAAAAAAAGTGAGGAAAACAGAGAAAAATCCTGGGAAGATTATTACAGACTGTGCCAGGTGGGAGGCAGCCTCCCTTTTACTCAACTGGTGAAGCTTGCAGGATTGAAATCACCCTTTGATGATGGATGCCTGGAATCGGTAGTTGAAAAAGTAACAGAATGGCTGGACGGTGTGGATGTGTCTGCCTTATAGCAGGTTTGATATATTTATCTTCCTGACCTAACTCCCTGCATGGGACCTAATAATAAAAAAGCAGTGGTGCTTCTCAGTGGAGGATTGGATTCCGCCACCACCTTGGCCTTAGCACTGAAAGATGGCTTTCATGTTCTACCGCTTACCATTGTTTATGGACAGAAACACGCATGGGAGATCAAATCCGCTAAAAAGTTGATTCAATTTCACGGACTAAAAAATCACAGAATCACCAACCTGGATTTATCCGCATTTGGCGGTTCGGCTCTCACGGATGAGTTTGACGTACCCAAAAATCGCAGTGCCCGTGATATAAATGACGGAATTCCCATAACCTATGTTCCAGCACGAAATACCGTTTTTCTTTCAATTGCTCTTGCGTATGCAGAGGCAAAGGACGCCTGTCATATTTTCCTGGGTGTCAATTCCCTTGACTACAGTGGCTATCCCGACTGCCGCCCGGAGTTCATAAAAGCATTTGAATCTGTGGCAAATTTGGGGACAAAGATGGGAGTTGAAGGAACACAGATCAATATTCACACTCCGCTGATCAATATGAAAAAGTATGAAATCATTGAAGCGGGTACTGATCTTAATGTGGATTATTCTCTCACTCATTCCTGTTATGACCCCGGTGACGATGGAATATCCTGCGGAGCATGTGATGCGTGTTCACTGCGGTTACAGGGATTTCAGGAAGCGGGGCTCAAAGATCCATTGTATTATCAAAATGAGCTATAAGATCAAAGAAACCTATTTGACCATTCAAGGTGAAGGATACCAAACAGGAAGGGTAGCTGTTTTTTGCCGTTTTACAGGATGCAATTTATGGAGCGGTCATGAAGAAGATCGAGAAAATGCAATTTGTGATTTTTGTGACACGGATTTTGTGGGAACGGATGGTCCCGGAGGTGGAGCATTCGAAGATAGCCATGGGTTGGTTCAGCACTTACTGTCATTTTGGAATTCTGATCACTATCCATTTATAGTATTTACCGGTGGGGAACCTTTACTGCAAATGGATGATAAATTGGTTCAGGAATTAAAACAAAACCATGTTGAAATTGCCATAGAAACCAATGGAACCTTACTTCCGCCAAAAGGTATTGATTGGGTATGTGTCAGTCCCAAAGCAGGAACAGAAATAGTTGTAACATCAGGCGAAGAATTAAAAGTAGTTTATCCGCAGGAAAATTTAAATTTAAATGATATGTTGAAGTTGGATTTCACCTATTTCAGTTTACAGCCCATGGACGGAAAAGGCAGAGATGTAAATATTAGGAAAACCTTGGAGTATTGTATGAAAAATCCGAAATGGAATTTGAGTTTACAAACCCATAAATTGATTGATATTCCCTGAATAAAACGATGGAGATTTATAAGAAATTCTCATTTGATTCTGCACATTATTTGCCAAATCTTCCTGAGGATCATAAATGCAGGCGGATGCATGGACATACATTTTATGTCACGGTTTTTGTGAAAGGAACCGTTGACCCGAAGGTTGGTTGGATTAAGGATTTTTTTGAAATAAAGCAAATATTTCAGCCCATCCATGATCAATTGGATCACAGGTTATTGAATGAAATTGACGGTCTGGAAAATCCAACCAGTGAGCGTTTGGTAAAATGGATTTGGGTCAGGTTGAAAAAAGAATTACCGGAATTATCCAAAATTGAAGTTTCAGAAACCTGCACAACCGGTTGTTTTTATGAAGGAGAATGAACAGTATAAATTAAAACTGTTATATCATGAAAATATCAATTAACAAAATAAAAAAAGAAGAATTAACAAAAAAAGGAGTGTTTAACTGGCCTATATGGACATGCGAAATTTCAGAGTTTCCATGGACATATTCCGAAAAGGAATCCTGCTACATTCTTGATGGTGAAATTGAAGTAAAAACCGATGAGGAAATTGTCAACATTGGTCCCGGAGATTTTGTAATTTTTCCAAAGGGACTAAGTTGTACATGGATCGTATCAAAATCGGTTCGCAAACATTATTCTTTCGGTTGAGCCAATTCGATAAATTCTTTGGATGGAAAATCCGTATTTTACTGGCGGTTCTTTTACTTGTTGGTTCCGTGGTTTTTTCTATTAAAGGATTTCCCCTGAGATCGTCCGGTGATTTATTCAATCAATACTTGACCCTAGCTTTACTAATGCTCTGGGGGTGTATATCACAAATTTCCATAGCGATAAAACAATATTCTGATTCCAAGCATAATCCTAATTAATCACTCTTTGTTTTAAATTACTATACAGGATTATCTGTGACGGAAAAATTACATTCAATTAATTCCCATGCCCCAAATGACCGATTCTGAATTGAGAAACTTTTTACAGGAAATAGGACATCTGTTTTTTCCAAAAAAAATTGGGAAGTCCGGTAAAGAATGGATCGTATCCGGGCATCTTCTTCAGGATGTTTCCCTTGAGCATTTGGAACAGGAGTTAAAACATAATTCCGTTAATGTAAAAGTAAAAAATGATCATGATGATGTTACTCTTTTTATTGAAGAAAATAAGGTTGTATTAACGATTCCTGAAATCCCAAGAATTAATGTAATATTATTTTTTTTAACCATTCTTACGACCCTGTTTGCAGGTGCAATGATGGAAGGAGCGGATGTATTTCAATCTCCGTTGGAACTGACAAAAGGATTTCCATTTTCGGTAACACTAATGCTTATTTTGGGAACCCATGAATTCGGGCACTACTTTTATGCCCAGAAACATAAAGTAGATGCTACTCTGCCTTACTTTATTCCTGCCCCCCCCTTTTTGTTTCTTATTGGTACTTTCGGTGCATTCATCAAGATAAAATCTCCTATAACTAAAAAAAGCGCTCTGCTTCAGATTGGTGCTGCGGGACCCATTGCAGGTTTTATAGTAGCGGTTCCGGCTTTGGTTTTGGGATTGACTCAATCTACTATAGTTTCTCTGGATGAATCTTTTGTGGGGATGCGGTTGGGTGATTCATTGTTGATGGTGGGTTTAACGGGAATCATATTTCCGGGATTGGGACCCAATCAGGATATTCTCCTTCATTCTGTCGCTTTCGCAGGTTGGATTGGTTTGCTTGTAACGATGTTGAATCTTCTTCCCATTGGACAACTTGATGGAGGTCATATCGCTTATGCAATGCTGGGAGATAAATATAATAAAGTGGCTATAATTGCACTCCTGTCTTTAATTCCGCTTAGTATTTTATCTCTTAATTGGCTGGTTTGGGGTGCTTTAATTCTTATTTTGATGCGTACGATAAAACATCCACCGGTGATGAATATTCATGAACCATTATCCCAACAAGATAAAACGATCGGTTATATATGTGTCGCAATATTTATTCTCTGTTTCATTCCTGTTCCCATTCGTTGAGAACAAATCATTACCTGCTTGTTTTTTACTTTTTCCTTTCCATTTCTGTATCACGTGAAAGGATTGGGGATTGGAACTGTTTTACTTCAACCCTGAATATTAATGACATTGTTATTATTGGGGAAAACATTTATTGTGCCACTGATGGCGGGATACTTCAGTTCAGCCTATCTGAAAAATCTTTTCGTACATACACCAAACTGCATAGCTTAAATACAACCAATTTATCCGTTATTGAATCCGGAAGAGATGGAATAATTTGGATAGGAGGAAATGAACAGGGATTTATTCAAATATTCGATCCTACAAAAGAAATGGTCATCAAAGAATTCCCTTATGAATTCTCGGAAATATCCCATGTCGTTTCAGGAGATTCCATTGCCTATGCGGTATATCGAGAAAGTCAGGATTGGGGAATTGCAGAATATCGTTTTGAAAATGGAACATTCAACCACCGTGATCTGTATCCAGTTTGGCTATTAGCAGAAGATGGAATTAACGATATTGAAATTATGGATGAAACAGTATTTGTAGGAACACAATCAGGATTATTTAGAGGGGTCGCCGGTGAAAATCCTAATTCATGGACTTCGATTTTGGAAGAAATAGTCGGGAATGTGACTGATATCGAAATTTCAGGTGATTCTCTTTTGTTTATTTTAGACACTGAAGTTTATACGTTGAATTTACACAGTCAGGTAATTGAGGGAACTGGAGCGTCCAATATATCTTTACTGGAATCTCTATCTTCAGATGAAGTTTGGGCAATTAATAATACCCATACGATGCTGATGGAAGTTAGTGGAGAAACAATAGTTGTTCTACCAGAAAAAGCAAATTGCATTACATCCTTTCGAGATTCACTCATTGTTATTGGAATGGAGGGAGGTCTATTTATCTTAGATCTGTTCCATTCTGATCATGAGGTTTTCGTACCCAACACCCTTCCCTCAAGTCAAATCAGTGCTCTTACGATTTTGAATGATGGCAGACTGGTCGCTGGATCAAACAAAGGATTATCCATTCTTGAATCATGGGGTTGGCGGAATATTATAGAAACGTCCTCGGATACAGTAATTATTCATGAGACATTTGCGGAAGCCTATTTTGCTGCCGACACTGTTCCTGTGGATTTTGGTGGGGGTATCATAGAGTATATCGCAGATCTCGAACAGGGACCCGATGGAAAAGTATATTGTGCTATCCGGGGAACATACCCCGAACCTCGTCGCCACGGTGGTGGAATTGTAATTATTGATGTGGATAATCCTGAGGATTTTACACTCATAGATACGACCGTTCTAGATTATTTATCGAATGAATATATTGTGGTGAAAGACTTGGAGTTTGATAATTCTGGAAATCTCTGGGTGGCAGATGCCTATGCCACAACCAAATTTACTCCCATTCACAAAATGACTCCGGAAGGTGTCTGGACCTCTTTCAGCTACGATGATTCAGATTACACATTTTCGTTAACACCGAACACACTTGCAATTGATCCGTGGAGCAGGATTTGGATCGGATTCTTTACCGGTTCTGAAAACAATGTAAATGGTGTTCAATATCCTAACGGGGGTTTGATGATGATGGCCCCAGATGAAAATGAATTTTTCGTAAAAGAAATCAATCTTTCCTCCGTTTATACAAATAAATCTATTTGGTCCTTGGAGATAGTGAGAGACAGGTTGTTTGCATTATCACCCAATGGATTAACCTATTTTGATCTCAAAATTAATAATGATGATCCAGTGCTAAGACAAGGTCCGGTGGGAGTGAATGGAACACTGTTCGCTTATTTTCCTCAGGTTTCTTTCGGTGGTCCAGATCCAGGTGCAAAAATAAAGATTGACCCACAAAATAATGTATGGGTTGTATCACCGACTCAGGGAGTATATGTTTTATTGGACAACACAATGTATTGGCCAGATGCAGAAGGAATTCGTGAACATAATACTCCTTTACTTTCGGATCAAGTTTCGGACATCGTTTTTGACAATCAACAAGGACTCGCCTATATTGCCACAAGCAGTGGAATAAATGTTTTAAAAATTCCGTTCAGCGATGAAAGGAACAACTTTTCTCGCCTGAAAATATTTCCGAGTCCTTTTTACATTCCATCTATAAAACCTTTAGTCATTGCAGGTACGATTCAATTTTCTTCACTTTTAGTGACCACAATAACAGGAAAAGTTATCCGGTCAATAAAACATGTGGATATGGGTATTCATGGAGATCAAATAACCTGGGATGGAAAGGATAGAGAAGGACAGTTGGTAGGGAGTGGAGTATATCTATTGTCTGTGTATAGTCAGGATGGCTCGAATGCTGTTGAAAAGATTACGGTAATTAGGAAATAACAATTATACTCACCGGAGGAAAGTGAATTTATTCCACTTTTATTGTTGGTTGACAAATCTACATTTTACCCCAATTTTAATTAAATCAAGTAAAATAAAATTTGATAAAGAAAACCAAGTGAAAATGGTCTCATCATAGAATCTACATTTATTTTTAGGTAAAACGAAATTAACTTCAATAGTGAATATTTCATCAAAAGAAATTAAGCAATGGGTCTTGGCCGAAGGTTTTCAGAAAGTTGGGATTGCATCGGCAAAACTTATTCCACATGCCCGATCCAAGCTAAAAGAATGGCTGGAAAAGGGATTTCACGGCTCCATGGAGTGGATGAGAAAAAGAGAAAGGGAGAGGGGTGACGTTAGGAAATATTTCCCTGAGGCAAAATCCATAATATCTGTTGGGATGAATTATTATACAGGATTTTCTCAGGGCGAGCTACCATCAGAATATCAATTCAGCAACTACGCATGGGGAGATGACTACCATGTTGTTTTAAAATCTAGGCTTTTCAAGGTGTTGAAAAAAATAAAAGTGCAGGAACCAAATGTGAATGGATTGGTTTGTGTAGACACGTCACCAATTATGGAGAAGGTTTGGGCGCAAGAGGCGGGATTGGGATGGCAAGGAAAACATACAAATCTCATTACACGTGATTATGGAAGTTGGATCTTTCTCGGTGAAATTATTTTGGATATTGAACTGGAAACTGATCCTCCTTTTGATGAAGATTTATGCGGAACCTGTACAGCCTGCATTGATGCATGCCCTACAGAAGCTTTGGATGAATACCAAATTGATTCCCGTAAATGTATATCTTATCTCACTATTGAACACAGGGGAAAATTTGAAAAAGAAGATGATAAAAAATTAAATCGGTGGATTTACGGTTGTGATATCTGTCAGGAAGTCTGTCCCTGGAATGAAAAATTCGGGCAAAGATCAGAAGAGTCCGGTTTTTCCCCAAGGAATGAAATATTGGAATGGGATACCGAAAAATGGAATGTATTGGATGAAGAAGGATTTCGTAAATTGTTTCACTATTCAGCTGTGAAACGTACCAAGTTTTCCGGTTTAAAAAGGAATATTGAATCCAATCAATTAAACAAAAAGAAAGAGATATAAAGGAGAATTATTTATGACAAGAGTAGGAGTCGTATTATCTGGATGTGGTGTAAATGATGGAGCGGAAATTCATGAATCGGTCATTACCATGCTGGCCTTGGACCGTGCAGGGGTGGACATGGTTTTAATGGCACCCAATATTGATCAACTGCATGTTATTAATCATTACACTGAAAGCGAAATGGATGAATCCCGGAATGTTCTGGTGGAGTCTGCCCGTATTGCCCGTGGGAAAATTCGGGATATGGCAGAGGTTCATACCTCTGATATAGATGCGCTTATCTTCCCGGGTGGATTTGGCGTGGCAAAAAATCTCAGTGATTATGCGATGACAGGGGCAGACTGTTCTGTGAATCCTGACGTAAAACGTTTCGCTACAGATGTACACAAAGCGGGAAAACCTATTGGAGTAATTTGCATTGCCCCGGCAATGTTCGCAAAGATCATGCAGGGAGCAGGTGATACAGTTGAATTGACAATCGGAACCGATGAACAAACTTCATCCGACATTAATTCCATGGGCTCAAATCATATTTCCTGTCCGGTAGAAGATATTGTTATAGACAAGAAGAACAAGATTGTGTCCACCCCCGCATATATGTTGGCTCAGAGGATCAGTGAAGCAGCGGAGGGAATTGAGAAACTGGTTAAGGAAGTATTAGCGATGGTATGAACACGGTCTAATTTTGTTCCGGATACAATGTAACTTGAATCACATTGTCCGTTGAAAAATATTGATTGGCTGTTTCATAAATTGTATTAAGGGAAAGTCCATTTACAAGGTCATCAAACTGATTGAAAATGTCAAAATCCCAATCGTGTTTGTCGATTAATTCTGTTACCCTTAGCCAATACCGATTTTTTTCCAGATCAACTTCATGTTTTCTGCGCTGAGTTTCTTTTACTTTATGCAAATATTTTTCAGTTGTTCCTTCTTCCATGATGAGCTGGATCTGTTCTTTTACAGCGGTGGTTAATTCATCAACCCGTTCCGGATCACACCCAAATCCAATTGAAATACTGAAAGATTCTTTAGGATAATGAGACATATTCCCTTGGATTCGAACACCATAAACTCCACCCATATCTTCCCGAAGGACTTCCCGCATTTTAATTCTCAAAACTTCAATCATGGATAGAAAATCGTATCTGGATTGTCTGCTCCATCTACAGTCTCCGGTATAGACAATTTGAGTTAAACTTTTCGGCTCAATTCCACGATAGACTGATTTATCAACATTACCCTTTGGCGGGACAATATTATGGTTTACCCAGGATTCCCTGCGGTTTTGGGTAGGCAAGCTTCCTAAATACTGCAGTACTAATGGTTTGATTGTGTCGGTTTCAAAATTGCCCACCAGAATAAATGTAAAATCTCCTGCATCCCCGAAACGGTCCCTGTAAAAATTAACCGCTGCATGAAGGTCTGTTTCCGGAAGCAGGTTAGCAGTAAGAGGACGTTTGCGAATATGATTCTGGGAAAGAGTGACACTTAATGTATCTTGAAAAACAGATTCTGGTCTGGATTTCCAGTTTTCAAGCCATCCCGCAGTGCGGGTCAAAAAACTTTTGAATGCAGAAGAATCCAATCTTGCAGCGGTTACATGCAAATAAATAAGCTGAAAAAGTGTTTCAATATCCTGAGGAGATGCGGAGCCTCTTAATCCTTCATAAAGTTCAGAGATGTAGGGTGATATATTTACAATTTTCCCACTTAGTTTTTTTTCCAATTGTATGGAGGAAAAATTTCCTATTCCGCTTTCGCTGATAATATCCGTAGCCAGATCGGCGGATAGAAAATCTTCATCACTGGCAAGGGAAGTACCACCGGGGCTGTAGGCTTTGAAAAGAATTTCATCATTTTTAAATTCAGTGGGTTTCAACAAAATCCGGACTCCGTTATCCAGTCTCCATTCTGTAATGCCTACAGATGAATGGTTTTTCTCATTGAGCATTTTTCCCGGATCAGGTAAAACTGCAATTAAGGGTTCGTCGGAAACAGCATCTACATAAGGAGAAATCGGGATATTTTTCACTTCATCAAAAATATTCAGAATTTCAGACTCGGTCGGTATAATGACACCCTCTTTTTCCGGAGCCCGAACAGCAACGACCCTGTTAAAATCTTTCATGTATAGATGAGACAATTTGTTTATTTCTTCCATTGAAATATTCGGAAGAAATGTTTTGTGCATTTCCAATTCAGAAGAGATTCCTGGAATAGGTTCACCACGAAGGAAATTAGAGACGTATTCACGGACAAAGGAACGTGATTCGGTTTTCTCCATTTCATCATACGCTTTTTGAATTTGTCTTAGTACCTGAGTTTTTTCTCTTTCCAATTCAGTTTTTGTGAACCCAAAACGGTTGATCCTTTGTCCCTCGATTAATAAAGTTTGAATTCCTTTCATTATGTCATCATCATTCACAACTGCGAAAAATGAAAATCCATCTTTTGTCAGGACCATATCATTAAAATATGCTGTTCCATAAATAAAAGGAGGGTCAGAAGCTTTGGTGAGTTCAACCAATCTGTTTTTCAGCATCCCGGAAAATAGTTTTCTTTTTATTCTTCGCCTGTAATCCTGGGTTGTATTTTCCTCTTTTTTATCAAACTTAAAATCAATGCTCACTGCAGTATATGGAGCCTCTATATCCGTTGCGATTGCCACCAGGGTTTCAGCATGATCCGGAACCGGATATTTAATTCTTTCCTTTGGGTTCTCAGGCATGGTGAGGCGGCTAAAATGAGTGCGAATCAATTCTTCCATTTTTGATTTATCGAAATCGCCTACAGCAACCACTGACATGAGATCGGGTCGGTACCAATCCGTATAAAATCTTCTAATAGTGCTGTAATGCGCTGTATCAATTACAGCTTTTTTACCGATGGGGAGACGGTTTCCATATTGTGAATTATGAAATATCACAGGAAGGATTTTATTGGACATTCTTTGACTGGCACCCTGACCCAATCTCCACTCTTCTCCCACAACCGGTCTCTCACCATCAATA
>ERZ651768.3634-NODE-3634-length-10259-cov-3.601846_pt1 | contig 10259 bp, 5 predicted proteins | sample MGYA00514754_ERZ651768 | MGnify/ENA metagenome assembly ERZ651768 | reverse complement strand
GAGGTTTACACGCCGCGCAACCAAGGCTGCTGCGGATCGCTGCATGCGCACAACGGCGAATGGACCATGGCCCAGCAACAGGCGCGCGTGATGATCGACCTGTTCCCGCCGAGTGAGTTTGACGCCATCATCAGCAACGCGGCCGGTTGCGGCTCGCACCTCAAGCATTACCACGGCCTGCTCAAGGACGACGAAAAGTACGCCGACTCAGCCAGGCAGTGGGACGCCAAGTTGAAAGATGTTCACGAGTGGCTGACCGAGATCGGCGTGCGCACGCCCAGCGGCACCGCGCTTGGCCAGGCGCAAAAAGTCACCTACCACGAAGCCTGTCACCTGTGCCACGGCCAAAAGATCACCGCGCAGCCAAGGCAGATTCTCAGGGCAATCCCGGGGCTGGAACTGGCCGAGTTGCCGGAGAGCACTTGGTGCTGCGGCAGCGCCGGTATCTACAACATCACCCAGCCGGAGATGGCCAACAAGCTGCTCGACCGCAAGGTCGGCCACATACGGTCAACCGGCGCAGAAGTGGTGGCAATGGGCAACCCCGGTTGCTCGCTGCACATCACCAACGGCTTGGCCAAGTGCAAGTCGGATGTCCGCGTGGCGCACCCGATCACCCTTCTAGCCGAGGCCTATCGCCGGGAGGAGGAATTAAAGGAGATTACTACAAAGAATGAACTATAGATTTTTTCACTGTGACACTGCCGAGGGTTTGTCCTTTTTCTTGATGACGCTCGGGCGATGGACGGTTTGCCTGTTTCTGTCAGCGTTGCTCTCGGGCTGTGCAAAAAATTTAAGTGAGCGCTCTTTGTCGAAAATACCAGTCGGTTTGACGGCAAAATCAACGTCTCCCATTGCACATGTCGAGCAACAAGGGGAGGAATCTGAATCAAATCCCCGCGCTGTGACTGTTGACGAAGTTCCTCTTGTCCTGAATCAGGAAAAGATAATCCAGATGGTTCATCTTAAAAGTGCGCAGGTTCGTGCCGATCGTGAGGAGATGAATGCGGCAAAGAATGGATTATTGGAGTTTCAAGCCAATTTGAATCGATTTGAACCGTTTGTTGAACTGCGCAACAACCTGTCGGATTTTCCTCATCGATTCGGTGCCTTTGGCAATAGTGTTGAGACAGTGGCCGGGGTCAAAAAGGAAACTTTTGAAGGGGGCGTTCTTACGATGGAAGGGGGAGGGGCTTATTCGCGGTTTACTTTTGACAAATTAATGTCGGGGCACAAAGAGGAGGAGTCTGGGGGTGGAGCATTGGTTCGGATTCGGGGTGAGAAACCGTTTTTTGGATCTCGCCGTCGGCAGGAGCGCATCATTGCCCAGGCATTTCAAGAATCCACCGCCCGAAAGGCTCAACTACTATACCTGAAGAACTACCGAAGCTATGTGGACAGTGCCCTCAGTTATTTCAACCTGTCTGTTTATTACAGCCAACTCATCAAGATATACCAGCGATATGTAGATGATTTAAATGCGTTGGCCAAGCATCCACAACTCAAGGTCAGCGACGTCAAGCGTGTGCAATCGGTCATGGGAAGCGCTGAGACAACCCGCAACACATACGATGCCCGCTTGCGTGAATACACTCAAATCCTCGAGGCGCATATCGGGATCGGTCCGGGTGAGGAGTACACGATAGAAATGCCTGAATATCGACTAAGCACGATCGCTTCGAATGCGCGTAACCCTGCCGGATTATCGCGCCTGATCGAAAAGGCGGGCCAGAACAATCCAACCTTTCGGGTGCTCAACGATGCAATCTCAGACACTGAATTGCAGCGCCAACAGGCCATCAAGGGCAAGTATGATGTCACCGCTTTCCTTGAGGGTACCCTGTTTCCCGTGGGTTCCGAATCCTTTGACAACCGGCTGGATGGCTGGACCGTTGGCGGCGGACTAAATGTACGCCTGAACGACAGGCACGTGATGGAAGCCACGCGCCTCAAGGCAGAGGCCCAAATTCGCCAGTTTAAGGCCACCATTGAAGCTGAGGAAATCCTGTTGCGCCAGCGCATCCTAACCATGACGCATGGCATCCTGGATAATCACAATAACCGGAAAAAGATTAGCGAAGTGGTTCAGCAAAAGTCAGAGGAGTATCAGCAACGACTCAAGGCTTATTTTGATGGTGGGGTGAATATTGATCAGTTACTCGACAGTCGATCCGAGTTGGCCAGCCAAGAATCCGGTCTGGCCAGCAATCAATACAACAGTGCTGACCGCGAATCTAACCTGCTGAGTGCCATAGGAAACATTTACGAGATCGTCGGACTCACGTTTGATGATTAGTCAACGCAACGAAGCAGCGTTCCAAGTCCTTTGAGGGACGCTCAAAATCGATTGAGCGGTGCTCAAGGTCGTTTGGGGAGTCCTCAAAGTGGCTTGAGGCGTGCTCAAAGTCCTTTGATTACTGGAAAAACCGGATTTTCACGGAATTATCGCTCGCTTTACCCGAGTGAATTCAATCGTTACGTTGGCTGGGTTCTACCTTTTCGTTTGATGGAATTCTTCACTGTTCACTTTGCCATATCGGTTCGTTTTGTCGCCTTGGCATTGGTGGGCGCGGTTGCGCTTGGCCAAGCGCAGGGCGGGCCTATTTCGCCAGCCGAGTCGCTCAAGCAGTTTGAAGTGTTCGACGACTTGGTGATCGATCAACTGCTGGCTGAGCCGCTCGTGAAGCAGCCGGTGTTCCTGAACTTCGACGAGCGCGGCCGCATGTGGGTGGTGCAGTATCAACAATACCCGTCTCCGGCCGGGCTGAAGATGACCAGCCGCGACAATTATTGGCGCGCCGTCTACGACAAGGTTCCGCCCGCGCCACCCAACCACATTCGCGGTCGCGACAAGATCACCATTCACGAGGACACTGACGGCGACGGGGTGTTCGACAAACACAAGACGTTTCTCGACGGGCTGAACATTGTGACCTCGCTTGCCCACGGGCGCGGCGGCGTGTGGGTGCTCAACCCGCCGTACCTGCTTTTTTATCCCGACAAAAACCGCGACGACATTCCGGACAGCGATCCGATGGTGCACCTCGCTGGCTTCGGGCTGGAGGACACGCACTCGGTGGTGAACAGCCTCCGCTGGGGGCCGGACGGTTGGCTCTACGCCGCGCAGGGCAGCACGGTGACTGCAAAGGTGCGGCGTCCCGGTTTCGATGAGAACGAGATTGTTTCCATGGGCCAAAACATCTGGCGTTATCATCCCGAGATGCGCCGTTACGAGGTGTTTGCCGAGGGAGGCGGCAATGCGTTCGGGGTGGAATTCGATGCACAGGGCCGGGTGTATTCCGGACACAACGGCGGCGACACGAGAGGCTTTCACTATGTGCAGGGCGGCTACCTGCGCAAGGGCTTCACCAAGCACGGGCCGCTGAGCAACCCTTACGCGTTCGGGTATTTTAACGGGATGCCGCACAACAAGGTGCCACGTTTCACGCACAACTTTATTGTCTACGAAGGCGCCGGTTTGCCGGAGAAATATCTTGGCAAAATCCTCGGCGTGGAGCCGTTGCAGGGGCGCGTGGTGATGAGCGACCGCACAGCGCTAGGCTCGTCGTTCAAGACGCTGGACACGGGCCACCCAATCCAGACCAGCGACCGTTGGTTCTGCCCGGTGGACATCAAGTCCGGCCCGGACGGCGCGGTTTACGTGTGCGACTGGTACGACGATCAGGTGAACTATTACCGCAATCACGAGGGCCAAATTGATCCGCAAAACGGTCGCGTTTACCGACTACGAGCCAAGGGCAGTCAGCCGATGAAATCGTTTGACTTGGCCAAGCGCACCACGGCCGAACTGGTCGAGTTGCTCCGCCACAAAAACAAGTGGCACCGCCAGACCGCTTCCCGACTATTGGCCGATCGCACGGACGCCAAGGCTCTGCCGGTGCTCAATAACATACTGCGCGACGAGCTTGGCCAAGCGGCACTCGAGGCGTTTTGGGCGATCAATCTTTGCGGCGGGTTTAACCCGGAGTTTGCCGAGCAGACGATTAAACACGCCAACCCCCATGTGCGGGCTTGGACCGTTCGTTTGCTCGGCGACGAACGGCTCGTGTCGGAGGCGACGGCCAAGTTGCTGGCCGGCTTGGCCAAGCGCGAGCCGCATGTCGAGGTGCGCGGCCAACTCGCCGCCACGGCCAAGCGGCTGCCGGTTGGCCAAGCGCTGCCAATTGTGCGCGCGCTGCTCACACACGATACCGATGCGGGGGATATTTACCAACCGCTGATGGTCTGGTGGGCGCTGGAATCGAAGGCCGGTGATCATCCGGGCGAGGTGCTTGGGCTGTTTGACGACAAGTCGCTTTGGCAGGAGTCGCTGGTGCGCGAGCACATCCTCAATCGAATCATTCGGCGCTACGCCAAGGCTGGCGCACGTGCTGATCTGGTCAGTTGCGCCCGGTTGTTCGAGATGGCACCCAACGCCGAGTCGGCCAAGGTTTTGATGACCGGTTTCGAGGAGGCCTACAAGGGTCGATCGCTGGCGGCGTTACCGGAACGGTTGATGGTGGCGATGGCGCGGCACGGCGGAGGTTCGTTAGCGCTTGGCTTGCGGCGCGGTGATGCCAAGTCGGTCGATGAAGCGCTGCGGGTCATTGCCGACGTGAAAGCCGACAAAATCATGCGCTTGCAGTACACCGAGATCCTCGGAGAAGCCCCCAACGCCAAGTCGATCTCGGTGCTGCTCGGCATCGTGAAGAGCGAACCGGGCACCGACTTGAAGCGGGCCGCGCTGGGCGCGCTCAAGCCGTACAACGACGCGCGCATCCCGGCGGCAGTGCTCGCCGTGTACGGCGGATTGCCGGATGGCTTGCGGAAAGTCGCCGGGACGCTGCTGGCCGGCCGGGAGGATTGGGCATTCGAGTTGCTCCGGGTAGTCGATGGCGGCGAGTTGGTCGCTAGCTTGGTTTCGGCGGAAGTGGCCAGCCTGTTGCGTTCGCACGGAGACGGGCGCGTTGGCCAACTGCTGGACAGGCACTTCGCCGGCGCGGTGACGGATGCGGCCAGGCTGGAGCAGGAAATCCAGCGCTTGGCCAAGGTCGTCACTGCCAAGCCGGGGAGTCCGTACGATGGGAAGAAATTGTACGCTGCAAGCTGCGCCGCGTGTCATCGGTTGTTTGAGCAGGGCGGGCAGATTGGCCCCGACTTGACGGCGTATCAGCGGGATGACTTGGACACGATGCTGCTGAACATCATCAACCCAAGCGCGGAGATTCGTGAGGGGTACGAGAACTTTTTGCTGACCACGAAAGACGGCCGCTTGGCCAGTGGATTTCTCGTCGAGCAGGACAACCGCTCGGTGGTGTTGCGGGGGCTCGACGGGCAGGACGTGACCTTCGTTAGAGAGGAGATTCGCGAGTTGAAAGCGCAGGGCCTGTCGCTGATGCCGGGCGGGTTGCTGGCGGGCTACAACGACGCGCAAATCCGCGATTTAATGGCCTATTTGCGAAGTTCCCAGCCGTTGAACAACTGACGGGTTTTCGGCTGCTTCGGCTTTTTTTCATTTCTTCAAAAAAATTCTAAAGAGATTGGGTGAAGTGCCGATTCTTCATGCAGTTGCGTGAGGAACGATTCCTCCAACGGTCTGGCATGGCCGAATTGAAACCATGCCCGATGACACGGATGTCGTCGTTTAACCTATCCAAGACGAAAGGAATTGTCTTATGGTTATCAATACCAACATAGCGGCCATGGCTTCGGCTCGAAGCTTAGCATGGTCCACTTCAAACCTCGGTAAATCCTTAGCCCGTTTATCCTCGGGTTCAAAGATTGTTTCTCCGGAGGATGACGCCGCCGGTTTGGCTCAAAGTATGCGCTTCGAAGCGCAGATAAACCGAAACCACGCTGTCAAATCCAACTTAGGAAACGCCGTTTCCTTTGTTCAAACGCAGGACGGCTTCCTGCAGAAGGTGCAAGCCTCGCTGGATCGCATGAGTGAGTTGTCCGTACTCTCCCAGGACGTGACCAAATCCGACACGGATCGCTCCAACTACAGCGTTGAATTCACCCAGTTGCAGAGCTACATCAGCGACATCGGGACAAAGAGTTTCAATTCTGTGACGTTGTTCATGTCGAGTACTTTGGGTGTGACCATTGACAGTGATGCCACCGTATTCGGAATGGATGCGATCGACATGACATCGGCCTACGTGACCACCGGCTTGGCACACATCTACACCGGGGCCACCTCGGCGATCACGACCACGACGAGTGCGGCGTCGGCATTGAGCAATATCACGACAGCCATTCAGAACCTGTCGGATATGCGTGCCAAGGCGGGCGCAAACATACAGAGGTTGAACATGACGGAACAGCAGCTGTCCATATCGAGTGAAAACATTGCGGCGGCAAGCAGCCGGATCAAGGATGTGGATGTTGCCAAGGAGAGCACCAACTTCGCTCGTTACAACATACTGGTTCAAGCCGGCACGGCCATGTTGGCTCAGGCCAATATTCTGCCACAATCGGCGTTAAGGCTGCTTGGTTAAGGTTACTGATCTCGGCAGACACTCCATTCATTGTGCAGGGCGGCGTTCACGCCGCCTTGTTTTTTTGCTTCGGGAAGAGAATTTATTTGGAATATGATCTGAGTGCCCTATTGGCGCCGAGTTGCTTGAGCAGCTTTTGCATGCCAGCGAGGTTTTCACGCAGGGCGATTTCGGTGTCGGTGTCACTGCGATGATCAAGGATGCCGATCGGCTCCTTGTAACCGGATTGGCGAATGGTACGCAGCATTGCCGCCTCATGCCGCCCTTGGCCAAGCGGCAGAATCTTTGGGTGAGCGTCGTGGTTCATCCCGTTGAGGTTGAGGCAGAGCAGGTAAGGCAACATCAACTTCAGCGACTCTTTGAAATCCGCGATATGCCCGTGCCCGTGGTGCAAGTTGTAGACAATGCCCACGTGCCCGGCGTCGTGATGCGCCCGAAGATACTCGCACACGGCCACGAGGTTGGCCGGTTCGCCACCCCAGCCGCCGTGGTTGTAGAGGCCGAGCTTACAGCCAAGTTCTTTAGTTTTCTCCACTAACGGCAGTATCGCCTTGGTCGCTTCGACGACTTGTAATTCCTGTGAGTCCGGTTTTGGATTAGGCAATGTTTGCCAAATTTGCGGATGGATCTTGTGTTTCTTGAACAGACGAAAGGCTTCTTCGTGTACGCTCCAAAACGCGAAGAATTCTATACCATGTTTCTTGTATTGTAGTATCTCCTCCTCAAATTCCTTTACATGCTGTGTGCGCCAATCATAGGCCACGCGCTTGAGTCCAAGCCGTTTAAGCATTTCGGCTCTTTCAGCGGAGCCGCGTTTCTCGGCATCGAACGGTACGATGCACCATGCGACGAGTTGGTCCTTGGCAAAGTTATTTGTCGTGTTGGCCTGCCAAAAATAACCAACTCCATTTTTGGTGGTCGGTGTCCATCCGTAGAACAGCAACATGTCGTCGGCGATATCCCCATAGGCTGATGAAACGAACTGGATGTTCTGGTATCGACGATTTGGTTTTGGGGTAAGGTCGTTGATTCGCTTCCAGTTTTTGCCGGTGATATCGCTTTTCCATTCTTCAATCCCGTCGCCCCAGCCGTAGCTGTTCATGTCGTCCCCGGCGACGCTTTCACCCTGGCCTGTGATTAGCCAAGCTTGTATTGAACCGTCTGCGTTGTGGTGCAGGTGGCTTGAGTTAAAGGGATGAGACGTTTTTGTGATAGGTGATTTCGTCCATTGATTATTTTCGCGGCGGACCAAGTAGAATGTGCAGGCGTGGGGAGTGTCCTCGGAAACGGGTAGCGACATGACTGGATTGCCTTTCTGATCTAGGCAGATGGAGGGACCAACGGCAGCGACTCTTTCCTGTGTGTCCCAAACCAAACAATGGCGATCTGCTTGGCCTTTGTTCACCGGTAGCGTCAATTCTCGGCCTTCAAAGTTGTAGGCTTTACCCGATGGCAGATTCAATTTGAGGTAATAGAGATTGTGGCGGCGGGTGTGGTCGTGAAGCGTCCGCCCGTACCGTTTATTGGGCAGTTCATTTTCCATCTTCCAAATGAAGGCCACGTGCAGCGTTTTGCCATCGGCGCTCACCCGAGTGGTATGGTAGGAACCGGCGTGGCTGGCCATCACGCCATCCTGCGGCGGGGCGTTCATGTCAACCAACGGTTGATCGCGAACCTCCCAGGTTTCACCGTGATCCCCGGTGATCCGGTATTGCCAAAAGCCCAAGTGACCATCGTCCCGGTAGTAGATCAAAGTTTTGCCTCCGTAAATGTGGTGAACTTTTGGGTAGGAGATCGAGGGGGCAATTTGGGTTCCGAGCTGCCAACGGCTGTGGTCTTTTGGTTTTGTTGAAACCAGGTGAAGGCCGGGAGTTCTGTGACAGCCGAACAAGGTGTGCAAATGTCCATCAGCGTCAGCCCAGATGACAGGTGCGAAGTGGTGATCTTTTTTATAGCGCGTTCTGTTGATCGAATCATCGTGGCCGGAGAGGAGCATGTGCGCTTGGCCAAGCGATCGAGTGGCGGGATCGTAGCTGTTGACGAACGGGTATCCATTTTCACCGCGCCAAACGAAGAACACGCGTCGGCCAAGCTCAACCGCTTGCGGGTACATGCGGTTGTCGTACAGCATTTTCAGCGTGCCGTTAGTGGCAAAGGGCAGCGCCGGAGGTGCTTCAGTTGCCACGGAAAGGCTTTTGCCAAAAAGCAATAAGACCAGGCAGGTAGCTAAAGCAAAAAATCGCTGCATCGCGGTTTCAGGAATTTGTGTCCGGCCAGGGTACGTCATTGCGTTGGTAACGCCCTTCTTCAAAGCCGCTGAAAAACCGATTGAGCAACGGGTGGGCAATCGGCTCATCGCTCTCTTCAGGTTCAAGACTGCTCTCGGCGGGATAGGTGATCGATTCGGATCCATGAACGAGCACATGGTACCAGGGCTGATCCTTGTCGGGCTGGGTCTGGTTGGATTGATACCACGCTTCACCGGCCATGCACTTGGGGTCATGCGCCACCACCACACCGCGGTAGTGATAACGCAAATGGCGGACCAAATCGCCCGGTGCAAACTTGGGGAGTTTGTACCCAGACAATTCCGGCTTCAGCATGATCATGGCGAATAGTTCAGCGGTTCATGATGGATTCAATCTCATCTGCCTCAATCGGGATTTTGGCCACCAGATTGATCGGGCCATTGTCAGTCACAACGATGTCATCCTCAAGGCGGATGCCAAAACCTTCGTCCGGGAGGTAGATGCCCGGCTCCACGGTAAGCACGGTGCCGGGGGTGAAAGGGGTGTTGGCGTCGCCAACGTCGTGGACGTCGAGCCCCAGCGGGTGGCCGAGGCCGTGCATGAAGTATTTGCGGCAGGCGGGGTTGTCGGGATTTTGCTTCTTTACTTGGCTGGGCTTGAGCAGGCCAAGCTTGAGTAGTTCTTCGTTCATGTGCGCCTGGGCTTCCTTGGTCCAGTCACGGTGGAGTTTGCCGACGGTGGCGCCCTCAATGCTCGCACGCAGTACGCGCAGGACGGCGTTGTAAACCCGCTTTTGTCGGCGACTGAACTTGCCGCTCACGGGAATCGTACGCGTCATGTCCGCGTTGTAGTTGGCGTAGCTCGAGCCCACGTCCATCAGCAGCAACTGGCCTTTCCTGCAAACCTGATCGTTCTGCAGATAGTGCAGGACGCAGTTGTTTTTTCCGGCGGCGACAATGGGTGTGTAGGCGAACTTGCCACGGCGGCGGATGAATTCTCGCGCCAATTCGGCTTCGATTTCATATTCGGTCACGCCCGGTTTCACAAAACGCAGCACCCGTCGAAAGCCTTTGGCGGTAATATCGATCGCCTCATTCAACAACTCAATTTCCAGATCCGTCTTCACCACGCGCAACTGGTGCAACAACGGGGCGAGTCGGCGATAGGTGTGTAGTGGGAAATCCTTGCGGCATTGGCGGATGAACCGCGCATCGCGCGTCTCCACTTCGACTTTGGCTCGTTTGTATTCGTTGCTGTTCAAGTAGGCCGATTCTGCTTCGCACATCAAGGAGCGAAACATCACCGGGAATTCCGACAGCCACTGGATGTTTTTGACACCGGATATTTTTCGCGCGTCCTCCTTCGTGTGCTTGTAGCCCTCCCAGATTTGCAGGTGCTCATTGGGTTGACGCAGGAAAAGGATTTCGCAGTGTTTGTTATCTGCCGCGCCGGGAAACAATAGCAAAATACTCTCCTCCTGTTCGATGCCGCTAAGGTAAAACAGGTCGGC
>ERZ651768.3633-NODE-3633-length-10261-cov-92.713668_pt1 | contig 10261 bp, 10 predicted proteins | sample MGYA00514754_ERZ651768 | MGnify/ENA metagenome assembly ERZ651768 | reverse complement strand
TCTGCATTGCCATGAATCCTCGCTATCCTACTTTCTTAGAGTTATGAAAATTATTTTCAAAATTGATTGATTAAGAAATGATCTTAATATGCTTAGTATTAAGTTCACTCCAAGTTGAGGAAAAAGTCAAACCTACATAGAGAAAGACTTGCCGAGATAAACTTTTTTGGCCTGATCATTTTCGACTAATTCATCCGGAGTTCCGCCTATTAACAACTCTCCTTCATTCATAATGTAGCCGTAATCGATAATTCCGAAAGTCTCTCGGACATTGTGGTCTGTGATTAATACTCCGATATTGCGCTTTGAAAGTTGTCTAATGATTGTTTGAATATCAGCAACTGCAATTGGATCCACACCTGCGAAGGGCTCATCCAGCAACATGATCGCTGGTTCAAGCACAAGTGCACGTGCTATTTCTGCGCGCCTGCTTTCTCCACCAGAAAGCGCATATCCTTTTATTTTTCGAACGTGCTGTATTCCAAGTTCGTTTAGCAGAGAGTCTAGACGATCTTTTTTTTCTGAACTACTCAGCGGAAGCATTTCCAACACTGCAATCAAGTTCTCCTCTACAGTGAGTTTTCGAAAAATTGAACGTTCTTGAGAAAGATAACCGAGGCCGGCTTTAGCTCTCTTATGCATGGGGTATCCTGTGATATCATGACCGTCCAAAAAGATGGTTCCTTCGTCCGGACGCTGTACACCAACTATCATGTAAAAAGCTGTCGTCTTACCAGCACCATTAGGACCAAGAAGGCCAACGACCTGTCCCTGAGTGACTTCAAGAGAGATACCTTTGACCGCATGTCTGCCCTGATATGACTTTTTCAGGTTAGTAGCTTCTAATTTTCTTATACTCAAACCAAGTCTCCGGGTAACTCTGAATTGACAATTTTTTGTTGTTGTTGTATAGTCTTCCTAGCTTTAGTAAAAATTAATTGTAGCAGAAAGAGAATTATATGCCAATCTACGAATACCTCTGTACGAGTTGTGGATACCAGTTTGAAGAAGTGCAAAAATTCAGTGAACCTTCCTTGGAAGAATGTCCGGATTGCGGGAAAAACAGTGCACAACGCCAGGTTTCGATGAGTTCATTTCACCTTAAAGGTGGTGGCTGGTACAAAGATGGATATTCCAGCAACGTGGCTGAAAAAGAAAACACAGAAAGAACCGGAAAGGAAGGCAGTTCCACATCAAGTAAGGAGTCGACTACCGGGGAAAAGCCGCCAGCTGCTGAAAAATTAAAAACAACAGAAAAGAAGGAATCAAATTCAAATAAAATTGCTAAAACTTCTAGCAAAGAAAAAGCCGCCTAAATATTTTCTCCACTTCTTCCTTAAAGTCTAATCCTCATCATGAAATTGTTTTTCAGACAAACTTTAATTTTGGTCTGGAAAGATGTACTGATTGATTTGAAACGTAAAGACAACTTGCTTTCAATGCTCTTGTTTGCAATTCTGACTTTGCTGGTCTTTCAATTTGCGATGGGAGAGGAACCAGACAGATTTAAGATGGCACTTCCAGGTATTATCTGGATTGTGTTCCTGATGAGCGGTGTGCTTGGACTGGAAAAATCTTTTATGCAGGAAATGGAAACTGGCTGCATGGGAGGGTTGTTGTTGGCACCAGTAGAACGTAGTGTTTTATTTTTAGGTAAAATGCTGGCAAATACCTTGTTCCTTTTGATTTCGCAGCTTTTGTTTATCCCTCTATGCCTGTTTCTTTTCGAGATTGAGGTAATAAACTGGTTAGAGTTTTTAATGGTTATTCTTTTTGGGACAATTGGATTCAGTTCATTAGGAACTTTGTTGACTGCAATGACATCAACTTTACGCGGGAAAGGAATGCTTTTACCGATTCTTATTTTTCCCCTGATGGTTCCAAGTCTATTATGTGTTGTCCGTCTTACGGATTTTCTATTTTTTGGCTCTCATCCTGCGGAAGTCTGGTCCTGGTGGAAACTGCTTATAGGTTTTGATGTTATTCTCTTCACTTTTTCTTTATTGGGATATGAATTTATTGTTGAAGAATAACTTTTACTCAGAAAATCTCTTGCAAATTTTCATTGCCAAGATAGAATAAGAAGCCTTAATTATTGGTTATTTGGGGCGTAGCCAAGTGGTAAGGCATCGGGTTTTGATCCCGTGATACGCAGGTTCGATCCCTGCCGCCCCAGCCAGTCATTATATTGATAAGCACATCAACTCTTTTCCTATTCAGTCCTCCCTGCATTGGGAATATCCATTTCCCTCAACATGACTGATATATCCCGACTAAAATACATTCAATGGCGTCCTATTGGCGTATGTGACACAGGTGTAGGGAAAGAGCGGAAAGCCAAGATGTTCACCAGGACAGACCTTGCAAAAGTTACATCTCCGGAAGTAAATCGGGAAAATTGGCGTCAACAACCAGAAGTTCTGCAGCTAATTCAACGCTATGCACATGATCTGGCAGGAATTTCAAATTTGACAGATGAAATGCTTTCTCCAGAAATTGCAGAAATAAAATTGGTAGGAGCAGTTCTCGGTCATGAACAAACGCCAAATTTGAACCAAGAATCCGCAGATGGAAGAGTGCAGTTTTTTCAGCTTAGTTTTCAAGACGGAAAAACCAAAAAAGTTTCGTCAAAAAATTGGAAAAAGTGGCTGATTTGGTTGATGATTGCAGTAGTAGTTTTTTTAGGAATGACCTCGATGTTCTTGATTGCCAGTCGGTTTTCATTGTTATCTTTGAACAGCAGCAAAAAATCTGTTTCAGTTTGCAGCACAAACAGACAGGAAGCAAAATATTCAGAACATTTAAGAGACATACGGAAATCATTGGTTTTTGAGCTGAACCGTCTACCAGCATGGTCAACTTTTAACGTGGCGCGTACTTACTGTATTGGAGGAAAAATGAGTGTCAAACAGCAGGAACAGCGGTTGCTTCAGTGTTTGTTGAAGGTACGTAACCGCACAAAAAATATGCCGCCGGCTTCAAGACCGAGTCTTAACAAAATTGAAGCGTGTGCAAGTACTCTCTGTCAAAGGGAACTTCCGCACCTGTCTGCATCCTGCAAAAGATTGTGATATACTCTACTAACATTTGTAATTGAGAAATAAACAGTTAAATATCACGTGTATCATCAATGATTTGTAAAAAACCAATTAAGAAATGCAAAAAATGTTTTATGAGCAATAACACGGCAAATTTACACTGAAAACATGATTGACAAAAAACACATAGGCTATGAATTCCTTCCAGTAACTGTACCAGTTGAAGAGGGGCGGTTAAAATTTTTGGCAAAAGCACTTGGGGAAACCGGGGATATTTATACAAATCCGGATGCAGCAATAGCTGCTGGACTTCCGGGATTGCTGGCACCTCCAACTTTTCCTTTTATGCTGGAAATAGACGCACTGGATTTGGTGGCATTTATGAGTTTGTTGGGAGAAAGCCTGGAAAAATTGCTGCACGGAGAAGAAAATTTCAAATACTTTGCACCAATATATGCAGGCGATAAAATCACTGTCTGCAAAAAAATTACTGATATCATTGATAAAAAAGAAGGAGCTTTACAGTTTGTGATTTCAGAAAACACTTTCACCAATCAGGCAGGTGAAATTGTAGCTGAAACCCGCACCAATTATGTTTTTCATCATAAATGAAAAAAATATGAAAATACCTTCATTCGACTCTCTAAAAGTAGGAGAAGAAATTCCTGCTCTAATTACTCCTCCAGTAACCCGGCATACGCTGGCACTCTATTGCGGTGCTTCCGGAGACCATAATCCGATTCACGTGGATATTGATTTTGCTAAATCATCTGGACTGGATGACGTAATTGCACACGGAATGCTTTCAACAGGATACCTGGCCAGGATGATCACCAACTGGGTTCCACAATCTACTCTGAGGAGCTGGAAAAATCGTTTCACTGCAATGACTCATATCGGTGACATAGTAACCTGCACCGGCAAAATTACTGAAAAGTTTGAGGAAGGCGGAGAAAAACTGGTGCGCCTTGAGTTACAGACAAACACCCCACAGGCACAGACCATTATCGCAGAAGCTGTGGTCGCCCTGGAATAATATGCCTGCTCTCCTTTCCTCATTAAAAATTCTTGATTTTTCGACGTTACTGCCGGGACCTTTTGCCTCGATGATACTTGCAGATTTAGGGGCAGAGGTTTTAAGGGTAGAATCTCCCACACGACCGGATTTAGTGAGAATGCTGCCGATTCAAGTAAAAGGTGGTTCAGCAACTCATGCGACAATTAATCGTTCCAAAAACTCCATTTGCTTAAATTTGAAAAATCCTGATGCCGTCAAAATTGTTAAACAATTGGTCAGCAAATATGATATCGTTTTGGAACAGTTTCGTCCTGGGGTGATGAAGCGGTTGGGATTGGACTATGAGGAACTCCGCAGACACAATCCTGCACTCATTTTTTGTTCGCTGACTGGTTACGGGCAAACCGGACCTTACCGTAACCGTGCCGGTCATGACCTGAATTATCTCGCTCTTTCCGGAATAAGTAATTACAGTCGTCGAAAAAATGAATCACCTGTGCCGCTGGGTATTCAGATTGCGGACATTGCTGGAGGTTCATATCATGTAGTAATGGGAATTTTAGCAGCAGTAATTCATCGCCAGCAAACAGGAGAAGGACAGAGTGTCGATATAAGTATGGCAGATGCTTTGTTCAGCATGAAAGTATTTGAAAGTGCAAACTGGCTGGCAGGAGGACCGGGAGCAGAACCAGAATCAACCTGGCTCAATGGCGGAACTATTTATGATTATTTCCTAACGCAAGATGGTCGCTGGGTTTCTGTTAGTAGTTTGGAACCTCAATTTCTTGCTGCATTGATAAATGCTATGGGGCTTCCGGAAACTTTGTTCAAAACAAAATTGACTGATCCGGAAGCACAAAGGCGTCTAAAGAGGATACTCCGGGATCGATTTTTGGAACGTCCGTGGACTGAATGGGAACCTGTTTTTGCCGATTGCGATGCGTGCGTTGAATTGGTTTTGGAATTTCCGGAAGCTATGGAACATCAGCAGTTTAAAGCCAGAGAAATGATTACAGATGTTCCGGCTCCGGATGGTTCTTTTCAAAAACAAATTGCATCCCCATTCAAGTTTTCCGGAAGCAAACCAGAATATCTGCACATTGGTGTAGAGCTTGGTGAGCAAACGGATATTATTTTGAAAGAACTTGGTTATAATTTGAAACAAATCGAAAAATTAAGAAAAGATGGAGTTTGTGCAGGTACTGAAACTAAATAATTGGGGAAAAGATGCGTAATAAACCAGAGCTGACATCTAACTCAGGTAAATTTAATTTACGTTATATTTTTGGGATGAAGCTCCGCTGTTTTAGACAAGAAAAAGGATTTGGTCTTAAACAACTTGCCGCACTGACTGGGTTATCTGCTTCATATATTAATGAAATAGAAAAGGGGAAAAAGTATCCAAAAGCAGAAAAAATAATGATGTTAGCTGAAGGATTAGGAGTTGAATACGATGACTTGGTTTCCATCAGCATGACTGGTCGGCTCGGTCAAATCTCGGAACTGTTTTTTTCTTCATCAGTTCTAGGTTCATTCCCTTTTCAGCTTTTTGGGATCACATTTGAAAATGTGATGGAGCTTTTCACTGCATCACCCAAGAAAGCCGCAGCACTTATCAGCACGTTGATGGAGATTTCAAGAGCGTATGACATGAACGTTGAGCAGTTCTTTTTGGCGTCTTTGCGAGCTTATCAAGAAATGCACAACAATTATTTTGAGGAAGTTGAAGAATTGGCTGAGAAGTTTGCACTTGAGCAGAAATGGACACGCCTTTCCCCACCAACACGGGAAGAATTAATTGAAACACTCCACCAACTTCACTCTGTTGATGCAAGAGTAGCAGACTTTTCAAAATATCCTGAATTGACGGATCAGAGGTTTATTTTTTTACCTGGTAAACCATCTCAATTATTATTAAATAACCAGCTTGTTCCATCACAACACGTTTATTCGTTAGCTTTGCAAATTGGATATTCGGAGCTAAAAATCCGCAAGCGGCTCAGGACTTCTCCCCATAAACAATTCGATTCATTTGACCAGGTAATGGACAATTTTAGGGCCTCTTATTTCGCCGGTGCTTTGATGATTAATCGTAACCAGGTTAAAGAAGAGCTTAAAGAAATATTTCAGTCAGAAACTTGGAATGGCGATGCTATTCTTGAGTTGCTGAAGCACCACGAAGTAACTCCGGAAACCTTTTTACATCGACTCAGCCAAATCCTTCCGGGACTTTTCAAAATCACAGAATTGCATTATTTTCGTTTTGAACATTTTGTTGGAAAAAATGAGATCAGACTTACCAAGGAATTGAACATGCCAAGAACATTGGTACCCAGCGGTGTACGCTTAAAAGAGCATCACTGTCGTCGCTGGCTGCCGGTGTCCTTACTCAAAATTCTGGAAGAAGAACAGCTAAAAGGTAATCCCAACAAAATTCTTATTAGAACCCAAAGGGCTCAGTTTGTGGAAAGTGGAGACGAGGTTCTTTTTATTTCCATTGCACATGCATTGCGTTTGCGCTCCAAAATGAACCGCTGCGTTTCGCTTGGATTAAGGATCGATAATGCTTTAAAAAGAAAAGTTAAGTTCTTAAACGATCCGCAAATTCCAGTGGAGAAAGTAAATCAGACATGCGAACGCTGTCCATTAGACAATAGTCAGTGTTCGGAACGAACGGCTCCACCCAGTGTTTTTATTCAGGAGGAGAAGGAAGAACTTATGAATAGAACGCTTAAAAAACTTGTCACAGATTATCGTGCGAAAAATCTGAAAATCTGAAAAACAAGTCAGAGTGGGAAGTAATAATTTAGATAAAAAGTATGCAGTTGACTTTGTTTCAAAAAAGGACTTGAATTTGTGGCGGAAAGAAAGGGGATCTGTTGACCAACCGAAAAACGATAATATAACAAGAAATTAGATGTGACAAAATAAGAGGCTCCAGTTTCAACTCCTAATGCAATTTCATCCTCAAAAGATTTGTTGCTTCCGATTGCAGCAAAACGCGTTTTGGTAAATTGTACACCTGCACCATAGTGCAAATAGAAGTCTCGACTGATTTTTGGGTACTGAGAATACCAAAAATTGTTTTGGATTATTTCTAATCTTTGTCCAGATTTTCCATCATGAAAAATAGTTTTTGAAACTTCAACAATCGATATTTGCCGTTCATATTCTATAACCTGCTCATCCCAAAAATATCCCAAATTAACACCGATTCCGTTTGCTTCTCCATCCGAATCTGAAATTATCACATCATCTGCAACTTTTAGCCCGACTTTCCGGAAACCAACACCAAAATAGAACCCCTGCCAGCGTGAGGATGTTCCGGAAACAAAGAACTCAGGTTCCGGTGCTGCAATTCGTGATTCAAGAATGCGTTTATCCATTTCGCTGGGCACAGGAGAATCATTTTCCTGTGCATAGCTTCCTGCCGCAAAAAAAATGCAAAAGGACAGCATCAATAAAAACCTCATGTAATTACAGAAAATATGAAAAATATAAATTCTACAATTTTCTAAGTGATCGTAATTGCTCATTTAACTATTCCATATCTGGCAAAATCTGTTCCGGAAGCGCAATGCCGCCCAGGTTTATGTAGGCATAAAGAGTCCGGTTAATGTATTCTTTTTCACGTCCACTGCTGGTTGTCGTTTTGTCAACACTTTCTGTCAGGGCAAGCCTAATGTTCCAGCAGTCAGGACGGTAATCCAAAGTGAAAGCACTTGAAGTCAGACGTCGTCGAAAAGTGTAACTGTCCGCATCCAAATTTACAGTTCCAGAAAATCCAAATGCTAATTCATCGCTTGCTTCAAAGCTGTTACTGAAACCAAATGTGTTGGCAGCAGCGACATCATTACCAAAAGGTGTTTGATAGGCAAATTCGTTTTTATGGAAGTTTACGGATGCTTTGTTGTGATCGCTAACGCCGAAACCAAAACCTGCGGAATATTCTACAACCTGGCGTTTCTGATGGTGATATCGATTGAAATAATTTATGGAAAAACCCGGGCCGGGATTGAAACTCAAAGTAGTCCTTAGAGGTAATAATGGTTGGCCTGAATCAGTTTCATTCCCCTTTACTGCCGGACCGATTGGCTGAAAATCTGGATCTTTTTTTAAGACATCATAATGCTGAACAAAGTTTAAACTTGCCATGTTCCAACTCTTTCCTTCACGAGTCTGGCCTCGTATCTGGCTGCTAATAAGTGGAACTACTCCTTTCTCTGCATAGGCCAGGATAGTGTCTTTTTGTTGAGCGCTTAATGCACCGCCAAACAGCTTATCTAACTGGTCGACAAACAATTTTTCTGAAGCAAATTCCTTTCCTTGAATTAGTCCTAACTTTCGAATTAAGGCGACATCCATGTGTCTTCTGCGCATTCTGTTTAATGAGAGAGATGTTAGTTTCACGCTTCTCTCAAAGTAACGTCTTTTGGCCAGCAAGACATTTTCCAACCGAAATGTTGTTATTCTCCGTGTTGAAATTCCTCCACCGAAGGGAACTCCGGAATCAGATATTTGCTGTACATCTTCGATGTAATCGAATTGCAGGCGTGGTATCAACAAGTGCTTGAAACGGCTGAATATTCCTGATTCTTGTTTAAATATTCGTGATAGAGTTGTGTTGATTTCTGCTTTTCCGTCCAATATTTGAAATCCATATTCATCATCACTTCCCGGTACATCCGGATCACGTACTTTGAAACTGGAAACTCTTTTTCCAATTTTAAAACTGGTGTTAAAAAGCTGAAAAAATGGGAACTGAAAATTAAAACTTGGAGTGGCAGTAATCCCTTCTCCATTATATCCTTGTACTCTGTAATAACGAATTACAGAACCATCGACTGAACCTGACAACGTTGATTTTCCACTACGCCAAAATGCATCACTAAATTGAAATGTAAGTGCAGGCAGATATTGTACTTGTGTGAGATCAATTTTTCTGTTTAACAAAGCTAATTCGCTGAATACACGGGTTTGAGTTGCAGAAAGTGAGATACTTCCTTTTGGAAATTGTCTGTTGATGTTTGCAGAAAAATTTTGTGCGGTGTTTGGGGCAGGATTCTCAATCAGTTCATATTCCTTTTGAAACTGACTGTCGCTGTAAACCAGAGCTGAAGCAATCAGGCGGCTCCGACCATCCAGTTGTTGATTATGGTTAAATTGGAATTTAAAGCGTTGAGGATGCAATTCGGATGATTCTATCTCGTCCGCACTCAAGCTTCCGGACTCATTCTCTGGATCACGTGGACCACGCTCAAAATATTCCTGGTATTTGATTTCACCTCTCACTCCCTCAGTCCATGCGTATTGATAATCAAAACGCAATCCTGGTCCACGTCGTTCCACCCAGTCATAAGTCAGTGTCAAATCCTGTTCAGGATCGATTGCCCAGAAGTAAGGAATACCAATGCGATATCCCAAATCCCATTTTGTTAAACTACTGCGTACAATCAAATATTCAGGAGGAAGAAATCCGGATTGCCTTTGTTTTACAGTAGGCCAGGCAAGGTATGGGAAATAAAAAACCGGTATTCCTCCTACCTTTAAAATTGAGCTTCGCGACGATGAAAAATTTTGAGTATAATAGTTGACTTCACTTCCAGTTATTTGCCAAGCTGGAGATTTTGGATTACAGGTTGTGAAAGTACAGGTTTGTGCCACATATTGATTTGGCCCCACTCTCCGCACTTCTTTTGCAGTCATGTATGCTTTGTTTGAAGCATCATAAACGATAGTGTCACGAAAAATTCCAGTACCGTCTTTGACGTTTATCTCCAATTCATCCATCACCGCAACAATTTCTCCTTCTGTAACCCGGACATAACCTTTTGCAGTCAATCTGTTTGTTTCCGGGTGGTAATGGATTTCTGTGCTTTCCACAGTAATTCCCTCCCACTCAACTTTTGCGTTACGATAAATAAACGTTCCAGTATCCGGATTGTGAAAGTAAGATTGTGTCTGAATAGAAAGTTGAGGTATATCAAGGTCGTTTTGAGAAAATACTTGAACAGGAAGGGAAACAAAAAACAACATTAACCATGGAATAAGACATTTTGCGGACTTCATAATGCGGAAAAATGTCCTATTTGGGACAGATATAGATTTTGATTGCCGGTGCATTGATGAGAAAAACTCCGATGAAGGCAAAGGACTCATAATTGGCGGGAAATGGAAAAACGTAAAAATGACTGCAACAACTCTT
>ERZ651768.3632-NODE-3632-length-10262-cov-3.443888_pt1 | contig 10262 bp, 8 predicted proteins | sample MGYA00514754_ERZ651768 | MGnify/ENA metagenome assembly ERZ651768 | reverse complement strand
CCCTATCAGCACCTCCAGCGTGATTCCCGCCACGGCATATGCCAGTGTTTGCCAGCTCGCGGTTAGAGCTAGTCTAAGAAACCCGGGGGACAGGTCCGGTGGGAAAAGAGCGGATAAGAAATTCCAGAACGCCGCGACTCCACCGGTGTGAATCAGCGGCCCCTGCCAATCGACACTGGACAAGCTCCACAGGAAGACGCCAGCCAGCAATAGGGTCAGCAGGCGGCGGCTTTCCAGGAATCTCAGTTCTCGCCTCCCCAAACGAAGGGCTCGGATTGGTCCAGGTCGTAGAGCTTTTCCAACACCTGGTCCGTGACCTTATCCGCTGGAATGTCGAACTCTATCCGCCCCTCTCGCAGGCCTATGACTCGGGAGAAGTGCTTACGCATCAGATGGGGCGAATGGATGCTGGCGATCAACGTCTTTCCGGAGACTCCGGCCAAAGCAGTCAGAATCTCCAGCAAGTCTTCGGCTCGGGCCGGGTCCAGGGACGACACCGGCTCATCAGCCAAGATTACGCGTGAACCTTGAACCATCAGGCGGGCCATGGCCACCCGCTGCTGCTCACCACCGGAGAGATGGGAAGTTCGCTCATGAATTTTATCGGCGATACCCATCTGCGCAAGAGCCGTTTCCGCTACATGGCGATCTTGCGGCCACACCAGGGAGATTAGCGAGCGGAACAAGCTCCATTGGCCCAGCCTTCCCGCCAGCACGTTGTGCAGCACAGACAGATGAGGCACCAAGTCGTATTGCTGGTGGATCAGACCCACCAGGCCCGCCTTTTCTTTTCCCGGCTTTTGATGCGTCAAGTCCCGCCCCGCCAAGAGCAAGTCCCCGCTGTCCGGTTGAATGACACCAGCCAGCAAGTAAAGCAACGTGGTTTTGCCGCTCCCACTGGGGCCGGCCAAGGCCACTCGTTCACCCTGACCGATGGTGATGCTCAAAGGGGCAAGAGCTTGCACCCTCCCATAGCTCTTGGAGATACCGTCCGCTGCTATCAAGTGAGTCCCGTTGAGACTGGCCGTACTCATTTCACGATCCCCAAGCCACGGGCCACCGACTCGATATTTCGGTAGTTCGAGTTATTGCTTTCGATGAAGCCCTCGGTGTTGAACAACTCCAGTATCTCCCCGTGCTCCTGCGTATTAAGCGCCAGCAATGCCTGGCGCAGTTTGCCGGAGAAACCCTCTCCGTAGACTTGGTCCAGATTGGGTCGTACCGTCCAGTTGTAGTCGAAGTAATCCGGCGTCGTGTAGAACTCACGCACCTTACTCCCGTCGACCTTGCCGTTGTTTACCGCCCGGTTCCATACGTCCTCACTCAGTACACCGACGTCGAAAGAGCCGCTTTGGACCAACTGCCACGTAAGATCATGGGAGCCTGAGAAGTTAGGCAGGGACTGGAAATCCTCGTCCGGATCGATTCCCGCCTGGGTCAGGAAGTAACGAGGCATCAAATGCCCGGACGTGGAACTCTCACTGCCGAACGTGATGGTCAAGCCCTGTGCCTGCTCTTTCAATTCGGCCAACGAGTCCATGGACAAACCTTCCCTAACGATGAATCGAGAATGAAATCTGGCGTCGTGCTCCCGCTGGGCGATGGCCTGAGCCCCCGGGTTCTGGAGTCTAGCCTGTACCCCGGTCAATCCGCCGAAAAAAGCCACCTGCAGTTCATCCTGGCTGAACGCCGTTACCACTGCGGCGTAGTCAATGCTGGGAACGTACTCAACCTGCACCCTCAGTTGCTGTGACAAATAGTCCGAAAACACCTGATACCTTCTCACCAACCGGTGCGTGTCTTGGTCGGGGATCCCGCCTACTCGCAGAACGGGTTGTGTAGAACCGCCGGAGCAGGCCGCCGATGCCAGTGTCAGCAATGCCACAAACACCGTGATGGCGACAAATATCGATCTGGATTTTCGCAAAAACCACCGCTCTTTGCCCTAGATTGGAAAAACCGCATGAGATACCAGAGGCGGATCCATGGGATGTTTGGGTAGCCTAACGGCTTACCTGGGGGCAAAGACGGCAGCAGGTCGCGGAGAGTAAAGCAGCAGTATGCTTAAAAAAAACGCGCCCGGTGGGACCGCTGTACGGTCCAGGCCCCACAGGTCTGGACTCACGTAAAACCAGCGCCAGGCGGTGACGATAGGTTGACTGAGGTGATTTCCATATAAAGAACTCTAATATCACCCATAAATATTGTCAATCACTTAGGCTCGGCCTTACCCAATATAGATTCAGCAAAGGATAGGGTTTCCGCACCCGTCTTCACGTACGCCGGTCACGCTTTACAACGCCTTGGCGGGAGACTACAATCGGCTCAGGGATGAGAGAGCCGCACCGGCGTTCTCTCCCACATTGTTTTCCCCCTTTCAACTGGAGGGACCGCACACGGCACAGCCCAGTTACGTGTCCCGGGAAGGACTGGAAAGATTGAAGTCCGAACTGGAGGAACTCCGCACGGTGCTCCGACAGGAGGCTGCCAATCGGATCCAACAGTCACGGGAGCGGGGAGGCGTCGAAAGCAACGCCGAATACGAATATTCGAAGAACGAACTGGCCTTCATTGAAGGGCGCATCCTGACCCTGGACAGCATGATTAACAACGCCGTCATCATCCAAGAGGGTTCGGGAAGCGGAGACACCGTGGAGGTTGAGAATACCATCGCCGTTAAAGACCAAGACGGCCGGTCCATCGGATACACCATCGTCGGCAGTACCGAAGCCGACCCTTCCCAAGGCAAGATATCCAACGTATCCCCCATAGGTAAGAGTCTTTTGGGGAAACGTATAGGCGAGATTGCCGAGGTCGACGTACCATCCGGCAAAATCAGACTAGAAGTCATAGCAATTGAATAATCCCCACATAGCATCAACCTAATAATATGCCCGATCGAGAAGATGGCCTTCTGGCCAGCCGCTACAGCAAGCTAGACCACCTCCGCCAAAGCGGTATCGACCCCTACCCGCCACGTTTCGTCCGAACCTGCGACAACGCGGCCGCCACGGCCATGTTCGAAGCGGTGGAAAGTGACGACACACCCGAAACCACCACCCCCAGTATCTCCCTCGGCGGCCGGATCATGTCCATGCGAGTCATGGGCCGGGCTGCCTTTCTGGATATTCGGGACGGTTCCGGTACCATCCAGGCTTTGCTACGGGAAAACGTTCTGGGCGATGCCTACGGACTCTTAAAAGACCTAGACTTGGGCGACCACCTGGGTGTGTCCGGCCCGGTGATGCGAACCCGCACCGGCCAGGTCACCATCGAGGCCCACGAATTAACCATCACCTCCAAGGGTATGAAACCGCTGCCAGAGAAATTCCACGGTCTGCGGGACACGGAGACCCGGTACCGCCAAAGGTACTTGGACCTGATTGCCAACCCTGAAGTGATGCCCGTCTTCGCCATCCGCAGCAAGATTATCGAACGCATCCGGGCCTTCTTCCAAAGTCAGGGTTTTCTTGAAGTAGATACGCCGATCCTGGTGCCGGTGGCGGGAGGCGCCCACGCCCGTCCGTTCGTCACCCACCACAACACTCTTGACCAGCATCTCTACCTCCGCATCGCCACCGAGCTATACCTGAAACGATTAATCATCGGCGGGTTCGACAAGGTATATGAGCTGGGCCGCGTCTTTCGCAACGAGGGTATCGACCAGGATCACAACCCGGAGTTCACTCTCCTGGAGAGCTACCAAGCCTACGCCGACTACAACGACATCATGACCATGGTTGAGTCCCTGGTTTCCACGGTTGCCATGGAGGTCTTGGGGACCACCCAGGTCCAATATGGCGACCAACTCATAGACTTCGCACCGCCCTGGAAGCGGGTTGATTTTAGACAAGAGTTAAAGGACCTTAGCGGCGTAGACATCGATGCCTATACCGATGACGAGTCCTTGAAACACAGAGCCACCGAACTCGGCCTAGACATTGAGCCCAAAGACGGTCGAGCGAAGGTTATCGACAAGCTGTTCTCGAGCTATGTCGAACCCAGATTGGCGCAGCCCACCTTTGTGCTGGACTACCCAGTAATCATGTCTCCGCTGGCCAAAGCCAAGCCAGACTCCCCCGGCTATGTTGAGCGCTTCGAGGCCTTCGCCGCGGGCATGGAAATCGCCAACTCTTACACCGAGTTGAACGACCCAGCAGTACAACGAGAGCGGTTCGAAAACCAAGAGGCTCTCCGGCTAATGCTGGGCGATGATGAAACCGACCGCTTAGATGAGGACTTTCTCATCGCCCTGGAGTACGGCATGCCTCCCACCGGAGGATTGGGCATAGGCATCGACCGCCTGGTGATGCTTCTTGCCGGCCAAACGTCCATCAGAGACATCATGCTGTTCCCCCAGATGAGAACCCTTCAGCCAGGACAAGAGGAAGAATCCGAGTGATAGCCAAATGCAATCGTTCGGCCCCCACCCCCGTCCCTTCTCCCTCAGGGAGAGGGATGGCCGCAAGCCGGGGTGAGGGCCGCCCCGGGCTCAACTGATATGCTCTCCATAGAACTCATACGCCGAGACCCCGAATTCGTGAAGAGCGCTCTGGAATCCAGGGGCGAGGAAGATCCCCTAGCCGAGATATTGGCCCTGGACGTCACTAGGCGTCAGCTAATAACCGAGGGAGACGAGTTAAGAGCCCGCCGCAATCAGGTCAGCCGGCAAGTAGGTGAAGCCCGGCGCGACGGTCAGGAACCTCCCGCGGACATCGTTGCCGAGATGCGGCAAGTCGGGGACAGAATCAGCGAGCTTGAGAAGGAGTCGAATAGCTTGGAACAGCGCATCGACTCAATCCTGATGCGCCTGCCCAATATCCCCCTTCCCGACGTTCCCAAAGGCTTGACCGAAGAGTCCAACGTCGTGATTCGCCAGTGGGGCGAGCCTGCTACCTTGGATTTCACGCCCATACCCCACTGGGACTTGGGAGAGCGACACGGAATCATCGACTTTGAGCGTGGCGTAAAGATTTCCGGCAGCCGCTTCTACACCATGTTCGGCGCCGGTGCCAAGCTGGAACGTTCTCTGATTGCCTGGATGCTGGATCTTCACACCCAGCAGCACGGCTACACCGAAGTTATGCTTCCGGCAGTGGTCAAGCGGGAAGTGATGGAGGGCGCAGGGAATCTGCCCAAATTCAGCGATTTCCTCTACCACGACGATAGCGCTGACCTGTGGATGATTCCCACCGCCGAGGTCCCCATCACTAACCTCTACCGGGATGAGATTATCCCTCCGGACACCCTGCCCCTTCGCTACGTTGCCCAAACCCCCTGCTTCCGTAACGAGCAGGCAGCCGCCGGCAGGGACACACGGGGCATCAAGCGGGTCCACCAGTTCAACAAGGTGGAGATGTACAAGTTCGTCACTCCAGAGACCTCCAACGACGAGTTGGAGGCCCTGGTAGCCGACGCTGAGGACGTCTGCCAGAAGCTGGAGCTACCTTACCGAGTGCTCCAACTCTGCACGGGGGACATCGGTTTCCAATCGGCCAAGACATACGACATTGAAGTCTGGGCCGCTGGCAGCCAAGAGTGGCTTGAAGTCAGTTCCTGCTCCACTTGCACCGACTTCCAAGCTCGGCGATCCCGTATCCGCTACCGGCCCGCCCAGGGAGAGCGCCCTCAACTGCCCCACACCATAAATGGCTCCGGGCTGGCTCTTCCTCGTGTGGTGATTGCCATTCTGGAGAACTACCAGCAGGCCGATGGCACCGTGGTGATACCAGAGGTGCTCCGTCCCTACACGGGCTTCGACACCATCCCGCCCCAGTAGCCATACAACCCGGGGGAGGAACATCATGTCCGGTATCTGGCCGGGAGACACCCAATGCGTTGTGATGCTGGGATTCGACGTCGACGGCGTTTCCTCCTGGTTGAACCGTGACCCCAACTTCGCCCAGCTTCCTAGCCTTATGTCCATGGCAGAATACGGCCCCAGCGTCGCCACTCCCCGCATCCTCGACATGCTGGACAACCACTCCATAAAGGCCAGCTTCTATGTGCCGGGCTACGTCGCCGAGACCCACGTTGAGATGGTCAAAGAAATAGCCCGCCGGGGCCACGAGATTGCCCACCACGGCTACATGCACGAGCCGCCAGCCACTTTGACGAAGGAAAGGGAAGAAGAGGTGCTGCACCAAGGCATCTCCATCCTGGGTGACATCACCGGAGAAGCGCCCCGTGGCTACCGTTCACCCAGTTGGGAATTGAGCGAGCATTCGGTGGATCTACTAGCCTCCCACGGCTTCCAGTACGACAGTAGCCTGATGGGCGACGACGCGCCCTATACGCTCAACGCCGGTACTCCCCAAAGCCTGGTGGAGATTCCCATACACTGGCTTCTGGACGACGCTCCCAACTTCGTCTACGCTCCCGCCACCGGACGTCTGGGTCCCATGCGCAACCCGGAGGAGGTCTACGGAACCTGGGCCGCCGAGTTTGAGGGACTATATCATTATGGCCGGGCCTTCACCCTAACCATGCACCCCCAATACATCGGCCGCCCTGGACGCCTGAGGATGCTGGAACAGTTAATCACCCACATTCGCACCTTCCCCAACGTGGAATTCATGCGGGCGATCGATGTGGCGGAGATGTGGACTTCCCCGTAAAAACATTGCTTTCCAGTCTCGTGTCCGCCGGGAAGACCGCCTGTCCAACCAGCGTGGCGATGTAAGATGAAAGCACCGGTAGGGCAACCCTCCCGGTGCTTTATGTTCTGTTCTATCCAGCACTCCCATCGGAGGCTGAAGTGCCGTTATAGCACTTGAACTATGCATACCTAGAGTGAGTATCAACCAATCACTACGGACTAGAAGTGCCTGTCCGATGAGTTATCGGGCGTTGAACACACCCAGTTTTTGGACTAATTCGTCTAGCCGCGCTTCCAGGTCTGCGATCCGGGTTTCCTGTTCTGAGGCGCAACCAAGTCATAAAAGAGGGACCCTTACACTCCAGACTGACGAATCGGTTCGACGTCTGCCGGCCAGGGCACAGTCGTTGGTTCTGTGACGGGAACTGGAGTGGATCCGGCTCACCTTGGTACACACACTAGCCGCATCTTACACCTAGCGCCATCGGGTTTACCTTTGAACATCAAGTGGCCACCCTTATTTACGTATGCGCCGGTTCCCCAGAGCCGATTCTGCTTGGAGGGATAAACCATAGATAAGGGTAGTGGAATTGGGGGTATAATATCCCAACCGCCGGGGCGATTCGCCTTACAGTGAGGGCCTGATTCCGGCAGGCCCATCGTGATTGTTGAGGGTGCGTTTCATTCCCGCGATCGACGTAGCCTGGATGTTGGCTTACAGAAAGCTACGGTTGGCGGCCAGAAACGCGGTTGTAACACCACTTCAACGAGTAGAGGATGTGACAGATTGAATTCGGCGTTACTCTCGGAAATCCAGCTACAGCTACCCCCGTTACCATCCGACGTCAACGTGTTGGAATGGTTTTCCCACAAAACCCAGGCTCAGTTGCCAGGCAACTCCGCCCCGGTGCGCTTGGTCGTAACATCTTCAGACTCCAGCGGATATCTCTGTGAGGTCACAACCTTCGATGACGGAACCGTTGATAGCCGGGTTCACCGAAACTCCTTGCTGGAGTTCCGCCCACGCAAAGTAGAGAACACCGAAACCTTCAACGCCGTCCTGCTGGTGCCCACCGGGATCGGCGCAGAGATTGGCGGACACGCAGGTGACGCCACGCCTGTCGCCCAACTGTTGGCCTCTGTCTGCGACCTGTTGATTACTCACCCAAACGTGGTCAACGCTTCGGACATCAATGAGATTCCCGGGAACGGATTGTACGTCGAAGGCAGCGTCATCTGCCGGTTGATGATGGGCACCGCTGGATTGCAACCGGTGCGCTCAAACCGAGTCCTCGTCCTCATGAATTCCCACACCGATCCGCTATTTAACACCCTGACCATCAACTCGGTTAACGCCGCAAGGGCATCCTACGGGCTGATGTGCCCCCGGATCATCGAACTGGACCCGCCCCTGGTCATGATATCGGAGTACACGCCATCGTCCCGAGCGGCAGGACGAGTCGAAGATCTAGGGCGCGTGCTGGAGTTATTGGACACACACCGCGGCGAATACGACGCTGTAGCCATATCTTCAGTCATAACCGTGCCCACCAACTTCCACGGCGACTACTTCAACAGCGAAGGGAGTATGGTCAATCCTTGGGGCGGCGTAGAATCCATGCTCACCCACACCATCTCCAGCATCTACGACGTTCCATCGGCTCACTCGCCCATGCTGGAGTCCCAGGAAGTATTGGACGCCGACACCGGCATCGTTGACCCTCGCATGGCCGCTGAAGCCGTGTCCACAACCTTCCTTCAGTCCATCCTCAAGGGTCTGCAGAAGAGTCCCAGGATAATCACCGATCAAGATGCCCTCCACCACCCCGGAGTCCTCAACTCCAGTCACGTGTCCTGCCTGGTGATTCCTGACGGATGTTTGGGTTTACCCACCCTCGCGGCGCTGGAACAGAGCATCCCGGTCATCGCGGTTCGGGAGAATCGCAACTTGATGAGGAACGACCTGACCCAACTCCCCTGGCGACCGGGGCAATTGCACGTCGTGGAGAACTATTGGGAAGCCGTCGGCATCATGGCGGCGATGAAAGCAGGAATCGCCCCCAACTCCGTCCGGCGCCCCATCAAACTGGTTCCCGTCGAAAAATCTGGAAGCAAACTGGCGGCAGACCTATCATCCTCCACAAATGGTGTTTCCGGACTAGGAATAGCTAGCCATCAAACCAGAACCTAACCAGATCAAGGCCGCCACTTTCGCCACACCGCATCGAAGCCGATACATAGCCACTTCCGAACGCCACATGACTTCGAACCAACGAGCCCCCCTTTGCGAAAGGGGAGTTGGGGGAATGTCCATATGTTAGAATACCCACCAACTAACCCCCGGCCCTCGAGCAAAGACTCTCCCTAAGCCCCGCAGCGTATATGGTTGCTTAATGAGTACCAAACAAGCTAGCACCAGCTCAACTCACGCCTCACTGCTGGACAACGTCGGAACCTTTCCCGACGGCCTAAACCGCATCTCCACTCCAGCCTTCGTTTACGATGAGGCGGTCCTGAATCATCTCCTCACCTACGCGGACCAACTGCGACAAGAGGATCGCTGCCGGGTATTGTTTGCCATAAAGTCTTTCTCTTTCGCCGATGCTTTGAAGCTAATGTCACCCCGATTGGAAGGCTTCTCCGTCAGTTCCCTGTTCGAAGCCAAACTGGCCCAAGAAGCCAACACCAATGGCGGGTCAATCCACATCACCACACCCGGCCTGCGAAGCGGAGAATTGGACGAGATTGCCTCTCTTTGCGACTACGTGTCCTTCAACTCTATGAGCCAATGGGATATGCACCGTGACCGCATCCAGGACGATGCAAATTGCGGACTGAGGATTAACCCCCAGTTATCGTTTCTGGACGACGAACGTTACGACCCTTGCCGGCCTGCCTCGAAGCTGGGCGTGCCTCTGGAAAACCTCGTGTCCACCTTCCAACATGATCCCGCACGCCTAGCCGGTGTCCGCGGCATATTGTTCCATTCCAACTGTGACTCTCCCGACTTCAGCGAGTTGCTCGCCACGGTGCAACACCTCTACTCCAGCGCCGGCACCTTCGTGGAAACGCTCGAGTGGATCAATCTGGGTGGCGGTTATCTGTTCGAGGATGGTCAAAACATGGATGGACTGTACCAAGCCGTGGAGTTCATCAAATCCCGCTTGGACGTGGACGTTTTTTTCGAGCCCGGTGCCGCATTGATTCGCTCCGCCGGATACATCGTTTCCACGGTTCTAGACGTATTCCCTAGCGATGGATCCATCGTCGCGGTGTTGGACACGAGCGTAAATCACATGCCGGAGGTGTTTGAATACGACTACGAACCGGATGTTGTCGGCCACGACGACAACGCTCCCCACGAGTACGTCTTGGCCGGATGCACGTGCCTTGCCGGAGATATTTTCGGCGAGTACCGGTTTCCGGATCCGCTGAAGGTGGGAGATCTAGTTGTTTTCAACAACGCCGGGTCGTATACGCTGACAAAGGCCCACGTGTTCAACGGCATCGGCTTGCCCTCCGTGTATGCCCTAACCGGCCAGGGAGAGTTCGTCCTGAAAAGCCGCTTCACTTTCGATCAGTACGCAGCCCGATGGGGCACGGGGCCCCTGGCCGCTTCCTAAAATTTCACTGGGCCATCGATTAGCGGGACGTTGATCGACAA
>ERZ651768.3630-NODE-3630-length-10264-cov-6.483067_pt1 | contig 10264 bp, 6 predicted proteins | sample MGYA00514754_ERZ651768 | MGnify/ENA metagenome assembly ERZ651768 | reverse complement strand
GATTTTAACACTCATAGCTGAAACCGTTATTCTTAGAAAATGTACTATTATCTATTGTTCCAGTAATAAAAATTCTTGTTTTTGAATCAAAATACCCAGCATCCGCTTCAGCTGGGTACGGTGCACGAATATTCCATCGTGTTATAATATGTGATGATGTGGCATTATTTTCATAATTCTCAATGTGATAATTATTATCGAGAAGTACTTCATTAACTATGGTCTGATAGTTGGCTGGTGTTGCTACTCCGAGATAGTATTTGAAAGGTATATTTTCTTGTTCGCCTGCATTATTTGATACTGCAAAGCAACCATTAAGCCCAAGAGTCAATAAAATGCTATATAATGCTGCTGAATTAATAATGGTTCTACGCAAAGATGCTTTATTAATAAAGTGATTCATACGTTTGAACTACTGGCTTTTTATATTGAAACTGAATCGGATCTAGAATTGTCTCATATTTAGTAAATATTCATCTTTAAGATCCTTTGCGATCTTATCTATACTCGATTTTAACTCTGGGGAATTATAATATTCTACCCAGTGACTTCCATTAAAGACCATATTTTTGATCTCCATTGAACAATTGAACAGGTCCGCAGTGAACTTAGATGTAGCGGATCGTTCAAGATTTGCTGAAATAATTATTTGGGTCTTTGAATCAGTAAATCCGTTAACAATCTCACTTGTCGTTGGCTGTCTCAATTTCCATATGGTTTCAATTGTCAAATATGATGAACGATTATCATATCTATCTATTGTATAACCATATTTTGAAAGAGTCTGCCGTGAGATCTCTTGAAATCCAAAAGAAGTGGCTTTTCCTAGATGACTACGATATGAGAGTCTATTGATTTCTCCAGGAATACTAGTCTGAGTATAGCATCCTGAAAAAAATAATGAAAGAATAGAAACAAAAATTGCTCCCACAATCTTTATTTTTAATCGTAGGAGCATTTTATGTCTTAGCTTATGGTCTATCTTTTTCTATAGGGCATTGGACTTCTAGGAACAGTACGTGGTGCAAAGTCTCCCGTTGATCCGCCGTGGGTATAATTCTCAAGTAAAGCTACTTCCAGTTCTTTAGCGGGAATTGGGAAATGCAGTGGTGTACCAGTAGGCAATTCAGTTACCTGCCCAGTTTCTGGGTCGGCGGTCCATCCACGCCGGTCAAAATAAGCTAGACCAGGTGCGTGATAGGTCTCGATCTTCTTTTCATATTTAAGCCATTTAAAGAAATCAGGTTCACTACCTGTAAGAGGTGGCAACTGACCGTTGGCTTCCCTGGTAAGATTAACCAACGCTGCTGCACCTGCCAAATCACCCTGGCGATAAAGACCTTCTGCTCTTAACAGGGGCATTTCTGGTGCATAGAGGGTGATCATCTTAGTATCCAATGTGGCAATAAAATCAATATGCCTGTCAAACCAGTAGTATGAAAAATGATAGGTGCCACGGGCAGCCTGGAACGCACACTCTCCCTGATTTGAAAAATATGTACCTGCTGAATCAGGATGCCCGCCAGTGATTCGTGCATCAGCAGTATGAATGTCAAAATAGGTTCTTTCATGGACTGGTGTATTTAGCCATGCTTCATAATTTCCAGATGTATCAGCGATTCCGACTGTTTTGTAATCTGCCCTTTTCCAGGATGCTAAATTCACTGCATAGCGATAATCATTCCCCCAGTTCACATACCCATCACAATATGGACCAAAGTCATCTGTATAGCCAAGTTCTGCATGTGCCAGGATCGCATTCCAATCCAAGGCATCACGGTCTGCGGGTGTGCGGGCAACACCTGCCATGTATCTAGCAGCATAAGAGTGTGCTAAAGCCGCTAAGTCATCATTTGTAAATGCATTGCCATAGATCCAGGTAGATGGCAGTGTGAACGTGTTTGTTTCACAAATGGCTATGCAATCTTCCAGGTAACCAATTCCAGCAGCAGCTACTTCAGTATAGGGAGATGGAGAAAAGTCAGCACCACCGGCGATCGCTTCCATATCTGTGGTCTCATCTACTAAATATGCCTGGTCGAAAAAACAGCCTAGATATCCATAACAGATCCCTTGAATAAATTTTGAGAATGCGATGCCTCTTTGTGTATCGGCTCCATTATCACCCAATTCCATTGGATTATCAGGGTCCAGGATAGTTCCAAGGGCTTCATTAATGCTGGAGATTGCAGAATAATTCCGATACCAGGGATCTTCAACATGCAACTTATCAATATACCCTGTTGAATTATTGTATTCAGTCCGGGGTTCAACCGATAGGTCCTTCATACCTGCGTTGCCCCAGGATGAGGTCTGTTCATCTGCGATCACTGAAAGACCATGTGCCGGTGTCCACCCTTCCGTTGCATAAAAATAGGAATTGTAGGCGCCCCCGATCAGGTTCTCAATATCTGATGGGGACGTCAATGCACGAGCTTTATCGGGCTGGTTCTGGTTCTCAACGTTCAGATCTATATCACATCCAGATATCAAATAGATGCAGGGTACAATAAGGCTGAGTTTTAGATATTTCATTTGTTACTCCTTAAATCATTTGGATTAAATTTCTACTTCAAGGGTGAATGTCAGGGTCCTGAAATTGGGATACTGATACCCATCAAAGCGTGCTATAACAGCTGAGCCTCCGTCATTGTTTGATGCTCCTACATCCGGATCATATCCAAGATAATCTGACCAGGTTATGAGGTTTCTGCCAATAACCCCCAGCGTTACCCTGTTGTTAAATCCAAGACGGGAAAGATTAAGGTCATACCTGACGGCCAATTCCTGAAGTTTTAGGTAAGATGCGTCCTCAACAAAATGACTGTTAGGACCGGCCACGTCATAGAGGTCATCATAATAGACCGTCGGTTTCTTTTCACTATCCTTTTTGCCTCCCTGGTTGTCTTCAGGGCTTGCATGGTCTCTAAACGCCCATTGACGTGTAAAATTGTAGATATTTCCACCCTTCTGTCCTTCAAAAAGTAGGTATACGGACAATCCTTTAAAGCGGAAATCAGTCCCAAATGCATAATTAAAATCTGGATTTGTTGTACCAATATTTACAATATCATTTCCATCCACTTCAGAGTATATAATTGGCCTTCCCCAGTTATAACTGGAACTTGAAGAACTGTCACTGCTGTAAAGCGTGGTGTTGCCGCCCCAGAGATTATCGGAAATCCCCATTTCATAATTATTGCCACTGCCAACCCATACAACGTATCCATCATCATTTATGTCGAATTCAGATTTTTCTACATGGCTTGGGAGATCATCAAGATCCCGGATAAATTTATGGCCGTAAAGATTCCCCAGCAGTTCACCCTTCTGATTCATAAACACAGGGAAAGCCCACCAGGACTCTTCAGGAGACCAAAGATAGGGCGGTAAATCGAACTCTGTGATTTCAGACGTTGATTTATCATACAAAACATTGGCGGTCCACTGCATATCCCGATTGCTCATCAAAATTGCCTGCAATGACATCTCAAGCGTCTTGCTTTCTAGAGTACCTGCATTCTTCCATTGATGACTATAACCATAAAATCCTTGCAGAGGCACCAAAAGGATCTGATTTTCAATGATGGACGTTGCTTGTGTGATCTGCACCGAATATTTATTCATGATTGAAAAATCAAAACCCAATTCAGTTTCAGTTGAAAATTCCGGCAATAAGTCTTTATTACCCAGATTCTGCTTTGAAATAATACCTCCTGAAACATTATAGGTCTCATACTGGGCGGCAAACGAGGGGCGATTACCAGCCGTCCCTTTTGAGAATCTAAATTTTGCTTCATTTACAGTTCCTTTCAAAGGTGACCAAAACGCTTCTTCGGACAAACGCCATGCACTGCTGACGCGATAGTAATTTTGCCATCTTTCATTTTCACCGAAAAGAGAGCTACCGTCTTTTCTAAACAGCATATCAAGAATATATTTATCTTTGTAATCTATACCACCAATGGCGAAGTAACCTTCACTGAGTATTTGATCTTCGTAAGAGTCAACTTGCATCCCTTCTGTGGCAGCGCCTAAGGAATAGATACCCTTGGAAGCAAATTCTCGTCCTTCGGCATACAAATCGTCATACTCATCGCTCTCATAAAGATATCGCAGTTTTCCGCGAAGCGACAGATCATTAAAGCTCTGGTTAAAAGATCCCGTCACATCGTAATTAATCGCTTCAGTTGATGCTTTAGTATGGTAGACCCAGCCGTTATGGAGCGCTTCTCCGATATGGGATTTAGTTCCATGTTGGATACGGGTCATATAATCGGCTTTTGATTGATCTAAACTGAAATTAGACTGCACACTCATCCATGAGAGAGGAGTGTAAGTCAAACTAAGGTTAGTTAGATACCTGTTTTTTTCTTCAAAAATATCATGATAAAGCTCATCATACATTGGATTTTTATTTGATGGATTAAAAGGATCTGGTGTAATAAATATCTGATCATAGGTATCATTCCAAGGGCCACCGATTGCTCCTTTCTCATAGTTCTGATCATCAATCATTAAAAGATCTAAACTGGGATTCATGAACGTTAACCTGAAAAATGGGCTGCCAACTGATTCTCTTGGTTCATCTGAGTTTGACTGGCTAAAATACGTACTTGCAGAGAATTTTAATCTATCTGCTAAATTATGATCCAGATTGATCCTGAGACTGTTCCTTTCATACCCGTCCTTGTTATACATTACGCCAGGCACGTTTGTATTCTTAAAGGATGTATAAAAATTGGTACTGGGAGCATTGTGGGAAATGGAAAGTGTGTTGGTTTTAAAAATACCAGGATTGAAAAACAGGTCTAAATTATCAAAACCACCTTCTTTCAGTAATGTAGGTTCGGCTGACCCGCCTGCATTTGCCGGAACGCCTGTTTCTACATAACGGTACTCATTATCCTGAAAATAAATTCCATTGACTGGATCACCAAAATAATCAGGTACCCTGCCGCCAAACCTGTCTCTTGGGTCTATCCACTGTCCTGATGCGGAAATATAATCACCCGGCACAACCGCATGCCCGGAAGAATCACTATAACTTGTCGATGACTGGAGATTATAATGGTATTTAACGGCCTCGATTTTTTTAGGAAGTTCATTTGTACCGTATTCGGCTTTATAATTAATTCTGGTTTGGTTAAAACCAAGATCTTTTCCGCGGGATGTTTTGATCTGGACCACACCCTGGGCTGCTCTCGCACCATAAAGTGAAGCACCTGCAGCGCCTTTTACAATTTCGATACTCTCAATATCCGAAGCATCTACATCGCCCATATTTGCGTCACTGCTCAAAATAACGCCATCGATAATGAACAACGGATTCTGCGATCGTCCACTGGCATCAATACTGGTAGCGCCCCGTAATTGAACACTGGCGGCAGAACCGGGCAGTCCACTCCCCTGAACGACCTTAGCACCAGCAACCTTACCGCGGATTGCACTTTCAGCCGACAAAGCGGGCGCTTTTTGAAGTTGTTCCTTATTAAGAGAAGAAATAGCATAAGGTGTCTTTGTCTTTTCCCGGGCACCGACCATACCTGTGACCACAACTTCGGATAACCCAAGAATGTCTTTTTCCAGTACAATATCGTAGTTGGATTGATCATCGGTTATGGTAACTGTCTTAGATTTATATCCAATATAGGAAATCATTAGTTTTCCATCGGATGCTGACATATCTGCTTCTGTTAGATTCAGGAAAAATTTTCCATCCATATCCGTCATGGTTCCTGATGTGGTTCCCTTGACAACGAGATTTGCTGCAGGCAGGGCATTCCCATCATCGCCTTTAACAGAACCAGATATATTTGTTGTTTGAGCAAAGGTCAGGGTTGATATAGCAATAAAAAGCAGGGACTTTTTTAGGGTATTAATGTTCATAGGAGCCTTCCTTCCTTATTTAACTCAGATTGGTGTGTGCACTTTAAAACCCGTAAAGCGCTTTACTAACATTATTAATAGATGGTAGTTAAGGCAACAACTTAATTATATAGCAATTGAACTAAAAGAGCTTGATCTATGTTATGTTAGTTTAGATTATACTTTGCCAGCAATCTTTGATACTGTAGATCATTTTTATATTTAAGTATGAACGGATCGCATTTTAGAAAAAGATAGCATCCATTCCTTTCCATATTCTTTGATAATAAATCCCATCCTTTTTGTTTATGGCCTAGGTATCTGAATGTCATACCAATAAAATTATCTCGTTCTGGTGCCGGTCCAGCATCTATCATTTTTTCAATTATTGATTCTGCACCACTCTTATCATTGTTGATCGCATGGATAATGGCTTGCTAGCATAGTGTCATGCACTCATAATCCATCCACAGCCCTTTGAATCTATCAAATGCTTTATTAAATGCTAATGACATCACCATTCAAACCAATAAATATTTTAGTTAAAAAGGTACTAGTAATTATTGATGAGAATAGGTATAAAAAAAGCCTTCAAAAGAAGGCTTTTTTTATGTGTCATATATTCGGGTTACTATTTTTCTCGCTGCGAGATATTGGTAAATAATTCCAAGCACCATAAATTGTTACTTCGTGATCCGTATCAGTATTTGTAGTGGTATGCCAACTGTTCCAGCGGCGCTGATCCGGTAGCCTGTTTCCAGTACAGAATAGCTCTTTATCTCGTTCTGTGTAAATAATATCAAGATCTATTGATTCAAGTGCTGATAAATTATGTACAGATCTAACTGCATTGACGGCGTCCAGGGCGCTAACTGAAACAGATTCCCCACGTAGAGCAAGTTCAGCAAGCATTAAATGATTCTCCTGCCAGGAGATGATATTAATAGGATCTCCAGATTCGTCATATTTGGTCTGAATATGTCGTTGAGTTCCGGTAAGCATGGGCGCTTCTTGAAAGGGTAATCTTCCAACTTCAAGAGAATCTGATGCAATATAGTTCAGGAACCGGATTGCGGCTACGTTTTGGGGACGTCCAATACCTGAATGCTGGTAATATTCATTTGTAGCCATTGCAGAATATTCTGATTGAAGCGGAAGGTCGGATGATGTCATTCCACCATCTGCATAAATTGCAGCGTTTGAATAATCTCCTTCGTAAAGATAGGTGCGAGCAATAAGAGAGTTTAGTATACGTCGCTGTTCATCCGTGGCATGAGCAATAGCAGATGTAAACTTTGCACGAGCATCCGCATACATAGCGGCGGAATAGATCATTGGACTGCCATCAATTGGGCTTCCTCCATCTCCGCCTGGCTCCAATCCATAATAGGTAGCATACATATATCGTGCTAGTCCACCATAAAGATAACCAGTATAGAACGCTTCTTTATCATCGTCTGTTGCTTCAGAAGCATCCAATGCAGATACAGTTTCTATTAGAAGGTCAGCGTATTTACGGAGTTGCCCCAGTTCATCGTATGCGTATCCGGAGCTATTATTGTCATCAAAACCTGAGCCATCATCGTATTGATCTGCACTCCCCATCCCATCAATATTTCTGTAAGAAGGAAAGGTGGCATTCTGAACATTTGTAGTGAATTCTAATTGATCTGAAAGAAGGTCACTCAGCATTGACACATTATCATGTGTTGTACCCAACCGAACTTTTACACCATTTATGAGAAATGGAAGATCATCCCTGTCCTTTAGTTTACTGTCTTCCGCTACATCAATTAATGGGTCCACATCCTGGTACCAGGAATTGTCGCATCCAATGAAAAGAACCGTTAAAATAGATAAACTTGAAATGAGAATAGTTTTCATTATAAACTCCTTAGAATGTTACTGTTATACCAAAAGTATAGGTTCTTGGATTTTGGAGAGTCAAAAAATCTACACTTCGCTCGCCTGAAAGTGCCCCGTTCCAGCTGATCTCTGGATCCGCGCCATCGTAGTCTGTTTTTGTCCACACATTTTGTATGGAATAATATATCTGAACGTCAGATATTTGTGTGATTCCCAATCTGTCTAATGAACCTATACTATAACTAAAACTTAATTCTCTCAATTTCGAAAAACTGGCATCTCGTAACCAATTATGTGAATACGCAGCATCCATCCTGGCGTATGCAGTTGCTACATCTTCATATTCACTTTCCTTACCAGTTTTAATACCGCTAATGTTACCATCACCATCAAAATCAACTAAAACATCTACACCAGACTCAGGTTCAGAACCACCTAATCCTAATCTGTCTCCAGTATCAATTATGGGTTTATAGGCTCCAAAATACGATCCAAAACCTTTGGTATCATTCTGCATCATCACTCCTTCCTTCCAATCCCATAGTGCATAAACCTTCAAATTTTTCATTATTTTGAGGTTCAGAGATAGGTGTCGTATCTCATTGGGTGCAGATCGTCCAAGGTATTGTTTAAATGGGTCTCCAACTCCTGTAGCAAAGGCGTATCTTTTAAGATAGACTGAATCAGTTTGCCACAAAGCATTTGTTACAGTATCGAGTTGAACACCAGTATATAGACCAGTCTCAGAATCAAAACTAGCACCGAGGACTTTAAAATTATAAAAAGCGTATTTGGGCAAACCCGGTTGAATCACTTGCATATCAAACGCATCATAAATTGGTTGCGCCTCAAAATTTCCGTCGTCCAAACTAATTACTTTGTTATTGTTTTTACTTATTGCATAACTAATGTCTGTGCTTAAGAAATTTGGAAAACCTATTACTGCACCAATATCTGTGGAATATTTCAATAACAACTCTGTGCCATCCATTTCCATTTTACCAACATTTACTGGTTCTTCACTCTCAGTTAATCCAGTTGATGGTGAGTTCTGTTTTCCAACAAGTGAATTTGTAGCTTCCTGAGTATAAGAAGTAAATTCAACGCTTAGAGCGCCCAGATTCATAGGTAAGGCCATTTCTGTATCAAATCCTATCTCAGTTTCACTTATTCTCTCTGGTTCAATTGTAGGATTACCAATTTCGCTTAAAACACCACCTACTCCTGCTCCACCAGGTTCCGCGGACCACAATAATTCAATATTGTCTCTCAAACCAGGCAGAACTCCGCTTTCACCATAGGCATACCTAGGCTTAAGCATTGTGATAAAAGATGGCATGAATGCAGATAATGTTTGATCAGCGCGCCACCCAAACCTGTATCCGTTATAGTTCACTTTCGCGGCTTTTGATCCAATCATACTTCCAAAATCAGAACGATTTGACAATGTTAAGAAATATTGATCCATGAATGAGATCTCTTCAGTTATAACAGTACCTCCATCTCGAGCATGAAAGAAGTCTTCATCTCCATAGGTCAATTCTTCGCCAGCGCCAATATTAGAGATAGCTGGTGTTATAAAATTTTGTTTTTCGAGTCCCAATATACTATATCGTCTATCAAAGGCTTGGGTAGTTAGAGACGTGTTGGTATTTAGCGATCCAGTTTTATACCCAAAAGACATACCCATTTCATAGGACAGTTCTTGATTTTGGCGAACCGATGAGTACCTGGATCCTGCAGGAATTACGGAATAGAATAAGTCAGGACGATAAGTATTATCTTCTCTTATATGGGAATCATCAATACCGATCCGGCCAGTAATTTTAAATCCATTCAGTAATTTTGAATCTGAAAAAGGTCTATAGTTCAATCCAATTGAGCCAAGAAATCGTTTGGATAATGCAGAATATTTAACACCTGCAATTGATACGCTATCCGTGAAATAATAGGGCTGATGATCTAACACCATATTACTATCAGCATCATAAGTATTATTTCCATCCGCGTCTAATACAGGTCGCCTTGGTGAATAAATAGTATTTGCCATCCACCCAAATATGTTGTTGTCGTTCATTGGTGCTGTTAGCTTATTATGGCTATAATTTGAAGAAACAGAAATAGTCAAATTTTTTGCTGCTACTATATCAAGGTTTAAACGTGCAGTTTTACGATCCATGTAATTATTATCTTTTTCAACTGTGATACCTTCTTCATGTCTATCATCAAAAGAAATATAATAATTAAGGCTGGGGTTCCCACCAAGAATACTAAAGTATTGTTGACTAATATCACCCGGCGTTAAGACTGCATTAATATCTTCAGCCGTGTAGTAACCATCCTTCTCTGTAGAAAATTCATAGGAAGGTTCATTGGTACCCTGAATCCGTTTATACTTCATTGAAAAACTCCGACCATCTTTCCGATCAAGACCGCGACCTTTTTTAGTTGTAATGATGACAACGCCATTAGAGCCGTTGGTTCCGTAAGATGTAGCGCCGGCAGGACCTTTTAGCACTTCAATACTTTC
>ERZ651768.3629-NODE-3629-length-10266-cov-12.143586_pt1 | contig 10266 bp, 8 predicted proteins | sample MGYA00514754_ERZ651768 | MGnify/ENA metagenome assembly ERZ651768 | reverse complement strand
CTTAATGAACGTAACCTTTTAGTTGAACGGGCTGGTTGTTTACAGTTTGTCAATGATTTGGAGGAGCGCACTGAGGGTGCTATACGAGTTGAATTCATTGGCAGTAATCAACTTTGTGGTCAATTGAGTTGTGTGAAGAAGACCATGCAAGGGATCACAGATATCTACGCTTCTTCCACTCAGAACGCCGCAGGAGGTGCTCCGTATTTGAATGTTTTGGATTATGCATACATGTTCCCAAGCAGAGCAGCTATTTATTATTTCCTTTATCATCCAGACAGTGAGAAAATCCTGCGTGAGCCAATGAGGAGAAGACATAATATCCAGTTCCTCTTCTCACATGCAGAACTGCGTGGAATTATGCTGGGTTTGAAATGGAAAAACAAACCAACTGTAACTTCCGTAGAACAATTAGCTGGCACCAAGAACCGTGTGACAGGAACACAGTTGGGACGTATTGCCATGAATCTCATGAATCTTAATCCTGTGCCGATTGCTTGGGAAGAGACCCTAGATGGACTAAAACAAGGACTTATTGATGGTGCGGAAACTTGGATGTCTGCAGTGGCTTACGCAAATATGTCCCCCGTGGTTTCACAATGCGTTGATCTTCGGTTCTTTTGTGGAACTGAGCATACTGCCATGAGTTCCAAGGTGTTTGACAAACTCGGTAGCGTACTCCAGGATGCAGTGATGGAATCTGCCTACACAACACAAGTTCATGTGCAAGGTGTACATGAAGCTTCGCTGGTACACACCTGTGGTGCCACAAATCCGCAGATGCCCGGTACTATCTTTGCCAAGAATGGAACCCGAGTTGCAGATATTTCCCCTGCTGAACTCAGGAAGGCCGAAGAAATGTGTTCTCCTGAATTCCAGCCACAACATTGGGAACAATGGCGAGAACGTATCAATGGATGGGCTGGTGGCATTGACACTTATTCATCTATATATAAGATTGCTCGCGAAATTCCTGCTGACACACGGGCTGAAAATGTTGAGCCAAGACGTTGGTGGAAGTCATCCTAAACCAACTTTAGGAGGCGCTGCTTTATAACAGCGCCCCCTCTCCCCCCAATTCTGGTAAAACACACAATTAAATCTAGGTTAATTTCATGGCATTGATACAATGGCTTGACAGGAACATTGAAAAATTGGTCATCTTCATCTGTTACTCCTCTATGGCTGGAATTGTATTTGTGGAGGTGATACGACGTTTTGTTTTTAGTCAACAAGCAGCTTGGAGCACGACGATTCCAATTTACCTTTTTTTGTGGATCACCTGGGTGGGAGCCAGTTACAACGTGAAAATTCGCACTCATCTAAAGTTTGATGAACTCCGTATCCGGTTGCCATATCTTATACAATTCTCTCTTCAAGTTCTCGATGCGGTACTCTGGATTGTATTTGGGGTCATTGTTGTCATCTATACATTAGAGCAAGTCGAACTTGCAAGAGACAATTTCATGATTGTACAAGGAACTGACAATGTATTGCAATGGTGGTTTTATGTAGCTACCCCTGCAGCATGGATACTCTTGATTTTCCGTGTTCTGCAAAATCTCTGGGAGGACATTCAGTTATTTCGGGCAGGAAAACCACTTTTGATTCAGAACAGTATTGATGGAGGCTGAAAATGGATAACACTACATGGGTCTGGTTGATTTCAATTGTGGTGAGCGTTTTGTTTTTTCTTGGAATCCCGATTTTCCTTGTCATTGGTTTGTGGGTTGTAGGGATTAGTTTGGTAATTGATTTTACCTTGGCTAACGTGGGCGTAACTCTCTATGAGGGATTGAATTTTTATGGATTACTTGCTTTGCCTTTGTTCATTTTAACCGGAGATTTAATTAAAGCTGCCGGAATTGCGCAACGTCTTTCTGATTTTGCATACAGTGTCTTAGGTTTTTTGCGGGGGGGGCTTGCCATGTCCTCACTGGCAGCTTGTGGATTGTTCTCTGCCATTTCCGGTTCTAACTCAGCTACTACAGCAACCATTGGTTCTATAATGCATCCAGAAATGACCAAAGGAGGTTATGACAAGCATTTCGCTGCGGCAACAATTGCTTCTGGAGGTACAGTAGGAATTATCATCCCCCCTAGTATAATTTTCATCGTTTATGGTTTTTTGATGAATCTGTCGATTAGCGATTTGTTTGTTGGGGGTCTGCTTCCAGGGATCCTCATGGTCGTAGCCATGTGCATTGCTTGTTTCTTAGTTTGCAATAAAAAAGGGTGGGGGAATCTCATTCCTTTTAGCCCGAAAAACATTGCTGTGAAAGGAGGACAAGCTTATCTCGGTTTTCTTGCGATTGCTATTGTAATCTATGGTATTTATGGAGGAGTTTTTTCTCCAACAGAAGCAGCAGGAGTAACTTGCGGATTTTGTTTGTTATCTGGGGTATTCATTACAAAAGGTATCACAATCAAACGCATACCAGATGTTCTCATGCGCTCAGGACAAATAACAGGATTACTGGCCCCTTTAATTGCCGTGTCAATTGTGATGCAGCAAATTCTGTCTTTACTCGGGGCCAAAGACTACATCACTGAAGTCATAGGCGGCCTTGGGGGGTATTATCCAATTTTGCTGGCTTGCATGTTGTTAGTGTTCATTACAGGTACCTTTTTGGAAAGCCTGCCTGATACAATCATATTGGCTCCTATTTTGGCACCAATTGCGGCAAGTATTGGGATTGATCCCATTCATTTCGCTGTTATCTTTCTAGTAGGAGACGCCATCGGGTTTATCACTCCTCCTTATGGATTGAATCTTTATGTCGCCAGTGGCATCACAGGAATTCCATATTTTAAAATAGTCAGGCATACTTGGCCTTATTTTGTTGCGCTGATGATCGCCTGGTTCATAATTGCCTTTTGGCCTCCATTGACAACATTTCTTCTGGTGCATGAGGGCGCTGGTGTGTTCCAACTATATAAACCTTAGAGCAGGTTAGATGCCCAATCAGAGTCGTTGGCGTGATCCATCAACCAATAACAGACTAAAGAAGATTTCTAATGATTTACTCATTTCTCAGTAATGACAAACTACAGTCTCTGTGCGTTGAAGAAGGTGGCTGTAAAAAAACTGGGCAATGTTCATAATCAGGTGATAAAGAATCATGTATGAGAAATTAGGTTGCTTTATTGAAGGAGAATGGAGAACTACCAATGAAATAGGCCAAGATGTTCTCAATCCGGCCAATGAAAGTGTTTTGGCATTTCTACCTCATGCCACTGAAAAAGATCTTGAAGATGCTCTAGAATCTGCCCAAAGAGGTTTCAAAATCTGGCGTGATACCCCAGTTCAGAAGCGTGCTTCCATTCTTCACAAAACTGCAGATTTAATTGAAGAAAGAAGCGAACAGATAGCCCGTATCATCACAATGGAACAGGGCAAACCTCTCAGGGAAGCACAGGGAGAAATGCTGCGCACTGTGGAAACCTTCAGATGGAACGCTGAACTGGAATTTGAGAATCTTGAGAGACGATCTGTACTAAGACCAACCGGTCTTCGGCAAAATGTGAGGGTTGAACCAGTGGGGGTCTCCCTCGGATTAACTCCTTGGAATTTCCCTGCATTCCTTGCAGCAAGGAAACTCGCACCGGCGTTAGCCGCAGGTTGTTCAATGATTTTGAAAGCCTCTGAAGAGACTCCGGGTGCTGCAGTATCACTTGTTCGTGCTCTTTCTGATGCAGGTCTTCCTGAAGGAGTAGTCAACCTTGTTTTTGGTGTACCTGCAGAAATTTCAGAAAAATTATTTGCTTCTGAGATTGTTCGCAAAATTAGTTTTACGGGATCTGTCCCTGTTGGGAAGCAACTCGCCGCTCTTGCTTCTTCCGGACTTAAAAGATGTACATTTGAGCTTGGAGGACATTCTCCAGCCATTGTATGCGAGGATACTGATCTCGATGCCGCACTCTCCACTCTTACTGCCTTCAAATTTCGAAATTCGGGCCAGGTTTGCATTGCCCCAAGTCGTTTCTTTGTTCACCGTAGTCACTATGACTCTTTCGTAAATGGCTTTGTCGAAGCTGCAAAATCACAGCGTTTGGGTGACGGTCTTGAAGAAGAAACTACTATGGGACCAATGGCGAATATTCGGAGAATAGATTCGATGGAAAATTTCGTCCAGGATGCTGTAAAATCGGGAGCACAATTGCTGACTGGTGGAAAGCGCTGGGGAGACATTGGTTATTTTTGGGAACCCACAATCCTAGTTGATGTTCCTGAAGAATCGGAAATAATGCGAGAAGAGCCATTTGGGCCAGTAGCCCCGATTATTCCTTTTGACTCTTTGGAAGAGGCGATTTCAAAAGCCAACGCCCTGCCTTACGGTTTGGCTGCTTATGTCTTCACTCAATCGGATAAGACTACAGAGATTCTTGTAGAATCGCTTGAATCAGGAGGTATTGCTGTCAATTCTGCTGCACCAGTACCGAGTGATTTACCTTATGGAGGATTCAAAGACAGTGGATATGGATACGAAGGCGGTATTGAAGGTGTTGAAGCATATCTTCATAAGAAATTGGTGAGTCTAGCCTGAATAATTGTTAAGTTAGCTGCATTACATTTTTCCTGAATTCCGAAGCTGACTTTTCCACTGCAAAGATGTTTGAACTAAGTAATGAATCTTAACTCAATTCAAGACCGGATCGGCTCAGCCTCCATTTCTTTAACTGAATCAGTAGTTGCAGGTGAGTCAATCAATTTCACGATCACTTACACTGCCGGGTATTTTGGAATTGACGATACAGGCAGCATAAAAATCTGTACTCGTTTTGCTACAGACATGGGACGGCCACAATTCACTGCTCCAGATCAGCCGAATTACGTCAGCATTGTGGCCAGCAATGGTGCCACTCTGGAGTATCGCTTTGATCCAAAAGCCAACATTCGACCATGGGATAAAACGCTTTACATCAAGGTAGTTAAAGGTTTTTTTCGTGAGGGAGACCAACTCCTTGTCCACTATGGCGATCCCATTAGTGGTTGCCCTGGCATGCGCATGCAAACATTTTGCGAAGAGACATTTGAGTTCAAGGTCTTGGTTGATGCTTTTGCGACATGTCAGTACATTGAAGTGCAGGAGTCGCCTGTCTTGTCCATTGTTCCAGGAGCAGTAGCAAAGTGGAAAGCCCAACTTCCGACAATGCGACGTGTGAACGAATCGTTCCGTCTCCAACTTAAGGCTGAAGACCGCTGGGGTAATCCTGCGGACCAAACGGATTTTCGCCTTCGCTTCTCCCCCACCCAATCAGTAAACGGTCTGCCTTCTGAGACAATTGACGTATCTCTGAAAGACGGGGTTCTGTTTTTCGAAGGGCTCTCAGTGCCTGTTCCTGGGGACCTCAGTGTAGAACTGCATGATGCTAAAGGTGACCACGTGACCCGTTCGAACCCATTGCGAATTATCGAAGACTCCGAGCTAGTACCTTTTTGGGGCGAGCTACATGGGCAGTCTGAAGAAACCATTGGCACTAATTCGATCTATGACTATTTTGCCTTCGCTCGTGACAAGGCAGGTTTAGATGTAATTGTCCATCAAGGCAACGATTTTCAGATTACAAACGAATTTTGGGAAAAAATACAGAGTATGACGCAACAGTTCCTTGACGAGGGAGAGTTAGTTACCTTTCCCGGATATGAATGGTCCGGTAACACAGGCTTAGGCGGAGATCGTAATGTACTCTTTTTTCAAGAGGGAGAACCCATCCGTAGAAGTTCACATGTCTTGGTTCCCGATTTGACGGACCTTAATAACGATTGCAACAGTTCAGATGATTTATTTCTGGCCCTCAAAGAAACTAAAACAATTGTTTTTGCTCATGTAGGAGGACGTTATGCAGACATACAGTCGCATGAAGGCAATCTGGAACGCTCAGTGGAAATTCATTCCGCCTGGGGTACATTTGAATGGCTGTTACAAGATGCTCTGCGCTTTGGGTACAGAGTGGGAATCGTGAGCAACAGTGATGGACACAAGGGTCGCCCCGGAGCAAGTTATCCCGGCGCGTCTATGTTCGGTTCCTATGGTGGACTGACTTGTATTCTGGCACGCAAGTTGACCCGTGAGATGATTTGGGAATCACTGTTGCGCAGACATCATTATGGTACCACTGGAAACCGCATGTACATGGATGTGGGGGTGCTAATGAATAATCCTGGAACCCGCTTCATCGAAGACCCGAAGTTGGGAGATACTGAGGTCGAGAGTACGCTAGAGTGTATTATGGGAGACATTGTGCAAACCGCAGATAGTGATGTGATCCTTCGTGTTGAGATAATAGCTTCGGCCCCGATTGAAAAGCTCGAAGTACGCAATGGTCTGAAGGTGCTTGAAACTGTACGACCATACAAAAAGGCAGAACTTGGTAATCGTATTCGGGTAATCTGGGCAGGTGCAGAATATCGTGGACGAGGTCGAGAAACCGTTTGGGACGGATGTGCTTCGATAGACGGCAACACAATTGAAGCATTCACACCAATTAATTTGTATAACCTTGAGAAAACTATTCAACAACCTAATCCTGGCCACTTGGAATGGAAAGCCATAACCACAGGTGGATTTGGTGGTTTCGACTGTATGTTGAAAGATCCTCAGGCAGGGACGATAACAATTGAAACCGCCCATGCAAATTGTACTGTATCTGTCGCTGACATTGGTTTTCAAGAGAAACGTATTGATGCTGGAGGATTGGATCGCCATCTACGCCTTGTTCGTCTGCCGGATACAAACCCACATCATCACCTTGTTCTGGAGCGAAAAATTCCTTTGATTTCTTCGGGGGACAATCCTTTATATGTCTGTGTCACACAGGAAGACGGTCATCAGGCATGGTCAAGCCCAATTTATTTATTTCAATAGTCCGTTTTTATTTAAAAAATTCAAGTATCTGAACTCATGAAAAACTCTTATCGTGATCAATAACGATGACCACTTCAATTGATAGTGTACTGTTAACACCGGTACTAATTTTCAACTTAAATCAGGAGTAATAACCATGCCAAAAGTAGCATTTATCGGACTGGGTGTAATGGGTGAACCGATGGCCCGTAATTTGTTAAAAGGAGGACATACTGTTCGAACTTTTGATGTGCGTCCCAATGTTCTTGAGGCAGTCGCATCAGAGGGAGCTGAGACAGCGAATTCTCCAGCAGACTCTGCTAAAGATGCGGATTTCATCTTTACGATGCTTCCAAGTGGTAAGGAGGTTTTTCAAGCCGCCTTTGGAGACGAAGGTTTTGCCCAATCGATGTCTGAGAAAACCTTACTTATAGATACTAGCACCATTTTGCCAGCGGACACTGATGAGATTGCAGGAAAACTTGGTAACAGCAAGCGCAGAATGATTGATGCTCCGGTTGGAAGGTTGGCACGAAATGCAGTTGAGGGGACACTGTTGTTCATGGTAGGTGGATCTGAATCCGATCTTGAGCATGCCCGTCCATTACTGGACCTCCTTGGTGATAAGATAGTACACTGTGGTCCGGTAGGGATGGGATCACGCATGAAGATAGTGAACAATTACCAGTCAACTTCCCTCAATGTCCTGACTGCCGAGACGTTAACTTTGGCTGAAGCCAGTGGACTAGATGTAAATCTCGCAATAGAGGTGATGCGCGAAACTACTGCCGGGAAGGGGCATATGAACGCAACCTATCCTGATCAGGTCCTTTCAGGGAACATCAAACCAGGGTTTATGATTGATCTGGCACATAAAGATTTGGGATTAGGACTGGAAACTACCGCCAAACTTCATACACCAGCTTTCTTGGGAGCAGCTGCTCGTCAAGCCTACTCTATCGCTCAATCTAAGGGACAAGGTAGAAATGATTGGACAGCTATTTACTTGACTCTGCGAAAGCTTGCTGGCCTGGAACCAGCGAAATGATAAGTATGATGATGACTTCACTAATTCGATTACTCATAAAGAAATGAGAAAGGAATGTGATGATTAGGTCATTTTATAAATCCAAAGAATGGGCCGGATGGGCCTATGGTGGCGGTTTAGCACTAATTGCGTCTCTTTGGTTGCAAGTTCAGATGAGTGTAGCAATTAATACTTGGTACGGTGGATTTTATAACCTTTTGCAGAATGCAAAAGATTATGTCGATAAGCCACAAGAAGGAATTACTTCATTATACGAACAACTTGTTTCGTTGCAGTATGTTTTGTCAGGGTTTGAAGGAAGTCCGTCATTTGCGGTGATTGCATTTCCGTATATTGCTCTGGCAATTTTTACTGGTTGGTTTACTAGAATATATGGATTGAGATGGCGAGAAGCAATTACTTTCAATTATATACCCAGATGGCAAACTGTAGATGAAGAAATTGAAGGGGCTAGTCAAAGGATACAGGAGGATTGTAATCGTTGGGCAAGATTGATTGAGAGTTTGGGATTACAGATTGTTCGTGCAATAATGACTCTTATTGCATTTATTCCAATTCTCTATGGTTTTAGTGACAAGGTAGATATTCCAATTATACGTGACATTGAAGGGTCACTTGTTTGGGGGACTCTATTGATCTCTTTGGGTGGTCTTGCAATTTCATGGTTAGTAGGATGGAAGCTTCCAGGATTGGAATACAACAATCAACGAGTCGAAGCTGCATTCCGAAAAGATTTGGTATTGGGTGAAGACGATAAAGCAAACTATGCACAGTCAGATACCCTGGCAGAATTATTCTTGGGAATCAAGTTCAACTATCATCGACTTTACTTGCATTATGGATACTTTGATTGTTGGCTGACATTTTATGATCAGTTCATGATTATTGCGCCGTACTTGATCATGGGTCCAAGTTTGTTTACAGGAGCAATCACCTTGGGAGTCATGGTTCAAGTTAGTAACGCTTTTTCAAGGGTGCATGGTGGTTTTGCTTTGTTTCTTCATAACTGGACAACGATCACCGAGTTGAGATCAATTTGGAAAAGATTACATGAATTTGAATCGAATTTAAATAAGTATGCGGAGGTAAAATGACTGGAACAACATTACTCATATTAGTAATATTTTTTTTGCTTGGATGTTTTTTCCTGGTGTATTTGTATGATCGAAAACTTGTCAAGGATATTGCAGAGTATGAAAAACGATTAGATGAAAAGGGAATTTTGAAAAGACATTTTAGTAAGCCTATTTCATGATAATTTTTTTTTAGTGGAAGAAGTGAGGAACCTTCCCTTAGATTGATCTGTAATAATGACTATGAGCAATCTATAAATGAGTACAAAACATCCCTTGACATTTCCATCTTTACGCTCGATACTTCGCATTCGAATAGATTCTAAAACATAACATGTAATGTGTTCCCTGCCATCCCAGCTTTATTAGATGCCATCCTTGTCATTGCCGCGTTTCCTTTCCGGGTCTTATGGTTTCGCTGAGCAGTTTTGAATTCTGCAGGATGGACAAAATAAAAAGATTATTAAACAACATTGTCATCGTAAACGTAAAGCCAATGAAGGAGCAAAGTCACATTTCAGATAATATCCTCCAAATCGAAAATGTCCTTAGAAAATATCTGGATCTTCTTTATAATGGTGACACAAACCTTATTGAAACAGTTTTTCTCCCAGCAGCTACAGTCAATTCTTTAACTGATGGTAAAATAGTCAGTATTGATATGGTTGGTTTTCGTGAGCGAATTGCAGGACGGCAATCTCCTAAAAGCATAGGTGAAAAACGTGAAGACAAAATAATTATGATTGATATTTCAAGTCCTACAACAGCTATGGCCAAGGTGGAATGCATGATCTTAAAACAACGTTACATTGACTATCTGTCTTTAATTAAATTCTCTGGTAAATGGGGTATAATATCAAAGGTTTTTCATATTAGTCCTTGACACAAGTCTTTTAATTTAATACCGATTTTGCAAATAGGACTAGAGTCATTGTAGTCCAAATAATCCTCTGAATCTTTTTTAGACAACTAAGCAGCCCTTTATTATGAAAACCGTTATAAATCATCTACCTTTTTCTGAGGTCCCAAAAATTCCTCGAGGGCGTGGAATAGTCAATCATTTAATTGCGAGTAAGCAAATAGGAGCACGTAATATACATTCTGGAATAACTTTTATCCCTCCGAACACCTCAGTGCCTGATCATTCCCATAACACTGAAGAGCAGGTGACCGTAATAAAAGGTTCTTTGAAAATTATCTTGAATGGTGACCAAGAGGTAATCTGCAATAGTTATGACTCAACATTTATTTCATCAAATGTTCAGCATGAACTTATAAATGATACTGATGAGGAAGT
>ERZ651768.3624-NODE-3624-length-10272-cov-11.933301_pt1 | contig 10272 bp, 11 predicted proteins | sample MGYA00514754_ERZ651768 | MGnify/ENA metagenome assembly ERZ651768 | reverse complement strand
GGACAGGCCTCTGCCGAGGCCACTGGGACGGCTCATGCGAGCACCTCCTTTGCCAGTTCCCGGTAGGCCACTGCCCCGCGGGAAGTCGGATCGAAAAGGGTGATGGGTTGACCATATGACGGGGCCTCAGCAAGGCGTACTGACCGTGGAATGACTTGGTTACAGACCCGGTCTCCGAAGTGGGCCCGGACCTCTCCTGCCACTTGTTCTGAGAGCTTTGTTCGGCCGTCGAACATTACGAGAACAATTCTTGATATAGTAAGTTCAGGATTTAGGTTCGATCGCACCAAATCTACGTTCCCCGTCAGTTGACCCAGACCCTCCAAGGCGTAGTACTCGCACTGGATCGGGACGAGGAGTTCACGTGCGAAGACCAGGGCGTTGATAGTGAGAAGTCCCAGCGCCGGAGGGCAGTCCAACAGGATCAGGTCGTACGCCCCAACGATTGGCGCGAGAGCCCGGGCCAGACGGTGTTCACGGCTAAATGCTGAAACCAGCTCGATCTCAGCACCAGCCAGCGCCAAACTTGACGGTAGGAGGTCCAAATCCGGAACGTCAACAGGACGGATTACGTCCCGGGCCGCTGCCTCCTCGCATAGCACCTGGTAGACCGACTCTTGTAGGTCTCGGCTGTTCACCCCAAGGCCAGTCGTGGCGTTGGCTTGCGGGTCAAGGTCAACGATCAGGACCCTTTTTCCATACTCGGCAATTGCCGCGCCCAGGTTGATGGTGGTTGTCGTCTTCCCGACACCGCCTTTCTGGTTAGCAACGGCAATCACCCTGGTTCCACGGTCAAGCAATTCGACCGAGTCCGCGAGCGCCATCGCCGACAGCATGGTGCACGCCGGTTCGGGATACAAGGATCCCCTCCCATTCCGATTCCAGGGCATTCTCCACCCGGTCTGACGGACCCGGATCAGGCCTGATGTTCCACGTGGAACATTGAAAACCCGAGGGAATCCGGTGGAGGCTCGATACTAGAACACTGAATTAGAGGCCATCGCAGGACCTCCCCTCGGAAACCTGTCGGGGGTAGGCAAGGCGCACGACAATGCCTGATAGCCGAACATCCCGCTGTGCCACCTACCGGCGTCTACCAAGCCCAAACGGCAAATTCCTGCTGAAGGCCATCGTTCCACAGGGTTAGCCCCATCCCTGGGGGGTGGCTCACTTACCACCAGGGTCCCGCCGACCGCTAGCAGGGCTGCTCCAATCTCCGCGGTCACAGCTGGTGGCCCAAAGGACCGTGCGGTTACCAAGGCCGCCTGCCCCCGATAATCTGACCGGGCCAGATCGCGGGCGTCGGCGTTTACCACCTCCACCCGGACCCCAAGGTCCAACTCTCGCACCGCCCACTCAAGAAATCGGCAGCGCCGATCACTACGTTCTACCAGCAGCCACCGTGCCCTGGTTCGGGTGGCCAGCACGACCCCTGGAAGGCCACCTCCGGTACCCAGATCGATGGCCAGATCAGACACACCTGGGGTAAAGGTTGGTTCTAGTCCACCCGACCGTAGGAACCCCTCACTGTGACCTACACCGTCCAATGCAACGGCCGATGTCAGGAGGCCCTCACCAACTGCAGCTTCGAGGACTGTGGCGAGCCGGCCGGTCACCCCTCCGACTCGAAAATAATCACAACGTGCCGTTCCATGTCCAGGCCCTCCGATTGGGTCGTAACCCCGCTGATCTCAGCAACAGCATCGTGGACGACCTTCCGGTCTGCAGCATTCATCGGTTCCAGAGCCCGTGATCTGCCGTCCACCAACACTTCCTCTGCCTGAGTGTTGGCAAATTCCGTCAGGAAAGACCGCCGCCGTTCCCGATAGCCGCCCACGTCCACGATCAATGAGCCCTCGGCGTCCCCATCGGACATTCTTTGGACCATTGTGCGGGCCAACTGTGTAATCGCCCTCACCGTATCTCCGCGCTGGCCGATAGCAAGACCAAGGTTTAGGCCTTGAGCTTCCACAAGTGCCCGGTCCTCAGTGATCGAACTCACCACCCGTGCCTCGAGGCCCATGTGCTCAAGTAGCCCACGCACAAAGTCCTCGGTTACCCGTGCCTGGGTCTCCAAATCCATCTGTTTCACCTCCGTACCCTCTCGATTGGCCGAATGGCCACTGCCGTCACTTCCTGCCCCTGCGGGCGATTGCTGGGTGTCTATTCCACCCATGCGGGAAGTATCGCGCTTCTTGGTTTGCTTCGTCACCGAACGATTCGACCGGTCCTTCGAGTCGCCGCCTTGCGAGCCCCTGCGCTGTTGTGTACTACGCCCCGGACGTCCAGAGTCCCCTGATTGTCTGCTCGTTGTGGATTCTGCCTTTGCGTTATCGCCCCGACTCGTACCGCGATTTGAATCCCGCCTCGAGCCCCTGGAACCACCTCGACGGGCGCCACCGGTCCCGTCGGAAGCATGCTTCTGTCCTCGTCGGTTCCCACGATCACGCCGCTCTTCCTTGGACCGCGGGCTTACCGGCCGAACACGGGCTCGGAGTCGGGCGTCCGTCCGTCTGAGCCCAAAAAGTGCACTGGTTGGTTCGGACAGCACCTGATACTCAAGGTCATCCTCCGCGACACCCAGCCGATCCAAGGCCCTTTCCTTGGCCTCGTCGACGCTAACCCCTGTCGTCTCGATCCACTCCATGTTCTATTTCCTCCTCTTCTTCTTCCTGGCACTCCGGGCCCTGCTAGTGCCCGGTGGCGTTGTCCTTCCACCCGTTTGCCGGGACGACGGCCCACGAGACTCCTCCTCCAGTTCCCCACGACGGTTCCGCCGGCGGGACTTTCGAGCTTCAATTGGACCGGATTTTCCACTCTTTTTGGTCCTGGGCTTAGACACAGGCAACTTAGACTTATCAGAATCAGTCTCATTACTATATATTCCTGCGGTAGTCCGCTTCCTCCTGGCCTCCGAAGACGACCGCTGACTCGATCGCGGTGCCTTCCTGTTAGTGCTCGACGAAGATTGCTTCCTCTCAACAGAGCGAGCAGGGGTGGCATCCGGATGAACCACCGTCGGCGCTGTGTTCTTTCCGGGCCCGTAGAACCGTCGTGTGATGTATCCCTGTTGGGCAATCCGATAAAGGTTCGATGCCACAAAGTAAACGACAAGGGCGGCATCGAACCCAAAGGAAAAGACGGGCAGGAAGAACGGCATCACCTTGAAGAGGAACTGCTGCTGTGGGTTGATCCCTGCTTGAGGGTTCCTGCCGCGAATCTGCCGTTGCTGGTACCAAGAGGTGACAAAGACCACCAAGATCAACGCCAGGTAGGGAAGCGAATCGACCACCCCTACAGAGAGCGCGTCGCTGGCCGAGCGTGAGAGATCGAAGCCGAAGGAAACCATCTCCGTCGACCCACTCAGGTCGCGGAACAGGTTCGACCCCTGGTCTAAGTAATCGGGATAGAACATCCGGGGTCCCGACGCCGGGCCCGTCAGTTCACCTCCACCGGCCAACCGGCCAGCCACCCACCCAACATGCTCGCCAAGGTCGGACAGGCGTCGAGTGAGGCCCCGGATAACCTGATAGAGCACGATAAACACCGGCATCTGCACGAACATGGGCAGACAACTCGACATCGGGTTTACTTCATTGGCCTGATAAAAGGCCATGACTTCCTTATTCAATTGTTCCCGGTCGCCCTTATGCCGGTTCTGGATCTTCTTCAATTCCGGTTGGATGTGCTGCATCTTGATCATCGACCGGGTTTGTTTGAGGGTCAGTGGGGTGAGGATGACCATGATGAGCATCGTCAACATGACAATGGCCATCCCAAAGGACGGCCACAGGTCATAGAACCAGGCCAGGGCGGTAGCGATCAGGTCGAACATCAGGCAATGTCCTGGCTAGACGGCGCAACGGCGGCCGATGGAACTGGATCCCAACCACTCGCCCCCCAAGGGTTACACCGGGCCAAGCGTCGAAGGGTCAGCCAGGAACCACGAATCGCCCCGTGGCCCTCGAGAGCGTCAAGCGCATAGTTCGAACAGGAAGGTACGTACCGGCAGATAGGGGGTCGACTACTGGCTAGATACTGGTACCACACAACCATCCGAACCACTACTCGGGTCGCGACCCCAGGACTCCCGGTCTTTTCGATCGATGACACGGTGTGTTGAGAAAACCCCACGTCAAGAGTCACTTTCCTGCTTTGACCGAAGGTCACCGACCAGAGTGAAGAGTGTCTCCCGCAGCTCTGAGCTGTCAGCACTGGCCCCTGCCGGGTCGACCCGGATCAAGTAGTCCCCGGCCGGAAGGTCACCGCCAGATAAGGCCATTTCGGCCATCACAGAACGGAGACGGCGTCGGGTGCGGTTGCGGACCACGGCCGTCCCCACCTCACGTCCGATGGCGAACGCGACCCTGACGCCGGTGGGAGAACCACGGGCCGGGCGATACACGACTCGAAGGGAACCACGTCGGACGGTCGACCCGTCACGGCGTAGGGCCTGAAAGTCGTCGCGACGGCGGAGTCGGCCAATCAAGCCGACAGCCGGCTCCGACCCTTCTGGCGCCGGTTCCGGAGGATGGCTCGGCCGGACCGAGTACGCATACGCAGCCGGAACCCGTGCTTACGGGACCGCCGGCGGTTGTTGGGCTGGAACGTTCTCTTCATCGGTGTGCTCCTGTCGGCAGCCCGGCGGTGGAGGGACGACGCGGCACCGGGAAGCGGCCGTTTAGATCTCGCTGCGCCAGTGTCGAACACGGCGCACGTCCGAACCATGAGCGTAGGGGGCCACCTGCCTCTCACCAACCGCCCCCGACTGGAGGGCCAACGATCCTCATCTCCAATATCTCCTCCTCGGATCTGCTTATCCACAGTTTCCACAGGCCAATGTTCCTTCCGGTTGCATCGTGGAGGGCGCGCCTGCCACCCATGTCCTCCGATCCGCCTCGTAGAGAAAATAGCCCGTCACCTGCAAGAACATGTTCCCTAGGAGGAACTTGTGCGGACCCTGAAACCCGGTGCTACGTTCCTCCGCCCGCCGGGAAGGTGGTGAAGGCCTCCAGGGACCATCGATCGCCCACTCGGTCTTTTTCCACAACTGATTCCACAACTGTGGACATGCGATTGGAGCTGGTGGTGGTCGAAGTACTCGGAACAGAGGCAACCGAAATCTGGGAGTCCTGCAGCGAGGCGATCAAATCCCAAGTCTCCGATGTGGTCTGGCAAGTTACGTTCAGTTCTGTTCAGGCAGTGGCCATCGAAGGCGACCGTCTTCTCCTCCAAGTTCCCAGCACGGTGGTCCGCGATCGGATCGAGGGCCGCTACCGCGAACTTGTCGACGAGACCCTCGCCGAGTTGAGCGATGACCGTCTCGGTCTCACTCTCGAGGTTGCTCCCCGAACCAACTTCCCAGCAGATGTTTTCGACGAAATGGGGGTCACAGCCCCTGAGGATGAATCGACCGGGATTGAACTACTTGACGACTCTTCGTCTCCGACCGACGGCAAGGCAGGCGGTCTCCCTATAGACCAGCTCAGCCAGGCCACCCCCACACCCTTTGTCGACGAGTTCCGGTACACCTTCGACAACTTCGTCGTCGGTCCCTCCAATCGGTTCGCCCACGCCGCCGCGCAAGCCGTGGCCGAGACGCCGGGCCGGTCCTACACCCCCCTGTTCATCTATGGGGACGCCGGCCTCGGAAAAACCCACCTACTCCAGGCCGTGGGTCGGTTCGTCCGCGACCACTACCCCAACCATCAGGTTCGATATGTGTCAAGCGAGGACTTCATGAATCGCTTTGTTGAGGCCATCCGAAACAAGACACTCCCTGAGTTCAAACAGCACTTTCGCGAGGTCGACGTCCTTCTGGTGGACGACATCCAATTCCTAGCCGGCAAGGAAGGCCTCCAGGAGGAGTTCTTCCATACTTTCAACACCATCCAACAGGCTGGTGGGCAGATCGTGCTTTCCAGTGACCGGCTCCCCGATTCGATTCCTACGCTCGAGGCTCGCCTGGTGAGCCGCTTCAAGATGGGGTTGGTGACCGACGTCAAGCCCGCGGACCTTGAGACCCGGCTGGCCATCCTGAGCAAAAAGGCTGAGCATGCACCGTCCGGCATCGACGTGTCCGATGAGGTCATGCAGTTCATCGCCGAGAACATCACCGAGAACATCCGGGAACTCGAAGGTGCCCTGACCCGCGTCGTCGCCTATTCAAGTCTCAACGCTGAGCCCTGTACCAGAGACCTGGCTATCGGTGTCCTGGGAGACCTGATCAGCGACAAGACCCCTCTACCGATCACACCAGAGTTAATCCTCACAAAGACCAGCGAACTGTACGGATTTAGTAATGAGGAGTTGATGGGTGGAAGCCGCCGCCGGCCCCTTGTTACGGCCCGCCAGGTCGCCATGTACATCTTCCGGGAGTTGACCGACTTGAGTTACCCGGCCATCGCGCGGGAGTTCGGCGGACGGGACCACACCACGGTTATTCACGGTGTGGAAAAGATTCGCAACCTCATGCCAGAACGTCGGGAGATATACGACCAAGTAACCGCGTTGATCTCCGCCGTCCGAAACCACGACTGAGGTGCCGTCAACCAACCTGTGGAACACCAATAGGTGTTCCACAGCGACTAGTTGCAGGGTAGACCGACTTGTGGGTACTGGGGGACAGAGGGTGGACAGACATAGTCCCTGTGACCTGCGACGATGGTCAACACTCCACAATTCACAAGCCCTACTATTCCTTCTACCTGAGAGGATCTCCCCCGGAACCGAAATGAGGCAATTGTGAAGTTTCGTTGTGAACGGGATGTGCTGGATCGGGCATTCTCAGTTGCCCGTCGAGCTACCCCAGGGCGTGGCGGTGCACTACCGGTACTGGCCGGTCTTCACCTAACCCTCAAGAAGAATCGGCTTGTTGTTGTTGGAAGTGACCTTGACTTGACCATACGGGTCCAAGTTGAGGTCGGGGGCGAGAAGGACGGTATGACTGTTATTCCCGCCGCTCTTGGAGCAGAGATCATACGGGCACTCGACAGCGGCCAAGTCCAGGTTGAAGTGGATGATGAAGGCGTCCGTGTTGTGTCGGGGCGCTCTGACTTCAACCTCCGAACTCTTCCAACCGATGAATTCCCGAACTTCGACGAACCCGGAGGAGAGGCGGTGACACTGGACGTGGAGAATTTCGCCGCCGCCCTCGAGCAGGTAGTCAAGGCGGCCAGCATCGACGACTCCCGTCCGATACTCACCGGGGTGCTGCTAGCAGCCGAAAGTGACGGTCTGCGTCTTGTAGCCACTGATTCTTATCGAATGGCCATGCGGGACCTTCCCGGAACAGAGGTGCTTGGACGGGACCAAACGGTGCTGGTCCCGTCACGGGCTCTCGACGTCGTCAACCGACTCCTAGGCGACGCCGCGAGTCTCTCCATCCAACTTGGTGAACGTGATGCCGGATTCACCATCGACGACGTCAGGATCGTCACCCGCCTGATCGAAGGTGAGTTCCCCAACTATCGGGGCTTAATCCCTGACAGTCACCCCAACCAAATGACGGTCGACCGCGACACCCTCATCTCAGCAGTACAACGGGTCCGTCTCCTAGCCCGTGACGCCACCCCGGTACGGCTGACCATGACCAGCGAAGGACTGGAGTTAGTCGCTATTGCACAAGACGTCGGGCAGGCCCATGAATCACTGGACGCCACCTACACCGGCAACGATCTAACTGTGGCGTTCAACCCGGAATATCTCCTTGACGGCCTGGAGGTGAGCGTGGGTGACGAGGTTCGCTTGGACACTGTGGATGCCCTAAAACCAGCGATTCTGCGCAGCGTGGGTGACGAGGACTTCCTCTACCTCCTGATGCCGGTCCGCGTTTCCTGACCGAGGTAAACAGCCATGCCGCTGCGCCGGTTGTGGCTCACCGACTTCCGGAACTACATCTCGGCCGACCTCACGTTCGGAGAGGGTGTGACGGTGATTACCGGCCTGAACGGGCAGGGAAAGACCAACTTGGTGGAAGCGATCGCCTGGCTTGCCCGTGGTTCGTCATTTCGGGGAGCTCCCAATGAGGCGTTGATCCGTAGTGGCTCCGAGACGGCGGTCATACGGGCTGAAACCGGGGATGGGGATCGATCCACTCTCTTAGAGGTCGAGCTGGTCACCAAGGGTCGAAACCGAATGCAAGTTAACGGCAACAAGGTGAGTCGGGTCCGTGACTTGGTTGGGTACTTCACCGCGACCATCTTCGGACCCGACGATTTGGCGCTGCTCAAGGGTGGACCAGGTGAGCGCAGGGCCTTTCTCGACGACCTACTAGTGGACCTGGATCCACGACTCCATACGACCCGCACCCACCTCGAGCGGGTCCTCCGTCAGCGCAATACCCTCCTACGGCAAACCGGAGGACAGCTAACCCCTGGGGCGGGTGACAGTCTCGACGTCTGGGATAGCAAATTGGCTGAGACGGGGGAGGTCCTGGTCACGGCTCGGCAGCGGCTGGTCGACAGGCTCTCTCCACTGGTTGATGACCACCTGAGGGTGCTTAGCGGTGGCGTGTCTAACGCCGCCCTGGCCTACGAGAAGTCATGGACGGGATCTAATCTCGCGGCCGCCCTGGGCGAAGCCCGACGTGACGACCTTCGACGTGGAACCACCACCGTGGGCCCGCACCGGGACGAGGTCAGTATCACCCTCGACAATCTTGGAGCCCGCCACCACTCCTCTCAAGGAGAGCAGCGGTCCCTGGCCCTCGCCATGCGTCTGGCCGGGCATTATCTGGTTGCTGAGGACACCGGGATGAGGCCGGTAGTGCTCCTCGACGACGTCTTCTCCGAACTCGACTCCGACCGCTCAACCGCGTTAGTAGCCCTCCTCCCGAAGGCTCAGGCTGTTCTGACAAGCGCAGGGAATCTGCCCCCTGATGTAGTGGCTGACCACTGGTATCGGATCGCGGCAGGTCGCGTGGAGGTCCAATGAGCCCAGAGAACGGCCCTCGGCCCCTCAGACAAGGCCTTGAGAGGCTGCTTGACGGGTTGGGTGCTCCGGAGATCGACGCCGTTGCCACTTTGGTGGAGCGGTGGCCGGAGGTGGTCGGTCCAGAATTGGCCAGCCAGGTTAGAGCGGTGGCCGTACGCGGATCCGAGTTGGTAGTTAGGGTCGAGGATCCGGCATGGGCCAGCCAGATCGCCTGGCTGGAGAGCCGACTTTTAGAGCGGATTGCTGCGCTGGTCGGACCGGGCCGAATCACCGTGGTGAAGGCCCGAGTCGCGCCGAGATCAAGGCCGACCGGGGTTGATTGATAGGAAGGACGAAGGGTTCCAAAGGGTCCCTTTACAACGTTCGACGGTCACCGTCCGGTGGTAGACTCGTCAAGCGGTGTTCTACCCCTCTGACCTGCGGTTTTATGCTACCAATCAACCGCGGTCGACATGTTTTCGATGTGGCCTCGAACCGAGCCCGGAGACCGTCTGATGAGCAGCGCCGAGACCTCTTACGGAGCAGCCGAGATCACGGTCCTAGAGGGTCTCGAGGCGGTTCGAAAGCGACCCGGGATGTACGTCGGATCTACGGGACCGACCGGTCTCCACCACCTGGTTTGGGAGGTGGTTGACAACTCAGTCGATGAGGCGATGGCCGGTCACTGCACCCTCATTGAGGTGACAATCCTGGCCGACGGTGGCTGCCAGGTCAGCGACGATGGACGGGGTATCCCAGTGGAGGGCCATCATCAGTACGAGGACCTCAGCGCGGCCGAGGTTGTGTTCACCATGCTGCACGCGGGCGGGAAATTCGGTGGAGATGGCTACAAGGTCTCGGGCGGCCTTCACGGTGTGGGTATCTCGGTGGTGAATGCCCTCTCAGCCCGGGTTGAGGTGGAGATCGACCGAGACGGACGGCGCCACTTCATGGACTTCGCCGCCGGGGGCCGGTTGGTCACCCGACTTCACGAAGCGGGCGAGGCCCCCGGGGGACGGACCGGTACCAGCGTGCGATTCTGGCCCGACCCGGAAGTTTTCGACGAGACCCGCTTCAGGGCCCAGACGTTGTTGGAACGCTTCCAGATGATGGCATTCCTCAACCGGGGGCTTGAGATCCGTTTCCGTGACCAGCGGGAAGGAGCCGGAGGCCCCTCGTCCGAGGTTGTTTACCGGTATGAAGGGGGTATCAGCGACTTCGTTGAACACGTCAACGCCTCGAAGGAATCGCTGTTTTCCAAGATCGGATACTTCGCCGACCGGGAATCCGACCAGGAGGTGGAAGTCGCCTTCCAATGGAACACCGGGTTCAACACCGACGGGCTGCACTCCTTTGCCA
>ERZ651768.3622-NODE-3622-length-10278-cov-18.447015_pt1 | contig 10278 bp, 8 predicted proteins | sample MGYA00514754_ERZ651768 | MGnify/ENA metagenome assembly ERZ651768 | reverse complement strand
CCTTCTTTGCTTCTTCCTTTGGTGCTTCCTTCTTTGCTTCTTCCTTTGGTGCTTCCTTCTTTGCTTCTTCCTTTGGTTCTAGGTCAATTTTACCATCATATTTACAGTTAATTTGATAAATTTCTTCGGAGATTATGTTTCCTCTAACTAGCTTGCGTTTCCGTAAACCCTTTTTCACATCTTGTAAGCCAACACCTTTTGATAGTAAAACACGTTTTCGTGGAACGCCCGCTACGTCCCCTCTCATTGCAACACCAGATTTATCACTACCACCAGTGATCTTGATCTTTCCTTGCAGCCCTAGGATAGAAGCATCTGTTTCTTGACCTACTTGTAAACCCAGCAGGACGTTAGCATCATTATCTTTTAATTCTCTAGAAATTGATTTTCCTTTCTGGTCTGACACTGTTAACTTAAAGCTAGGCAAGTATTCGAAAAAAACAGTCAGACTACTAATTAATCTTTGGACATTTATTCACAAAAAATCATAAATGGTGATCAGACAATGATAATTGTGCTTGATGAAGTAAAGTGTCCTAAATGCAATCAAGTTATGTCACATATGCAAGCATGTCATCTGATCTGTAAAAATTGTGGTGCACATTTAGATTGTTCTGATAAGGGTAGTTATTGGTAGTTAAAATCCTGGCCTATCAGGAATATAATCTGCAGACATGTTCAATACTTTTTCCTTCATAATCTCCAAGTAAGATTCGTAATCTGCCTCAAAGTTGCAGTGTGGACATTTTACTTTTGTAATCTCGTCATCAAGAATGGCAACATTTTCACATTCTGGGCATTTCGCGTCCATGAAAAAAGTTACCAATCAAGCTATATAATACTAATTTCAAAACTTGAGTTGTGCGGAGTTAGTCCAGACTGGCAGGACGTCAGCTTCCCAAGCTGGAGGTCGCGTGTTCAAATCCCGCACTCCGCATATTGATTTTGAAATTAACGTAAATCTTCCTTGTCTACTTTTTCAATTGAAATGATTTCGATTATTTCATTGATCTTAGAAACAATATCAACATACGAGGGTGAAACGATCTCTCCTTTCTCATTGTGATCAATTTCTAGCTTTTTTACCATTATATTTTCCAGTTTTTTTACTATATTTCAATCTATTAGAGAGATAAAAAAGCCTGGATTATGGACAGCCCATCACTGCTCATTTCGGGATGAAATTGTGTGCCAAAAATGTTATGTTCATTATGTTTTATAACTTCATATTTGCATGATTTGGAACTGGCTAAACAATGAAGTTCTTTTCCTAATTGTGATATTCCCCACCTATGGCTTTCAAATACGTTGATTTCATTTTGGCAAATTTTATTTTTCTTTTCAACAATAACCGTTTCTTCTCCAAAAACCCGTCCGTTGTATTTTTTGATTGTACCATTTTGAGTTTGGTTTAGAATTTCAGCGCCATAACATATTCCAAGTAGTCGCTTTTTCTCAGAGATGGCATGTTTTATGATTTCAGAATTTGCTTTGTTCATTATACGATTATTTTCTTTTCTTCCGGTAAGAATGAATGAATCAAACTGCTGTAGGTATCTTTCAGTGGAATCCTTAGCCCAATCTCTAACAGATGTTCTACCAACATCACGTATTTCATACTCTGCTTCTTGTTTGGAAAGAAAATCAATCAGGTGTTTTGTATAGATAGAACCGTTGTCCACAACAAGTAGCAACTACTTGCCTACCTCAATCGATACATAATGTAGCTCGGTTACGTTATCGACAACCTTGAGGTATCCAAAGTTAAGTGTATTTCCTTCTTCCCACATTAGAATACGCTTACCACCAGATTCATTAATCAATTGCATAAGCAATTCTTTTGTAGATTCTAGATCAGATTGTGAATAGAACGCAATATCACCTACGCTAAATGACAATGGAATCTGAATTGAAGTTGGAGTAGTTATCCGAATATTATTTTCCTCAAAAATTGACATTATCGTGCTTATTCTTCCAGGTTTATCCAATACTATACCACCAACAGTAGTGATTGATGATGTTGAAACACCTGATAATTTTTGCAGATATGCCTCAAATGCTGATTCCTGAGTATCGCCTAGTCCTACATAGTATTCACCAGTAAATGCAGCACCAACTGCCGCAATGGTACCTAGTTGTGCTACAACACCACCAGCACCAGCAGTATAAACCGGAATAAAGTAGGTATCATGTTCGCCAACTCTGTATAATATATTATCACCAATTCGGGGGTTTCGCAAAAGCGTCTTTAATTGAGCAAAGTCTGGATCTCTGTCCAATGCCTCACGAACAGAGGTAGGACCTAACAACTTAGTTTCAGATTCTATTGGAACTTCATAAAATTGCATATGACCCAAGTTTGGCAAATCATTTTGTACTACCATATATCCTGCCAAGTTTCTTCCCTGTGAGCCTCTTAGTTCAAGAGATAACAAACCTATGAATTCTGATTCTTCAAAGCCAGGTGGTTTTGCCGTTATGTAGTAGGTATCTAAGCCACGAGGTATTTCATAGAATTCGTTTGCCTGTATGAAAATATCAACATCAGTAACATGATAGATGTTATACATTTCAGTTCTCCAGTTGAAAAGTTCTTGAGGATATCTAATTTGCTCTTTAAGCCATTCAGGCATAGGTATTATTTTATCCTGATATTGCTGCATGAACATATCAGAAAAGAACTCGTCTCCATGTTTTATCAGACTTATGTTACCGTTATAGGTATCAACTAATCCGTAGCCTACGAGTCTAAGATAAGGATTGCCCGCTGACCATGGTACACTAGATGTATCGAATCCTACTATAAGTGGAATAAGCCAATAGGTATTTTCACCATCTGTTACTGGAAGTGAATCAAGCTCCTTGCCAAACAAGTTATACAAGAAATATGGATAAAGTGTTTCCATTCTATCATTTACATCTTTGAATCTCATGACATGAATAGACGTTCCAGGATATGAAATCATAAAGTTTGGCTCAAACAGCCAGCTAATGGGTGGTCCAATTTCCAAGCCGCCCAGACCAGCATAAGTTTCATTGTTTAGTTCTGCGGTAGAGGAACCACGGTTTGTGGGATAGCCTGACCAAGTTTGTTCAAGTAAACCACCCTCACCATAGTAGATTTTTCTCTGCTCAAATAACTCAGAGCTGTCAACTATTTGACCGTCAGTTGCTTCCAAAGTTAGAAAGCCATTTGGAACGTGAGTATAAACTAGGTGCTCGTTATACCACCTATTTTCCATGCTTACAGATGTAGGCAAGATTGGAGCCATTGATGCAGTCCAATATAGTTTATTATCAAATCTCAAAATATCGTTATCTACAAAATTTACATATGGTATTAGACCGATTTCCGGCTTTAATTTTGCAAACGCAGCCTCCCAATCCCACACACGTATACCACTTAGAACATCTTCATTGTCTTCAATATACTGCCCAATTTGGTTTGGAGAGATTGATTTTAGCGTAACGTCATGAATGTGTTCTTCAATTTGTGCTGATTCTCCAAGATAACGATTTACACCAATTTGTTGTGCGTTGTAAGGACCAAGATATTCTATCTTTTTTGCATCAGCAATACTAGTATTAACTGACATTGCAATGCCAACAACTACTGCAATTGCAACTATAGTAAAAATTCTGATATACACATCTCTTTTTAACATGTGCGTTAATACTCTAGATTTCAATCTGTCAAATATTGAAAATGCAATTAATGCAAGTCCAACAACAAAAGTTCCGCCTATTGCATATTTTGAATTGTAATCAATGTTATCAACAAAGAACATGCCAAAGGCAGCCCAGATTACCCCAATTCCTATAATAGCTTCAAGTGTTGAAGTGTAACTCAGGTACTTTGGTTTTCCTTCAGTTGTATCATGGATATATGACGTAATGACTTTGAAAATATAATGAACGCCAATGAATAGTAAAAGCCGTAAACCAATAACTCCAAGCAGAGGCGGCACCAAAATCAACAGAGCGGGAATCATAGGGATTACTTTTTCAGTTGAATAAGAATGATCAGTTGGTGGGTTTACAAATGGAAGTGAAAATATGTTGGTTATGTTTTCAATACCAAGATCATTTCCATCTATTACATACATGGCCGCAAACCCGAACATGATATTTACAAAAAATGTTCCAAAGAGCAAAACTTTGGTAATCTGCCAAATTGCAAAATGTGGTACAGATAATTTATAATCAGTATAACGTGTAACTAGTTCTGAAGATGCCCCAGATGGGTTTCGATTAACAAATCCTATCAAAGTACGCAAAACAAACCAAGAAATCGAAGAGCGTTGTACGATGTTAACACGAACTAATGCTATAGCTGATAAAATTACGCCAGATATCAATGAGAAGTAAAGTGGGGTTGTAAAAAGATCTGCAAACTCTTCAAAATTCATAAATAATGTTACTGCTTGGCTGCCTACTATGGCAAAGGCTACAATTGCAATCAGGGCTACAACACCAATTCTGATGAACTTGCCTGCGTCTGGTGGGGGGGCGTTGCTACTACCTGCTTTTGCTGAACTATACAAACTTACAAAACTCCACTTACCGTCTATTAATTCCTTAGCGATAAAACTGCCTAGTTTTGATAAAATTACGCTAAATTAGCAATACCCTTACAGATCATATATACAGCAGCATATTTTGGAACGGAAATTCTCTCATTTGTATATGGCCCAAATTTTCTATTTTTTAATCTAAATTCAATGGGACATTTTCCAAAAATTTCAACCTGATTATCCTCAATTAGGCATGCTTCTGAATATGGATTAAACTTTTCAATATTTTCGCAGTTTAGTTTTGCTAGTCCACTTTTGCCATTAAGTGACCCCTCAAGCCGGAAGATCCTATGTATGTCAACCGTCACATTAGGATCTATCTTAGTTCCAATGGAATTTTTACCAATCTCATCGAGTTTTTGCCGGTACGTAGAATAGCCATCAGAAATAATTTTGCTTATTGTCTTTGACCTTTTGGACTTGGAACCAAATAGTTCTTTTGCAACACGACCTCTCCATCCAGGTTCATTAAATTCAGGAAATGAAGATCTTGAAGGCTTGAACTTGTTAAAACCAAATGTTTCGGGTGTGGCATTTCGAAACATAATGTAATCAATCAAATTGCCTCTTTCTTTTGAACCTAGCTGGTTATACTGTGATCCTTTTACATAAAGATGAAAACCCTCATTCCCTGAAAAAGAAGTAGTTATGTTATCGCTTGGAATATGCAAATCGTCAGTTAGGATACTAATCAATTTCAAAACTTCTTTTTTTACGCCAGAGATGCAGTTTTGGCAAGACAATGACACAAGATCTAACTTGGTTGAATTACAATTAGGGCAACTGTCCTGTACCAAAGATGCCTCACCACAAGAAAGGCATTTTATGCATGTGTGTTCTTTTCTGCACGACAGGTTTAGATCCTTTGCATCTATATCAAAAATAAGGTCTGCCTCTTTCCAATCCTTTTCCGCCATTGCCATATTTGGAAAAGAATAACATGCGTTTGAGCAAAAAACATCAGAAGGAATATTTGTCATTAGTAAAAAGTGTAAATCGTTATCATTCTTTAACGAAATATGTCGGTTCATTCCAGAATTAAATTTTTTATAACCAAACTCTCTTTGGTTTGGTCTGTCTGGAACATGAATCAAATCAAAATGGTCAAAATAATATTGTTTGAAAGCTTCTTCTAAAAACTTTGTATCACGTTCAAGCATTTATGATCTTTTTTTCCCAAATTGAAGCGGGTTTATGATATAATCACAATCAGGAGTAGCAAAACAGAGATCATTACTTTTGATCTTTTGACATGAAGGACAAGAATATTTTGTATTACTGCCTGTTTCACCAGAAATTTGATTGAGTTGATACCGTGTAACTTTTTCATTATAATCAGGTGCATTCTTGAATAATGGTGCAACATCATCTACCGTTTGCCCTCTTCCAAGAAGAAACGTTGCAAGCATAAATCTGCCCGAGTGGGATAAGTTCTCTCCGTCATTAAGCGCCTGAATTGCATGTTTAATACATGGTGGATATTCTGTTGATATAGTCGTAGTAACAGTAAATTTTTTCGCCATCTCTACTAATTTGTTAACTTTTTCTTCAAATCCTTGAGATAATGATGGTGTTTGAACTGCTCTAATCCTAGATTTGATATAAGCATCTAGCTCCTTTCGAATTAATCTTACAGTTTCATGAGAATTCAAAAAAACCATTCCTTTCTCAACATGGCGGTTAATTAGCCTCCACTCAAGCTCGTGAAAATTTACTGCATGACGTAGATAATCAGAAATTGGAATCACAAAATGGTTTCCAGTCTTTTTGATGCTTACAGAAAAAAGATCTTTGAAAATTTTGATTGCTAGTTCCTCACTTGTTTTATTCATGTTGCCAATAAGATCTTTTTCAAGAAATTTTTCAGCCCGTCTAGCTTCAGCGAGAGAGAATTTGGTGATGAGTGTATTAGCATCACTGAGTTTTAGCAGAACTATTGCTAATAGAAATGAAAAGACCTCTAACGGTAATGAGGTGTCTCCCCTTGAGCCATCTATTGTTGAATTGAAAATTTTTCCATATGATGCACATTCAACTCGTTCATACGCTTTATCCACAATGATTTGAAGATCAGGATCCGTAGCAAATTGTTCTAGTGTGAATCCTTTATCCTTCAGATACTGCCCAGCTTCCGCTAGAAAAGGATATTTTGTGATCTCATCGTTTCCCAGACTAATCATATTGTTCTACACACAATTTCTAAAAAATTTAGTTTAAAAGCTTTGAAAGCAAAAAGACAATACTAGTTTAAATTATGTTATCAAGGTTTTCAGGCGTGCAAATTGGAGCTCATGTCTCAATATCAGGTTCTATCGCTAATGCGATCACCAATGCCAGTGAACGTGAATGTTCTGCATTTCAAGTATTTACAAGTAATCCAAGAGGATGGCATGCCAAAGACTTGACAGATGACGGTATCACAAATTACAAGAACAATCTTAGTCAATCTAACATTGATAGGTTTGCAACAGTTGCACACATGCCATATTTACCAAATCTTTCTTCCCCAGAAATTTCTGTTTATGAAAAGTCAATACATACAATGATTAGAGAAGTTGAACGCTGTGACAAGCTCGGGATACCCTATCTTGTAACTCATTTAGGCAGTCATAAGGGCACAGGAGAAGATAAAGGAATACAGAGACTGGTAGGTGCTTTAACTGAAGTAGCAAAAACAAACAAGGACGTTACCATACTGCTTGAAAACACAGCAGGGCAAAAAAATTCAGTAGGATCTGATTTTACACAATTAGCGGAGATTTTCTTTGGCCTAAAACCTGCGTCTAGGTTTGGAATATGTATTGACACGTGTCATGCCTTCGCTGCCGGATATGACCTAAGAAATGAAAAAAACGTCAAAGATGTATTTGAAAAGTTTGATAGTGAAATTGGATTAAAGCACATAAAGATCATACATTTGAATGACTCGAAGGGTGAATTAGGATGCCATCTTGATAGGCATGAGCACATAGGATTAGGCCATATTGGAGAAGCTGGCTTGAGCCAAGTAGTCAAACTAGCAAACAAAAATAAAATTCCTATCATCTTAGAAACACCAATTGATGAAAGACGAACTGATTTTGAGAATATTAGAAAGGCAAAAGATCTTGCCTAAGACTAAGAATTTATTCTACTGGATTAACTTGCTGTTATGAAGTATGATGATGTTATGAAGCTCGCCTTGGAGCGTGGGTTTTATTTCCCAAGCTGTGAGATTTATTCTGATGCACAGGCAGGTTTTTGGGAATATGGACCTGCTGGTGTAAGTTTAAAGAACAAGTTCCTAGAACTTTGGAGAAGAGAACTGCTCAGACGTGATAAAATGATAGAGATTGACGGTTCTCAAATAATGTCCAGCTCTGTCTTCGAGGCATCAGGTCATCTCACAAGTTTTGCTGATCCTATAGTAAGATGCACAAAGTGTAAATCAACTCATAGAGCCGATAGGATAATATCTGAATTAGCTAAAATTGAAATCCCTGAAAGTGCTGACCTTGAGGAGTTTGACAAAGTTATTACTGAAAAAAATATCAAGTGCCCAAAATGTAATGGTAATTTTGAAAATACTAAAAAATTCAATATGATGTTTCAGGTGGGAATAGGCCCAGAAGGCGAGCCAGCTTACCTAAGACCTGAGACATGTCAATCGATCTTCGTTGACTTTCCAAGACTTTTCAAGACTATGAGGGGAAAACTTCCATTAGGAATTGCACAAACAGGTAAGAGTTTTAGAAACGAGATTGCCCCTAGACAAAGTCTGCTAAGGTTAAGGGAATTTTATCAGGCAGAGATTGAGGTATTTTGTAATCCTGCAAAACTAAATGATTTGGACAAATTTTCAGAGATCCAGGATACAGAAATCCGAATTCAAGTTAATGATGAGGTTAAGGCTTTAACGTGTAAAGAGGCAGTAGATTTACAAATAATTCCTAACAAGTTTGTTGCCTATTACTTGGGAATTTTGGCTGAATTTTATGAAAAGACTGGAATAGACATGAAAAAAAGCCGATTCCGGAAATTAGGAGAGAAGGAAAAGGCGTTCTATGCAGAAGTGGCTTATGATTTCGAGGTTGAAACAACTACTGGATGGCTTGAGCTTGTTGCTTGCAACTATAGATCAGACTATGACTTGGGTAGTCATGCAAAAAAGAGTAAAGAGAAGTTTGAAGTTATGGATGGTGATGAAAAGGTACTTCCTCATATTTTTGAACTTTCTATGGGTATAGATCGTAGTATGTACACCATATTGGAACATAGCTTACGGGAAGACAAAGAACATGATAGGATGGTATTGTCACTTAAACCATATCTGTCTCCTATTCATGTTGGAGTTTTATCGCTTGTAAAAAAAGATGGTCTTGCAGAAAAAACCGATGAAACATACCTGAAGATTAAGCGGAAATTTGATGTGTTTTTGGATCATTCCGGTGCAATAGGAAGACGATATAGAAGACTAGATGAAGTGGGTGCACCTTTTGCTATCACAATTGATCATCAGACATTACAAGATGATACAGTTACTCTTAGAATGCGTGATTCTATGGAACAAAATAGAATAAAGATCTCTGAATTGGATCAGACACTTTCTAAGGAAACTGCCTTCCCTTAGTATTTTAAAAATGGTAAAATAATGAAGGCACTAGTTTATGAAAATTATGCACAAGATGATAATTTTGAATCGATTTTAGAATTACGTAACATTCCGGAACCTGTGCCAAAACCTAACGAAGTAATATTTCGAGTAAAGGCTGCCTCATTAAACTATGATGACATCTGGGGAATGAGGGGAAAGCCACTTGCTGTTCCATTGCCACATATCTCTGGAACCGATGCAGCAGGCGAAGTAACCGCAATAGGTGACAACGTAAAAAATATCAAAGTTGGAGACAGAATAGTCTCTCACGGAAACATGTCATGTCGTGTTTGTGCTGCATGTACAGATGGTAGAGAATATGACTGCAGACAACGAAAAATTTGGGGATTTGAGACTGGACCTCTTTGGGGAGGCTATTGTGAGATTACACATCTTCCAGAAATTAACGTCGTAAAAATTCCAGATAATGTAAGTTATGAAGAAGCTGCAGCCGCATCAATGACTCTTTTAACATCATGGCATATGTTGGTTGGAAGAGCCAAAATTAAACCTGGCCAAATTGTTCTCATTATGGGTGGTAGTTCTGGCGTTGGAATCTTTGGAATACAAATTGCAAAACTGTATGGGTGTACAGTCATTGCAACTGCCAGTCCTGACAAACTGGAAAAGCTCAAAGAACTTGGCGCGGATTATGCTGTGGATCACAGAAAAGAAGATTGGCACAAAGAAGTAAGGACAATAACAAAAGAGATCACTGGCACAGCAGGAATTGATGTTATCTTTGAGCACATTGGAGGCTCACATTTTAACAAAGAACTGACTCTGCTGAAATATGGTGCAACGCTTGTAACTACTGGAGCCACAACTGGATATGATGTGCCCAGCGACCTGCGTCATATATTTTTCAAGGGCATTAACATTTTAGGTTCCACACAGGGAACTCGTGCTGAGCTAGAACAGGGCTTTCACTGGATGGGTCAAGGAAAGATAAAGGCAGTTATTGATTCTGTTTATACATTTGATGATGCAGTTTCTGCTCATAAAAAAATGCTAAATGGAAAAGGATTGGTTGGAAAAATCATTCTCAAACCAAAATAGATTTTAAACTCC
>ERZ651768.3619-NODE-3619-length-10280-cov-4.724395_pt1 | contig 10280 bp, 7 predicted proteins | sample MGYA00514754_ERZ651768 | MGnify/ENA metagenome assembly ERZ651768 | reverse complement strand
CTGGGTGTAGGGGTGGCGCGGATTGGAGAACAGCGTCTCAGCTTCCGCCTCTTCGACTATCTTGCCCAGATACATTACCGCCACCCGGTCGCACATGTGTTCAATGACTGACAGATCGTGAGAGATGAAAATATACGTCAGTTCAAACTTCTCCTGTAAGTCATTCAGCAGATTCAGAATCCGGGCCTGGACCGAAACATCCAGGGCAGAAGTTGGTTCATCCAGAATCAGGATTTTTGGCTCCAGTGCCAGCGCCCTGGCAATGACTATCCGCTGGCGCTGACCACCTGAAAATTCATGCGGATACCGGTACAGGTGCTCGCCACCTAGGCCAACAGTCTCCAGCAATTCGGTGACCCGCTTACGGATGTTCCCGGTCCGGCCGTGAATTATCAGTGGCTCGCTCACTATATCCTTGATTAGCATTCTGGGGTTCAGCGCTCCCATTGGATCCTGGAAGACTATTCCTACCTGTCTCCTGAAACTGCGCAATTCAGCGTGGGACAGCTCTTCCAGCCTGTTTGAGGCGAAATCACCTCCCAGCTGGTCGGACAGAATTACTGACCCTGCCGTAGCATCAACCAAGCGCAACAATGTTCTCATGAGCGTGGTTTTACCGCATCCACTCTCCCCCACAATTCCCAGAGTCTTCCCCGCCTCAATCCTGATATCTATTCCATCTACGGCTTTCACCAGGCCCGTGACAGTCCCAATCACGTTCCTTATCGGAAAGTGTTTCGACAGCCCCTCGACCTCAATGACGGTTTCAGTACTCATATCGCACCATATTCCTCTGTATGGGGGGCTTTCAACCTCTCCTCACCTCCTTTGGGAATTGAGGCCAGCAATGATTTTGTATATTCATGTCTAGGATTGGTGAATATCTCGTCCGCGGGTCCCTGTTCAACAATCTTGCCAGCATACATTACAGCAACCCTTTCGCAAGTCTCGGCCACGACCCCCAGATCATGCGTAATCAGCAGAACCGACATACCAGTTTCCTTCTGGATATCCTTGATTAATTGCAGAATCTGGGCCTGAATTGTGACGTCCAGTGCCGTCGTCGGTTCGTCGGCAATGAGCATTCTGGCACGCCCCGCCAGCGCCATGGCTATCATCACCCTCTGCTGCATGCCTCCGCTCAATTCATGCGGATATGAGCAGGCCACCTGGCTCGGGTCTGGCATCTTCACTCTGGAGAGGGCATCCAGAACCATCAAGTCCAGTGCCGAGTCCGGAAGATCTCGCTGCAGATAATCCCTCAGGAAGAAAAGTCCAATCATAACTAGGAAAGGAAGGCCAAACGCAAACTGGCCCAGCATCGTAAATAGTGCCAGGAAGGCAAAACATACAGCCATGATGGTGAACTCGAAACCGGGCGAAAGACTCCATTTCTTACTCCTGTAGGTCGGTATGTTCCTGTCCGCTGCCAATTCTCGCAATTCCTCATCCTGATGTAGAGCCAGTATTTCACCAATCTGCTCATTGACAGTCATTACGGGGTTCAATGCCGAAAGCGGATCCTGGAAAATTATTCCGATTTCCCCGCCCCTTATCTTCCTCATTCTCTCCTCGGATGCATCGGTAATGTCCTCTCCATTCAGCCTTATACTGCCCTTGACGACTTCAGCAGTTCCGGGTAACAGTTTCAGGACTGAATAACATGTGACTGATTTCCCACACCCCGTCTCACCAACCAGTCCAAATATTTCCCCGTCTTCAACAGTCAGGTCAACACCGTCCAGCGCCCTGACGACGCCATCGTATGTTTTGAAATGCGTTTCCAGTCCTTCTATTTCCAGCATCTAGCTCCTCTGCCTCGGGTCCAGAATATCACGCACACCATCGCCCAGCAGGTAGAAACCGAGTGCCCAGAGCGCGATGGCTAACCCCGGGAAGAAAAACGCCCACCATTCACCGGCCAGCAAGTGCTCCTGGCCGAACGCGACTAGCTTCCCCCACTCCGCCAGATCGGCAGCTCCTCCAAATCCAAGGAAGCCCAGCCCGGCCAGGGAAAGTACAATGCCGCCCATATCCATGGTTGCAATGACGATTATTGAAGTCATACAATTGGGCAGTACGTGCTTGAAAATAATCCTGAAATCCGAAGCACCTGCCGCCTTTGCTGCTTCCACATAGGGCAGTTTCCTGATTCTCAGGGCTTCGGCTCTGATAATACGCGTAAAACCAGGCCACCAAACTATAATCAGTGCATACATTAGATATTCTATCGACCTTTCGCCGGTAACTGCAATAATTGCCAGTGCCAGTACCAGCCCCGGTATGGCGATGAATACATCGGTTATCCTCATTATGAAATCGTCTGCCCTACCTCCATAGTAGCCCGAAATCACTCCGATAACGGCTGCAATAAATGTGCCCGTAACAACTACCTTAACCGCAACATCAAGTGAGGTGCGGCTGCCCCAGACTATTCCATAGTATATGTCGTACCCCCTGTTGGTGCTGCCCAGTACATAGCCATCCTCTTCTCCAGAATTACCCGTGCATGAAAAATAGCATGGAGGTTGCAAATCAAAGTTGTAGTCAAAATATTCCTCCATTCTTTTCGGGTCTCTCTGGTCCTCTGCAGGAGGCGCCAGAATTGGTGCCAGCGCAGCCACGGCCAGGAAGAAAATTACAATCAACAACCCCAGGATTGTCAGGGGATTTCTCCTGACCTGGTAGGCTGCCCTCTTGAATTCATCTAGCTTAGGAGTTATCTCCAGTTTGATGTCGTTCCAATTTCGAATAACATAGATTGAATAAAGCAGCAGTGAAAAATATACAATATTCATAAAAATACCGTAAAGAATAGACCATACCAAGAATAATGTACCTACGAGCAGTGCTGGCAGCCATATATCACCTGGATTCTTCCACAGCCATGAAACTGTGAAATAAACTGCAAATCCAGTGCAGAAAAGCAGGGCTCCGGTTCCGAACCACACGCCCGCCTCGACATCAAGATAGCTTACCAGCAACAGCATTATGGAAAGGGAAACTACTGCAATCTCTCCCACTGACAAATGACCTCCCAGTTCTACTCTGGGGTCCAGGAATGCGTAGAGAATGTCTACAATCAGGTTTGCAAAAATGTAAAGCACGGCGGAGAACAAGGTGTAGGCCAGGATTGCTGAAACGTCCAGGTTCCGCATCGCCAAGATGGCCCAGTATCCTAACCCCGGCCAAGTGAATACCGTCTCCGTCAGAACCGAGCCGTTAATCAGTCCTGCAAAACCCATACCCAGAAGCGTGACCGTAGGAATCATCGCATTTGAGGCGCCGTGCTTCATGGTTACCTTGGTCCCGGACAACCCCTTGGATTTTGCCGTCCGTATGTAGTCCTGACCCAGTACGTCAAGCATGTTGCCTCGCATCAGCCGGATGGTAGTTGCCATCGAACCGTAGGCCAGCACCGTGGCCGGCAGAATCATGTGCTTCAGGGCATCCATGAAATGGGGCAGTGAACCCGCTGCCAGGGAATCAATAAGCAGAAAATTAGTCTTGATTTCGATGGGGTCACGCACATCCCAAAGAATTGGGTCATAACGATCGCCCAGCGGCAGTAAATCCCACTGGAAAGAAACAACATATTTCAGGACAAGAGCGAGCCAGAAAATCGGGACTGCAGAGCCAAACAAGGCAAATAGCCTGATACCATGGTCCTCCCAGCGATTGTGGCGGACGGAGGAGAAAATACCGAGAGGAATGGCAGTCCCCACTGCAACCACAAATGCCAGGATTGACAACTCGAGAGTGGCAGCAAATTTTTCTCTGACAGCATCAGCTACAGGCTGGTTGATAGTCTTCGAAAAACCCCACTCGAAAGTCATTATATTCCGCAAGTATGTCACATACTGGACGCGCAGTGGTTCGTCCAGATTGTGCTTAATCCTCAGAGCCGCTGCCTGTTCTTCGGTCGTTTTCTCGGTTATGTACGGGGCCAGCGGGTCTCCCATCATGTGCGAGAGAGAAAAAGTAATCAGGGTGACGCCGAGCAGAACCGGTATGGTCAAGGCCAAGCGCCTGACCACGTAAATCCAGAGCCTCACTGCTCGCCAGAGTATGTTTTACTTAAGGTAGACAGTGTACAGAATCAGTCCTTGCTCAGCATGTAATAGAGGGTGCTGTGCATCATATTGTGATACCAGCCATTGACCCACTCCCGCTCGAAATGGTAGCCAATACCTTGGCTTGCCCAGATATACAGTGCTTTTTCATGTTCCAGGTCTGCCAATTCATAGTACATGCCTGTCCGCAGAGAAGCGTCAGGTTCCGCTGCAGCTTCCATTATCAGTGTGTCAATGTCCTCATACCCAAAACTTAGGTAATGTGGAAAGTGACCATCACTATGCAGGAAAGGGTGAGCATAGTTGTGCGGATCTGCATAATCAGGCGCCCAGCCCAGGAAAAATAGCGGCAACTCATGCGCACGCAGTTTATCCAAGTAGTCAGGCCACTCTAGTCCTAGGACCTCAATCTCGAACTTGGGATTCAAGGATTCAACGCTGTTTTCAAGCAACAACAATGCATTCAGCCTTACGTCATTCCCCGAGTTGTAATAAGCTGTTAACGTGAAACCAGTGTCCCAGACTCCTGCAGCCTCGAAGTGCTCCTGGGCTTTGTTCAGATTGAAGTCATATGAAGGTCCACTCGGGTCATATCCAAGCAGTCCATCCGGAATTGGTCCTGTAGGCCGAGTGCCGAAATTGTCTAGTATATCCTCTATGTAGGAATCGTAGTCGAAGGCGTAGCAGAATGCTCTTCGAATATCTTCATCAGTGAAAAAATCGCTTGAAGGTGCAGTCCCCTGATAGTTTGCGATGTCGTGGTTGAAACCTATAAAACTCATGCTGAGTGATTTCAACTGGTCTACATACTCAATGCCCTCATAACCTAGAACCTGTTCTCTGTAACTTGGTTCCACGTAGGCAAAATCGGCCTTACCGCTTCTGAGTTCAAGGACCCTGGACGGCTGGTCGTTGTTCTTCTTGATGTAAACCGTCTTGATGAAGCCTAATGCGCTTATCCCCCAACTTCCACGCTCTGTGTCGCTCCAGCCTCTCCAGTAATTGGGGTAGTATTCCATCAGGACGTACTGCTCCCTGACCCATCTCCCGCCATGGTCTGTATTCATCATGTACGGGCCAGTGCCCATTACTTCGTCCTGTATACCCATGCACTCCTGCCCAGGTACTGGAATCCCACAGCCTTTCTTGGTGACCCAATCCTTCGAGAGGATTGATGCACCATTGTAGGCCATTATCGGCAGGAAACGGGGTGCGGACTGGTTCAGCCTGAACGTGACCGTCATCTGGTTAATTTTGATAATACTGTCTGCAATGCCATCTCCATCATCATCCGTCTTGTCCAAAATTTCAGTGTACATCCAGGCCGGGCCAGCAGGGAGGTCCATAGTTATCAGACGATTAATTGAAAACACGACATCATCCGCGTCCAGCATCGAGCCATCATGGAACGTGATACCTGATCTGAGCTGGAAGGTATAGTTCAGGCCGTCTGGAGAGACCAGACCGTTCTGGACCGTGGGCACTTCCTCGGCCAGAATAGGTATCAGTTTGTCTGTCCGGCTCCGGTCATAAAACACCAGCGTCTCGTAGGTGTTGGTCAGTACTGCGCCGCTAGCGGTGTCATACGCCTCCGCAGGGTCTAGGCTGACTGGATCACCTATAGAGACTATAGTCAGGACGTCGGGGTCGGGCGATTTTACGCTTGAAATCTCCTGGGGAATTACTCTGATAGTTTGGTACACTTCATCCGTAAGGCCATTGGAGTTCGTAACCGTCAGCTTTACCAGGTAATTGCCTACCGAACTGGAACCTGTCAGACCGCTACTAGAAGACCCAAAATTGTGTGTGACCACATCGCCTTCTGCGGTTCCCCCATCGCTAAACTCCCATGACCAGGATGTAATGTCATCCGTGGAAACTGAATCACCGACCCAAGACCAGGAGCCTGCACCATTCAACTCAATCTCAGTCCCCGGAACCACCACTGAGGACTTCGCTGAAATGATAGCGTGCGGTGTGCCGGAAGACTCTGCCACCTCCGGATGTAGGACTGTGATATAGGTGGGCCTGCGGTCGTTATTTCCGACTGCCCCATTGTTGTCCGTCACGGACAACGAAACAATGTACTCCCCAGAGTAGAAATATTTGTGATTCTCAATCGAGCTGGTGCCTGTGTTCCCGTCTCCGAAATCCCACTTGTAGCTGGTAATGGTCCCATCCTCATCTAGAGATTCAGATGCGTCGAGCCGAATGGTGGAACCCAGCTCGATTACTTTCTGTCCTGAAGCGACAGTCACTACCGCCTGCGGATTGAGGTTCGACCCAAGGCCACCGCCGCCACCACCGAAATCCAAGCAGCCGGCGGAAAGCAACAGCAGTACGATCAGTGTAGCAGTCACATTATGTTTCATTCTACCTCACCACCATTCCTGCCTGGCAGCCAGGGCAAGTTATGTTGAGCGGCCTCGTCGGGTCGTTAATCTGGAGCTGTGACTGACAGGCAGGGCACTGGATAAGTTGTGTTTCCGTACTCGTTGGATATGCTGTAGGTTGCGTGGCTAGTGGAGCCGGTTGCATAGCTGGCGGAACCACTGCTGGGGGAAACGCGACCGGGGCTGCGCCAGCTATCGCTGGTGCCGCTGCCGGCGCGGCAGGCGGGGCGATCATGCCCCAGTCGTCATCAACGCCGGGAGCAACGGCTTCCTCCTTGCCGCCGCCCTTCCAAGCGCTGTAGCCACCGAAAACGAGCAGGAGTAGCCCAAGCGCTGTCAGCCCGCCAAACGCCAGTTCCGGCTGCGTTGAGTAGCGCGGCGCTACGGCGTCGGCGGGCAGGGCTCTGTCACTACTGTCGCTGACGTCGTACCCCTCGGGAACCTCGTTGGAGGCATACTCCACCACCTCGAAGGTAATTACTACCTTAGAATCCGGGCCGAAGTCGGAGAGTAAGTTTCCATCGAACCTGAAGCGGATGTCATCTTCGAAATCAGCACCTATGCTTTCGAGCCATACACTGGTCTTGCCATCCTCATACTGAATGCGAGCAATAGTGTCGACAAGGATTACTGTGTCTCCCGCGTCATATTCATTGTAGGTGTCAATTTCATCAGAAGTTGTGATTTGCGCCTCAAATTCGCCGCCGTCCGATGCGAGCATTGTTGGGAAAACTAGGAACTCGCCTACCAAACCCAAGACAAGCAGTAGCAGGCCACCTATGACGAAGGGTCGTGCGGGCATCAATCTAGTGAGATTAAATATCGCTATAAAGCTATCCAGTGAATGGAACGCTTCGCGGTCGCTTCACCGCTCGGTTCACTGACAGTAACGCTAGACGGCGATAACGTCACGCGGCTCGAGTTTTCCCACTCGCTACGCAACGGTAAGATAACACAGTCGGCCGGAACCCCAACCTCTCCTGCTGGTGTGCACGTCGCGGCCACGCTAGAGACATATTTCGCTTGCGGGGACCTAGGGCTACTGAAGTTGAGCCCTGGCGGCACCGCCTTCCAACAGCGCGTCTGGGAAGCGCTGCGCGCAGTCCCAGCCGGCGAGACCGCCACTTACGGCGAACTGGCTGCCCACGCCGGTGCGCCCCGAGCGTCACGCGCCGTGGGGCAGGCATGCGCGCGAAACCCCATTCCAGTGCTGATTCCATGCCATCGTGCGGTAGGTGCCAGTGGACCTGGCGGCTGGTCAGGACTGCCGGGCGCAAAAGAATGGCTGCTGGAGCACGAGGCTAGTCGCGCGGAGGAGTGAGCCGCCCACTGCGGTAGGCTACTACTGCGATGCCACCACCCAGCACTAATGCAATAGCCATGATTATTGGCAGTAGATTGCTTCCGTTCGATTCTGATGTAAAACCATCGGCTTGGAAGTTAGTGTGCGGAGTCAGTGAGTGGGTCCCGTTTGTGCCCATTGCGCGCACGAACAGGGTGTGGTCACCGCTGAACGCCAGCTCTGCCTCGCTGAGCGAAATGCTCCACGGAATGTAGGCACCAGTCGGCTGCGGTAGCTCAACTGAGTACTCAGGGACTTCGCGCCATGGACCACCATCAAGCCGGTACTGCACTGCCGAAACATTGCCGAGGCGAGCCCATGAGACGCCCCGAATGACGATAGAGTCGTTGGTCTGTGTCTCGAGGATGTATGCCTGTAGCTCGACATCCACGTTCTCGGGGTCCTCGAGCAGCTCAGCTTCCTCGACCGCAATCAGAGCGTCGACCAGTCCCCAACCGAAGTCCCGGTTCCAGAACGGGTCCAGCTCTGGGTAGGTCGGCTCACCGCGCGGTTCGGCAGTGGTGCGCAGGATTTCCTTAATCAGCGCAGGAGTCAGGTCGGGGTTTACTTCCAGCAGCAGCGCCATCACACCCGCCACAGACGGGGTTGCGTAGCTAGTGCCAGAACCACGGCCAGAGTAGCCGTTGTTGGAGGCGTCCTGCCCGGGAACATTGTTGTTGCAGCTGCCAGAGGTGTAGCACCCCTCGGCCTGAACTATGTTGGTGCCGGGTGCCGAGACTTCGGGCTTAAGCTCGTCGTAGGGATAGCCGTCATTATTGTCGCGGCGCGGGCCACGGCTACTGTAGGATGCAATAGTATCGTCGTCACGCTCGATTGTGTTATGGTCGTCGAGCGCGCCAACCGTGACAGAGAGGCTGGACGATCCCATGCCGGAAAAGCCGTCGTTGCTCGGTCCGTCGTTCCCTGCAGCAACGCTGACGATGACACCCGCTTCGGTCACCTCGTCCAGTCTCCGCGAATGCATGTCAGTACCGTCGCTGCCGCCGTCCTCATGTGAGGTTATACCCCAAGAGAGCGAGACAATGTCGATACCGTAGTTCGCCTCATCAACACTGGGCCACGCGTCATCACGGTGGTCAATAACCCACTGCAAGCCGTTCATTGCTGATTCGTAGGCTTCCTGCTCGAGAAGATAGTTCTCAAAGGGGCCTGCGCCGACGTCGGAACCAATCCTGACGTCGACAAGCGATGCATTGGGTGCGGCGCCCTGATAATCAGTCTGGCTCCCGTCGGCCAGCAGTCCGGTCGCGGTCGCCATCCCCGAACAGGCAGTGCCGTGCTGGTTCCCATCGTCAGGGTCAAAGCTGCCGTCTTCCTCGCGCCCGCCCGCTAGCACGCATTGAATGTCTGAGTGCATAAAGCAAACCGCATCGTAGCCGGCGATGAACTTGCCCGCGATGCCAGGATGCTCGTTGTCAATTCCAGTATCAACTATGGCGATGTTGACGCCATTTCCGGTATAGCCAAGGTCCCACGCACCGGTCGAGTAGACCGACGAGTTCTTCGCCCGGATGGCGGGCGTCTGGACGTCGCCGTAGAACTCGACTTTCCCGTAAGGCTCGACCATAACAACACCAGGTAGCGACGCTGCCAGAGCGAAACGCTCCGGAGTCACGCTTCCCAGTAGTACTGCGTCAGAGAGCAACAGGCGCGGCTCGAAACCCGCCAGCAGCAGCGACTCCAGCTCGCGCTGGCCAGGTTGGTAGCTATAGGAAACACCCACTGCCGTGGGTTCGGTCTGCTCCTCCAGCCAGTCGACGATACCATTGCGGTCGCTGTCGCGTGACGTGCGCTCCCACCACGGTACTGCTGTAGCGGGTGCAGGCAACAATACAGTATCATCCGCAGGTTGTGGTGGTTCGGAAACGGACTGCATTGTCAATGGTTCACTCGCCGCACCAGCCGGTAACTGTAGATTGCCGACGAGCATCAGCGCCGCCAGCAAGACTGCCGCAAGTCTTTGCATCACGCTAATGGAATGTCACTAGCTGATAAGGCTGGCGTTAGTCGCTGACGCGAAATACTGTATCGCTGCGGCGCACTCTTTCCGGGACCGCGATGCCGATGTCCGAACCTGCGGCTGCGCTCTCAACCACATCATGGTCAATCTGTATTGACTCCACCTTCATCTCGAAGTCAGTGGTAGTGCCAGAGAAGCGCAGCGTATCACCGATTGCAATGGCTTTCGTCAGCTCAAGCGCTGCGACACCCACCTTGCGGAAGTATTTGTCAACCCGACCAATCTCTGTCTGGGCCATGAACTTTGAAGCGCTCAGGGCTCTTTAGGCTGCCGGAGCTACTTTCACAGTTGTGTCAGCGCTACAATCGCGTCGAGCAGTAGGGGCACATCGACCAGCCGGCGTCCACTTCTCTTCTGCAGCCGCTGCACTTCGCCTGTGTGCGTTCACGTCCTTCAGATGGCGACGACCACTGCCCCGGCACGGGGGGCGG
>ERZ651768.3618-NODE-3618-length-10285-cov-3.940243_pt1 | contig 10285 bp, 10 predicted proteins | sample MGYA00514754_ERZ651768 | MGnify/ENA metagenome assembly ERZ651768 | reverse complement strand
TAATAATAACCAGCAGGGTTAGAACAGGATGTTCAATTCTCAATTGAGTGAAAAATAATGCAATCACTGAAACCACTATAGCGACAAAAAAACCTCTAATAACTCCACCTGCTAGGTAACCCATGACGATAGAAATTTCATTCATGGGGGAGACCAATAATTCTTCGAGATGTCTTTGGATCTTGGAATGAAAAAAACTGCCTACCACGTTGCCGTAAGAGTTGGTAATGACTGACATCATAATCAGACCTGGGGCTATATATTCCATGTATTGGAATCCATCCATCTGCCCGATTCTTCTACCAATCAATGTTCCAAATATTATGAAATACAGAGTCATGGTAATGGCGGGTGGAATAATTGTTTGGACCCAAATTCTTAGAACCCTTGTGGTTTCTTTCCTAGTCAACGCCAGCATGCCGATGATTTGAGGGTTAGATATCATGCCGTTGTCCCATTTGTTTTTTTCTTTGATTGGGTTAGTTCAAAAAACAATTCCTCCAACCGATTGGTCTTGTTTCTCATGCTGACCACTGCAACACCGGCTTGTGTCAACTGCTTGAACAATGGGTTTAAAGTCTGACTTCCCTTGATATAAACCTCTATTTCATGAGGATCATTAACTTTAATCTTATAATCTTTCATATCTGACATGTCATCAATAGGTTTATCCAGACTCAACACAAACACTTCCTGTTTGAGTTTCCTTAAAACATTCTTCATGGAATCGTTCTCAACTATGCATCCATCGTCAATAATGGCCAAATGCCTACACAATTGTTCTGCTTCCTCCAAATAATGAGTGGTTAATATTATGGTTGTGCCGCCCTGGTTGATTTCTCTTAGGAAATTCCACATTGCTCTTCTGGTCTCCACATCAACACCTGCTGTTGGTTCATCCAACAATAATAATTTAGGTTCATTAACCAGCGCTCTGGCGATCATCAGACGTCTTTTCATTCCACCGGATAAATTACGTACCGTTTCATCCTTCTTATCCCACAAATTGAGTTTTTTAAGGTATTTTTCAGCTCTTTTGAGTCCCTTTTTTCTCGGGATGCCATAAAAGCCAGCCTGGTTGACTAAGATATTGAAAGCACGATCGAAGTGATTTAAATTTATTTCTTGCGGGACAAATCCAATGCATGATTTTGCTGCATTAATATCTGAATCAATATTATGCTCAAAAACCTTCACTGTTCCTTCAGTCTTATTTACCAACGATGTAATGATCCCGATGGCTGTTGTCTTGCCGGCGCCATTGGGTCCTAAAAGAGCAAAAAAATCACCTTCCCTAACCTCTATATCAATGCTATACAAGGCTTGAAAGCCATTGGCATAGATTTTAGAAAGCTTGTTAACAGTCAACGCATTCATGATTGAGCATTTTGCACCTCTTTAAAAATAAAGCAATAATACCTTTTCGTTTATTTTCATAAGGAAGGAGTAGAGCGTGGCTAAAATTTGGCATCCTAACAATGAAGTGAGTCTTGAAACAGTTAATGCATACAACAACGATACGATACATGCTTCCCTGGATATTAGATTTACAGAAATTGGTGATGATTTTGTTAAAGGTACCATGCCTGTCAACAATAAAACCATACAACCCTATGGCCTGCTCCATGGAGGAGCTTCTGTAGTTCTAGCGGAATCTTTGGGGAGCACCGGTGCTGGATTACGCGTTGATCACAGAAAATACAAAGTTGTAGGTCAAGAAATCAACGCAAATCACGTGAGATCAGCAACCGAAGGAATTGTGACTGGCATAGCAAAACCTATTTATTTCGGCAAAAGGACACAAGTGTGGGAAATTAAAATTTATAACTCTGCTTCTGATTTTAATGATTCGACCCTTTGTTGTGTCTCAAGAATGACAGCGATGCATATAAAAATAGAAGGGAGCTAGTTTATCAACGTTCTGGTTGTAGGTTTTTTTATTGTTGCTATTCTCTATGCAACTGTAGGTTTCGGTGGAGGATCAACCTACAATGCATTGCTGATACTTGCAGAGACCAATTATCAATTGGTGCCAACCATTGCCCTCATTTGTAATGTCATCGTAGTTACTGGTGGTACCATCATTTTTTTCAAACATAAGCTAATCCCCTGGCGCTTAACGATTCCTTTGGTGCTGGTTTCTGTTCCTTTTGCATGGTTAGGCGGCTACACACCAATCAATCAGTTTATGTTCAATACGATTCTTGGTTCATCACTGCTTTTAGCCGGGCTATTGATGCTGATTAGGCAAAGCGAAGTTTTGGAAACTGCGCACTGGACCGAGACAAAATTAGGTCTGTCATGTTTATTGCCTGTAAGCGCATGTTTGGGCATGTTGTCTGGATTAGTCGGCATCGGTGGGGGCATCTTTTTCTCCCCTGTTTTGCATTTATCAAAAGCAGCACCTTCAAAAAATATTGCTGCCTTTGCAAGTTTCTTCATATTGATTAATTCAATATCTGGGTTGATCGGTCAATCTATGAAACACGCAGGATCACAGGTGTGGGGTGAGCTTCATGCATACACGTGGCTTTTCTTTGCAGTGCTGATTGGTGGACAAATTGGTTCACGTTTGGGCGTACAAGTATTCCGCCCGGAGATTGTTCGCCGTTTAACATCTGTGTTGGTAATATATGTTGGCATCAGACTTATTTACATGGTTTTGGGAACACCACATTAATAACACAGACAAAATGACTGAGTTGATTAACATTCAAATCCTATACTTTGCCGTGCTTAAAGATAAAACAGGTCAAAATGGCGAAACATTATCCGTAAAAGAAAAGAGCACGCTTGCATCCATCTACCGCCAACTACAAAAAAAATATGACTTACCCGAACAGCACCGATTAAAAGTTGCAATCAATGACTCGTTCTCAACGTGGGATTATAGACCGTGCCATGGTGATACTATTGTTTTTATACCGCCAGTGACAGGAGGATGAAAAAATTTTCGATAACCCAAGAGTCAATTGCGATCAAACATTTATTGGTCGCTCTTGAAGATCCTGTCTGTGGAGCGGTTTCAACATTCGAGGGCAGGGTTAGAAAACACAACTTAGAGCGAGAAGTAATTGGACTTCATTATGAAAGTTACGAAACTCTTTGTTTGAAAGAAGGCCAACAAATTGTTGATGAGGCAATAAATCATTTTGAAATAACTAATGCTTTATGTGTACATAGAATTGGGGTGTTGGAAATTGGCGATTTGGCGATTTGGATTGGGGTCAGTGCACCTCATCGTGATGCGTCATTTAAAGCATGTCGTTACATCATAGATGAGGTTAAAATTAGATTGCCAATTTGGAAGAAAGAACTTTATGTCGATGGCGACTCTGGATGGCTTGAGGGAGCCGGATAAATCAGGGATTTTGTGACATCATATATTCTTTCTGAGCTAATTCCTTAGTCACAGCAAGCATGTCTTCGAATGTTTTAACGGCGGTGCCATTGGCAGTGTATTTTCCATTGATAACCAATGTTGGAGTAGATCTAATTTTGTATTTTTTAGTAAGCCGAGCCGCTCTACTGAGCTTGCTTTCAATGGTAAATGATCTAAAACGATTTTCAAATTGGCTTTTGCTAACACCATGTTTCTCAAATAGTGGATAGATCTCATTCACATTCATCAATTGTTTGCGATCCAGATGAATTGCCTTAAATACTTCCTTGTGAATGGATTCCAGTTTTCCTAAAGACTCGGCTGTATAATAAATCCTTGCATGAATTTTATAAGCATCATTATAAATAACAGGCATTCTGGAAAAATTGACATAATTTGGCTTGGCTTTATCGTATTGATCAAGATGGCTCTCAAAATTGAAACAGTGGTTGCATGAATATGCAAACACCTCTAGAACTTCCACTTGTTCATTCTCAATTTTTAAATTTTCCGCCAAAGGAAGCACTCGATAGTGCTTATTCTCCTGGTATTGCCATTGATTTTGAGCATTGGCCATGTCTGTTGTCATCAAGGACAAAGCCATAAAACAGAGAACCCATATCCATGTTTTGAATGCATTCATTTTATGGTGACGCTAGAGCTTGTATGTATTCTGAAACGGCTTGTATTTCTTGATCTGACAACCGAGATGATAAGGCTTGCATCATGTCATTTAGCCCTGCTTTTCTTTCACCAGAAGCGTAGCTTTTCAATGCAATTGCCGTATATGTAGCATGTTGCCCAGCAATAGAAGGGTATCCCGCACCAGGATTGCCTCTTCCAGTGGGTCCATGACACGCAATGCAAGCGGCAACTCCTGATTTAGAGTTACCTCCTCTGTATAAGGACTCACCCTGTTGTGCTAAATCGTAATCAAAATCTTTTTTCACTGTATTTTGAATGTTGTAATAAGCTGCCAGGTCTTCGAAATCCTCTTTGCTGAGTGCCATCACCTGAGCCTGCATTACTGCATCTTCTCTAGATCCATTTTGATAGTTTTGCAATGCTGTAACGGTATACTTCATATGCTGGCTGGCTAGACTAGGCCATGCTGGGTTGATGCTGTTGCCATCCTGTCCGTGACAAGTAGAACAAAACAAGGCTTTGCTTTGACCCAGTTGCGGATCACCCGACATAGAAAAAACAGAAGATGTTGATGAAACAAGAATGATGATCAATCCAACCATGGCATTCATTACAAGATGTCTTAACTTCCTAATCACGAGTCCTCCCTTTAATTAGTGATTCAACATATTCAGCAGAATCAGCTATGATCTATTTCTTATATTGTAAATAACCGGTGCATTTTACATCAATCATACAATACGGACAGCAATGTTGGGATTTGAAAATATAAAATTTATTAAAAGCGCCAATCAAGTGTCGCAATTTCCTGAAAATTCTGGGAATGAAATTGCATTTGTGGGACGATCCAATGCCGGTAAATCAACGGTGTTGAACGTTATCTTCAATCGAAAAAACATTGCTAAAACAAGTAAAACACCTGGGCGAACACAATTGGTTAATTTTTTTAAATTGAACGATGATTTTTGTATCGTTGATCTCCCAGGTTATGGTTTTGCGAATGTATCACGGGAAAAACGGAAGCAATGGGACCGGTTAATATCAAACTATTTTAAAACAAGAGCTGCGCTCACAGGTGTGTTTTTAGTGGTTGATGGCAGGCGTGGGATTACGGATCTAGACAGAGTTTTTATCGACTTTTATTTGCCTCTAGAAAAATCGCTGCATGTATTGATAAATAAATCAGATAAGCTGAATAAATCAGAACAAACTCTCGTGCTTGAGCAATATGAATCTTATTTGGGTGAGGTTGCAACCATACAGCTTTTTTCTGGAACCAAGAAAATGGGGATAGAAATCGCACAAAATAGGCTGATTGAAATGTTAAAAAATGGGACTCTCTAATGCGCTTCGTCCCAGGTGTTGCCAACACCAACATCCACCTTCAAAGCCACTTCTAAATCAGCGGCCTGTGACATCGCTTGCGAAACGAGAGAACTGATTGTTTCAACGGCATTGTCTTGAACCTCCAACACCAGTTCATCATGCACTTGCATAATAATTTTGGCTTCTCTGGAATACTTTTCTAATTGATCTTGAAGATCAATCATTGCTTTTTTTATTATATCCGCTGCCGTTCCCTGCATGGGTGCATTGATTGCGCTCCGTTCTGCATACTGTCTGCGTTGGTAGTGTTTTGCATCAATATCCGGTAAGTAAAGTCTTCTGCCATAAACTGTTTCAACAAAACCAGATTCCCTCGCCTGACGAACCACGCTCTCCATATAGTTTTTTACCCTTGGGTATCGAGCAAAATACAATTCAATGTATTGTTCAGCATCCCGACGTGAAATACTCAGCTGTCGAGACAGTCCAAATGCCGACATTCCATAGATCAAACCAAAATTGATTGCTTTCGCAGATCGTCTTTGTTCTTTTGAAATGACATCTAGGTCAGTATCAAATATTTCAGCAGCAGTTGCCTGATGGATATCCAGTCCTTCCTCAAAAGCATCCAATAACCCCCGATCTTGAGAAATATGGGCCATAATTCTAAGTTCAATTTGAGAATAATCTGCTGCCAATATTTTACATCCCTTGGGAGCAATAAACGCCTGTCTGATTTGCCTTCCTTCTGCTGATCTAACGGGTATATTTTGTAAATTCGGATCCGAAGAAGACAATCTGCCTGTTGAGGTAACCGCTTGATGATAGGAGGTATGAACTCTTTGTGTTTCTTTGTTGATAAGAAGCGGTAGTTTATCGGTATAGGTGGTTTTTAGCTTTGCAATGGTCCGGTGTTCTAGAATAGTTTGCACGATGGGAAAATCGTGTGCCAGTTCCTGCAACACACTTTCTGCTGTTGATGGCTGTCCTTTCGGTGTTTTTTTTAACACCGGAAGACCCATTTGATCAAATAAGATTTCCTGTAGTTGCTTGGGTGAGCTTAGATTAAACTCAGACCCAACCAACCGATAGGCTTGTTCTTCAAGCTCATTGAGCTGGATTGCAAATTGATCGCTTTGTTTTGTTAGTTTTGGTTTATCAATCAAGACGCCATTGCGTTCCACCTTTTGCAGTATTGTAATCAAAGGCAATTCAATGTTGCCAAAAAGCTCTATTAATGAATCTATGTTTTGCAGCTTTGGGTATAGCACTTGATGCAAGCGAAAGCATACATCGGCATCTTCTGCTGCATAAGGTATTGCATCTTCAAGGCTGACCTTGTTAAAACTGATTTGCTTTGCCCCTTTTCCAGCGACTTCTTCATAGCTAATCGTGTCTTGATTTAAATAGCGTTTTGCTACTGCATTTAAGTTGTGTCTGGTTGCTGTGCTATTGAGCACATAGGACTCCAACATGGTATCGGATGCTATTCCATTTAGTACAATCCCATGGTTGGCAAAAATATGGCTGTCGTACTTAAGATTATGACCAATTTTTTTGTATTTGGAGTTTTCTAACCAAGGTTTTAACTTGCTCAGCACATAAGCTCTGTCCAATTGAGTAGGAGCATCATCATAGTTGTGTAATAAAGGGATGTAATAGGCTTCCTTGGGATTGATTGCAAAAGAGATACCAACGATTTCAGCCTGCATGTAGTTTAAGCTTGTTGTTTCAGTATCAATAGCAGCAATATCGGCTTTATCCAATAAACTCAGTAATGCATTAAATTCTTTTTTGGTTAAGATGCCATGATAATTATTGATCGTGCGCGTCCTTGATTCTGGCTTTGAAATCATAAATTGTTTTATTAAGCGGTGGAGACCGAGAGTGTTTAATTGCTCAAATAACGCTTCTTCTTGAGCACGGCCAATGACTAAATCATGGACAGTGTGCTCAAGCTCAATATTGCAATCAATGGTGGCAAGTTTTTGATATAACGCCAAATCGGGTATTGAAGTTCTAAGCGCTTCACCCACCTTTCCGGCAATCTCTTCAGCGTGCTTGATGACCCCATTTAGGTCTGTATACTGTTGCAACCATTTAGCAGCTGTTTTTGGACCCACTTTGGGAATACCAGGAATATTATCTGAGGGATCCCCAGCAAGGGCTAGGTAATCTATTATTTGCTCAGGTCGCAAGCCAAATTTATCCAGTACACCTGACTGATCTGTGGTGATATTTTTCATGGTATCAATCAACTTGATCCTTTCTGAAACCAGCTGTGCAAAATCTTTATCGCCTGTTGCAATTAATGTTTGAATATTGTTATTTTCTGCCTGTCTAGCCAATGTTCCAATAACATCATCTGCTTCAACACCCTGTATACGAATTAACGGCAGACCAAGATTTTGGATAGCTGTTAGAAGTGGTTCAATTTGAACAACAAGATCCTCAGGGGTTTTCTCACGATTGGCTTTGTAATCTGGAAACAAGTCGTGTCTAAAAGTTTTCCCTGGTGCATCAAATATAATACCCACTAAATCTGGCTTCTCAGCCTTTATCAATTTTTGCAACATGGTTAAGACACCATATATCGCACCTGTTGGCTGACCTGTAGGCGATGTGAGTCCGGGCAGAGCGTGAAAAGCACGGTATAGGTAAGAAGAACCGTCTACTAATAATAGTGACTTTGTGTCATTCATTAATAATGATTTGTTCAGCTGAAATCAACGAGGGCGATTTTAAAGCAGTTGATTGGGTTTGTTCTTTGGAAGGATCTTCAGGCAGGTATAGGTCGCCTTGTTGGCCACAAGATACGATGGACATCATTAGAATCAGAGAAAAGCCTTTTATAAAAAAAAATTTTGATAACATATTTGGTAATAACTTTTGAATAACTCTGAGTGTTTATTTTATCATCTCTGGACTCATAAAAATAATTGGTTAATAAAATATGAACAATCCATGGTACCAAGAACCTAAAGACATGCTGACTGAGAGAGGCTTGGCTGGTCTGGATTTAGAAACCACAGGGATCAATCGGAATATCGAATACGAACGACCAACTTCTGCTGCTATTTTAGAGTCCACAGATAATGTTGAAAATCCAGATATAATCATAGACAACAAATGCCGATTGCCTTATCACGTTTTACCAGATGCCGGTGCTCTCAGAATCACCAATATCAATCCAATGGAGCTCATGAATGAAGAATTATCATTGCATCAACTGATTGGAAAAATTGTCGACTATTTTCTCAGCAACCCAAATAAAATATTGGCCACCTACAACGGTGCTACTTATGACCTAATTATTCTTAGGCATTCTTTTTTTTCATCCCTGTATAACCCGTATTTATTATCCAGCGCGTTCGAAGATCGCATTCACATTGATCTATATAAAATAGCACAGTCTATTTATTGCTTTGCACCTAAAAGCATTGCTTTTTTCAAAGACGCAACTGGTAAAGTAGTGCTCAAACAAGAAATGTTAGCAAAAGAAAACGGCATTGATCCAGGTAATTCCCATGCAGCATTGGACGATGTCAAAGCCTTGCTAAAACTAGCCAATTTATTCGAGCAACAGGCGCCAGAGATTTTTTTTAGTGCAATTGCTTCAGGTAACAAATCCAGAGCAGTAAAATTGATGACTGAACAATTATATTTCACTTATGGTGAGGTGAAGTATAAAGAACGTTTGGCAGTTAAACGAACGCCAACATTTATTTGTGAAGATCCCACTTATTCCAATCGGATGATTTTTTTTGATCTTTGCTTTGACCCTGATGATTACCTATTTATGACAGCAGAAGAAATTGCTACTTTGATCAATAAAAAAAATTCACCCCTTTTTTCCATCAAGTCAAACAGCAGTCCAGTGATATTGCATCCAAGCATCAGTGATGAGAATAATCTGAATGAAGAAAATGCTACACATAGAGCTTCTATAGTACAAGCAAGCAATGGATTCAAACAAAATGTTTATTTAGCGTGTGACATTATCAGTAAAAGAAGGACCCCTTGGACTATGCTTAGTTTTCCAGAATCTCAAATCTATGCCCAGTTTATTGATAAGTCTGACCGGTTATTGTGTGATGCATTTCTTAACAACATCAATATCAATGATCGTTTGGAAATCGTCAATCAGTTAAACGATGATCGGTTGATTGATTTTGCAAAAAGGATTCTAGCCCTTGAACACCAAGATTGTGGTCCGAAATTAATAATGGAGTATCAAGAATTTGAAGCTATGAGACTTCTAAATGAAGGCAAAGTGCCCTGGAGAACTCTACAAAATGGGTGGCAGTCTTTGGAGAAAGAAGTGGGGGGCGACAAATTGTCACCTTCATTATTGAAAGGCATCAAAGAATACTATACTTTGGTAGAAAACAAAGTGAGTTAATCGATGGATTTTGAACATACTGATAAAGTCAAAAAACTGATGAAACAGTTAAACGACTTCATGGAACAATATATTTACCCCAATGACGATGATTATCACGATCATTTTTCGAAGACAGACAATATTTGGGTTGCCCATCCTATGATGGAAGAATTAAAAGACAAGGCCAGGGCAGAAGGTTTGTGGAATCTGTTTCTTCCCCATTCTGAAAATGGAGCAGGCCTGACAAATTTAGAATATGCCCCATTGGCAGAAATTATGGGACGTTGTTTCTGGGCATCTGAAGTTTTTAACTGCAATGCACCCGATACCGGCAATATGGAAGTACTGGATCGTTACGGCACAGAGGCACAAAAACAGCAATGGTTGGAACCCCTGCTGAAAGGAGAAATTCGCTCAGGCTATGCCATGACAGAGCCCGCTGTTGCTTCATCGGATGCAACCAACATTGAAACACCGATTCAACTCGATGGTGATGAGTATGTCATCAATGGAAGAAAGTGGTGGACCTCAGGTGCAATGAATAAAGC
>ERZ651768.3617-NODE-3617-length-10285-cov-7.138519_pt1 | contig 10285 bp, 7 predicted proteins | sample MGYA00514754_ERZ651768 | MGnify/ENA metagenome assembly ERZ651768 | reverse complement strand
TGATCCACCAGTCTCTAAACTGGGATATACCAGAATTTGCCCATCTGCCTATGATCCTGGGGCCCGATGGGAAAAGGCTCAGCAAACGTCATGGTACAACTGGCGTACAATCCTACCAGGATGAGGGCTATCAGCCAGAAGCACTGTTGAATTATTTATCCTTACTGGGCTGGAATCCGGGTACAAAGGAAGAAGTCATGTCTCTGGATGAATTAACAGCAAAGTTCAGGCTGGACCAGGTCCATAAAAAAAGTGCTGTTTTTGATCAGAAAAAATTAAACTGGATCAGCGGGCAGCACCTGGCCGGGCAAACCAACCAGGATATTCTAACTGGAATCAGAAATATTCAACCGCAATGGGGTCAGTCTAAGAATAATGATTATTGTTCTGGTGTGATCGAGCTAATAAAGCCCCGATCAAAATCACTGGTGGAACTGATTGAACAATCAGAGTATTTTTTCAAAGACCCCGAAGAGTATAACCGGGAAACGGCAAAAACCATCTGGGAAGATGAGGCCGGTATCATCCTGGAATCTCTGCGGGATAAATTAAATGAACTTTCTGGTTGGCAATCCGCCGCCATTGAAGCAGAATTCAAAAATATAATGAACGACAATGACCTTGCACTTGGAAAGATCATGAAACCGATCCGGTTTGCTATCTGCGGTACAGTGAATGGACCTGCCCTGTATGCGGTAATGGCTTTACTGGGCCGTGATTCCTGTATGTACCGCCTGGACCGTGCCGTAAAATCCCTGGCGAATATCTGACCTAAAATGAACGAAATCCGAAAAGAATCAGTTAACTTTATCCAGAAGATAATCAATGATGATAATGAGTCAGGAAAGTGGGGGAGCCGGGTCCATACCCGATTCCCGCCGGAGCCCAATGGATACCTGCATATCGGCCATGCCAAATCCATCTGCCTGAACTTCGGTCTTGCAATAAAGAACGGCGGCCTCTGTAATCTCCGTTTTGATGATACGAACCCTCTAAAAGAAGAGGATGAATATGTTCAGGCCATTAAAAAAGATGTGCAGTGGCTTGGTTTTGACTGGGAAGACCGATTGTATTTCGCTTCGGACTATTTTCAGCAATTACACGACCATGCGGTATTCCTGATTGAAAAAGGTGTGGCCTATGTCTGCGATCTTCATGCGGAAGAGATCCGTAAAACCCGGGGAACATTAACAGTCCCGGGGCAGGAAAGCCCGTACCGGGACCGCTCTATCGAAGAGAGCCTGGACCTTTTCGCAAGAATGAAGGCAGGGGAATTCCCTGATGGAACGCGGACCTTAAGGGCCAAAATTGATATGAGCCATCCCAACCTGAATATGCGCGACCCGGTGATCTACCGCATTTTACATGCCAGCCATCACAATACAGGGAATGAATGGTGTATCTATCCCATGTACGACTGGGCCCATGGCCTGGAAGATTCCATTGAAAAAATCACCCATTCCATCTGTACCCTGGAATTTGAGGACCACCGACCGCTCTATGACTGGTACCTGGATCAACTGGGTGTTTATCATCCGCAGCAAATCGAATTTGCTCGGCTCAATCTGAATTTTACCGTGGTAAGTAAGCGCAAACTGAAACGACTGGTAGATGAAAATATCGTAGATGGTTGGAACGACCCCAGGATGCCCACTATCTCCGGCCTGCAGCGCAGGGGCTATACCCCCAGGTCCATTCGTAATTTCGCGGAAAGTGTGGGTGTCACCAAAAGGAATACTGTCGTTGATATTGCACGCCTGGAAAATTCCCTGCGTAAAGATCTGAATAAAAGAGCCCCCCGCGTACTGGCGGTATTGGATCCCTTAAAAGTGGTGATCACCAACTACCCGGAAGGCCAGGTGGAAGAATTGGAAGCTGTTAACAATCCGGAAGACCCCCAGGCCGGAACGCGTAAAGTGCCCTTCTCAAAAGAGATTTATATTGAACGTGCCGATTTTATGGAAGACCCACCGAAAAAATTCTTTCGCCTGGGTCCGGGAAGAGAAGTACGGCTCAGGTATGCCTATTTTATCACCTGCACCGAGGTGGTGAAGGACGATGATGGTAATATTACTGCATTATACTGCAGCTATGACCCGGAGACCAAAGGCGGCAGTGCGCCTGACGGCCGTAAAGTGAAAGGAACATTGCACTGGGTTAGCACCGAACACGCGGTAGATGCAGAAGTACGCCTGTATGACCGTTTGTTCATAAATCAGAATCCGGAAGAGGGGGGCGACTTCATGGAAAACCTGAACCCCCATTCTCTGACTTGTTTACCCCAGGCGAAACTGGAGCCTTCCATGTTGAATGCCAGGGCTGACATTACCTACCAGTTTGAGCGCCAGGGTTACTTTAAAAAAGATGTCCAAACAACCATTCCGGAAAAAATGGTTTATAACCGGGCTGTATCCCTACGGGACTCCTGGGCCAAATTTGTAAAGCAGCAGGGTCAATAAGTGGGCATCAAGAATTTTGGCTGGCTAAAACCCTCGATTACCCCTAATTTGGCTTTATGAAACCGAACCTGCGGATGCGGAAAATCCTGCCAATTCTTATCCTGCTCAACCAGCTTGCCAGCCAGGATTCATTTCTTTATCTTTATGTGCTGCCCTTTGAGAATACGGAAAATGACCCTACCGTAGAGTGGATCGCTCCCGGACTGTCCGATATGACCCGGGAACAGTTGAAGAATGAATTTGGCCTTAAACTGCAGTCCAAGGAGGATCTGGAAGTTGTAATGAACGACCGTTCCTTGATGCTGAAACAGACCCGCGGTTCGCGGAATATGCTGTTGTTAGGGAAATTTCTTCGCAAACTGGATAAAGTTCATGTTACCATTCAGTTGGTGGATGTGGCCAATTGGCAGGAAGAGGACAGTCAAAAGATAGTGGAAGTATACAGTGCCATCCCGGCCTTGAACCAGGCTGTGGGGCAAACCGTAAAGAAAATGGTGGCGCCCTTCCTGCCTAAAAAGCCGGTTTCCAATCGTTCGCTTTATCCCACCTTCACAGAACCAAAAGCTGCGAAAAAACGTCAACCCTTTTCTAAAGAATCTGAAAAAGTGGTTAATAATCTTGATTCACAGATCGCGGAACTGGAGGCCTCAATGGATGCCCTGCTGGGAGCCAGAAAACGGAAGGATGAAGCACCAAAGAAAGGTGTAATGCGCAAGACCGCAGGGGAGTGGACACTGGATTTTGATGTGGATCGCAAAATGGAGACCAACCCTGAAAATGCAGCCAATACAAGAATGCTTTCCACGGTCCTGGAACAACTCCTCCACAATCCATACGATATAGAACTACAGCGCCCGGAATTTATTTATCACGATGACGATGAATTGTATATGACCGTACGTTTCCCTGTGGTCTACAAACTCAAGGAGCAGATTGTCAAGGATATGCTCACTACACTGCCTTATACCGGCCTAGAGCAGAATGGCAGTCTGACCATTTTCTATTTTGACAGGGAATCGTTCAACTTTCCCCCGGATATTGTTGAGACCATTAAATCCGGATCCTACCGTTCAGTGCCTGTGATCCGGATATTTGATAAAAATAATAATACCCTGATCGTCATTGCTGATTCTCCGGAAAATGATATCCATGCAAAACGCAGCGATAAAGTCCTTTACCTGCCCCAAAACCAGTTCTCGCCACTGATCGAATTCACCGTTGGCGGCTGGTCCATGCAGGTGGCCATGGAAACAGTGGAGATTCATGCAGTATATGAATTCATACTGCCTGTCAGCGAGGTGGAAAGTCTGAGCAATGTGAGTCTAAAATTCATTGAAGAAAATGAGTTGAGTGAATTTCTGGCCCCGCTTTTATAAATAAGATATGCAGATCTTAATTTATATTACATGTAAAATGTTATAAATTCTATATAACCATCTGGCTATTATGAAACCAATTAAACAACTCAATGAATAAACTTTTCATCGTTCTTTCCATATCGATTTCATTCGCGCAGGGGCTTGTTCCGGTTGATATCTCCAATAATGGACTCCGCACCGTGGTTGAAAATGCATCCCGAGCTTCCCAAAGAGTTTTTGTGGAAGATTTTACTGGACTCAACTGACCATACTGCCCGTCCGCGAGTTTCGCGATCTCAGAACTTTTAGATGAATTCCCTGAAACCTTTTTTTGTATAGAATGGCACAGTCCAAGTTTTACACCCGGTAATTCTGATTTTGATATTCCTGAATACAGTACCCGTGCAAGTATGTACGGCGTAGGCGGCATTCCTCATACCCAGTGGAATGGCGTAGAAGAGACAGTAGGCGGGTATCCTAGTGGAAACTGGCAGCCTATGTATAATTCTTTCCTGCCCATTTATAATAGTATGATTGGCGATGATACGCCTTATGAAATTGACATCAATGGTTTCATTGGTGAGACCGAAGTCTCATATGACGTGACAGTTTCCATGGACGCTGGTATGAGCAATTCAAGCCAAAAGATTGATATTTTCGTTGTTGAAGATAATATTTGGTCATATTGGACTGGTGCCGGTGCGTATCACAATGCAAGGAATGTTGCCAGGGACTGGTTGACAACAGAAGATATATCGATCAGCACTGCTGGAGAAACAGAAACATTTTCAGGTACCTTTGATCTCAGCATTGATTGGAATTCAGATAGTGTTAAAATCATTGCCATTGTCCAAAATTACTCATCCAAACAGATCTACCAGGTGTCAGCCGTTAACATTAATGATATGGATCCAGACGTTGACGACGACGGTGTTTTGAATAATGAGGATAATTGCCTGGAGATTTACAACCCCGGCCAGGAAGATGAGGATAATGATGACATTGGCAATGCATGTGATCCATGCAACAACCTCGTTTATGTCCTTGGAAATTTGAATGGCGATTACACTCTGGACGGCAAACCAACCATAGATGTATTCGACGTTCTCACCCTGGTTGATTATTTGATTACCGCTGAAGGCAATGAATGCCTACAGCATGTTACCAATGTCAATGAGGATAATTTTTCGAATGTCCTGGATGTTATTTCCCTTGTGCAGATAATCCTGAATGGCGGGTATTAAGTTTCTTCAATGTTGAAATAGAAAAAGGCCGACCTGTGTCGGCCTTTTTCATTACTGAAAAATTATAAATTATAGATGAGTAAACCTGATGGGTTTTCCGTTAGATTTACAACAGGGTTTTATACCAACACTTAGCCAAACCATACTTTAAATAAATGAAAAAATATGTAACTGTATTATTGCTCTTGACCTGTGTTCTACTTTTTGGAAGAGAGAGCAGATCCGGCAGGGCGATTCCAGATTTAAAGATTAAATTATTAAACGGTAAACAAACATCCATCCATGATCTTCTTAAGGATGGACCCTTGCTGATCGACTTTTGGGCTACCTGGTGCAAGCCCTGTAAAAAGGTAATGAAACATCTTGATAGATACCACCAGGCTTATGGCAATCATGGATTTAAGGTGCTGATGATTAATCAGGACACCCCCCGGAGCCTGGGAAAAGTTAAATCTTACATCCGGAGCCAAAAACATACCTTTTATGTCGGCTTGGATCCGAATCAAGAGACTGCAAAAAAACTGAACGGCCAGATCATGCCGACATTGATTCTGGTGGACAGAGATGGGACGATCCAATGGCGTCACCAGGGCTATGTTCCGGGAGAAGAGGTCGAAATTGAGCGCCAGATCCGAATCGCTCTGGGGCTGGATATGCAATCCGACTCTCCGGATTCATAAAGAATGATCCGTAAAATACTTTATTTTGCTTTCACCTCATTGGTGTGGGCAGATGGAATTGATTATAATGCCGCTATTACCGTGAATTATGGCGACAGCTACGATTTTTATTCCTATACTGAAAACCGATTCGACCTGAATCTTTTTTACAATAACGTACAGGCCTGGGTTCAGTACGAGTATTCCAATCCGCCGGAAATTGGTTTTCCCATCAATGACATCCGGAAATTCCGGATTGAATACAAGCCGCTAGATTTTACCATAAAGTTCGGTGACATTTACGAATTCTGGGGCAGGGGACTGGTCCTGAACCAGTTCGATGACCAAGTTACCAATTTTGATAATGGAACCCGTGGCCTATTCCTGGGTTATTCCAAGGGGCCATTCACTATTAGCCATATAAATGGAAATACGGATATCTGGCAATTGGGAAATGATCTAAGAATCCCCTACTATAAACATGCCCACAACATGTACGCAAACCAGGTGCAATATGAATTGAATTCATTGTCTCTGGGGTTCACTCAGCTTCATTCCAAAGAAACACATCAGAAAATTTTCGGCGAAGCATTTGTCAATCATAAACTGAACGGTATATATGCGTCCTGGACAGGGGCAAATGCAGATCTTTTTCTGGAGTATGCGGATAAAAAATCCACAGAAAAAACAAATATTATTGAAAATATGCCCCATGATACCTTGAAGAATGGTTATGGTATATACAGCAATCTGAATATTTACCTGGGAAATTGGGGGTTGTCCACGGAGTATAAGCGATATGCATTCGATAAAGGCCACTCTGATTTCACAGTGGATGATTACGGTAACCAGATCGATTTCCAGACTATGCCTACCCTGGTCAGGGAACAGAATTCCACTCTAATGGGCCGTGTGACGCACCAGTACAACTACAATGATGAAAGAGGTGTGCAATTTGCGCTGAACGGGACACTGCCCAACGGATATTATCTGCTGGCTCAGTACAGTCAATTAAGCCGGAACGATGAATGGCAGTCTGTGACTTCCATTAATTGGAATGATTCTTCCATTGAGGGGTATTTACCAAGTTCAGACCCATCAGCGATACCTTATTGGGAAAATTACCAGGAAATGAATGGATATCATTTTGATGATAAACTTTATTTTAAACTGGGTCGCGGTGAAAATTATGAAGTATTCGAGTTGATGAGATATTTTGAAGGGGAAGGAGAGTCCATAACTGAAAATTGGGTGTATACGGATTCCATAGAATGGAATAATGGCTGGTTCTACACCGATTCAGTTTTAGGGAGCATTGATACATCCAATTATTCGATAGAAGCAAAACTTTGGCAGGAAAGTAGATCTATTACATTTCCTTTTGAATTATCTTATACATTTGATAATGGGTATTCCGTTGGCCTGAATTTTGAATATCAGGAAAGGAAAATAAGAAACGTTACCCGGGGGAATGCCACAACATTCAATTATTCTGATTCTACTTGGTTATTGGTCAATCCTGAAAATCCCGATACTTCTTTCATTGTTTATGATACTCAGTTCAGCGATGGCGGCAAACAATACAATACCCAATTCAATCGAATGATTTCCCTGACCCTGAGCAAGGCATCAAATTGGTCCGTCACCTTGTCCCACGATCAAACAAATGCCTTTGAAGGTCTACGCTCAATCGATCCCTATTATAACCCTCTCGAAGCACTTGTTTACGGTGATATTAAATATTTTACCGGGAAAAGGGATAAATCGGACCCGCCTGGTTTTATCCAGAAGCGATGGGTCTCTGTAAAGATCGATTACAGTTTGACACCTTCCCAGCGAATTTCAGTTCAATATGGTTCTATTAAAGGCGGATTGTTTTGCAGTAATGGTGTATGCAGGATAATTCCACCCTTCAATGATGGTCTTACCATTTCCTACACCGCTGTTTTTTAATTTGAATGAAATAGTGGTTTAATTTAAATTACGCTGAAGGGAAAAATAGGATAACCTTGATAAGAATTTTTTTTACATCACTATCTTTATTAACAATTGTTTTTTCTCTACCGTTGCAGGTAGGAGATAATGTTCCAGATTTCACAGTGCCTGTCTGCGCCAATGGGACCGGTGACTGGAATCTGTATGACAATGCCAATGGCCTGGTCAACGGCGGTAACTATAAAGTCGTCTGGATGCCGATTTGGGCAACTTGGTGAAGTCCCTGTCAATCGGAGGCTCCGATTACCGAACAAATACACCTGCAGTTTGCAGACCAGGGTTTACTTACCATAGGCAATGGTTTTGATTATTCTCCGGCTGGCCCTTACAGCTGCACATCCTGGGCCACATCCTTTGGCATAACCTACCCGATCCTGGATGGCGATGCCAACGGTATTGTCTGGAATACGTTTGGGATGGGATATATTCCGCACAATGTCGTCATTGATCACAATATGAATGTGGTCTATACCTCTTCCGGATTCAACCAGAGTGCGATTATAAATGCCATTGAAGAAGCACTCTCGAATCTTCCCGCAGATAACGATGAAGATGGTTTTGATGACCCAGAAGATAATTGTCCCGAAACGTACAACCCCGACCAGGAAGATATCGATCAGGATGGAATGGGAGATGCCTGTGATATTTGCAATAATGCCAGTATCTGGATATTGGGTAATTTAGATGGCAACCAGAATCAAAACGGTCTGGCTGTTATTGATGTAATGGATGTCCTGACCCTGGTGGATATGCTGCTGACCGGAGAGTTTGGAAACTGTGCTTATGAAACAGCGAACACCCATATTGATGCACATGTTAATGTGCTGGATGTAGTGACCCTGGTGCAAATGATTTTAAACGGTGATTTTAATAACTCTTTCGTTGGCGGGGGAGAAGGAACGTTTACAATCCACCATAAAGATGATGGTGATCTGCTGACCATATCCAGCCCGGAGATGGTGAGCGGTTTTCAGTTCGATGTGGTAGGCAGCGGGCCAACTGTGCAGTCATTGGATGGGGCAACCCTTCCCCTTGGCTGGCTGCTGGATTATGAGACAAAAGCAGACGTTACCACAGTGCTGGCTTTTGATGCCAGCGGAGCCAACCCCCGGGAAAGCGTTGATCTGCATTTAGATGGTGCATCCATCGCCTCTTTTGAAAATGTTGTGGTGGGCAGTGCATCCGCAGGGGAGATCCGGGTTCATTATTCTGAATCCAGGCAGGCCTCTGAAATTATGATGCCGGACAGTCCCGGAATCACAAGGCTGTACCCCAATCCGTTCAATCCTCTGCTGTCTGTGGAATTCTCCCTGCCCTTTGATACCCCCGCGCAAGTTGCTGTTTATAATACCCTGGGTGAGCAGATAGATGTAATCGTACCTCGCAGTAATGCGGAAGCAGGGCATTACACTGTGTACTGGAACGCAGGGGAGCAGCAGTCTGGTATGTATTTTATCCAGATCCGGACTCCTGACCATGTGGAGACAAAAAAAGCCCTGTTGGTGAAATAAAACAGTCTTTTTTCAGTTTCGGAAAATCTAAATTCGGCGGCATTATCCTCACCGCCGTTTTTATTTTTGGGGTGTCGTCTAACGGTAGGACACCAGGTTCTGGCCCTGGCAGTTGGGGTTCGAGTCCCTACACCCCAGCTATTATACGTTAAATGTTTTGCGCCCGTAGCTCAACTGGATAGAGCGTCTGGCTACGGACCAGGAGGTTGAGGGTTCGAATCCTTCCGGGCGTACTGATGATAAACCCGTTGTAATAGACGGGTTTTTTGTTTGTGGGATGATGAGTAGATTTAGGAATGCAATAAGAAGAAATGATCCTGAACGAAGAAATCATCCAGGCCCCCTGTATATGCCCTATTGAGTGCGTAGTAAACTACCGTTTTAATTCAGATTTAAGTTGGAAAGAAAATATGGATAGAATCAATGACGCATAGTAACTGATGAATAACATGAATTTGAAAAAAATATTTCCAATTATTGCGGGAATTCTTTTGTGGCTGATAGGACCGCCATCAGGTTTGAATGAAACCGGGTACCAGATATTTGTGGTATTTATCTCAGTTATTATTTCCCTTTTAGTGCGGGCTGTACCCATGGCAATCAGTGTTTTAACGGGTTTATCCTTTTCCGTCTTAGTCGGACTAATTTCACTCAAAGATGCATTGAAGGGTTACAGCGACTCGACCACATGGCTTGTCGTTATTGCTTTCCTTTTAGCAGGCGTGATTATAGAGACAGGTTTAGGCAGACGAATATCATTACTTTGTATTTATGCTCTTGGCAGGTCCATTATTGGACTGGGATATGCTCTTTGTTCTGCTGAATTTATATTGGGACCGCTCGTCCCTTCAAATACGGCCCGGGGTGGTGGAATCCTGGCTCCCATTGTGGATTCCATGTCACGGACGTTGGGTTCTACCCCAAATCAATCGCCCGAAAAATCCGGGCAATACCTCCATCTTGTTGGAGCGCATGCAAATCTGATTACCGCAGCAATGTTCCTTACGGGAATGGCAGCCAATCCGTTGGTTTCAAAAGCAGCACTTGACGTCTTCCAAA
>ERZ651768.3616-NODE-3616-length-10288-cov-4.646264_pt1 | contig 10288 bp, 8 predicted proteins | sample MGYA00514754_ERZ651768 | MGnify/ENA metagenome assembly ERZ651768 | reverse complement strand
GAGAAAAGGACGTCATGACCAGCTTCCCTGACTCACGGTTGCGCCGCCTGCGCGGCAGCGATTCCATGCGCAACATGGCCCGGGAGACCCGGCTGTCCGTCAAAGAGTTCGTCTACCCGCTGTTCGTGGGCCACGGTAGCGGCGTGAAAGAAGCCATCGAGCCCATGCCAGGCCAGTTCCAAATGTCCTTGGACGTGCTGTCCGAAGAGGTTGGCGAGGCCGCCGAGTTGGGTGTTCCCGCAGTGCTGCTGTTCGGGCTTCCCGCCGAGAAGGACCCGTTGGGCACCGAGGGCTACGACCCCGAGGGCATCGTCCAAGAGGCCGTGCGCATGATTAAGAAGAACCACCCCGAAATGATGGTGGTCACCGACGTCTGCATGTGCGAGTACACCGACCACGGCCACTGCGGCGTCATCGCCAACGACCGGGTCGACAATGACCAGACTCTAGAACTGCTGGGCAAGACTGCGGTGTCCCACGTGCAAGCGGGCGCCGACCTTCCCGCCCCATCGGCGATGATGGACGGCCAGGTCTGGGCCATCCGCCAAGCGTTGAACGATCACGGCTACGGCGATACGCCCATCATGGGCTACGCAGCCAAGTATTCGTCGGGCTTCTACGGGCCGTTCCGGGTGGCCGCCGACTCCACGCCCCAGTTCGGCGACCGGAAGAGCTACCAGATGGACCCGGCCAATGCCCGGATGGCCATGCGAGAGATCGAAGCCGACATCGCCGAGGGCGCCGACATCGTGATGGTGAAGCCGGCCCTGTCCTACCTGGACGTGATTCGCCAAGCCAAGGACCGTTTCGACCTGCCTCTGGCGGCATACAACGTCAGCGGCGAATACTCCATGATCAAGGCCGCGGCCGCCAATGGCTGGGTTGATGAAAAGACCGTCACCATGGAGGTCTTGACCTCCATCAAACGCGCCGGGGCCGACACCATCCTCACCTACCACGCCAAGGAAGTGGCGAAGTGGCTAAAAGAGGCAGAATAGCCTCCAATACCCCAATCTTTTATCAGGACGTGGCATGCAACTAAGCAAGTCAGAAGCACTATTCGCCGAGGCGCAGAAGTATATCCCCGGCGGCGTTAACAGCCCGGTCCGGTCTTTCAAGTCCGTAGGCGGCACCCCGCCGTTCATCGCCCGGGGCCAGGGCGCGCGGGTCTGGGACGTAGACGGCAACGAATACATCGACTACCTGGGCTCCTGGGGGCCGCTGGTCTTGGGACACTCCCACCCCGCTGTCGTCGAAGTCCTGAAAAAAACGGCCGAGGGCGGGACCAGCTTCGGCGCTCCCGTGGAACAGGAAGTCGAACTGGCCAAGATTATCTGCGGCGCGTTGCCGTCGGTAGAATCGGTGCGGCTGGTCAGCTCGGGCACCGAGGCCTGCATGAGCGCCATCCGGCTGGCCCGGGCCTTCACCGGGCGCGACAAAATCATCAAGTTCGCCGGCTGTTATCACGGCCACGCCGATGGCCTCTTGGTCAAAGCCGGCTCCGGTGCGTTGACCCACGGCATCCCCACCAGCGCCGGTGTTCCCGAGTCCTACGCCAGTGAGACGTTGGTAGCTGAATTCAACGACATCGGTTCAGTGGAGCGGTTCTTCGAGGCTAATCCCGGTGGAATCGCCGCCATCATCATCGAGCCGGTGGCCGGAAATATGGGCGTGGTCCCACCCGCGACCGGGTTCTTAGAGTCGGTCCGGAAGATCACCCAGGACAACGGCGCGCTGCTGATATTCGACGAGGTGATCACCGGGTTCCGGGTTGGGCCAAACGGCGCCCAGGGCCTTTACGCCATCACGCCGGACATCACAACCATGGGCAAAATCATCGGCGGCGGACTGCCGGTGGGAGCCTACGGCGGGCGCAAAGACGTGATGGAGATGGTGGCGCCCCTGGGAGCCATGTATCAAGCGGGCACCTTGTCCGGCAATCCGCTGGCGGTGAACGCGGGCATAGTCACACTGAAAGAACTTCAAAAACCGGGAACCTACGAGCGTTTGGAAACCCTGGCGCAGCGGTTGACCGAAGGCCTGACCAAGTCTTTTCAGAAGGTAGAAATGCCGTCGACCATCAACCGGATCGGCTCAATGTTCACCGGGTTCTTCAATACCGGTCCGGTGGCGGGCCTGGCCGACGCCGAGGGATCAGACACGGAGATGTATGGACGCTACTTCCATGCCATGCAGGAACAGGGCGTCTACATCGCTCCCTCCCAGTTCGAGGCCGGGTTCGTCTCCACGGCCCACACGGAAGCAGACGTCGACGCCACCATCGCCAAGGCAGAGGCGGCGCTATCCACTCTTCAGTAGGCCCAAAAAACAGACACGAAAAAAGGCTCCCCGTAACTGGAGAGCCTTTTTGTTCTCCGAAGTAATTCGGGCTTAGGAGCCGTATCTGGCTGCGGAGTGGGGGTCGCTGTAGGTCTCACCCTTGGTGGCCCAAAATGCGGCGGCGATGGCGTCGCAAGCGGAGACTAATTCTTCGCACTTCGCCATGTCGACGTTCTGCTTGCACTGGCCGGCCAACTTTATCGCGGAATTGAACGTGGCGTGCACGTCGAAACCGGCCGGGGTGTTGGGCCATCCGTAGTCGGCCCAGAGCACGGCGAGCTCATGCTTGCAGGTCTCGGCATGCTGTTCCTTCACTTCCACATACCGGGCGATCTTGTTGGCATAGTCCGCGAAACCGGCAGCGTCGCCGTCGCCGGGGCGCTCCAACGCCTGCATGCGCAACACCATCTTCTGAACGGTCTGGGCAGCAATTTTAGCCGAAACGGGGTCGTAGATACCGCACGGGATATCACAATGGGCTTGGGCAATCTCTGGCTTGGTCCAGCCTATGGGGTTAAACATGGCAGCCTCTCCTGACTACACCTGATTTTAAGCAACCACCAGCGTAATCAAAATTCGGCGGGGACGCAACCCCTGTTTCGTGCCTAGGATAGTCCCACGCGGCCCCCATCTTGTAACCACTTAGTATAGGCACTTATAATTGTTCAATTACGCGATACCGTTAAACGTATCTTATCGAACAATCTTTCGGTGATTTTTCCCGACAACCAGGAGATGACCCCGTGGCGACTACCACAAGACCTGCCCACATGAGGCATCGCAGCAGTGAGTTGGTTGACGGCCCTAATCGAGCGCCATCCCGGGCAATGCTGATGGCCATGGGCTTGACCCAGGACGACATTAAAAAGCCCTTTGTCGCCATCGCCAATCTGGCCAGCGACGTTACACCCTGCAACGTACACCTGGACCGGTTTGCCCAGGCTGCCAAAGAGGGTGTGCGGGCCGCAGATGGCGTTCCATTTGAATTCGGCACCATCACGGTGAGCGACGGAATCTCCATGGGCACCGAGGGTATGAAGACCTCGTTGGTCAGCCGAGAAGTCATTGCCGACTCCATCGAACTGGTGACGTTCGGCGAGCGCATGGACGGGCTGATCACCATCGCCGGATGCGACAAGAACATGCCTGGCTGTATGATGGCAATGGCCCGTTTAAACGTGCCGTCTGTCTTCATGTACGGCGGGGCCATCATGCCCGGTCAGTTCAAGGGCAAGGACGTAAATATCCAAGACGTGTTCGAGGCTGTGGGCGCCTACGCCACGGGTGACATGAGTCTTGAAGACCTCACGGCGCTGGAGTGCGTGGCCTGTCCCGGAGAGGGTTCCTGCGCCGGCTTATTCACCGCAAACACTATGTCCACCAGCATCGAAGTTTTGGGCATGTCGCTGCCTGGAGACGCCTCCATCCCGGCCATCGACCCACGAAAACTGGGCGAGGCCCGTGATGTGGGACGGACGCTGATGCGCCTTTTGGAAGAAGACGTGCGTCCTCGCGACATCCTCACCAAACAGGCCTTTGAGAACGCCATCACCGTGGCAGTGTCCATGGGCGGGTCCACAAATTCGGTCCTGCACCTGATCGCCATCGCCCGAGAGGTTGATATCGAATTGACTCTGGACGACTTCGACCGTATCAGCCGCAATACGCCATACATCGCCGATATGAAACCGGCCGGAAAATACGTCATGTCCGACCTCAGCCGTTACGGCGGCATCGCTCTGGTCATGAAACGGCTGCTGAACGCCGGACTGCTCCACGGTGACGCCATGACCATCACCGGCAAGACCCTACGGGAGAACGTGGAAGCCGTGGAGACCATCGAAGACCAACCGGTGATCTACCAGATCGACGCACCCCGCGCGCCCACTGGCGGCTTGGCCATCCTCCGGGGCAACATCGCCCCCGACGGCGCGGTGATCAAGGTCGCCGGACATCAGGAACGGGTCTTCGAGGGCCCCGCCCGAGTCTTCGACCAGGAACCGGCCGCTTTCCAGGCCATCCAACGGGGCGAGGTCAAGGCCGGAGACATCGTCGTCATCCGCTATGAAGGACCCAAAGGCGGGCCTGGAATGCAGGAAATGCTGTCGGTGACCGCCGCCATCGTGGGACAAGGACTGGGTGAAGACGTAGCCCTGATCACCGACGGCCGGTTCTCCGGCGCCTCCCACGGCCCCATGGTCGGCCACGTAGCGCCCGAAGCAGCGGTCGGCGGGCCGATAGCGCTGTTGCAAGAAGGCGACATCGTGATCCTGGACATCCCAGGCCGCACGTTGAACGTGAAACTAAGCGAAGAAGAACTCACAGACCGGCAGGCCAATTGGCAGCCGATTCCGCCCAACTACACCACCGGGGCCTTGGCCAAATACGCCAAATTGGTCTCGTCCGCCTCGCAAGGCGCGGTTACGCACTAGACGGTCAAGTCCGTCTAGAACACCGGCCCTCCGGGCCAGGAAAAATGGGGGGATAGGAAAACATGGCTCAACAACCCAGGGACTATGGAAAAGAAGCAGTGGACCGGCACCGGGAGACACGTGGCAAGGTCAGTATCGCGCCAAAGATGACGGTTGAGACGCTGGACGACCTGTCCATAGCCTACACCCCCGGCGTCGCCACCGTCTGCATGACCATTCATGCGGACGTTTCCGAGTCCTACCACCTGACCAACCGCGCCAACACGGTGGCGGTTGTGACCGACGGCTCGGCCGTGTTGGGTCTGGGTAACATAGGCCCTGAAGCGGCAATGCCGGTCATGGAAGGAAAGTCCATCCTCTTCAAGGGACTGGCCGACATCGACGCCTTCCCGATCTGCCTGGCGACCCAGGACAGCGACATCATAATTCAGACCGTGCGCGCCTTGGCCCCCAGTTTTGGCGGCATCAACTTAGAAGACATCGCCGCTCCGCGCTGCTTCGACATCGAAGACGCGCTGCAGGACCTGGGCATTCCGGTGTTCCATGACGACCAACACGGGACGGCCATAGCCGTGCTGGCGGGGGTGATGAACGCGCTGCTGGTCACCGGCCGCAAGATCGAAGACACCAAATTCGTGTTCGCCGGCGCAGGCGCGGGAGGCATCGCCTCAGCGAAGCTGCTCATGGATCAGGGCGCCACTCATGTGACCTTGGTGGACAGCGTTGGGGTAATCTCCCGTGACCGCACCAACCTAACCGCGGTGAAGTCGTCCATGCTGGACACCACCAACCCCGACAATCTTTCCGGTGACCTAGCCGAGGCCATGCTCGGCGCCGACGTATTCATCGGCCTTGCCGCCGCCGACACAGTGAGCGCACAGATGGTCACCTCCATGGCCAAAGACCCCATCGTGTTCGCCATGGCCAACCCCATTCCGGAGATCTGGCCCGACGTCGCCCGCGCCGCTGGAGCAGCCGTGGTCGGCACCGGCCGAAGCGACTTCCCCAACCAGGTCAACAACAGCCTGGTCTTCCCCGGCGTATTCCGGGGGGCGCTTGACTGCCATGCCACCAGAGTGACCACCCGGATGAAGCTGGCCGCCGCCAACGCCTTGGCCGCCCTGGTTGCGGAGCCCACGCCGGAGAATGTTCTGCCATGGTCTCTGGACCGCCAGGTAGCCCAGACCGTCGCCCAAGCAGTGTCCGGGGCGGCCTAACGCCTCAAGGCCGAAACGGCCGTCAGAGCGCCCTCGTCGTCGGCGATTTCGCCTGTATAGCATATGCGCATCATATGTGTGTATATTAAATACGTTTCATGGATGCGTATCAAGGAGATGTATACATGCGGCGTACTGTGGTCATCGAAGACACGTTACTAGAAGACGCACAGCGGTTGCTGGTCACTAGAGGCATTCGCGATACAATTGAAGAGGACCTGCGGGAAGTCATTCGGCGGAATCGTTTGGAGAATCTACGTAATTCCTTGGGAACGGTTGAACTGGGGCTCACCTCTGAAGACCTGACCAGCCTCCGGGATGCAGAGTAACACTTTCCTATTGGACACGTCGGTCTGGTTAGACGTGCTGCCACCGGGCGGAACGAACTTGAGCCTTCGCGACCGAGTTGATGCGCTGCTGGCTGCGGACCGTGTAGCAATCACCGGAATGGTGCGTCTGGAATTGTTGGGCTGTGCACGGACTGATCGGGAATGGGACGAACTGAATAATCATGTCTCGGCATTGCATCAACTAACGGTCGAAAATGATACTTGGCAGGAAGCCGCCCGAATGGGCTTCCAACTCCGCCGCCAAGGCGTGACTGTACCGTTCACTGATTTGATCATCGGCGCGGTTGCCATTGGTGCCGATTCCGTCTTGCTGCATCGAGACCGGCATTTCGATATGATGGCCCATCATTTACCACTTCAAGTTGAGAGTTACCTGGCTATATGAATCGAGCGGCAGTACATAGCGGTCCTACTAAGCTTGCTACGGCCAATAGCGGGATGAGTTAGAACGTGACTCAACGCGTAACCGTCGAATCCCTGGACCGCTACCGGGCCAATCTCCAGTCGCTGGTAGCTGAGAAGGCGAAGACGTTGCCCGGCCTTCGTTACTGCGATCTGCGCATCGAGGTCCGGGAAGAGAGGGGGGCGGTGGCGGAGAACGGCGCGGAGAAGGGCAGTTCCGAGGACTATACCTTCGACTTCGGCGTGCGTGCAATAGCCGGGGGACGCACCAGTTCTTCCGGGTACTACGGCAGGATCCTAGGCACAATCGACCTCGACCGTCTGGAAAATGTAGTCTGGGACGGCATTCGGCAGGCCCATAACCGGGCCCGCGCCAGCGCCAGGCAGAAAACTCAAGCACGGGGCCGCTTCCCTCACCTGGGCGCCAACCTCACTCCCAGCAACCTTGCCCCCGTGCCGGTCCGCCAAGATACAGTGCTGGCTACATATACCACCGACCCGCGTCAGGTACCCCTGGCGGAGACCGTCGCCATGGCCAAGGATGGCTGCAAAGCTATGCAAGGCCAGGGCGACAACATCGTCTATTCCGCCTGTTCCGCCTCGACCTTCCTGCTCCGGGAGCTGTACTTGAGCTCCGACGGCGCGGACATCGACCAGAGTTTCGCCCAGACAGAAGGATTCGCCATCGCGATCTGCTCGGGAGAGCACGGCAACTTTGAGCTGTACGACTTCACCGGCCACCAGCGCGGCTGGGAAATCTTGACCGACGGCTACACCAGCGGACCGATCGTTCTGCCCAGCTTCATGGACTTCTGTAAGACGCTCGGCGCCGACGCTGTGGAGGTTGCAGCCGCGCCGCCTTTGAAGCCGTCCGACAAAGAAGTCACGGTGGTCACCAACCCCCACTTCAACACCCTGTTGGTTCACGAAGTGGTGGGGCATCCGTCTGAATTGGACCGCGCGCTGAAATATGAGACCGGATACGCTGGGCGTTCCTGGTTCATGAAGGACATGCAGGACAATCAACTGGGCAACCAGATCGCCTCGACGTTGGTCACTGCTTACTCAGACCCATCCATGGAGGGCTACGGGTCGTTCAGCTACGATCACGAGGGCACCCCCGCCCGCCGCGCCTATATCCTGAGGGACGGCGTGCTGGAGGAGTTCCTGAACAACCGCCAGACGGCGGCCATCATGGGGGTTGAGCCAAACGGGTCGGCCCGTTCCACCGAGGCCCAGTTGGTGCCGCTGATCCGCATGACCAACACCATCTTCGACGCCGGGCAGCAAGACCCCGAGAGCATCATCTCCGAGGTTGAGGACGGTTACTACATCGCGGGACACCGGACACCCTCGATCGCCGAGTCGCGCGAAAACTTCCGGATCACTGCAGTCAAGGTCTACGAGATCAAAAACGGGCAGTTGGGCCGGCTCTACCGTGACGGCGGAATCACCTCGGACAGCCGGGATTATTTCATGTCCATAGACGCCGTTGGCAACGACCTGCAGGTCAACCCCATACCCAACTGCGGCAAGGGCCAGCCCATGCAGGCCAAGCGGATGAGCAACGGCGGGCCCACCATGCGCGGCATCGCCCGTCTGACCGGGCCAGGGTAACCGGGCCGGGCCTGGGGGAACCATGACTGCAGCACTGATCGTCATCGGCATCGTCGCCCTGGTCTTCACGGCGTTGGCCGTCATCCTCATAATCCGACTGCTCAGGCAGGGCACCTCTCGCAGCGAAAACAGTGTCCTGGGCCACCAGGTGGGCGAGATTCGCCAGGGCATGGACCGGGTAAACCAGGCCATCCAGAACCTGAACGTGGACCGGGCCAAGCAGTCCGAGCGCCTGGAGACCATGCTCACCAGTTTGAACAGCAGCTCCTCGGCCCTCCGTGAAATCTTGGCCAACACCCAAGTTCGCGGCCAATGGGGCGAGCGCATGGCCGAGGACGTCTTCCGGCTGATTGGGTTCGTGGAATCGGTGAACTACACCAAGCAGACGACCGTTGCCGACGGTCACTCCCGGCCCGACTTCACCATATTGATGCCGGAGAACAAGAAGCTGAACATGGACGCCAAGTTCCCGCTCACCAACTACATGAAGTTCGTGGAGGCGGAGTCAGAACATGAGGCCCAGGAGCACAGTCGGGCCTTCATTCGCGACGTGCGGGACCGGACCCGGGAGGTTGTGGGCCGGGACTACATCAACCCAAACGACAACACGTTGGACTACGTGCTGGTCTTCATCCCCAACGAGCCTATGTACCACTATATCCAGCAGCACGGGGCGGACGTGGTGGAGGAGGCTCTCCGCAATCGGGTGGTGCTCTGTTCGCCGATCAGTTTGTTTGCCATACTGAGCGTGATTCGCCACGCCCTGGACAACTTCGCCATCGAACAGGCGTCCGACCAGATTTTGTCCGAACTGGCCGGCTTCGACCGCCAGTGGGACCGGTTCACCAAACAGATGGACTTGGTCGGCAAGCGCTTCGAGCTGGCCCAGTCCGGGTTCGAGACCCTGGCCGGTACCAGACGCCGGGCGTTGGAGCGGCCGCTTGCCCGCATCCAGGCCATCCGCAAACAACGCGGGATACCGGACGCGATCGAGGACGACATCGAGGAAGCCCTGTCCCTACCCGAGCCGGCAGATGAAGAATAACCCGCAAAAACCGTTCATCCGGCCGATCTACCGGAGGTAAATAAGAATTTGCTATCCGTAGCTGACCTGCGCCGCGCCGTTAAGAACGCCCTGGCTTTCGCCTCTTCCCAGCCTGATGTGGCCGAGGTGGAAGTCTTTGCTTCGGCCGGGGCCAACCTGACAGTTAGGCTCAACTACACCTCCCATATTCCCAGCAACGGCGTGGAAGAACCAAAGTCCACCGAGGGCTACGGCCTCGGCGTCCGGGCCACTTTCCGCACCCCGGATGGCATCAAGACCGGGTTCGGCAGCGAGCCGACTGACCTATCGGTTGAGGGGACAGGACGCGCATTGGACAAGGCCCGCGCCGGAGCCGTCGCCGACGCTGAGTTCGTTTCGCTGCCCAAACTGGACTCGCCCCAACGCCCAGCCGAAAAAGATGAGATTGCTCTGGCCAACTACGACCCGGTGTTGATGCGCATCGGCGGCAAGGGTCTGGTGGACGCCGGATGGCGCATGATGGGCCGGGCATTGGACGTGTTCCAGTCGTCGGAAGACCTGATGGGTCTTGCAGGCTCCGCGGAGAGGATGTCTGAGCTTGGCCTGATCTTGGGCGGGGACGTAGTCATGCTCCAGGACCGGATGGCCATTGCGTCAACCCACATCCCCAAGGTTCAGACGGAACAAAACACCCTCGTTATGTCATTCGCCACGGCCATGATCGAGAGCCAGGCCAGCAAGGGCAGCGGGTGGTCCGTGGCCAGTAAGTTGGCCAAATTTACTGGGGAAGCTGCTGCCGAGGCAGCGCGTAACGCTATCGCGTCCATGGACGGCCAACGAATCCCCACCGGCGAATACAACGTAATCCTAGGGCCTCAAGCCGTCGCTGAGATTCTGGAATGGGTG
>ERZ651768.3614-NODE-3614-length-10293-cov-12.323904_pt1 | contig 10293 bp, 8 predicted proteins | sample MGYA00514754_ERZ651768 | MGnify/ENA metagenome assembly ERZ651768 | reverse complement strand
CGAGAACGGACTCGACCGGTGTTATTGACCATGGCAACCACGGTGGCGGGCCTGTGGCCGCTAGCGATCGCCACTGGGCGGGAGTTCGAGATTTGGCCGCCGTTTGCGACCATCGTCATCGGTGGTCTCATCACCTCGAGTTTATTGACATTGTTGATCGTGCCGGTGGGTTTTACGTTACTCCGTCGCCTCGATCTTTTATTCGGTCGGATTGGACCTTGGCTAGCGCTTGGCTGGATCGGCATAACCGCATCGGTCATATCAGGCTTTGTTCTGACGGAGACACTCACGTCGTTGCTTTGGCAGGTCGTGGTGGCTCTCTTGGTCGGGGGTTCTCTACTCGCCGTGGTGGTGATGGCTTTTCGGCCACGAGACTCGATCCAGCCGGAATTTGCGGAAGGTCCTCCCAAGTTGGAGGTTCGATACTTAACCAAGAGTTACGGCCTGCCGGGCGCGTTACGCCGAAGTCTAGATGCACCGAAACACTACGTGAAAAAGGTTTTAGAGTTGGGTGGTCAGCCGTTCTTGCCTGTTGAGGCGAGGGAGAGGCTGTTACCGTTACTGCTCGCTGCCAGTGGCCCTGTGTATTTAGCGATTCAGTTGGAGAGCGTCTTTTGGCGATTGGCGTTTACGATGATCGCAGCGACTCTGCTGTCACGTTGCGTCCTGGATATCCGGCGTGCGCGAGGACGCACCGACGCACGTGGCATAGTCCTTCCAGGGGGCGTCGAAAACGGGATCGCCAAACTGCTTCCCTGGATCGGCCTGGGTTTATTTGGATGGTATGAGTTCTTCGGCATTGAACGCTCCGAATTCAATGCACTCACCGACGGGACCTTTTCGGGTCGGGTATTGTTGCTAATCGTCGCGGCTCTATGTGTATCCATGGTTGGTTATAGCCGACGGAAAGCGACGGAATTCAACGAAGTTAAATCGGGTATTCGGCGGCGCAGGGCGTGGGAACGATTGGCCGCATGGCTGGGCTCCTTTGGAGAACCAGCGAATCCGATGCAAGCTATTTCAAGCATAAGCTTTACCGTCGAACGCGGCATGGTTGGCGTGCTCGGACCCAATGGAGCCGGTAAGTCGACCCTGTTACGCCAGCTCGCAGGCGTGCTCGATCCGACCGGGGGAACCATTCATTTAGGCAAAGCGCCATACCATGCTATTCAGCGGTATCTGGCGCATTGGGTGGGGTATTTACCGCAGGATGCGGGTTTGCCGACGAGTAGCACAGCCGAAGAGTACCTGTCCTATTACGCCGCGCTTTACGACGTGCCCCGTGATCTTCGGAAACAACGTGTGTCGGAGCTTCTTCACGAAGTGGGTCTCGGCGAAAAGGTCGATGCCCCGATCGGGTCGTTATCTGGTGGCATGCGCCAACGTGTCGCGGTGGCTCGTACGCTACTCCGATTACCTCCCGTGATCGTCGTCGACGAACCAACCGTGGGGCTGGATCCTCGTGAACGCATTCGCTTTCGGTCGTTGTTGGGCCGGCTCGCGCAGGACCGGATCGTGCTCTTTTCCACGCACGTGGTGGAGGATGTTGCTGCTGCTTGCGATCGGGTGTTGGTCATTGCCGAGGGACATTTGGTGTTTGATGGTGAACCGGCGGCATTGGCAAAGGGTGCCCAGGGATACGTATGGGAAATCAGTGTGCCCACAGACGAGACGTTGACTTTGCCGGAGGGCGTCATTCATGTAGAAGAAAATTTGTCCGCCCAGGGGACTCTCGTACGCCATAAAGTCCTAGCTGGAAGCCCGCCTGACCCCCGCGCCACCCTACTCGAACCCTTACTAGAAGACGGCTACATGTGGCTTGTCGCGTCTGCACGAAAACGCGATGAAATTCCAAGTCCTGATCAAGGGAATGTTGCCTTGTTAGATCCGGCCTTCGCACGATGACCCGGCCCGATTTCTATTTGCTGCGGTTGGTCCTCGTCATGATGGTCGGCCGAAGGTTCTGGCTCTTACCCCTACTACCATTGGGGTGGCTGGTGTTTCTCCAACTCGATGTATTTAGCTTTTTCAACATGTCGCCCGAGGCGGTCCAAGGCCTGGTACTCGGCGTACCCATGGCGCTTCTCGGGATTTTTCTTGGCATCCGTGTCATCGCGGGAGAAATTGACGATCGCAGTTTGGAACTGGCATACACCGTACCTGGAGGGAGCGAGCGCCTGTGGCGTATCAAACTAATAGCTGCGGTAACGATGTTGCTCGTAATGGAAGCGACGCTTGCTCTTGTGACGGTCACGTGGATTACCGGGTTTCCTTTGGGCGCACTCTATGGCGCGTTTCAGGCGGGGTGTTTTTATTTGGTGCTTTCGCTTTCTCTCGCTACGTTGTTTCGAAGTCAGATTGGTGGCGGCGTCTTCACGGTCATTTTGCTGGGGATTAATGGCGTCTTAACAGGTTTCGGAAATGCTCAACTGCGTGGTTCCCCGTTCTTCAATCCATACGTAATCGTTGGAGCGGATTCTACCGACGTGTTGGCGTGGACTGTTCAGAATCGCATCGGGATGCTGCTCCTGATGGCGGGTATCTTGAGCCTGGCATTCATGCGGGCCAACCGACGCGAACGAATGCTTTCCAGTTGAGATGAACGGTATCGGGTGGGAGTGTGCACTAGGAAGAATGCGTGTCAGTGAAGTCAGCGTTTCCGGGTGACGTATTCCCGCGTAGGCGGTATAACCGATCTGCACAATGCGGCAACGGGAAATATGTCCATGCGCGCACTAACTGAAGCGGAAATAAAGCACCACGTTGACGAGATTGCGGAACGCGGTTACTCCATCGTTGAAGACGCGTTTGACGCGGATTTCACCCGACGACTCATGGAAGAATTTGAGCACCTTGAACGGATTCGTCCGGGCGGAGATATTCCGCCGGCGCCCTTCGTAGGGTTCGTGACGCGCCGTTGGTTTGATGTGCTCAATGATGGCGACATTTGGCAACAAGTTGCCGTCCAACCCGCGATCATGAATGTGCTGCCCCATGTTTTGGGCGAGGGATTTCTGCTCTCGACCATGGGTACTGCCATTATCGGGCCGGGCGAGAAGGCACAACCGCTGCATGTCGATGACGGTGTCTATGCGTTTCCCCGTCCCCATCCGAACTTGGTTTGCAACACCATGTGGGCGGCCACGGATTTCACCGAGGCGAACGGCGCGACTCGGGTGGTTCCGGGAAGTAATAATTTTGACTATGACCCGGAGTTTGGAGAATCCTACGATTCTGTCCCCGTTGAAATGAAGGCCGGTAGCATCGCCTTTGTGTCTGGTACGTGTTTTCACGGTGCGGGCGAAAATCAAAGCAACGAGGAGCGCTACGGTTTGACCATTAATTACTGCAATGGCTCGATGCGCCAACAAGAGAATCTGATGCTCGCAATCCACCCGTCGCGCATGCTTGAGTTTTCTAGTGAGCTCCAGGACATCCTTGGGTTTCAAATGTGCAAAGGGGCCGGGCACCTATTCGCGGGCGATCCGCGGTCGGAAATGGAACGCCACTACGGGCCCGCGGATTCAGATCAAGCGTGGCTCGATCGCCGTGGCGAGAAAGTGATTCGATCTATGGCTGACACCGCCACGGACGCGTAATCCTTCGTACCGCTTCGTCGATTGACGCAACTACGTTGCAACCTATGCAATCGAGTCAAGCTTCCTCTATTCTCAATACTTAAGTTTCATACAAAGGCGTGATTCATGGCACACGACGTGGTGATTCGAGGCGGGAACGTGGTTGACGGGACCGGTGAGGTGCCGTACCAGGCGGATATTGCGATCGACGGTGATCGCATCAGCGAAATTGGGGTGGTGAACGAACAAGGCCGAGAAGAGATCCAAGCGGACGGTCTCAACGTGTCGCCCGGTTTTATCGATTTGCATACCCATCTCGATGCCCAGATTGGTTGGGATCCCCAGGTGACGTCTGTCTCTTGGCATGGCGTCACAACAGCGTTATTGGGTAATTGCGGGGTCACGTTTGCACCGTGTAAGGAAACCGATCGAGAATTTCTCGCGGGCATGATGGAGACGGTTGAAGACATTCCAAAGGACGCGATACTGCACGGTTTGCCCTGGAATTGGGAATCCTATGGTGGCTATCTCGACGCCCTCGAAGCGCTGGGGCCATCGATCAATATTTGCGGTCTGGTGGGACACTGCGCTACCCGTTTTTACGTTATGGGCGAACGTGCGGTCGAAGAACCCGCTACCGCTGATGAGATTCGACAAATCGCTGAACTCGCCGGGCAGTCCGTCAAAGAAGGCGCGGTCGGATTTTCGACGAATCGTTTGCCTGGACATCGATTACCCGATGGTCGATCGATTCCAGGAACATTCGCGCATCGCGATGAGTTAAGAGCAGTTGCAAAAGCCGTGGGTGCGTACGGCGGATTTATGCAAACGGTTTCTGATTTCCGTGAGTTTGATGAGGAAATGGAGCTAATCGCTGACGAAGCGCGGTCATCGCGCGGCGCTTTGTTCAGTTCCGCAGCCGAGATTGGGATCGAAAGACTGAACGAAAAAGTGATGGCGATGCGGGCCGAGGGACTCAACGTCACGTCCGTGACGGTTCCCCGCAGCGGTGGCGGTGTCGGAGGATTGGCGACCAACAACTTTTTCAGGACGCCCGCTTGGATGGAACTTCGACAGTTCGATTTCGATGGGCGCTTGAAGGCTATTCGAGATGCCGATTATCGACAACGCTTGATCGCTGAAGTTAAGGAGCAGGGTCAGCCGGTCCTTGACGGGACGAAGCGGTGGTTCTGGATGGGCGATGGTGAGCGGCCCTGCTACACCCAAGCGCTCGACGACAGCCTGTATGCGATGGCCCAAGCAGCGGACGAGCACCCCGTGGAAACCTGGCTTCGGATTACCGATGAAACCAACGGAAAAGCCCTTTTCCATATGCGTGGATTTAACGTCAACCTCGACTCGCTGGAAGAACTGATTACCACTGAATGGGCCATGCCAGGACTCGGCGATGCCGGTGCACACGTTAGCCAAATGATCGATTCTGGATGGTCGACGTTTATCTTGTCGCACTGGCATCGGGACAGTGGCGTTTACAGTCTCGAAGAGGCAGTGCGTCGTATCAGCGCGGTCCCGGCTGGCGTCCTTGGGTTAGAAGACCGTGGAGTACTCGCGGTTGGAAAACGCGCGGACGTGAACGTTTTCGATATTTCACGGTTGGAGGAGCGGATGCCGGAAATCGTTAACGATTTCCCGTTCGGAGCGCCTCGATTTATCCAACGTGCGGCGGGGTACAAAGCAACGTTGTGCAACGGTGACGTCGTTCTGCGCGACGATGAACTGACGGGAGCACGACCGGGACGCGTTCTACGAAGTAATTAATTCTCCACTCGAAAGCGGCAGTAACGATCCTTAGACGCGATCGTAGATCTGTATTTTTCTTCGAGGTTGCTTTGAGAGCCCGCGTTTGGTGCTGGTATAGGGAGAGATTTTGACTGACGAAGTGGTGGATGTACTCATCATCGGCGCCGGCGCGTCAGGCGCCGCTGTCGCTTGGAGTTTAGCTGAGACGAAGATGCGAATTCTTTGCCTTGAGCAAGGCGGATGGATGAACCCTTCTGACTACGCCAGTACCAAACGAGATTGGGAAGTCCTTCAGGGCACGGATTTTGCCATCAGCCCAAACTTTCGTGACCGAGCCGCTGACTATCCAATCAACGATGACGAATCGCCTATTGCGGTAGCCAACTTCAATGCGGTTGGTGGTAGCACGATCCTTTACTCAGCACATTTCCCGAGAATGCATCCGTCAGACTTTCGGGTGCGCACCCTAGATGGCGTTGCCGATGACTGGCCCATTGATTATAAAACGTTAGAACCGTTCTTTGCCGAAAACGATCGCAACATTGGTGTGTCAGGTCTTGCTGGTGATCCTGCCTACCCGTACCACGAACCCCCTCTTCCGCCTGTACCACTTGGGCTGTCGGGCGAGACCATGGGCCGTGGATTCAATAAACTGGGTTGGCACTGGTGGCCTTCCGATACTGCGATTATCACAGAGCCGTATGAAGGCCGTGAGCAATGCGTCAACCTCGGGCCGTGCAACGCAGGCTGCGCCAAGGGTGCAAAAAGTAGCGCCGACATAACCTATTGGCCCATCGCGCTGCGGCAAGGTGTTGCCCTAAAAACCGATTGTCGAGTTCGTGAAATCACTGTGGATGAGCACGACATGGCGACCGGAGCGATTTATTTCGATGCCGATGGTGTTGAACATCACCAACGCGCGGAAGTGGTGATCATGGCGTGCAACGGCGTTGGCACGCCGAGGCTATTACTGAATTCAACGTCTCCTAATTTCCCCAACGGTCTTGCTAACCGATCAGGACTCGTGGGTAAGAATCTGATGTTTCATCCGTGGGGGCACGTTGGTGGCGTGTTTGACCAGCCATTGGCATCACATTTTGGCCCACAAGGTTCTTGTATGTTGAGTCAGGAGTTCTATGAAACGGATCCGAGTCGGGATTTTGTGCGCGGATACAACATGCAGATTACGCGTGGAGGTGGGCCGGTGTCGACGGCCCGCAATGGCGTTGCGCAGGGAAAAATTCCTTGGGGGGCTGGTCATCATGAAGCTTTTGATAAGTACTACGATCGCACCATCAACTTGGGACTTTGTTGTGAAGATTTACCCGAGGAGCACAACGCAGTGACCCTTGATCCAGAACTCAAGGATTCCAACGGAATTCCGGCGCCCAAAGTTACCTACACGTTGAGCGACAACAGCAGGAAGATGCTCGATCACGGACTGGAAAAAGGCACCGAGGTCATGCAAGCCGCGGGTGCATGGGATATTCAGACCCATGCACCTATGCGCATGGCGGGCTGGCACCTACTCGGGACTGCTCGAATGGGCAAGAACCCTTCGGGTTCTGTGGTGAATGAGTGGGGACGAAGCCACGACGTACGCAACCTCTTTATTGTCGATGGGAGTGTCTTTGTGACGTCGGGTGGGGTCAATCCAACCACCACGATCCAGGCCGTGGCGCTGTATATTGCAGATTCGATGAAACGAAAGCTTGCGAATCTGTTTGATTAGGAGGCCTCGTGAGTTCTAACGAAATTATTGGTTCCGACGCCGTGCTAGATTCTGATCAGCAGCGGACATTTGGGGCGATATTGGACATGATTATTCCAGCTAGTGGAGACGGCCGTTTTCCGAGCGCGGCTGAAACGGATGTGCTCGGATATGTCGCCAAGACGGACCCAAAGTTATTGGAAACGGTTCGTATTGAACTCGACCGACTCAATACTATGTCGGAAAATCTTCACGGGTTGGTATTTGGGGACGCGCACGAAACAGTGAGACAGGAACTTTTGGATGAGATACGAGGTAAAGAACCCCAGTTTTTACGGGGTCTCGCTTTACAGACGGTGACTTGTTATTACCAAGACGACCGGGTGATGGAGGCGATCGGTATGGAAGCAAGACCTCCCTTTCCCAAAGGCTATGAAGTCGTCGCTGGCGACCTTTCGTTGCTGGACCCAGTGCGGGCTCGAGGCCAGGTTTATCGCGATGTTGAGGTCTGACGGACTCTTGCAGTGTCAGATGACCGTTGCATTGATGGAAGCGGAGGTTGAGTAGTTCTTGATGAGGGGTTACCGGACCACTTTCGCTTTAGCGCTGGTTGTTTGCTCGGCCTTGCATGCGGCGGAATCAGTCTTAAACGCGTCGGTGGTAGGCGTCGACGATGAATACGCCAATATACGTACCTCCATCTCTGCAGCGGATTGGGATCGGTTCAATGTGTCGGTTGGTACGCCGATGGCCATTAATCTTAAAGACGTACACGTTGAGGCAACCTTTGTCGAAACTTATACAGAAGTATCCGAAGGCAGCTGGTTAGCTCTCGTAGACGACGACCACTTAAAGATTGCGATCAGTTTTGGTCATGCCTGCGAAATAATGGATTGCGCGATCGGTGATCGACTGACGATTACCGTGAGGCGTAGTCAGGATAGCGCGCAAGCTGATTAAGCTATTGATTCGATTTCGGGGCTACCATCGAGGCCAGTTCCGAGCTGTAATCAAACGCTTCTGTAGCGAAATCACGTTGGAGAATGGCGATGGCAATTCCTGGCTCTGAAGAATGGTTAGCGTCGGTGGTTGAAGACGTTGTCGATCCCGAACGCCCCATCATTGACCCACACCATCACCTTTGGAAAACGCCTTCTATGTGGGGTACGTATGAGCTGGCTGATCTTTGGGCCGATACCAGTTCAGGACACAACGTCGAAAAAACAGTTTTTGTCGATTGTCATTCCGAGTATCGGACTGAGGGACCCTCTCATCTCAAACCCGTTGGTGAGACGGAATACGTTGCCGAAGTGGCTACTGAAAGTCGAAGGGATGCTAATCGCGCGACCATCGCAGGGATCGTAGGTCACGCTAATATGACTCTGGGATCCGCGGTCGAGGAGGTTCTTGTCGCGCATGAGCAAGCCGGTAAAGGGCTCTTTCGAGGAATTAGGCACGCCGGTCCCTCCGACGATACTGGGACTTTGACCAATGCAGGTGGGCGGTGGCCTTGTCCATATGACCGAGAAGATTTTCGTGAAGGGGTTAAGACGCTTGGCCGAATGGGCTATTCCTACGATACGTGGCATTTTTTTCATCAAAATCAGGATTTTCTTGCTTTAGCACGAGCAGTACCTGAAACCACCATGATCCTTGATCACTTTGGGACGCCATTGGGTGTGGGTGCGTACGCTGGACGCAAAGACGAAATATTTGAACAGTGGAAAAAGGACATAGAGGAAATCGCTGAATGCGCAAACGTTCACGCTAAGCTCGGCGGATTGGCTATGCCCGACAACGGGTTTGGTTGGGATAAAAACGATAACCCGCCCTCTTCGGACGAATTTCAGGAAGCGCAGCACCCGTATTATCTTCATGCGATCGAGTGTTTCGGACCCGATCGGTGCATGTTTGAAAGTAATTTTCCGGTCGATCGGTTGTCTGTCTCGTATCAAGTGCTGTGGAATGGTCTGAAGAAAATTGTTGCCGACTTTTCTGAAGACGAAAAACACGCTCTGTTCTACGGGACCGCAGCACGCATCTACCGTGTCTAGGTTTGGCTGAGGAAAGACCTGTGAGAAGGACGTTTAATATGACTATGCCGGATCTGAGAATTTCGGCAGTTCGTTTTGAGTACGAGGAGGTTCGATGAATCGACATTGTCTTACGCTAGGGGCTGTTATTTTTTCTTTCTCCGTCTGTGCCGAGGTTCGGATTACGGCAGATGTCGTTTACGGACACAAAGACGGCATGGCTTTAACTTACGATGTGCTGACTCCCGAGAATCCAAATGGGGCAGGCATCCTAAGTATGATAAGTGGCGGATGGTTCTCCTTCTGGCGACCGCCTTCACAGAGGATTCGCTCGTATGAGCCGATGCTTAATACAGGCTACACGGTGTTCGCGGTTCACCATGGAAGTGCCCCCTTATTCAAGGTGCCTGATGCGGTATTAGATGTACGAGCGGCAGTTCGTCATATTCGAATGAACGCGAACGAGTACGGCGTTGATCCGAAACGGTTAGGCGTAACGGGCGGGAGTGCCGGGGGACATTTATCCCTCATGTTGGGATTGGATCGAGAAACCAGTTTTGAGCAGCGATCAAGTGCGAGCCGCGGCATTCGCCGGTTTGGCCGAAGATATTCCGTCGACGCCTCCACCGACGGAAGCGTTGCTGCAGTTGTGGCATATTATCCGCCGGTGGATTTACGGCGATCTGTTGGTCCCAATGATCGATTTCCCGCGCTCGATTTTTCGTCCGAACTAGCCCCGGGGATTTCCCCAATACTGTTTGTGGATGAGAACGACCCCCCGATACTTTTGATTCACGGCGATCAAGATGCCTTGGTCCCTGTCGCAGGGAGTCGTGCGTTAGCAGCCAAATTCGTCGAGGCCAAAGTAGTACACGACTTGTTGGTTCTTGAAGGTGCCGGTCATGGTTTCCGTGGCGACCAACGGACCGAAGCCAGCAATGCCATGATTGCCTGGTTCGATAAACACTTAGCCGAATGAAGAAATGGACCTCGTCGTAACGCGTTAGCGTGTACTCATTCCTGCAGCTAAATAGACAGCGTCGATTATTCGCATTTGTTTTACCGCGTCGGCACTGTCTGTGGGTAAGCGTGTCCCGTTTCGAACGGCATCAACGAATGCGTCCAACTGAAACGAATACGTTGATCGACGAGTAAATTCTTCCTCGCTTGATTCGGTGCCCACCGTCAACTCGATCTTGTTACCGTGTTG
>ERZ651768.3613-NODE-3613-length-10294-cov-2.323774_pt1 | contig 10294 bp, 9 predicted proteins | sample MGYA00514754_ERZ651768 | MGnify/ENA metagenome assembly ERZ651768 | reverse complement strand
GAGTAGTCGTAATCGGTTATAGCCCCAGCCTTCCGCCCGAACATACCGTAAAGATTAGGACCAATTCTATGGGCCTGATGACGCTTATAGGAGTGGCAATGCACACATTTTTTAAATAATTTTTGGCCGCGTTGGAGCTGGGTTTCAGCGCACAATCCCGTAGATGTGGTAACGGTTAGAACTGTCAGCCCAAGAGAGAGAAAACAAAGAGAAAGCAATAAATGAAGGCACTTCAAAGACATACGTTCAATCCAAAAGATCAAGGTACACATTTTGCATAATACCCACAAAAATATTGCACAAATAACATAAACTTAAATAAGTTTAAACCAGCCTCTATCTATTGGTAGGTGCGCAATTGTGTCCATTGACACCTAAGCAAAGACTCTGTAAATTTTTAAACAATTAAATACATGTGACAAACATCGGGGCTAGAATGTAACGTTGTTTGAACATATGGATAAGATTTTATTTTGAGAAAAACGGGAGACCCTGTGGAGGCGATAACACTACCACCTTTAGTGGACCTCTCTGAGGAAGAGCTCTCCAGAGCTCGTCTTTATCGTCTGTTGTCTAGGCTTTTGAGTGCCCCGGCGGACGAAGAACTGCTGTTGTTCTTGCGCAATCTGGAAGGTGATGACAGTCCGCTAGGGCAGGGCTTGGCAACACTGTCAGATGTGGCAGCGCGAGTTAGTGTTGGAGAGGTCACCCAGGAATTTCACGATCTGTTTATTGGCGTCACTAAGGGAGAATTGCTGCCATTTGCTTCACATTACTTAACGGGTTTCCTCAACGAGAAGCCTCTGGCTGAATTAAGAGACGCTATGAGCGAATTGGGGATAGCGCGGTCCGATGCAGCATCTGAGCCGGAAGATCATATTGCCTCTTTGTTTGAAATTATGCACGGCATGATTTTGGGCGATTACGGGAAACCAGTTTCTTTGGCGGATCAGTTCAAGTTTTTTAAGGATCATGTGGAGACGTGGTCAATAAAGTTTTTTGAGGATTTGGAAGCGGCAAAGTCGGCGCGCCTGTTTATGTCGGTGGGGCTGATTGGTCGGTTGTTTATGGAGATTGAAGGCGAAGCCTTCAAAATTGCGGCTTAAAAAGCCGGCGTTTGAATTAAGGCACACCGTCCGTGACACGTTGGAATGCGGGCAAAAAAGGAGAGAGAGAATATGAAAAACGAAAAGAGTAAAACATCTGGTGCGCGCCGGGAGTTTTTGAAAACTGCTACTCTGGGTGTCGGAGCTGCTGCGGTTGCTGGAACCCTTTTGAAGGGTGACGATGCCAAAGCTAAAACGCCGCTCAAAAGCCTGGAAGGCGCCGGCTACAGTGAAACAGAACATGTAAAAAAATATTACGAACTGGCTCGGATGTAAGTGATTAGGGATCGTCCGGGTAGAAAATTGACTAAATACTTAATTGTGACATTCAAGCTTAGGAGAGGCAGATGCTCATAAAAAAATCAAATGGGGTAGTGACAAGTAGCCGCTTATCAAAGGCGCTTGCTAACTTGACTGGAGGGGCTGTCGACAGACGGACTTTCCTGAAACGGTCAGGGTTAACGGCGGGAGGCCTTGCAGCCGCGTCGGCGCTATCCTTAGGGCGGGTAAAAAACGCGGAAGCCGCGAGTGCGGGTTCCGGCGATATTAAAAAAATTAAAAGCGTCTGCACCCACTGTGCGGTTGGCTGTACAGTTATTGCAGAGGTCAAGAATGGCGTTTGGATTGGCCAAGAGCCTGGATTTGATAGCCCAATTAACTCTGGTGCACATTGTGCCAAAGGGGCCTCAGTCCGGGAACATGCTCATGGGGAACGTCGACTCAAATATCCGATGAAGCTAGTCGGTGGAAAATGGCAACGTATGAAATGGGATGATGCCATTAACGAAATCGGCGACCGTATGCTGAAGATTCGTAAAGAATCAGGACCTGATTCTGTTTACTGGCTAGGCTCGGCAAAACACAACAACGAGCAATCTTATCTTTTCCGTAAGTTTTACGCGTTTTGGGGTTCTAACAACGGCGATCATCAGGCACGTATTTGCCATTCAACGACGGTTGCTGGCGTTGCCAACACGTGGGGCTATGGTGCGATGACCAATAGCATGAACGACATCCAAAACAGTCGTTCTATGTTATTCATTGGTGGAAATCCCGCCGAGGCTCATCCCGTGTCTCTGCTGCACGTATTGAAGGCAAAGGAGCAAAATAATGCCCCATTGATCGTTTGTGATCCGCGTTTCACACGAACTGCAGCGCATGCCGATGAGTATGTTCGCTTCCGTTCTGGTACGGACGTGCCGCTGGTTTGGGGCATTCTCTGGCACATTCTTGAGAATGGATGGGAGGACAAACAGTTCATCCGTCAGCGTGTTTGGGGTATGGACCAGATCCGCGCCGAGGTGAAAAAGTGGAACCCGAAAGAAACCGAGCGGGTCACTGGTACACCTGGATCGCAGTTACAACGTGTGGCGAAAGCACTTGCCAATAACCGTCCCGGCACCTTGGTTTGGTGCATGGGTGGTACGCAACATACCAATGGTAACAACAATACTCGCGCATACTGCATACTGCAGCTGGCCTTAGGGAATATGGGGACCGCAGGCGGCGGCACCAATATCTTCCGAGGTCACGATAATGTGCAGGGTGCCACGGACATGTGTGTGTTGTCACACTCACTGCCTGGTTACTATGGGCTCTCAGCGGGTTCCTGGAAACATTGGGCAAGGGTCTGGGACGTTGATTACAACTGGTTGTTGAAGCGGTTTGCTTCCAAAAAGCTAATGTCATCGAAAGGCTTCCCGGTGTCACGTTGGATTGATGGTGTTCTTGAAGACAAGAAGAACATGGATCAGCCTGACAACCTCAGGGGAATGGTTTTCTGGGGCCACGCTCCAAACTCGCAAACTCGCGGTTTGGAAATGAAAAAGGCCATGGAAAAACTCGATACGTTGGTCGTAATAGATCCCTATCCAACGGCGACTGCTGTGATGCATGATCGTAAGGACGGTGTATATCTCCTGCCGGCTGCAACACAGTTCGAAACCTACGGATCGGTAACCGCTTCCAACAGGTCATTCCAGTGGCGTGAGACGGTGGTCGATCCGCTGTTTGAATCCAAGACTGACCATGAAATCATGTACCTGTTCGCTAAGAAGTTCGGCATGGACAAAGAGATGTTCAAGCATATCAAGGTGACCAAGAACGAGCCGTTGATTGAAGACATCACCCGCGAGTTCAACGGTGGTATGTGGACAATCGGTTACACAGGCCAGTCACCGGAGCGGTTGCGTTCGCACATGGCCAACCAGCATATGTTCGATAGGAGAACGTTGCAGGCCAGGGGTGGACCTAACAACGGTGAATTCTACGGATTACCGTGGCCATGCTGGGGTACACCGGAGATGAAGCATCCAGGAACTCCAATCCTCTATGATACCTCCCGATCGGTGGCTGAAGGTGGATTGAATTTCCGGGCCCGCTTTGGTGTACAGCGTAAAGGCCAAAACCTTCTGGCTGAAGGGTCATATTCTGTTGGCTCGGAAGTTAAGGATGGCTATCCGCAGTTCACTATGGCTATGCTTAAGAAACTGGGTTTTGATAAGGACCTGACAGGGGATGAACGGGCTGCGATCAAGAAGGTTGCGGGTGACAAAACCAACTGGAAAACCGACCTTTCGGGCGGCATCCAGAGAGTTGCCATCAAGCACGGCATGGCACCATTCGGCAATGCTAAAGCTCGGGCCGTGGTCTGGACTTTCCCGGATCCGGTGCCCATTCACCGAGAACCACTCTATACGCCTCGGCGTGACTTGGTTGCGGATTACCCAACCTACAAGGATACGAAAAACTACCGTCTTCCGACCTTGTATAAGAGTATTCAAGACAAAGACTTCTCAAAGAAGTTCCCGACAATTCTCACGTCGGGTCGCCTAGTGGAATATGAGGGTGGTGGCGATGAGACCCGGTCCAACCCATGGCTTGCTGAACTCCAGCAGGAAATGTTTGTTGAGATTAATCCCTTCGATGCAAACAATAGCGGCATCCGTGACGGTGGTACAGTTTGGGTGCATAGTCCTGAGGGTGCGAAGATCAGAGTGAAGGCTCAGGTGACTGAGCGTGTTGCTCCTGGAGTGGCATTCCTGCCCTTCCACTTTGCAGGCCATTGGCAAGGCAAGGACCTGCGTGACAAGTATCCTCCAGGGGCAGATCCAATTGTCCTGGGAGAAGCTGCAAACACGGCTTTGACCTACGGATATGACTCGGTAACTCAGATGCAGGAAACCAAAGCTTCCCTGTGTCGTATTGAAGCAGCGTAAGGAGAAAAAAAATGGCTAGAATGAAATTTATTTGTGACGCCGAACGCTGCATTGAATGCAACGCTTGTGTTACGGCTTGTAAGAACGAGCACGAAGTGCCATGGGGCGTGAATAGGCGTCGTGTGGTGACCCTCAATGATGGGACACCAGGCGAACGTTCTATATCCGTAGCATGCATGCACTGCTCGGATGCGCCTTGCATGGCTGTGTGCCCGGTGGACTGCTTCCTGCAGACGGGAGATGGAGTGGTTCTCCACTCTAAGGACCTTTGCATTGGGTGTGGTTATTGCCTCTATGCCTGCCCATTTGGTGCGCCTCAATATCCGCAAGCCGGAAATTTTGGCAGCCGGGGGAAGATGGATAAGTGCACTTTCTGCGCTGGAGGTCCTGAGGAAGACCATTCATCGGCCGAGTTCCAGAAATATGGCCGAAATAGGTTGGCGGAAGGCAAACTTCCACTTTGTGCTGAAATGTGCGCTACGAAGGCTCTTCTCGCTGGAGATGGCGATAAGGTGTCCGACATCTATAGGGAGCGCGTTGTAGCTCGAGGCTTTGGTTCCGGTGCTTGGGGCTGGGGTACGGCCTACCAAGCAAAAGGCGGCGGCGCCAGGCGCTAAAAGCAGGTTTCGTTCGGGTTGGTTAAATTGACTTGGACGTTTTGAAACAAAAGGCCCGCAGCATCTTGTGATAGGTGCTGCGGGAACTTTTTTGGCGTGTGTCTAGGGTATCCTTTGACGAATATTTCAATTAGAATAAGTCTGAACGACGTGAAGGAAGGACGTTAAAATGATCATTACGTCAAATATTAAAGATATGTTGGTTTTGATGTGTTTAAGCCTTGTCATGATTCTGGCAGGTGACTTGACCAATAATCTAGCGTCAGCGCAGCAGACATCTGCGGAGGAACAAGTTATTGCGCTACCTCCGCAAAGCTCGACAAATGTTCTGTCGCCTTCACCTGGTTCCAGCGTTCGGCCTCCCGCTAGCCAAAAATGGGGTGCACCAGCGGACGTTCCGACAACAGTGTTACCTCAGGAGAGTGACCCTACGGTATGGGGATTAATTCGACACGGTAGAAAAGGTTCAGTATCGATCCCTAACCAAAGAGCCGGGCTGCTAGTTCAGTCGCAAGGGCAAGACTGGCGCGCCTTCCGAAACGACTCTATTTTTAAATTTGGTGGTTGGGTGTTATTAGGTATAATTGCGGCCCTAGTTGTATTTTTTCTTGCGCGCGGGAGAATTAAGATTTCTCATGGGCGCGCGGGGACAACCATTCTAAGATTTAAAACTATTGAACGCATGACCCATTGGTTGACGGCTGTTCCATTTGTTATTTTAGCGCTAACAGGCCTTAATCTAATGTATGGTAGAGATTATATTTTACCAATAATAGGACATGAAGCATTCGCGGATATTACTATTGCCGGAAAATGGCTCCATAATTTTATGGCCTTTGCTTTCATGTTGGGTCTTGTTTTGATGGTGGTGCTTTGGGTCCGTCATAACTTGTGGGATAAATACGACTGGGGATGGATCCGGGCAGGCGGTGGTATTTTTTCTGACGATGTACATCCTCCAGCTCGTAAATTCAATACTGGTCAGAAGATCGTATTCTGGGCAGTAATTCTAGTTGGTGCGTCAATTTCATATAGTGGCCTTGCACTCATGTTTCCATTTGCAATGGAGCCGTTTGCGGCAACATTTGCTTTCCTGAATAATTTTGGAACAGAACTTCCTACACAACTTGAGCCGATTCAAGAAATGCAACTCCTACAAACCTGGCATGCGATTGTCGCCGTAATTCTCATCGGTCTGATTTTTGCCCATATTTATATAGGTTCATTCGGGATGGAAGGTGCCATAGATGCTATGTGGACTGGAGAAGTGGACGAGAACTGGGCTAAGGAACACCACGCCGCTTGGGTTGCCGAGTTGAAGGGTGAACCAGAACCTGAGCCTTTGTCATTCGAAGCCGTTGGATCAACGGAGAAGCCTTCTCATGAATAAGATAAATCCGATACTGATCATCTACCTGCCAGTATTGGCTTTAACTGCATGGCTAGCCCAATTGGCGGTTCCTTCGTCTGCGAATGCAGCGATGACCCAATCGCAAGTGGCGGCGGCGACTGAGAAATCATATGATGTCCGAGTGCTGAAGATTTACGCTGACAAGGAAAATGGAAAAAGCGTTTTCCGCGTGAAGGTGATGTATAACGGTGGAGATTGGAATACGGCCTTCCAGGTGAATACCATCGTAATAGACGCGGAAACCGGGGAACGAGTTGCGCAATTTAAACATCAGTCAAGTGGTCGTTCACTGCCCGGTAATTATGATTCTATGCCCAATCGACAGCCACCTGATGCTTTACGCAGACACATTTGGAGATAAAGGAAATAACCTCGTGAATTCATTTATATATAGTTTGGTTGCCGTTGCCGCGATAACTATAGTAGCTTCGGTGGTTCTTGGTGGCATTGACTTAAGTTCAGCCGACGTGTTCCAGCTAAAAGATAGCGTCCGTCTTTAATCAGCACTACCTCATAAAGAGTTTTTGTAGAATGGATTTTGCGCGACCTTTTCGCATCATGGTCGATACATGGGTTTTCTGAGTTCAAATAATTGACTTGGCGTCAGTTCTTGAATTGGCTAAGCAACCACCGACACCAGTTTGCTTACCCCGAGGCTATACTCGATCCGCCACATACATATAATGTTTGCCCCGTGACGTAGCTATTTTCAGGGTCGGAGAAAAATAATATAGCTCTGGCTACGTCTTCGGGTTTGCCAATACGACGAACCGGAAGGCTGGCAGCAATTTTAACCTGTTGTGCACTATCTTTTTCAACTAACCCCCAAAATTGGTCGGTTAATACTGGGCCAGGAGCAACCGTATTGACGGTGACACCAAATGGAGCGAGTTCCAAGGCCCAGGTACGTGCCATACCTATGATACCGGCCTTACTATATGAATAGGCCGAGCGGGTCTCCAAGCCTACGGATGCCCTTGAAGAATTAAAAATTACGCGACCAAAACCATGGTCTTTCATGAAGGGGACAAAAGCCTGCATCAAAATAAGGGCTGAACCAGCGTGAAGTTTGGTAAGTGTGAGAAGGTCATCGCTATGCATATCCTCCAATAAATTTGGCAGGATAATGCCAGCATTGTGGATCAAGTGAGTAATGTCCTTTTCCGTGGCCAGGTCTTTAGCAAACTGTCGGGTTGTTTCTTCGTCCAAAAGGTCTAACTCGATGTGTTGAAACTGCGCATGTGTCCACTCCGGCTTATGTAACCCGACTGAAACGACTTTATATCCAACTTCGAGCATCATTCTACTGGTGGCTTCGCCGATACCACGGCCTCCACCAGTTATCAGAGCAGTCAAATTCTCTCTCAATTCAATTATCCCACATCATGCAGATTAGTCATGGACTTAGATGAAAAGCTGGATATTACGGTGTGGTGAATCGCAATTTACGAGATCAACTCTCTTGAGTTTGATTTTGAGTCTTTCATCTTCAACGATTAAGGAATGCTTCATCCAACCGGCATATAATTCTTTTTCATCATTTCTACTTTCAACATAGTGAAATGGGGTGAATCCCCGGTAGTCATTATTGGGTACGTCAATTTTATCAACGGTTGGTGTTTGCAGCAAGTGTTGACACCGACTTTTTGGTAATTGTGAAAAAGTTCTCTTTCCAGACAGCCGTTGCACCCTGGTTTTGAGTAAAAGTAGATCTTCGTACATCAAGGACGTTGTTAACTTTTCTTCAGTTTGACCAAATTCAAGTGGCATCCAATAAATTCCATCTTCGGTAAATAATTCAAGCCACTCTTCGTATTGTTGCTCATCAAGCATTCTGGCCTCACGGATCACAAAATCCACCAAATCAATTTCTGTCAGGTTCACGTTTGGACTCCTGATTGATCACTAACCGAGAGCATAAACTTTTTCCAGGCGCGGAATTGATTACGCATTTGTGCTTCCGTAGTGCCGGGAAACTCTTCCATCGGAGCGACCCCCTCTTCTCCAAAGTAGTGTCGTTGGAAATTCATCCATTGGTTATTTGTGCAGTGAAGACCCTCTTGGGCGCGTTCATAGACTTCTGTATCATCGTGGCCCACAATTGACGTAGGAGCATTAATAAGACGATTGTACATTGCTGTGCGTTCAAGAAGCATGTCTGGAGCTCCAACTAAGCGGAAAATCCACGATTCAACGAGAGTACGATCAGCAGCTAAAGGCTTAAATAGCCGTAATGTTTGAATTGGACCTTTAACCATTAAGTTTGGGAAATAAACAGTATTATGCCTGTTTTCGTTTAAAATTTCTTCGGCGCGTTCTTTCCCGTAAGCTTCTTTCATTTGGTCCACATAACCGGAGGCATCCGTATAATCAGAATGTATTGAAAAATGGACACCGGTATGGCCATGGCCGTTTTGCCAGGTGCGGATCCCCATCTTTTCATAGAAACTGTAGGAAGAGGTGAATGGCACAATACACTCAACCGCCATGGGGGTTGCATTACTATGCTGTTTCATATCTTCCCAGATCTCTTTTACAACACCAGCCGATGATTCATGAACAACCATTGGATGGAAGGAGTCGGTTTGATTTTCAACTAACATTTTCCAGTTACAGTGATGCATATATCGAAGTGGGTTGCCGACAACTTCAAGACGCCCCTCCGGTGATCTATCGATCATATTGTCAATGCTTGATAAGGAATCTCCAAAAAATTCTTCGAACTCGATCCCACCCTCTTGAAGCTTCGCGAAAACAAACTCACGATAGACACAAACATTAGAAACTGCCGTCATGCCCTTTGAGGCGCAAGAATTTTCAAAACTTACGTCTTCATATCCATCCCTCACCGGAACACCCAGTAGTGTTCCATTCGTCCTATAGGTCCAGGCATGGTAGGGGCATCTAAATGTTTTCCCTGTATTGCCGTGAAAATCAGTGACTAATTTAGTCCCACGATGGGCGCATCGATTATATAATACATGAATTTCGTTATCTGTGTGCCTAACCATTATTACCGGCTGATCAGCAATAGTTGTTGTGTAATAATCTCCTTTATTTGGAATTTGGCTGGCATGCCCGACGTAGATCCAGGTATTGCGGAACAAATGTTTAATTTCCAGTTCATAGACGTCTTCAGCAATATATACATCGCGGTGTGCCTCGTCGTCGGTGACCAGATTGAGAACTGATGATGGATTGTCGAGATATGACATAGGCCCCCCCCGCATCTTACAAAAAGTAGAAAAATAAGCGTAGCTTAGTATTTTTTATTGAGCAAGGTTCTGAGGGTACCAATTACCTATCCAAAGGTTGGCAATTGAAATTAAGAACTATGGGTATATCGAAATTAAGTCTGTTTATGATCTCAGATAGATTTAACTGTAAGGTATGTTCTCTCCGACATTCGTATCCAGAACGAAAGACGAAAAGATCCTTCAATTATTTGCGACATAAATCCATGGTCTTTAGTCTGCCAATTTCTCATATTTTTGACCGCAGTCACACTTGGTGATATTGTCGATACCGTTAGTAGGGGAGGACTGCTGATGTCGCTGCTCAAAGTTAATGGTCGTAGCTATTCTGTTAATGCTGCGCCGGATACGCCGTTGCTTTGGGTGTTACGCGAAGATCTGCGTTTGACCGGCACTAAATTTGGGTGTGGACGTGGACATTGTGGATGTTGCACAGTGCACCTGAACGGTGAAGCAATGCGATCCTGTCAAATCCGGTTGGCTGACGTGGAAGGCGAAATCATCACTACAATTGAGGGTCTTGATGCAAGGTCAGATCACCCTCTTCAAAGAGCCTGGGTTAAAGAGCAGGTTGCACAATGCGGCTATTGTCAATCAGGCCAGATTATGCAGGCGGCTGCCTTGTTGGCGGACAATCCAAAGCCAACAGATGAAGAAATTGTCACCGCAATGAAGTTTAATTTGTGCC
>ERZ651768.3612-NODE-3612-length-10296-cov-10.140131_pt1 | contig 10296 bp, 5 predicted proteins | sample MGYA00514754_ERZ651768 | MGnify/ENA metagenome assembly ERZ651768 | reverse complement strand
CATGCTACGCGTCGCGACAGATTCATCTACCGTAATGGAACCAAATCCCGTGGTCGATGGCTTCTGTGATGGATCCTGAAATAGATCATTCCAGGTCTGACAGTTTTTATCGAAATTCTCTGCATTCACAACCGATCGGCTGAGCTCCAAGAAGGACTCCATGAGCGTTGGCGTCAAACTTAGATGATCCCCGCGATTGTTGAACCCGTTTTCTGCGGGAGGATCTTTGGGAAAAGCCATCACGCCCAGCAACCGATTCTCCAACAACTGCTGCAGCCCCATGATTCGATTACCCACTCTTGCAACCTTGGGCATCTTGCCTGTTTCGGGTCTGAAATAATTATTGTGGTCTCGAATGATGCGGTCGTTGATCGAGTAAACCCACGACTTAAGATCGAACAAGTCTCTTACCGCATTGCCATATTCAAAACGGTTCATCCGCCGAAGGCGTAGCGGGACCACAGGCTGACTATGTGCCATGGCATTCTTAAATGCTTTCTCCAGCTCCAATAGCATGAGTTCGCGTTGGTCGCCGCTGGGCTGTTCCTCCTCTTCGGGAGGCATTTCGTTTTTCCCCAATGCCTCGATCATCTTTTCAATGAGTTCTGGATTCTTCTCGAGATCCGCCCATGATCCGTAGTCGGTCAGCTTGACCTTGCCCTTGGTTTTTTTGCGCCCATGGCAGTCGTAGCAATATTCTTGGAGAATGGGCCCAATGCCCTTGCCAAAGTCATTCGCTCTTGCAGAAGGATCTTGAGCTTTGACCGGAGACGAGCATGCCAAAGCTGCGAATAAAATGACCGTTTTCACTGGGAGCAAAGTACAAAAAAATAGATAACTAATGCCAACCTTTTACAACGACGTAGACGGAAATCTTGAAGCGGTCTTGAAGAACCAGTGGGTGTGATGTGGGTGATTTTCTTTCTTTTTTGTGTTTCGAAGGTATTTCGAAAATTGGGGAAGTGCCTAAAACCTTTGGAAAAGTGGAGCGGGTGAAGGGAATCGAACCCTCTGCACAATCAAAACTCCAATGAACAACAAACCTCAGACGGTGCAAATCTCACTGTCTCTCCCTTTTCTCAATGAATCTCACACAGTTTCTGTGAGGGGACTAGTGAGCGCTTCATTTCCCTTCAGCACTTAATTCTTGAGGTGTCTGGATTTAGTTGCTGCGGGGATTACTCGTCGTGGACTTGCTGGCCGGCTTACCGTGTCTCGATCTTTGTCTCAGACGCTACGAAATTCTCAATTCTTCGAATCTGTCCGTTGATACCTCCGATTGCGGCACTGTGATCGTGGGGATGTACGGCAATCGCATAGGCCCATCCATCGGTGGCGGGCAGATCTTGCGTGACGGTGACTTCAATCGGATCGATAACGCGTAGACGCCCATCAACGCAAGTGGCCAAGATTCGGTCCCCATCGTTGGTCCAGGCGATGTTCAGCGGTTCAGAGTCTAGACGAATATAGCGAACCATCCGGCCGATCGTCGGTTGCCAGAATCGAATCGTTCGATCGCGGGCGGCTGAGGCGACCATCGGCAAGCCATCCCTGACCGGTCGCAGCTCCAATGCATTTACGGGCTTTGTGTGCTGGTTCATGCTGCGAATGAGCGTTCCCGACTCCATGTCCCAAACACGAAGGGACTGATCCGCTCCCGTGGATACGAGCGTTTGGCCATTTCCAATCAGACAGATCGCGTCCACACTCCGAGAATGTCCCTTAAGAGTTAAGATGGAGTTCGTCTCTTTTTCGAGATGCCACAACTTAATTTCACGATCGATACTCGCCGTGAGCAATCTGCCATTATCTTGCCAAATCACCGACCGGACGGAATCTTTGTGACTATCAAATCTTGTAACCGGTTCTCCTTCTGGCCATGAAAAAACTTCCACAACACCTTCCTCCGATGGAGCTCCCCCACCGACTGCGAGATATTTTTCGTTCGGAGAGAAAGCGAGGCAATGAAGATTCAACGCGGATGTGCGGATGGCTCGCTTGTGATCTAATTCCGGCCAAGAATACACATGTATCCCTGACTGGCTGACGGCAACCACCTGTTTTGCCTCGGGCGTGAACGCCAATGCTGTAATTGGCGGTTCATTGGCGACCACACTCAAAGATGTGATCAATACGCTGGTGAGTGCGAAAGGGAGAATATCGCGAGATTTCACAGAAGTTTTCAGAGATGGAATTTACCCAAAAAGTTCCGAAATCACATTTGAATCCTGTGGGGCAACCCGAATAGGGCGACCATCTGGTGTGTGCAGTTCATGTCCGGGATCGATACCAAGCAGGGTGTAAATTGTCGCCGCAAGATCACCTGGCGTAATAGGGCGGTCCTTAACGAACTCACCCAAGGCATCGCTTTCACCGATAACTTGGCCGCCCTGAACGCCGCCGCCGGCCATAACAATGCTGAAACAATTGGGCCAATGATCTCGACCGCCAGTGCTATTGATTTTTGGAGTGCGACCGAAATCAGTCATGACCGCCACGAGCGTCTCGTCGAGCATGCCGCGATCCGACAGATCTCCGATCAAAGCGCTGAGTGCCTTGTCCAATCCTGGGATCAAAGAATGCGATGCCGAGCCCGGATGACCTGGAACACGGTTTGCGTAGGTGGCGAGATTCAGGTGGTTGTCCCAGCCGGTGTTATTCACGGTGACAAAGGGGACGCCGCGCTCGACCAATCGGCGGGCAAGGAGGCATTGCTGGCCGATGTTGTTCCCGCCCGAACTCGGTCCCGTTCGACTTGCGGGCAGATTAGCGCGCGGGTCGAAAGTGTAGCGCTCCCGTACTTTTGTTGGCTCCTTGCTGATATCGAACGCCGCCTTGTCTTCTGCTGAAGCAATCAGATTGTAAGCACGTTCTAGGTCGGGATCACTCGGGCCTTCGGTCTTCGACTTCAGGTTCCCATACTCGTTCAGTGCATTAACGATGGTGCGCCGGCGGTTAAGTCGGGCCAGATCAAGACCGCGATAAAAATCGAAATCGCGAACCTTGTAGTTTGATTTGCCGGGATCGCTTCCCAAGGAGAAGTGCTTAGTGCTGTTGGGAAGGAAACCGTTTCCGAGCGCGGCACCGTCTCGCGAAATCAAATCGGGAATCGTTATGTTACTTGGCAGCACGCTCGTTTCCGTTTGCATGTGCGCGATCACAGATCCCATCGTCGGATATTCCAGCGCAGGCGTTGGTTTGTATCCTGTCATCAGGTATTGGACGGCAAAGTTATGCACGCCGAATGGAGATGTGACACTGCGGATTAGGGCAAGCCTATCCATTAGCTTTGCCGTGCGCGGTAGATGTTCGCTTATTCGGACCCCAGTCAATTTCGTAGAGACAGAAGCAAAGGGACCACGAACCTCGGAAGGAGCCCGGGGCTTTGGATCAAACGTATCAAGATGGCTAGCACCGCCGTCCAGCCAGATCAGAATGCACGATTTTGCCTTGGGTGCTTTCTCGCCCGATGCTTTGGCTGCCATCGCACGCTGCAGCTGAAAAAAACTGCCCATCCCTAGTCCGAGAGCCGTTAGCCCTCCAACTCGGATAAAATTGCGACGCGCAATTCCGTCGCATCGAAGTGTTGTCATTTTACTTTCTGGTTCTTCTATTCGTTTGGCTCTTCGTTGAACACGAGTCACCGAAAGGCTGTGTTTAAAGGCCTAGTGATTCGTGACAAACTCCTTGCAGGTCACAATGCTCCAGACAAAGTCTCCCAGCAAGTTCCGCTGTTCTTTGGGTGACTTGGCTTGGTTCAGTAGCTTTCGCAGGAATCTGATTTCTTGCTCATTCGGCGGTCGGTTCAGGGCTGTCTGATAATAGTCTCTGACGATCTCCATTGGGCGCATTTCGGCCTTGAGAAACTGATCGAGTCGACTACCAACAGCTCCAATCCTATCGTTTAGCAATGCACCATTGAAGAGGTGAAGCTTTTGCGCAAGTGGTCCGGTAGAGGAAGGGGTGCCTTCGCAGGATTTGCTTCGATCGCAGCGTCCCAGGATGTCTAGGGCGTCTGAACGAATGCTGCCATCCGGAAGTTCAACGGCGCGAGTGCCATATTGCTCGCTTCCGTACAGGCTGGCCACACCCAGAACGTCCGAAATGGCATCGGCAAGCACCGCTGGCTCCATCGGCTTTTGAATCATGTGGGAATAGAAACGGTCATCCGTTTCGTTGCCTTTCACCGGAACGGAGCTGCGGGCATAGGTAGCGCTCATGGCAATGCGCTTGAGTGTATGCCGAAGGTCGTAGCCATGCTCTATGAAGTCCTCCGCCAGCTTGTTTAGGAGAGCGGGGTGGGTAGCTGGGTTGGTCGACCGAAAATCGTCCACGGGTTCGACTAGGCCTCGGCCCATCAGCGATTTCCAGAGACGGTTCACAATTGCCTTGGCAAAGTAGGGGTTATCACGGGCCGCCAGCCACTTCGCGAAGGCTTCGCGTCCATCTTTGGTTGCTGCCGGCAAAAACGCTTCGCCCGGAATCTTCATCTGTGCTGCTTCGCCGGTATTTGGATGAATGGCCCTACCGAGCGGATTTAGTTTGATCACTTGCTGCCGGGTAAGCTTCGCAAAGATTGCGGTAAGCCCGTGAAAGTCATCCTGAGTCCACTTGTCCAACGGGTGGTTGTGGCAATTAGCACATTTCATCCGGCTCCCCATAAAGACTTCAGTGGCAAACTCGGTTTGTAACTGAGGATCCTCCACCGCGATGTAAAACGTGGCTGGAGCAACCTTTGTTGTGTCACCCGTCGCCGTGATGATCTCTTTGGCTATTTGGTCGTAACCGACGCCGTTTCTCAGTTGCTCGGCAATCCAATTATGAAAACCACGGGCCGCCTCAGTCGTTGTGGCGACCCTGTTCTTGTCATTCTTGGATTGAATTCGCAGGAGCTTGGCCAGTTTCAGGGTGTAAAAGTCGACGAATTCCTCGGAGGAAAGCAGTTTGTCGACGATGGCTTCTCGGTCGAGTCCAGGCACTGGCGATTCGTGATTGTATTCAGGCAATCGCCCCGTCAGGTCGAGTGTGACGCGTCGCAAAAACGTACCGTCATCGGCTAGTGGTGAGGTCGGCAAGCGAAGCTCGGCGAGCAAACGGAGCACGTATTCATCAACAAAGTTGTTGCGAGTGTCCGAAGACAGGTCTACCGCTTGGTTGTTCAACGGAGAAACCAGCACAATCGGAATCACTTCGGAAAGATATCGCGCCACGACAATGTGTCGACCACCTCTGCGAACCTCGGCGGTCGCCGCATCCTCATCGATGTCCACGGCTGACGGATCCTCAGCGACAAAGCTTGTCCAGGCAGTAACGTCTCGGGTTTGGCCATCGTCGTAATGAGCTATGGCTTTCAATTGAGCCATGGCACCGATCTTCGGCGCAACGAACCTTTGAGGCGTAACCTTGACATGTTTCAGTTGCCGGTGCTTTATGTTCTTCGCACCCTGCTTGATCCAGTTGATTAGAAGTCGCTCGCTCTCACTACCATCATCGAAAAGCATCCGCCCACCGTGTTTGAGGTTGGCGGTCGGCTTGAGCACGACGAGGCTTTCGTCCGGCTTGGACAGATTGACGCGTCTCCCATTCATCCTCCGAACAATCTCTTCGAAGTCGGATTTCGGATCTCCGCCGTAAAGTGATAGCTTGAAATCGCCCCGTCCGATAGCCGATCCGTGGCACTTGCCGGCATTGCAACCCATCTTTGTAAAAATGGGGATGATATCGTTTTCAAATTCCACAGCTTTTCTTTCCTCAGCTAGGCCGATGGAAGTAAGCTTCAGGAGAATGAAAATAGAGCATAGAATGCCAGGTATCCGGTAGAGCTTTTCCTTTTGAGCTTTCTTATTCACTGCATTGTCAATATCACCAAAAGGCCCTGAAATCCTTTTTAGTTGAGAAGATTAACGACGCTGTGCGTTCTCCGGATAGGCGCCCGAATAAAGTTCACCGGCCTCTTTGCGAGTGAGCTTTCCGGCCTTCATTAATTCTCCGGTCTTAGTGTGAAGGGCTTTTGCATCACCTGACGACCTGAACAATTCACCTGCTTCCTCGCGTGTGATTGTTCCACTTTGCACCAGTGGAGCAAGCAATTTGCGAAATCCTCTTTTGGGTGTCGGTTCTGAGCTTTCGCCGTTTCCCCCGGTGCCTCTACGGTTACTAGCGGCCCTACGGCTAGCAGCCGTTACCGCATCACCAGAGGTGTCCCCAATAAGCTTGCGCAGGGTATCGTGGTCGACTCCCATTGCTGCGGCAATGGCGCCTAGAATATGGGGTTGCGTGTAGAACGCTCCGCCGGCATAGGGAAGGTTATGTGCGACTCTGCCGTTTTTAGCAACTATGACCGTTGCGGTGAGATTCCTATCCAATCCGTATGCTGGTGGGCCAGCCGAACCATCCTTGGATAACCCCACAACAAGATTTTTGGGATAACGTTTATCCAACACCGCAAAACTTTTTTCAGCCTCGTTAGCGTCATCCGTACAAACAATCACTGACATTGCCCAAGGTTGTTTGGAGTTATCTTCAATGGATTGAAGTTGTTGACTTAGCTGCCCGAGGAAACGGCCAAAGGTTCGGGACTTGCTGACAAAAAACATAAGATGGAGTTTGTCTTTTGCCAATGCAACCGGGTCCAACTCCTCTCCGGCGTTTTCGCCACGCAGATTGGTCGCTGCGAACGACGGAACTTTTTCACCGGGTTGGGGTCCGGAAAAGATCGGCTTTTCAAGGTTCTTGATCCAGTCGGCGGGATTGGCAATTTTGATTTCGCCCACACCGTAACCATATGCTTTTCGTTCGTTTTGCTTCGCCGCTTTTTCACGATCGCTTCTTGGCTTCTCACGCTCTCGACGTTCTTGGGCAGAGGCGCTTGAACAGAAAAGGGCAACAACGGTGAATAGGATAGGTAGTTTTTTCATTATAAAAGTCATTCACTTATACGGAACTGAGTTTGAATGAGTTACATTATTTCTGAGATTAATAAGGAATTTACATTTAACCCACCAGCACCACGGCTGCGATTGTTGTGAGTAGGAGGTGTTTCATTGGTCGGCCCAAAGCTCAGCTTAGTTGTTTATTGTTTGCAATGGATTTCTTAGCGACGCGGATTCCACGGCGGTCCAGCTTGCGCCCTAAGAACCTGCATCCGTCGACGCATTGCTTCAAGAGTCTCGTCATGTCGTGGATTGCCCGCCAAATTATTGACTTCGTGTGGGTCTTTCGCGAGATCGAAGAGTTGCTCGTACGTCGGCCGCTCATCGAAGTAATGAACGTACTTCCAACGCTCGGATCTCAGGCCTTCGCTACGTGGAATGTTATTTTCGTTCGTCTTGAGTCCAGACGGGCGAAAATAATGCTCGTAGAAAAAGTCCCTGGGCCAGTCTTGCGAGTTGCCTGTCAGCAGAGGGACCAGGCTTCTCCCCTGCATGGCGGCGGGTATCTCTACACCAGCAAGATCGAGCAGTGTCGGCCCGAAGTCAACGTTCAGGGCCAGCCCGGACACAGCTTTACCCCTGCTCGCCTTCGGTCGGCGAGGGTCATAGATAATGAGTGGTAGTCGAATCGAGGGCTCGTACATGAGCCATATGCCCGTGATACTGTGCTCTCCCGTGATAAGTCCATTGTCTGATGTGAAAACGATTAACGTGTTGTCCTCTACTCCCCTCTTTCGGATTTCATCAAGGATTCTTCCGATCTGGATGTCGACGCCCGTGATGAGTCGATACATCGCCTTCATCATTCTCTGATACTTTTCGGGTGTGTCGAAACGGCGAAACCAACGCTGACGATTCATCGAAACGCGCAGAAACTCGGGCAACTGTTCAAAGTGTTGAGGTTCGGAGACGGGCGGTGGCGGAATGGTCACGCCCCGATACAGATGCTCGAGCTCTCGATCGTAGATATACTGTCGAACGTTGTCATCTTCTGGGTGTGGCGCGCTGAAGCTCACGGATAGACAAAAAGGCTGTTTCGCGATTGAGCTCCGCAAGAAATCGACCGCTTGGTCGCCGTTGATTTGCGTGAGATGCTTAATTGTTCCGTCCGGTGACTTTCGGTAGTAGGGTTGATTCTTACCACTCGCCTGATTGAATCGGAAAAAATCGAACATTTCTTCGGCAGTGCCGCGATTTAAACGGACTCCGATCTTGCCCACGAACCCGGTGCGGTAGCCCGCCTTCTTCAGTACGGCCGGGTAGGTCTTCCGCATTGCCGCGATCGTCATCGGCGGCTTTTCAAACGAGTACCCATGTGTCCGGCGATACTGGCCCGTGAAGATACTGGCGCGGGTGGCAGCGCAGATCGATGTCGTGCAGAACGTATTAGTGAACCGAAGCCCTTGAGCCGCCAGTCGATCGATGTTGGGTGTCTGGATGATTGAGTTTCCGTAGCAACCCAAAGCATCCCACCGCTGATTGTCGGTCATCAGAAAGATCAGATTAGGTCGTTTGGGGGGAACCGCCGGTTCGTTAGCTCTTATCTCGTTTGAGAAGAACGTCGGCGCAATGATCAGTAGAAAGCCCAATATCGCTCGCATTAAATCTTAATAACTAAGTTGAACAGTAACTTGAGTGTTTATCATCAAAGAGAGCGGTAGCTTTGCTGTTAGCGCCGTTTAGTTCCCTTCAACTTTCAATTCTGCACCCGTCTTGCCGCCGTGTTTGCGGAGGAGGTTGGCTACCTCAGTATGACCATAGCGATCGCTGTCACAATCAACGCCACAAAACATGCGGCGCAGAATATCGACCAAATGGCCGAACGGCGACCCAGTTCTCTCTGAACTCCAAAACCGTAGATGACAGGAGTAAGCGGATAGAAAAACATGTTTAAAAAGCCCCACAAAACACTGCCACGAAAGCCGACCACCACACCCCAAATCCACCCGGAAAAGTTAAGCAACAAGACCGACAGTATCGCGATACCCCAACCAATTATCTTCCACCAGAACCAACCAATTATTTTCCTCCAGTCCGGCGGCTTATCAAAAAGAATATGGCCTTCCGACTCTCCATCAAGCTGCCGACGCACCGACGCACGCCGCTTGGTCACAAAATACTTCAACGGTTGCTGTTCCAAATCGTTCGGCCTTTCGGCCAGTACCGCGTCAAAACCATCGGTTGTCTTACGGCCATTGATCATCTTGACCAGCGGCCGAACAAAGGCTCCCGCTCTTTCAATCTGCTGGCGCATCTTTTCCTCAGCGAAGATGGTGTTCAGATAGGTGTCCAGATAATCGTGATATGTCTGTTTATGGCGTGGGATGTTTAATACGCGCTTAATGAGTGTGTGCCCCTTTCCGGCAGGATGATCAATGCTCATGTCACGACACGTCTCCGGTGTTCCACTCCATAATTGGGGCACGCCAAACGAGCTGTCCATGTCCCATGGAAAAAACTGAAACTTGTTCGATTCTGGCTCAAGATAAATATAGTGGTTCTGGGAACCGCCAAGAAAACTGTCGAGGTTGGTGAGTAACACATTTACAGCCAGAAACCGCAGGAACTGATCCACGTCGAGATAATCCTTCACCTTTTCTTCAAACGCATCATCCTCGGACTTGTGGATCAACCTTGCGAATTCGATGACACGCTGTTTTTGCTCCTCGGTTGCCTCGGTTTTTGGGACAAAGCCGATCTCGTACTTATCCCATTCCTCCCCAAAATACCGGAAAGCGCCAAAGGTGCTCGGCTTCATCAATAGTCCCTTCGCCGAGCCGTAACGGTCCATGAGGAATCGCTTGTCCACCTGCTCGATCACCGTGTAAAGCCCGTGTGGTCGACGATCGATTTTGCCAGGAATGGTCAGGCTGACCTTCGCGTATCCGACCCGGGAACAGTGAATCCCCGCCTCACGAAATAACTCGTACGACAATGGCTCACGCATCAGGGACCCGTTATTGTTGAGGTTGACCTTGGTTAGACCGCGGAACTCCAGCTCATCATCGTATTCGTTGAAATCGATCTTGAACGACAATCGCCTTGTCACATCACCCTCAACATATTTAAGGAATGACCCGTTCCCCTTGTAGCGCAGGCCGATCCCTTTAACCGTTTCGCCGTCGATCGTGACTTCCGCTTTACCGTACTGGTGATCGACACCCAGATAGCCGGCCAGCCCAGGCCGTGTCGATTTCTGACTACGAAAATGCCCACCGGTCAAGGCGTCCACCATCAAACCTTGAATCGCTAAATCAAAACCCTCAAAACCCATTTTCGTCCCCTTGGGTGGTTGCAACTTGGCCCATTCCTCCGGTTCGATCCGAATATGGACATCGATGACGTTGTCCAGGCCAAAGAGCGA
>ERZ651768.3611-NODE-3611-length-10298-cov-2.852852_pt1 | contig 10298 bp, 7 predicted proteins | sample MGYA00514754_ERZ651768 | MGnify/ENA metagenome assembly ERZ651768 | reverse complement strand
AGCGTTCGAGCCGCTCGATCCGGCGCCTGGCGCGGGTGCGCTCGCGCTCGGGGCGATGATACGAGATCTGCTCCATCGCAACGACGGGAAGCGCATCGAGCCCGGCCTCGTCGGCACCGCCATCTTCGCCGCAAAAGTGATGAACTTCCCCAACGGCTGTCATATCTGCGAGGTCGAGGTGGAGCCGGAAACCGGCGCAATCGAGATTGCCCGCTACACCGTTGTCGATGATGTGGGCTATGAGCTGAACCCGCTTTTGGTGCACGGCTAAATCATGGGCGGCGTCGCCCAGGGCGCCGGGCAAATTCTTATGGAAGACATCGTCTACGATCCAGGCAGTGGCCAGCTGATCTCCGGCTCGTTCCTGGATTACGCCATGCCGCGCGCCAGCGACTTCTGCCTCTTCGAATTGAGAGACAATCCCACTACTACCGATGTCAATCCCATGGGCGCAAAGGGAGCCGGCGAAGTCGGAACAGCGTGCGCAATGCCAACCGTAGTAAACGCGGTGGTAGATGCGCTTTCTCCATTGGGTGTCAAACATGTGGATATGCCGGTCACACCACAGAACATCTGGTCAGCCATAAAAAACGCAAGTCAATGAAGTAAAGGGTTAGGTTCTCGTATCCCAGCCCTAATCGGCTCTTGTATTTTCCGTTTTGCATTTTAACGGTACGCTGAGCATTCTTCCGATAACTCTTAATGCCCGCTAAAAGAAGAAGGCCTCTAACGATACATCGTTAGAGGCCTATACCCTTAATAGGGCACACCATAGTGCCAACTATTATATCTTCACTTTAAACGTGACCGTAACTCAACATCGCATCGGCAACCTTCACAAAACCGGCAATGTTGGCTCCAGCCAAGTAGTCGACAGGTCCCGATTTTGATTCGCCGTACTGCACACAAGAGTCATGAATGTCCTTCATCATGTTCTCTAGCAACTTACGAAGTTCGTCTTCTCCCCATGAAATGCGGCCGCTGTTCTGGCTCATTTCAAGACCAGAGACGCCAACACCACCTGCGTTAACGGCCTTTGCCGGCCCAAAGATGACACCGGCATCAACAAAAGTGTCCACGGCTGCCTGCTCACAAGGCATGTTCGCGGCTTCTGCCACTGCCTTAACTCCATTCTTGATTAAAGTCTTGGCATCGTCAGCACTAACTTCATTCTGCGTTGCGGAAGGAACTGCACAATCCCCGGCAACTCCCCAAGGGCGACCCTCCTGGAATGTAATATTATTGAACTCGTCAGCAGCTTCAGAAACTCGTCCGCGACGGACCGTCTTCAATTCCTTGACCCAGTCAATTTGCTCTTGGGAAAAACCATCGGCGCAATGAATGAAGCCACCGGAATCAGACATCGTTAGTGCCTTACCACCTAACTGTAGAACTTTTTCGCAAGCATGCGTTGCGACGTTACCTGAACCTGAAACCAGCACACTTTTTCCTTCAATGCTATCCTTGTGTTGGGCCAACATGTTACGGAGAAAGAAGATTGCACCATAACCGGTGGCCTCTGTTCGCATTTTAGAGCCGCCAAATTCAAGACCCTTTCCAGTGAGAACCCCTACAAAACGGTTCGTTATGCGCTTATACTGGCCGAACATAAAACCAATCTCACGCCCCCCAACACCAATGTCACCAGCCGGTATATCGGTGTCTTCTCCAATGTGTCTGTACAACTCAGTAATAAATGACTGGCAGAAGCGCATCACCTCATTATCGGATTTCCCTTTGGGGTTGAAGTTTGCTCCGCCTTTACCGCCACCCATGGGCAAGCCCGTTAAACTATTTTTGAAGGTCTGCTCAAATCCCAAAAACTTGAGAATTGATTCATTAACTGACGGATGAAATCGAACGCCACCCTTGTAAGGTCCTATCGCAGAATTAAACTGGACACGCCATCCGCGATTCGTGCGAATACGCCCATCATCATCTGTCCAGGGAACACGGAAAGAGATCACACGTTCTGGCTCTGCCATTCGCTCCAAAATCTGGTTCTCATGATACTCTGGCTTATCAGCGAGGTATGGAAACACTGTTGTAGCCACTTCGTTAACCGCCTGGCAAAATTCAGGTTGCCCTGGATTTCGCTTCTCAACACCATCAATGTAACGTTGAAGGTATTCCTTCGTTTTAGAATCACCTGCGTGAGTCTTTGACATGTTCTCCCCCCAGTATAATGTTATTACGAATAGCTAATTAAATTTTATTCATATTCTTATACTACAGTTTTAGCCTTCGGCAACCCATTGAAACGAATCAGTTGTCAGATAAAATGGTCCTATTAACTATAAAGGAATAGTGAAATTTGCCCTTGGCCTATGACTTGTGCCCTGAACAGCAATTACAATTATGATCGTAATTTGACTTCACCACACTTAATTTTACCCCATTTTACTGCCAATTTTTTTGATTTTTGCATGGCTTATGTTAAAAAACACAAATTTTAATCCAAATTTTTACCCCAAAGGCTCGACTTCCTTTTAAGAATTGTACAAAATAGGGTAGCGTGGTTAAAAGTTGAGTAGATAGTTCTTATTGGAGAAGCCGATCATGTACCGCTTAAAACGTTTTGAAGTAAATGCACGTCACCATCTTCCTATACTCTTTATTGGGGTACTTGCGGGATTTCTCTTATTTGTTAATAGCGCTGAATTATATGCTGAGCCATTTAAGCTCGGACCGAAAAAATGCCAGGAATGTCATAAGGCAGAAGCAAAAGTATGGTCGGGAACGAAACACGCAAAATCGTTCAAGAAAATACATAAATCCAAAAAAGCAAAAAAGATTGTAAAGGCCGTGGGCGGAAAACGAATGAAGAAGACCGCCCTGTGCGCGAGTTGCCATTATACTGTAGCCAAGAAATCTGCTAGTGCAAAACCCAAATTAGTTGCAGGGCCAAGTTGCGAGAGTTGCCATGGCGCGGCTTCAGAATGGATTAGTATACATAATAAAAAAGCCCCCAAAGCCGACAAAATCAAAGCGGCCTCCGCTAAAGGGATGATATGGCCAAGCCAGTTATTTGACGTTGCAGCCAACTGTAATTCTTGTCACGGCTTAACTAAAGAGAGCCTCACAGGGGATAACATTAAGGCCATGCTTGATGCGGGTCACCCGATGAACGCTGATTTTGAGTTGGTCAAATACAGTCAAGGTTCGGTGCGGCACCGTTTTTATCCACCGAAGGTTACCGAAAATCAGGCTATGACGCCGGCCGAAATGGCTCGGATGTTTGTAGTTGGGCAAGCAGCCAACCTAGTAAGTGCTTCTGCGGCAGTTTCTAAGTCTAGCCATGCCGGCTATAAAGCTGCACAACAGAAAAAAATAGCCGCCGCAACTAAGTTGCTTAAAAGCGTGGCTGGACAGGTTCCTGCGGCAGGAAAAGTTGTTGCCTCTCCTACAGCTGATAATGGGCGGGCCCTGGCTGCGGCAATTGCAGATAAAGATTTGTCTGGTGTTGTTGGTGGAAATTTGCCGAAAAAATTTAAATAGACCTCTCAAATTACCCGCATAACTCTGAGCAAGCGATACTCTTAAACAACCGGTGGTCAGGTAGACGAGCATGGCAGAGCTAGAAATTCAAACTCAGCCGCAATCAGCGGAACATACGATGGCCCGACCCCAGCGTTGGGCACAGCCGTTTGACTCAAACATGACGGACCAAGATGTCGATCGCCTTTTGTCCGAATCTCAATTAAAGGACATTGATGGTGAGAAGTTTCCAAAGCATATTCCTTTAGGTGGTATACTCAAGAATGACACCCGGCTCGCTAAGTTTACGCCCGGCGAAATTGTTGTCCGTGAAGGTGATTATGGCAACTCGGCTTTCCTTGTTTTGAGTGGCAAACTTCGAGTTGTATTATCGCCCTCTCTACCGAGAGATGCTATTGGACGCAGTGAAGAAAACACTCGATCCCTTTTTGGGGCATTTTCGCAATTATGGACAAGTAACTGGCTTCCAGAAACAAGGGACACTTCGAAGTACTCGTTAGACGAGTTGATGGCAGGCGGATCGAACGAAAGCGCACGGGTTGTACTTCAGGATATTCCCGCAATTTTGGACAAACACAATACCGGGGCAATAGAAACCGGAGCACTATTTGGCGAGCTAGCCGCTTTAGGCAGGATCCCCCGGACGGCAACCATTTTTGCCGACGAAGATGCCGAATTACTAGAAATCCGATGGCAGGGTTTGCGTGAGCTGAGAGCCTATAATGGCGAATGGAAACGTATGATTGATGAGCGCTACCGAGAGACGGCACTCGCAGCTCATTTGCTTGAATCAAAGGAATTTGGTCATTTAGATGACGATCAAATTAAAGATGTTGCTGATCGGTGTATATTTGAGACCTACGGCAGTTTTGACTGGTACACTTCGTTCCAGCGCCTCCGCAGTCAGGGAAAAAGTGACGAACCAGTAATTGCCCGTCAGGGAGATTACCCGGATGGCCTCTTGATGGTTCGGGCTGGATTTGCAAGACAAACCGTTAAACACGGAAATGGTACTAAAACGATCAACTATTTAGGCGCGGGCAATAATTTCGGCCTTCACCCACTATATAACGCATGGAAAAACCCAGGCGCCGAAGATCTGGCACTGGGATCAGGTTTAAGTGCGTTGGGATATGTGGACGTGGTCCGTGTGCCGGCGTCAGTCCTGGCAGAATATGTATTCCCTAATATTGAGCAACCGGTAAATACCATTGATGCGGCCTCCCAAAAGACCGTGGCGGAAGATGCGCTGCTTGAATGGGCTGTTGATGAAAGATTTATCAACGGCCGCCAGACAATGGTCATAGATCTGAATAGTTGCGTTCGCTGTGATGATTGCGTGCGCGCCTGTGCAAATGGTCACGACGGCAACCCGCGTTTCCGGCGACATGGCAAGATTGTTGATAACTGGATGGTGGCAAATGCCTGCATGCATTGCGCCGACCCTGTCTGTATGATTGGATGTCCAACGGGAGCAATTCACCGTTCAATGAGCGGCGGAATGGTGGTCATCAATGATGACACATGTATCGGCTGCGGCACATGCGCCAACTCCTGCCCTTACGAAAATATAAGTCTTGTCCAGATAGCCGATAAACAAGGAATGCCGGTTGTAGATGAAGCTACACACCGTCCAATAATGAAGGCCACAAAATGCGATCTGTGCTCTGACCAGCTAGGTGGCCCCGCTTGCGTCCGCGCCTGTCCCCACGATGCGCTAAAACGAGTGGACTTTCGGGAATTTGCCCATTAAGCGATAGGCGTATGAGATCAATATGACAAAAAATATTTCTATTCTTTCAATTTTTGGCGTCATTGCCCTTATCGTCGTTGGGTATAATGCCCAGAAAATGGATTTGAACCTCCAGAATTCATCCGTGCTGACGGGCTATACATTAATTGCTGTTATGCTTTGCGTGGCCCTCCTCAACACACGAAAAAAACTATCCATGATCCCCCTAGGTAAAGCCAGTTCTTGGGTGGTTTTTCATGTCGTTGGGGGGCTTCTATGTGTGGCCCTCTTTTGGGTGCATACGAATACGTTTTGGCCCAAGGGGCTTTACGAGGGGTTTCTCGCCGGTGCATTTTACTTGGTTAGTCTTAGCGGTATTTTTGGCTATCTTATTCAACGTCTTAACTCTCGTAAACTTACTGAAACCGGAATTGAGGTGATTTACGAACGCATTCCGTTGGAATTAAGAGAAATTCAAGAGAAAGCGGAAGAATATATTCGAGAATGTACAGAAGCTACGGGTAGCGATGTATTGGCCAATCACTACTTGAATACTATGGTCTGGTACTTCCAAAAACCCCGTTTTTACTGGTCAACTCTCTTCGGTGCAGGCAATGCAAAAGTTTGGTTCCGCTCCGAAGGTGCATCTGTCAAACGCTACCTCAGTAGCGAAGAATTAGATTATTTTCGGCATTTGGAAGAGTTGGTAGAACTGAAAATGCTTGTTGACACCCACTTTGTTCATCAGAACCTGAACAAGAAGTGGCTACTGTTGCACGTGCCTCTTTCGGTAGGGTTGGTTATCATGGCACTCTGGCATCTTCTCTTAGTGGAGGTCTACGCGCTATGATCCTCCGCGACGACAGATTTAGCGAAAAAATAAGTCCCTATTTAAGGCCAAATTTCCCTTATGTATGTGGCCGTGCCGCAGCATGGGGTAAGCCATGTCACAATGGCCCAACAGCAAATGGGTCTTGCGGTGGCACAAGTGAATGTCATCCATATAATGAGGGTGGCAGATGGATTTGCCGACGACCGCCATCTGCGGGCGGGCCATGTAGTGAGGGTCCCTTACCAGATGGTAGCTGTTGCAAGACGCTTACAGCGTGCCAACCGCGACGCACGGTACGGAAAGTCCGGGGCAGAGTTTCTGTCATGGTGGCTGCTGTGGTTATTGCTGCAATCGCCGCCTTTGGATTTGATTTTGACAACCAAGAACAGGTAGCAAGTTCCCTTGACGCCGGCCCACTAAGTAGCATCCATCAGAACTTCACCTCCGAACAGGGATGCAATGCCTGCCATGCCGCACATGGTTCCGGTGCCCTCGGGTGGCTGGAAGCCGCCATGACTAAAAGCGGCCCCTCAGACAACTGCACCAACTGCCATCAATTCAAAAACCCTGTTAACGGTCCTCATAATTCTGCTCTAATTTCTGCAAGTCACCCGGGGAACACTTCATGCACTATGTGCCACACGGAACACAAAGGAGCAGATGCTAATATCGTTAAGATGGATGACGCCCAGTGTAATTCATGTCACAAGGCAAAGTTTGCTAGTTTTGCTACTAACCACAAAGAATTCTCTGAAACTTATCCATTTGGCCAGCGCACGGCTATCGCGTTTAACCACTCCAGCCACTTCGGTAAGCATTTTAAAGATGCGCGATATTCAAAAAATGCGCCGGCGAAAGGCTGTGTTGGTTGTCACAACGTAGCCTTGGCTGAGCGCAATGTCCCTGTACGTGGGTTTGATGATACATGTGCGGGTTGCCACCAGGACACTGTCGCCGGCCGAGAATTTGTAATGTTTACGTTCCCTGAGTTTGAAGAAAATCCAATTGACATAGAGGATATAATTGAAAGTCCGGGAGGAGCGTTGGCAGCGGCGGCAAAAGCCACTCAGGACCTGCAGGGTGAAGTAGAAAAATTGGCTGAAACAACTGGTAGCGCTTCTAGCAAAGCCATCGTAGAAGAGATTAAAACTATTTTAGCCGACCTAGGCGACCGGGTAGGAAGTGAGGAAGCAGATGAGGAATTCGAACCAATCTCTTCAGAAACCCTTTCGCCCGTATCAGCAGAATTGCTTGGCGTCAACGGCGAAGAAGTGGATGAGTATGCTGAGGCTACAAAAACGCTTGTTGAGGGTGTACTGGAGAATGGTGTAACAGCTCTTGCTGAATTAGTGGGCGAAGCGGGCGGTAACCCTGACACCTTACTTCGCGGCCTATCGAATAGTACGGTTGTACCTGCATTCACGGCTTGGGCTGCAAATAAAGAATACGAAGCCACGGGTGAAACCATTGAAAAGGGTTGGTATGCCAATGAACTATCTCTAGTTTATCGCGCTACTGCTCACGGCGATCCGGTGATGAAGGCCTGGTTGGACTACGCCGCGCAAAATGGCTCAGAGAGCTTAAATGAGGCTTTTTTATCCAGAACCGACGGTGCAGGCGCCTGTACAAAGTGCCATGCCGTTAGCTCTACCGAGACGGATAAAAATGCAGATAAGAACAAAAAAGTTGCCCTAAAAGTCGAGTGGAAATCTCATCCGGCAGACGGCAGCCCTCTAGTTAAATATTCTCATAAACCTCACGTCAATTTACTTGGGCCTGGCTCTTGGTGTACATCCTGCCATAAGATTAATGAAAAGGCCGAATTTAGTGCTGCATTTAATCAGTTGGATCCGCACAAATTTTCGAGTAATTTCAGCAGTGTGAAAAAGGGAACGTGTGTTGAATGTCATGGAGGTGGCCAGGTAAGCCAAACCTGCACCACCTGTCACGAATACCACCAGGGGCCCGGTTTCAAGAAAACCATGATGCGGCAAGTTGCCGGTAAAAAATGATGTAATATGGTAAAAAGTTGATGTAGATCAAGTTGCCGGTAAAAAAAAGTGATGTAATATGAAAGGCGAAAGTAAAACCATGTATTTGAACGACATTACTCAAATGTCACGAAATTATATAGCCATAGTCGCGGCTGCTTTGGTTTTCGTATTTGCGTCAAGTGCCTGGTATGAGGCTTCCGCTGAGGAGGCAAAGAAAGACCCGCACGTCGATGTCTTTGCAGAAGATAATTATCCTAGCGCATCTCAATGTGCAGTATGCCACCAAAAAATTTATAGGGAGTGGGCATCTTCAAATCACGCTTATGCCTCAATCTCTCCTATGTTTCATAAATTTGAACAGGCTATTTATGACCTGACACAGGGAACTATTGGAAGCTTTTGCGTGCGGTGCCATCAGCAAGTGGGTACGCAGCGGAATGAACCTAGAGAGGCGCCCCTTTGGGAACGCAGCCAGGTTGCTAGGGAAGGCATTACCTGCATTACCTGCCACCGTGTCGATGAAGAGTTCTTCAAAGTTAATGGAGAACGTAATATAATTGCAGGAGATATTCACGCGGCTATCTATAGTACTAAAAAAGGCAACTTTGATGAAATTCTAAAACGAAAAGACGAATTAAAGATTGCTACTGATAGCACTGAACGGGGTGCAAAAATTCACGGTGATGTTGTTGAGTTTGCGCAAATTTCAAAGTCTGAGTTCTGTGTTTCGTGTCACCAAGTGGCGGTTAACCTGGGTATCAAACTTGAAGTTGTTTGGGACCAATACCGGGCATCTCCTGCTGCAAAGGAAGGTGTGAGTTGCCAAGCATGCCATATGGGCAAAGTTCCAGGTGTCAATTCGGGTTATGAGAAAGCACCCGTAGCAGTCGTCGCAGGTGAAGAGATCAGCCCGAACCGAGATCACCACAATCATGCATTTTACGGCCCAGGTTATCCTATAGCCCACCCTGGCATATTTCCTCATAACCCTGAAGCAGAAAACTGGTCGATTAGGGATTGGTTGAAGTTTGACTGGAGGGCCGGCTGGGGAACTGAAGAATTTGAAGAAAAAGCAGAACCATTTATTGAAGCTTTTGAAGGTGTAGATGAATTAGTTGAGGGAACAGGTGCTATTGCCGTATTCCGCGGCTTTGAGGCTTTGGACGTTGCTACCAAAACTCTATCCAAACGACTGGCTTTCAAGGATCGTTTGGAAACCCCTCTAAAAGAGGCTGGAGAGGCCCTTGAGGCCATTGGGGAAGCTCTGGAACCTGAGACTGAAACTACAGAAATGCGGGAAGGGTTGGAAGAACATTTTTTGCATCTTCCGGGGCAGTGTTTTTTTAATCGATTTAATATTTTCAAAAATTGTCCCTAGTAGTAAATCGCTGGTATTAGTCTAGATGTTTAAAGCTTTTCTCAACGCTTGCTAATATTGAATTAGCCTTGTCTTACCGAAACGACAAGCAAACTGCTCAGCTTGAAAGTAACATAAACTTGCTTGTTAAACAGCTTCCTTCGGTGCTGGCAGATTACACTAAGTTGTCAGGGGAGCTAGCAGGCACATTACCCAATCAATTTGAAACCTTTAACAAAGTAACCTAGGGCAAATTTGATAACTGGGAGCCGTAGGAGAAGCAAAAAAACAAAAAACGCTAATTCAAAATTAGCGCTGTCTTTGTTGTTGATGCCGTTGATTCAATGTGTGTTTAAGCGAAGCGGTATAGCTGTCTAGTTCAAGTTTCGCCTTTTCGTATTGCTCGTTAAGAAGTCGTGAAGCAGGTTCCCTCATAAGCGCCTTAAAGGTAATGTCTGTCTGTTTGAGCAAATGCTTGAGGTGTTGATTACTGTCATCCATGTATAGCATTCCGATAAAAACAATTCATTAAACCCGAGAAACAGCAGGTTCTGGGCGACTATGTGTAATGCTTACAACACTCTCAACAACAAGCTTAAAATTACTTCTTACACTACACAGCAGTACTGGTTCCTTGAGTACTGACTTTTCAATAACTTTGTACGTGCGCCTTTACTATTTAGTTTGGCTTAAACTTTTATAAAGGTTTTACCACAGCCAGGCAAACGATGGCGACGTCTTTCGCGCGAAGGGCGGCAACGGCCTTCGTTTCGAATTCGTGACGGCCCGTATCTTTCGAAGGGAGAAAGAGGGTTTTGAGCGGATGAAACCTGCTGATCCTTCTTTTCTGGAAGCATCGGGCGTTTAGTCATCTCAATCCTCCCT
>ERZ651768.3610-NODE-3610-length-10299-cov-3.109078_pt1 | contig 10299 bp, 7 predicted proteins | sample MGYA00514754_ERZ651768 | MGnify/ENA metagenome assembly ERZ651768 | reverse complement strand
GGGTTTGCCGGGGCGGATGATCACGGTGGGCAGGCGAGCCGACCGGCCGTCGAAGTGGCCCTTGCGCGTGTGATCGTTGAGCAGCAGTTCGCACATGGCCTTGGTCATGCCGTAGGTGGTCTGCGGCGTCTGCTTGGCCAAGTCGATCACGGGAGTGGGCATTGCGGCTCCGCCGAAGCTGGCAATACTGCTGGCGAAGACCACCCGCGGCCGACCCGCCACCGCCCGTGCGGCCTCGAAAACATTCCGCCCGCCATCGAGATTCACCCGCAGGGCATCGTCGTAGCGCTCCTCGCATTCGCCGCTCACCATCGAGGCGAGATGAAAGATGGAAATGTTTTTTGCATTGCCGATGGCTTCATCGATCACGTCACGGTTGCTGATGTCGCCGACGATTTGCTGCACCCGCGGGTCGTTCTGCGGCATAACGAAGCGTGCATCGATCAGCATTATTTCCTCGATTGGCTCTTGGCCGCCGGAGGGGCCGGTGAGCTTGGCGTGGTCGAGCAGTGTCGTTGCGAGTTGTGAGCCCAAGAAACCGCCGCCACCTGTGATGATGACTTTCATGTCAGTTGCTAGTGATGTTGTTCAATCCCTCCAAGTGGGTCAGCAGGCCGCTGTGGTCCATGCCTCCCTTGCCGCTTTGCACCATGGCATCGAAGAGGTCGTGCAGCAGCCTGGTGATGGGCAGGTCAAGGCCAAGGCGTTCGGCAGCGCTGAGGGCGTTGCGCAGATCCTTCAACTGAAACCTGGCCGGGCCGCCCGGCTCGAAGTCGCGCTTCACCATCCGCTGGCCGTGCTCGGTGAGGATGCGGCTGGAGGCAAAGCCGCCTTGCAGCGCCTCGCGCACCTTGGCGCGATCCGCGCCGCCTCCACCGGCGAGAATAAACGCCTCGCTGACCGCACCGATGGTGATGGCGACGATGACTTGGTTGGCGAGCTTGGCCAGTTGGCCGCAGCCGTTCGGCCCCACGTGTATCGCTTGGCCAAGCGGCACAAAGACCGGCTGCATCGTCGCGAAAGTCTCCGCGTCGCCGCCGGCCATGATGGCCAGTTCGCCGGCGCTTGCGCCCCTGGTGCCACCGGACACCGGGGCGTCGAGATAGCGTACGCCTCGCTCGGCGTGGCGCTTGGCGTGGTCAATGGCCTCGTCGGCACCGATGGAGCCCATGTCGATGCGGGTGGCGCCTTCACGGATGGCGTCGGCCGCGCCCTGCTCGAACATCACTGCCGACACCGCCGGTCCGTCGGAGAGCATGGTGATGACCACGTCGGCATCGGCAACAGCGCTTTGCGGTGAGTCGGCGACGACGGCTCCGCGCTTGGCCAACGGCTCGGCCTTGGCCAGGCTGCGATTCCACACGGTAAGCGGCAGCCCTGCGGATAGGAGATTTTGGCACATCGGCGCCCCCATCAACCCGGTGCCCAGGAAAGCGATGCTTGGGGAGGGGTTCATCGCCTATTGCTTCCGGGGACTCTGGCTCCGGGCCGGGGCGTTGGTTCGGAAATAGTCGAGCCACTGCAGCATGACCGCGGATTTCAGGCTGGGTTTGTCAGCCTGATATTCCTCCAGCGTTCGGCCCCAGTAGAAGCCGGTCCAGCCGTCGGCCGTCTTCGCGGACTGCGTCACGAACCGGGCCAGTTCCGGGAGCCCGCACTTGAGTGGGAACATCTCCTCGATCACCAGCGGCTTACCCACGTCGTACACGGCCAGCGCCTTGAGCGCCTTGTCGACTTCTCCTGTCTTTGGATAAAAATGGACACTGACAAAGTCGAGCTTCGCCCCGACCTCCGGCGCATAAAACAACGGCTTGGCCCCGGGAAACGTGAGCGCCCATGGGATGACGCCGACGGTGATCATGTGGCGTTGGTCCTGCCGGCGGATGGCCGCCACCAGTTTGTCTACCCACGCTTTGGCCACCTGCTGGCGCGTGCGCCCGGTCAAGTCCAGGGCGATGCGCTGCACAAAATATTTGCCACCGAACTCACCCGCCAGCCAGTCGGTCGCCTTCTTCTTGCCGGGCAGGATCGGCTCGTTCATCAGGTCGTAACAAAAGATGGCTGGGCTGTCAGAGCCGATCTTGGCGATGGCCTCCCAGAAGCGGGCCTGGGTTTTCCATCGGCCGGTTTCATCCAGCGAATCGTACCACGGCGGCACGTCCTTTTTATGGTAGCAGCCCAAGCCGGTGAGGTTGAGATACAGCCCGGTTTCCTCCGTCAGGCGAATCAGGCGCTTGAGCTGCACGAGCGCCTTGGCGTTCGGTTGATCGGGCGTGTCCATGAACCTGCCCAGTTGCAGGTGGATGCGGACGACGTTGGCGCCCAGCGCCTTCATCTCCGCGAAGTCCGCCGCGATGGTGTCCCATTCCTTATCCCAGTAGTCCTCGAGCAGGCGTCCGGGTTCGTCGTGATCGTAGTTGAATCCCCAAGCGAGGAATGGCTCGGCGCGTTCGCCGCGGATGAAGCCGTCTCCACCGGCGTTCGTGCGAATCCATTCGAGCGGCTGTGTCGGCAAAGCCGCCAAGGGAAAAGCCAGCAACCATGTCCAAACGAGATTCGTGGCTGACAAGGGATGGCTCACTTTTGCTTCGGCTTGCGCGTAGGGCGCTTGGCCTTGGGATCGTAGTCGGGGTTGGGCACCGGCATTTTGGCGTTCATTCGCTTTTGCCATGCGGCGAGTTTGGCCCGGAGCGCTTTGGCTTTGGCGGGGTTGGCCTTGGCCAAGTTTTGGAGTTCGCCGGGGTCGTTGGCGAGATTGTATAGCTCGAAGTTTTTGTAGTGATAAAACTCGATGAGTTTCCAGTCACCGTCGCGAATGGATGCGCCGGGTTTCCATGCGGAGCCGTGGTAGTGCGGGTAGTGCCAGTAAAAGGTTCGCGTGCCAGAGTCGTCGCCCTTCAACTGCGAAACGAGACTGCGACCATCGATGTGTAACTTGGGCTGCAACGGAAAACCGGCGAGATCGAGCAGGGTCGGGAAGAAATCCATGCTGACCATTGGCTTGTGCGACACGCTGCCGGGCTGCGTGACGCCAGGGGCGCGGATGATGGCGGGTTCGCGCACGCCGCCCTCGTACAGCCAGCCTTTGCCGGCCCGCAGCGGGAGATTGCAGCCGGGACCAAACCGTCCACCTTGAAGCGTGCTGAGGCCTCCATTGTCGCTAAAAAAGATGACGACAGTATTTTCGTCGAGGTTGAGTTCCCTTAGCTTGGCCAAGACCATGCCGACGCTGTCGTCCACGGCGGCCACCATCGAGGCAAGGGCGGGATTGTCCTGTCGCGTGCGGTTGGTGCCGTCGTGCTCCGGCTCGGTCGGTGTTTTACCCTTGAATGCCTTGGCCGCCTTGGCTTGGTAATGGTCGATGTGTTTCTTGTACGCCTGAATCGGAGTGTGGATGTTGTAGTAGGAGAGGTAGAGCAGGAACGGCTTGGCTTGGTCGCGCTCTTCCAGGAATTTGACAGACTCCTCGGTGAGACGCTCGGTGAGGTATTCGCCCTCGCGCTTGGCCTTGAGGACGGGGTTATTCCACGGCGCGTAGTAGCCGCCGGGAGGCGAGCCTCGATGATGCCCTCCGATGTTGATGTCGAAGCCCTGATCGGTCGGCCATTGGCCCTCGTTGCCCAAGTGCCATTTGCCGGCGAAGAATGTCTGGTAGCCGTGTTCCTTGAGCGCCTCGGCAATGGTGACTTCCTCGAGGGGTAGGTGGCTGCGGTCGTCGGGGTGGAGCAGGGGATTCGTCGCACGGTTGGGTTGGCCGGGGATCCAGTCGGTGATATCGACCCGGACCGGATGGCGGCCGGTCATGATGCTGGCGCGTGTCGGACTGCAGACGGAGCCGGCGGCGTAGCCCTGTGTGAAGCGCATCCCGCTCCTGGCCAAGCGATCGATGTTTGGCGTCTCGTGATACGTGCTGCCGTTGGCCCCGATGTCCGCCCAGCCCATGTCGTCCACAAGGAAGAACACGAAGTTGGTCTGCTTGGCGGCGTCAAGCGCCGGTGCGGTTGTGATAAAAACGCAGAGGGCGCAGAGGCGCAGAGGGACGCAGAGTTTAGTTGCTTTCATTGTTTGAAATCTGTTGGGGATTCTTTGAGTTGATTTAGAGCTTCGGGGCTTTCCAATCGGGGATGCCGCCGGCTTTCTGTTGTTCGGCGAACCAGACGTGAAAGGGGCGGGTGGGGGACATCGGCACGTCCTCGTTCACCATCAGCGGGCGGGCTTCCTTCCAGAATTTGTTGTAAGCGACTCGCATTTTATCGGCCACCTTGGGGTGCTGATCGATGATGTTCGTCCGCTGACCAGGGTCTTTCAACATGTCGAAGAGCGCATCCTTGGGCGAGACACCCTGTTTCCGTTTCCGTTCGGAAACACTTATTGCAGTACCGCCTCCGACAAAGCGGTAACGCTGATTGCGAACAGCGAAGTTGATCCACTGAAAATCGTTCGGCTCAGCACCGGTCTTCCAGCGGCCCTTATGAGTAAAGAGATAGCGAGAATCGGAGAGTGTTTTCTTTTCACCGGTAAGTAGCGGCAGGAAGCTGCGGCCTTCGACTTGGTTTTTCGGCAACGTCTTGATGCCCGCGATGGCGGCGAAAGTGGGCAGCACGTCGATGTGCGCACTGACGGCGTCGAGGTCGCGCCCGGCCTTCCAGTGGCCGTCCCAGCGCACAAAGAAAGGGACACGGACACCGCCTTCATCGGCACTGCCTTTGAGGCCCTTCATGCCGGCGTTGAAGAAGGGGTAGCCCTTGGCCACCGGTTGACCGGGCCGGCCGGAGCCGCCGCCGGTCATGCCGTTGTCGCTCATGAAAATCACAATCGTATCCTTATAGAGATTCCACTCGGCCAATTTGCCCATCAGGCGCCCCATGTTTTCGTCGATGTTTTCGATCATGCCGTAAAAGCCCGCCTGTCTGTCGGCGAAGCCGAGGTCGGTGAAGCGCTTGGTATTCTTGGGCGGCGCGATGAACGGCCCGTGCGGCGCGTTGGTGGTGATGTACGCGAAGAACGGTGTGTCGCCATCCTTCTTCGCTTTGATCCAGCCCAGCGCGGCGGTGAAAAACAAGTCCGTGCAGAAGCCCTTGGTTTTCACGAATGAACCGTTGTGGCGGATGACCGGATCAAAATACTTGTTGCCCGGCGCATCGGCGCAGCTGCACGGATAGGCTTGGCCAATCCCGCCAGCGCCGTGGATGAACGCCTCGTCAAACCCGCGCTTGTGCGGCTGATACGGCTCCTCGTCGCCGAGGTGCCATTTGCCGAAAATGCCACTGGTGTAACCGGCCTGCTTGAGCACCTGTGGCAGCGTGGTGGCCTTGAGCGTCATGCGTTCGCGCTCAAGGATGGTGTGTGTCACGCCGTTCTTCATTGGATGTCGGCCGGTCATCAGCGCGCTGCGGGTCGGCGCGCATGTCGGGCTGACCATGAACCGCGTGAATCGTGTGCTGGTGTCGTACAGTTTGTTGAGGTTGGGCGTCTTGATCCACGGATGCCCATGCCGCCCGACCGGCCCGTAGCCCTGGTCATCGGTGATGACGAGGATGATGTTTGGCGGCTTGGCCTGGGCCTCCGCTTGGCCAAGTGATCCGCCAAGCGCGCAAAGAAACAGGGTGAGGAGTCGAAGTGCAGATTGCATGCCCGGTTGATAACCGAAGCGGAGAGCCTTGCCAACATGGGATTTGCTTAATCCTGATTTCTCTTGCAAGCGCTTGGCCAAGGCGTAGCGTTTCTTCATGTCTGATTCATCAAATGACTCTTGCCGGGCGGCGGAGCGATTTTGTTTCCGGGCGTTTTTGGTGTCGTTTGGCTTCCTGTTGTTCTGGTTCGTGTTGATGGTTGTCGCATGGGATTGGGTGGTTGGCATCCATGGTGCGATGCTTGGGGTCGGGGAAGCTAAAATGGAACAATTTTCCTATGACGCGAAGATGCTGAATTACTTCCTCATGGGAGCGTTCAAGCTGGCTGCATTCCTGTTGTTCCTCATCCCGTGGCTGGTTCTGCGGTTTTCGAGGAATTAAGTTTTACTCTGCTCTTTATCAGTCGACGGCCACCCCGTTTTCTGGCATGACTGCGCGTGACGCAGCCGAACAACCATGTTGCATCGAACCCGTGAAAACTTGTGGCGCGAAGCCGAGGAAACCGGTTTCGACGTGGCCGTGGTGGGTGGGGGGATCAACGGCGCCAGCCTCTACCATGAGTTGTGCGAACGCGGCTACAGGGTGCTCCTGATCGACAAGGGCGATTTCGCCTGCGGCACCAGCCAATCGTCGGCCATGATGGTCTGGGGCGGTCTGCTTTATCTGCGCAACCTCGATTTCAAGGCGGTCATTGAATTCTCCCTGTCCCGCGACCGGATGATCCAGTCGCTTAACGGCCGCATCCGGCCGCAGGTGTTCCGGTATGTTCCCGCGACCAACAACGGGCGCAACCGGCGGCTGGTCCAGGCGGCGCTGTATCTCTACTGGGTGCTCAGCTTCCTGCGCCGCCGGCGGCCTTCGCTCGAGGTCGCCTTTCCGGAGGCTGACCTGATCAAGCCAGACTACCGTTCCGCCGGCTCGATTCTGTTCGAGGAAGGGATGCTCAACGGCTCCGACTGCCGGTTCGTGCTGGACTGGATCACGCGGCACTCCGCGCGCGGCCAGGTTGCCCTCAACCATTCGGCGCTGGAGGGCGGCGGTTATTCCAACGGTGACAAGCATTGGCGGCTGGAACTTCGTGATCTGCTGACGAATCAAACCACCGAGGTTCGTGCCCGGTGCGTCGTCAACTGCGCGGGGGTCTGGGCAGACCGCGTCAACCGGCAGTTCGGCATTGAGTCGCCGTACAAGCACCGGTTTAGCAAGGGAGTGTTCATCGGTCTCCGGCGGGAGGAGCAACACGAGGTGCCGGTGGTGTTCGACCTCGGGGAGCACGACGATACGCTGCTTTACCTGCCTTGGGGGCCGGTGTCGATGATCGGCCCGACCGAGACGCCGTGTGCCACGCCGGAGGAGGGCTTTCGCATCGACACGGAGGATGTGGACTACCTGCTTGGCCACGCGAACCGGCGCCTGCTCAAGCAGGTCGATTGCTCCGACATCACGATGCTCCGCTGCGGCGTGCGGCCGTTGGCGGTCGAGAAGGATTACGCTGCGGACGAGTATCCGCTCGATCTCACGCGCCGCTTTCGCATGGTGCGGGACAAGGCCAGGCCGTGGCTCTCGACGTACGGTGGCAAGATCACCGGCTGCAATCACTTGGCCAAGGCAGTGGCTGATGCCGCCGCCGGTGTCGTTGGCCAAGCGCGGCATTCAGCGCTCCAGCCCAATGGCGAACCGCCGGACATCGAGTGGGACGACTTTCCTGGCATGACCGAGCCGGTGCCATCGATCGGCTGGTGTGCGCGCCACGAGTCCTGTTGCACGCTGGACGACTATCTGCGTCGCCGCACCAACATCGCCCAGTGGATTCCGCGTGAGGGGCTGGGTGAGCAGAATGAGAACCTGCCGGCGCTGCAGCGCTTGGCCAAGCGGCTGTACGATGGCCAGGCGGCCAAGGCCGATGAGGCGGTCCGGCAACACGTCCGGCGAGTGGAAAGCCATTTCGATCGGCTGACCGGCCGCAAGGTTCAAGACAATGGTAACAGCAGCGAATGAATTGTCGGCGATCCTCGGCGGCGAGCCGGCGGTGACGCTGGACCAGGCGGAAGCCAACCTTTGGCCGCTCATCACGGACGAGGACGAGCAGGCGGTGCTTGCGGTGATGCGTTCCGGCGACATCACCACCCACCCGGTCGCGCGGGAACTGGAGCGCGAGTACGCTGGGTTCACCGGGCGCAAGTTTGCATTGTCCCACAACAACGGCACCTCGGCGTTGATGGCGGCCTTCTTTGCGATTGGCCTCAAGCCGGGTGACGAGGTGCTGGTGCCAACGGCGACGTTTTGGGCCTCGGTGATCCCGATGCTGTGGCTGGGGGCCGTGCCGGTGTTTTGCGAGAGCGAAGAGGAGCGGCTCGGCCTCGACCCGGAGGACGTCGAGGCGAAGATCACCAATAAAACCAAGGCGATGGTGGTGGTGCACCTGTGGGGTCTGCCGTCAAAGATGACGGAACTGCAGGCCGTCGCGGATAAGCACGGGCTGAAGATCATCGAGGATGCGTCTCACGCGCACGGGGCCAAGTGGCGTGGGCGCATGTGCGGTTCGCTGGGCGACATCTCCGTGTTCAGCCTGCAGGGGGACAAACTCGCGCCCGGTGGCGAGGGCGGCGTGTTCCTTTGCGACGACGAGGCTGCCCTTGAGCGGGCGACCTGCATGGGTGACATGATGCGTACTCTTGAGTTGCAGACACTGGCTGCGCGGTTTGCCGGAACGACGTTCGGCATCAAGACCAGAATTGCCCCGGTGTCGGCGGCGATCGCGCGCGTGCAGTTGCGGCACCTGGCCGAGCGAAATGAGCGCCGCAACGCAAACCTGGTCTATCTCTCACAGGCGCTGGAGGCACTCGGTTTTTACACCTACCCCGGCCCGGATCATGTGGAGCGGGTTTACTTCGAGTACTTGATCCGGCACGACGAAGCCCGGGTGGGCCTGCCGCTGGACCTGCTGATCGAAGCGCTGGCGGCTGCGGGTTGCCAGGCGCAGCGGCCGCGTTATCCGCTGCTGCACCAGCAGCCGTTGTTCACGGAGGGTGCCTGGCGGGAGATTGCCCGCCTGCCCGACGATCTGCCGGTGCCGGAATATCCGAAGGATTCCCTGCCCAACACTCAGTTGGGCAACATGCAACTGCTCAAGCTGCCGTCGTTTCCCAACGCCGGTCGAATGCTGCTTGACCAGTATATCACCGCCTTCAAAAAAGTCGTGAGGCAGGCGAAAGAGATTCGCACCAGCCGCGGCTAGTTCGCCCTTCGGCGGGTGAAGATGCGCGACAGCCAGTGGTTCAGCCGGCCGGCGAGCGAGCGCTGGCAGAGGAAGGCATCCATCAGCCCGCGGGTGCCGGTGCAGAACTTCTGCTTGTAGTCGTGTCCGCCCTGCATGAAGTCGAACTCCGTGCAACCCTCATTCATCGCCCGCTCGATGTTGTGCAGCATTAACTGCTTACCGGGCGAGTGTCTGTGGTGGTCCGGTAAATAGGCGATGTGAAAAAAGCCGTAATAACCTGGTTGGCGAACGGCGATCTCGAACGCGATGGCCATCTGGTTTAGGCGCAGCGCAGTGATCTCCGCCTGACCAAGCGCCATTAATTTTGGCAGCAGTTCATGAAAAAAATCCTCTGAACCAACACCGGTAAGTTGTCCCAATCTCTCCCGCCCCTTCCAGCTTACTTTCTCGATGGAACGCATCTCGACCTCGAATCGAAGCAGGTCGTCCGGCGTGCGGTAAGTGACGTACTCGACTTGGCCAAGCTGTTCTAGTTGGCGGATGTCGTAGCGGAGCGATTTGCGTGTTTTAGCACCAAGCGCGTCGGTGAGGTAACTCTCGAAATCGGACTGGGCGTTGAGGTCAATAAAGTGGTTTGGGGCGCGGCTCCGGATGATTGGCAGGTTGGGAAACGTGTCTAGCGCAGGCTCGAGGTAGTCGCGAACCCATTTCCCATGCAGTAACGGAATCCAAATGAAACGGTAGTTGGCAAGCAGTTGGCCAAGCGCTTCAAACACAACCTTGAGTAGGGCCTTGTCATGCCGGATAACCAGTGGTTCTAGGCAGTTGGCGATATCCGAAAGGCTGACCCAAAGTCCGCGCCCACCAATCGCCGCGTACTCAAAGAACGGCCAGGCGGCGACGAGTTGGTTGTCGCTATCGTGCACGATAAGCGTCACAGGGAACACCCGACCGCCCCGGTGGTTGAGCCAGGTGTAAACCCACTCGGTTGAGAAAAACGGATTCGGCGACTCGGCTTGGTTGAACAACTCTCGCCATTCGGTTTCCAACGCCTCGAGGGGATTGAAACCGTGCAGGACTTGTGCGGTGTACGGCATGGGATGGCCGCCTGGCTAAGCGTTTGGCTACTTCGAGTCGCTGAGGATGTGGGCAATCAGTCGGTTTGCGTAGTTTCGCATCCGTGGGTTTGCCTTGGGGTCGGTGCGCGCCAGTTTGCCGATGGCCTCCTGATGCGGTTCGGTGTGCTCGCCGATGACGTCAAGCGCGTTGAGGGCGAGCATCGAGAGGGCGATACCGTTTTTAGCAGGGTCAGCGTATCGCATCAGCACGCCGGCTGCGCGCTTAGCCTCGGCTTTCCTGCCGTAACGGCCCAGCGCCTCGGCGGCGATGATGCGGACGCTGGGCGACTTGTCCTCGAGCGCGGCGACCAATGCTTCGCGGCCTTTG
>ERZ651768.3609-NODE-3609-length-10299-cov-3.515946_pt1 | contig 10299 bp, 8 predicted proteins | sample MGYA00514754_ERZ651768 | MGnify/ENA metagenome assembly ERZ651768 | reverse complement strand
CGCCAATGAGCCTGCCATCTTGAACGACATCTCGTTTGAGTCGACTGGGTGGAACGATCCATCGAACACAGTTACCTTAAAATCGACGACTGGGTAGCCCGCGAGATATCCACGCATCCGTGATTGTTGGATACCTTTCTCGACCGCTGGCACGAACTGTCTCGGGATAGAGCCACCAAAAATCTCATTAGCGAACTCGAAATCACTGCCTCGAGGCAACGGTTCCATGCGGATCTTGCAGTCACCGAATTGTCCGTGACCGCCAGTCTGTTTTTTGTGACGTCCGTGAGCCTCGGTTGGAGCTAGAATCGTTTCGCGGTATGCAATCCGTGGTAGCTTGAGATTTACCTCTACGCCAAAACGACGTTTGAGTTTGGCAACCGTGACCTCAATGTGTAGCTGTCCCTGACCCGAGAGCAGCAGTTCCTGTGTTTGGTCGTCTCGCTTGTACTCGATAGTCGGATCTTCTTCGCGAAGGCGTTGCAGGGATGTGCTGATTTTCTCCTCGTCACCACGACTTTTCGGTTCGATAGCGTAAGATAACACTGGTGAGGGGAAGCTGAACGGAGGAAACTTAATCGAGCTGCCTTTGTCCGCCAGTGTGTCACCTGTATGTGTGTCTTTCAGTTTTGCGACGGCACCGAGATCCCCAGCACGGAGTTCATCAACAGGAGTGTGAGTCTTACCTTGGAGTAGCAGTAAGCTTCCACAGCGTTCGGCCGCATCCTTTGTGAGGTTATGTACCGTTGCATCAGCTTTAAGGGTACCGGACACGACGCGGAACATTGTGATGCGTCCGGCGAATGGATCGGCAACGGTCTTCCATACATAGGCAGCGGTTGGTCCATCGCTTGAGGCAACAGCCGGTTCGGATTCTTTGTCACTGTTTCTGTTAGGGAACGGACGGTCGGCTGGTGATGGAATGTATTTTACGAGAGCATCTAAGAGCGGAATGATGCCGATATTAAGCGTAGCCGAGGTACACAGTAGCGGTGCAACCTGGCCTGCGAGTACTGCTATTCGGAGGCCGGCCTCGAGTTCTTCCTGGGTGAGAGTTCCAGCCTCGAAGAACTTCTCCATAAGGTTGTCATCGGCTTCCGCCACCATTTCAATCAAAGCCTCTCGTGCGGTCTTGGCCGAGGCAATTAAGTCGTCTGGAATGTCTTCAACGGAAGGTTTGCCGTCACTGCCTGAGGTAAACACGAGGGCTTTCATGGCAATAAGGTCGACGACTCCCCGGAACGATTTTTCACTACCGATTGGTACTTGGATTGGCACGATGGTGCGTCCAAGTACGTCCTGAAGCGACGTAAGGGAGCGAGTCAAGCTAGCCCGCTCCCGATCAAGGTGGTTGAGTACTACCACCTTGGGAATGTTGAGTTCTTGTGCCTCAGCCCAGGTCTTTTCCGTTTGTACTTCGACTCCTGAGACAGCGTCCACCACGACAACGGCTGCATCGCTAACGCCTAATGCAGTTCTTGCCTCGCTGAGGAAATTAGCGATCCCTGGGGTGTCGAGAACGTTGATTTTAGTCTTGTTCCATTCGGCGTAGGAAGCACACGCGGCCAAAGTATGTTTCCGCTCGATAGCTTCCTCGTCAAAGTCGGTGACCGTTGTACCTTCGTCTACCATCCCCAAGCGGTTGACCATGCCCGCATCAAACAACATGGCCGAGGTCAGCTGCGTCTTTCCGGAACCACTATGTCCGACGATCGCAACATTCCTAATGCTCGGTGTGTCGTAGACCCTCATCGCGGTTACCCTCCCTCATTCAAGATGCCCAAACCTAACCGGTGTATCTAGATAGGCAAGCCGGCCACAAACCCGAAAGGCCATCATATATCAGGCCTCCGCTGTCGGACAGTAGAAGGCGTCCGCGAGGATTTCATCTTGACACTGCGGCGCCCGTTCCCTACGATGCAGGACGCTCGTGGAAAGTTCGTTGGCTGGTTCGTGTGGTGTGGGGTACGCTGTGCTCGGTTTTGTTCCTAAGGAAATATTCTTAACTAAGGGTGTAGGCAGACATCGCGAGAAGCTCACGTCTTTTGAGCGGGCGCTGCGATCGGCTGGAATCGCGGCGTGCAATCTTGTACGTGTGTCGAGTATCTTCCCACCAGGTTGTAAGATTTTGTCACGCTCTGAAGGCGTGCGGCGGCTTCAGCCTGGGCAGGTCACTTTTGTAGTCATGTCGGATGCAGCTTCCCGCGAGCCGCACCGACTTATTGCCGCTACGATCGGTTTGGCAATACCGCGAGATCCGATGCTTCATGGTTATCTTTCTGAGCACCATAGCTACGGCGAGAACGAGGAAACCGCTGGTGACTATGCCGAAGAGCTAGCTGCCGAGATGCTGGCGACTGCGCTTGATCTCGACTTTGATCCTGATAAGAGTTGGGACGAGAAGAAAGAGGTATATCGGCTCTCCAATCAGATCGTCAATACTAGAAACGTTACTCAGTCTGCCGTTGGTGACAAGCAAGGGCGATGGACCACAGTGATTGCTGCTGCGGTGCTCGTTGGCTAAGTTTCTCAAGGCCAATCAATTCACGGTCTATCTTCTTGTTGTTTAGGCAAGCTAGTTTCTCGTGTGGATATTATCGCGCCGACCAAAACAACTAGCTGATACTTTGTGAAGAATATTAAAATCGACTGGAGACTGTGAAGGGTAATAATAGTTTCTCTTGGGTCGAGCTGCTGATCGTTATCGCGGTTGTAGGCATCGTTGGAACCGTTTCAGTTCCGAGCTGGCTTCGTGCCCGTGTAGCGGGCAGTGAGGCGGCCATAGTTGCTTTACTGCACGCTATTAACAGTGCACAGTCGCGCTATGCAGCTAGCTGCGCTAATGGCTACTATGCGCCGACCTTAGCTTTGTTGGCCACACCACCTGCCACGGGTGGCGACCATGGTTTCCTTGGCCAGGATTTTGAAAACGATCCTTCGCTGAAGAAGTCATATAGCATCACGTTAACTGCTGGTGTGGAAGCACCCGGAGTTCCTGCGCCGTGTAACGGCACGGTGCCTGGCACGGTTGTGACAACTTACTTTGTAACTGCTGTTCCGACGAACGATGGAGATCATGTTTTCGGTACGAATCAGAGCGGAAGGATTTATCAATCGAGCGGGCCTATGAAGGTGACGTATAGTGGGGTCCCGTTTGGAGCGAGCGAGATTCAGTGAATATGGTGGTGTTCTTATGAGTTTAGCAGCCTTTCGGTTAAGTGCGGTGTTCGTGTTAGTTGGGCTTGGCGCCTCAGTCGCGTCTACGTATGTGCACGCTCGGATATTCAGCGATCCGACCTACGTCAGCTTTTGCGACGTTAGTAGCACGCTCAATTGCACGCAGGTCTACCTTAGCCAATACGGTAGCATCGGCGGAGTCCCAGTTGCCTATCTTGGCCTAGTGTGGTTCATGTTTACTGGAGCCCTCATTCTGGCAGCTTGGCGAAGTACGTCTCTAATCAGGGCACATCTCGCAGCGTATCTGTTCTTGTTGTCGACTTTGGCGCTGGCACTTGTGTTTTATCTAGCCTACGCCTCGTTTGTCGTCCTAGGGGCTATCTGTATGCTGTGTGTTGCTGTATACGTGGCGGTTGTAGGACTCTTCGTTGTGTCGGGGGCCTCCACGTCGACGGCGATATCCCAGGTGCCTGGCCTAATAGTGGCGGACATTCGGGTTCTAAGAGGATTTCCGATCGCATTTGGCTTAATGATTTCATTGGTTCTTGGGTCAGTGTTGGGTGGGGCATGGCTTAGAACGACGACGGAATTAGAGGGGGTTACAACGGCACCAGCGACCTTGTCGGTCAGCGAGCGGGAGGAGTTTATTCGCTGGTGGAGTTCGCAACGTCGCGTGGAATTACCGATCGTGGATGAAGATGCTGAAGTTCTTGTCTTGAAGTTTAACGACTACATGTGTCCGCCATGCAAGCAGACCTATCTGAACTATAAGTCAGTGTTCGCGAAGTACGAGGCCATACGACCTGGAGCTGTCAAGCTGTTGACCAAGCATTATCCACTCGACCCGGAGTGTAATGAGGCAGTACCTAACGGCATACACTATGCGTCTTGTGAGGCCGCCGCCGCGGTGCTGCTTGCCGGGCGGGGTGGTGAGGAAAGGGTTGGGGCACTCGAAGACTGGCTTTTTGAGCACCAAGCCACCTTATCAGCGAGCAGCGTTCAAACCGCCGCTCGTGATATCGGTGGGGTAGATGACTTTGAAGCCGAGTACTCATCGATACTTGAGAAGGTGCGCGACGACATTGCACTTGGTGTGAGTCTTAATGTCGAAGCGACACCGACATTCGTTATCAACGGTGTACCTGTTACCGGTGGCTTAACGGTGCAGTACTTTGATGCGGCAATCGCTTTCGAGCTAGAACGAGCCGGAACAACTCAATAGGATCGTTTGGCGCAGGTTGGTGTTTGTGCTGTCTACTCAACCAATTAGGGCCTTAGGCCCAGTCGTTTCAATGCGGCGTTGATCTGTCTAGTTGTTATGTCGTCTACGACGATCGCTGTTCCGATCGACGTCGGCAGGACAAAGTGTAACTTTCCCTCCTTTATCTTCTTGTCACGATTGATCGTGTCAATGACCTGCTTTGAAGAGAGGTCGGCGACTGATGGCATAGGCCCAAGCTTAGTAATTAACTCTGACAATGCCTTACGGGACTCTGGCGCGAGTGTTCGACGTCGTTCTGCAATATCGGCTGCTGCTAACATGCCGTAGCCGACAGCCTCGCCGTGTTTGAAGCGACGGTATTTTGTTACTGCCTCGATCGCATGACCGACTGTATGGCCAAAATTTAGTATGCGGCGAAGTCCGGCTTCCCGCTCATCTGTTTCTACGATTGAGCCCTTAATTCGACAACATTCTGCAATGATCGGTTGGAGAGCCTTCTGGTTATGATCGAACAGCGCTGACAGATCGCGTTCAACGCGTTCGAAGAGATCACGGTTCGCAATCATCCCGTACTTGATGACTTCATAGAGCCCAGCTCGGAACTCCCGCCGAGGCAATGTGATCAGTAGTTCAGGATCGATGAGTACTGACGCGGGCGGATAGAATGCCCCAATCAGATTCTTGCCAAGTGTGTGGTTGACTCCAACCTTACCGCCAATCGCACTGTCAACCTGTCCGAGTAGGGTGGTTGGGACATGAAAGATAGTGATACCTCGAAGAAACGTTGCACCTGCAAACCCCGCCACATCTCCTACGATGCCACCGCCGACCGCTACCAGGACCGCTTGACGGTCTGCTCCAGCACGGATCAACGATTCATAAATTCGGCTGACTGTATGGAGTGTTTTGAAGCGTTCGCCGTCAGGAATCAGAATAATTTCTGCATCAGGCAGTGCGGTGCTAATAATTTGTCCGTGAATTCGCCAGATGGTGGAGTTAGAGACGATGAATCGCCTGCCTTTTGGCGCTGTCTGGTCAACTAGCGATGAAAGACGCGAGATCAGGCCGGTCGCGATATGAATCGGGTATGTGTGTGTACCAGTGGTTATGTTGATGCAAGTCGGCTTCATCGGTGGAAGAAATCCTTCGACCAGGGATCAGATGGTAGGATAGCAGTAATTTGGAGTTTTCGTGCGACCCACTCGGTGACCTGAGCGCGTTTTACGGAACGTCACCGGATGGGCAGATGTAGTCGGGCTGCGCTATTAAGTTTTATTATTCGCAATCCGACACGTTTAGGAAGAGTGAGGCGGCGGCTCGATGGCGGACAAGAAGATCGCGTTTGTTACGGAAATCACACCCAGGTCGAAGGATTTTTCCCGATGGTATCTCGACGTTGTGAAGCGGGCTGAGCTGGCAGATTATTCACCAGTTAAAGGATGCATGATCATCCGGCCGTACGGCTACGCAATCTGGGAGTTGATGCAGCAAGCGCTGGATCGCAGATTCAAGGCTACCGGCCACGTTAACGCGTATTTCCCTTTATTCATTCCCGAGAGTTTGCTACGTAAAGAGGCGGCTCACGTTGAGGGGTTTGCGCCACAGGTAGCTTGGGTTACCCACGGTGGTGATGAGGAGTTAGAAGAGCGACTGGTCATTCGCCCGACTTCTGAGGCGATAATTGGCACGATGTACGCTAAGTGGATCCAATCGTGGCGTGACTTGCCGATCCTAATAAATCAGTGGGCGAACGTGGTTCGGTGGGAAAAAGTAACACGACCATTTTTGCGAACCACGGAATTCCTCTGGCAGGAGGGACACACCGCCCACGAGACGGAGCAAGAAGCGGAAGAGGAGGCGCTTCGCATGTTAGGCGTCTATAAGGATTTCGCTGAACGAGAACTTGCGATGCCCGTGATTGAAGGCCGCAAGAGTGAAAGTGAAAAGTTCGCGGGAGCGGTGCACACCTACTCGATTGAGGCGCTTATGGGTGACGCACGTGCCCTCCAGGCTGGCACCTCCCATCATTTAGGGCAAAACTTCGCCAAAGTTTTTGACATTACATTTCAGGCGAAGGACAAGTCAGTGCAGTACGTGTGGCAGACCTCTTGGGGGATGTCAACACGTCTCGTCGGTGGCGTAATCATGATGCACGGTGACGATTCTGGGCTGATCTTACCGCCTAAGATTGCACCTTTCCAAGTTGTCATCGTTCCGATCCTGCGCGGTAACTGGCAGGAAACCATCTTGCCTCACGCCGAGTCGGTTCGGGACGAACTCAGTGCGGCAGGCGTTCGGGTAACTTTGGATGCTCGTGACTCATACACGCCGGGGTGGAAGTTCGCCGAATGGGAACTTAAAGGAGTTCCCGTGCGTCTCGAAGTCGGACCGAAGGATATCGAAAAGTCACAGGTTATGTCGGTTCGCCGTGATAACCGTAATAAGGTGGCTTTTGCTCGTAAAGAGGTTGTCTCCGGGGTTCAGGCGCTCCTTAGCGAGATTCAACAGGATTTGTTCGACCGTGCGTGTCGGTTCCGTGATGAATATACGGTCAGGACGAAGTCGTATGAGGAATTCAAGAAGATGATGGAAGGCCGGCCGGGATTCGTTATTGCGCCGTGGTGTGGGGAAACCGTCTGTGAAGCTGCCATCAAGACTGAAACTCAAGCGACGATTCGTAATCTACCTATGACTAGCTTAGAGACGTCGGGAACCTGTGTTCGCTGCGAAGCTCCGGCACGCGAACAGGCGTATTTTGCCAAGTCCTACTGATTTCTACTCAACGAGATGTCCGCTTTAGTCGTCGTCGGGTTGGCTCTTCTGGAAGACCCACGCGATGCCGATGCTAATCCCATACAGGACAATCATTGGTGCGGCCATGGCAGTCTGCGTCACTGGATCGGCAGACGGCGTTAGGACAGCTGCAATGATGAAGATGATCAAAATTGCGTACTTCGTATTCTTGATTAGAAACTTTGGCGTAACGAGTCCAAGCTTGGCGAGAAAGAACACGAGCGTTGGCAGTTGGAACACGATGCCCATTGCCAGCATCATCTTAACGTAGAGAGAAAACACCGGAGCAATTTTTGGCATGAAGTCCATGTAGTCGGTCGAAAATCCTGCGAAGAAGCTCCAGGCCAATCGGAACACCACAAAGTGCGAGAACAACGCACCTCCAAGGAAGAAGATCGAAGTGAGCGCGACGAACGGGATCGCCCACTTTTTTTCGCGTGTGTAGAGGCCGGGCGCAATGAACATCCAGATCTGTGACACGAGGATCGGCATTGCCAGTAAGAGGCCCGCGAGCGCCGCCATCTTCATCCAGAGGAAGAAGGCCTCCCCTGGCTCTGTGTATATGAGTTTCCCGCCAGGCGGTAGCGCCTCCTGAAGCGGTACCATGATGAATTCGAAGATGAACTTGATGAACGCGAACGCAATGACGAAGCCGCCGAGAATGCCGTATACGCTATAGACGAGTCGCTTCCGAAGCTCGTCCAGATGCTCAAGGAAGCCCATCCGACCGCCAGCTGAGTCTCCCTCGTCGTCAGCGACCCGAGGGTCATCAAGCGATTGCGGTTGAACGGGTGCGGGATGCGGGTCTTTTTCTGACTCCGACGCCATCGAGTTCCGTTAGGGACAATCAGACACCCGATTTTGGCGGGCTCTGTTCTGAAGCCGCGTTCGTGTCGGCCGGTGCAGATACTGGCTCTGGCGCGGCGGCTGTGGAAGATTTTGGTTCCGGGGGAGCTGGAGTCGGTGTTTCTGATTTGTTTGGCTCTGGCGTGCGGGTATCCTCGACCCGAATTTCCTCTTCCAGTGTGTTGCGTAGGTCGTTTGATGCACGCTTGAACTCACCGATACTCTTGCCTAGCGATCGACCCAGTTCCGGTAGTTTCCGAGGACCGAAGATGATTAAGGCGATGACGAAGATGATGATGAGTTCGGGCATTCCAATTGAGCCAAACATGTTCTAGCGCTCCTTAAACCCTCATTCTGGGGTGCATCGGCCGTATCACCCACAACCCCGGACAACGCGCGGCGCTGCAATCAGATCGTGATTGGACTTCCAGCGCATAGAAACACTCCGCTCGCATTATAGGAACGTGCTCAGATCCGGTCAAGCTTGGCTCGACAGGGCCATTCTCGGAACTCATTGCGAGATAGGAGCTTATTTTAGTACGATCCCAGTCATGCGGATCATTCGGTCGCTTCCGGTGGTGGTGATGGTCGTGGTTGTTTCTGCGCTTGCGGGCGGCCTGTTCGGCGGTCGAGTTTTGGCGACGCAGGATCGGGTGGCGGAGCAGTATAAGGCCTTCTCCAACGCCCTTGCGGTAATCGAAACTAACTACGTCGACGAGGTTGACCCTGAACGCCTCGTATACAGCGCCATCAATGGGATGCTGCAGACGCTCGATCCCCACTCGAGTTTTATGAACCCACGTAGCTACTCGCAGATGCGAGAGCGCCAAGAAGGGCGATACTACGGGCTAGGTATAACGATTCAAGTGTTGAACGGTGATATCACGGTTATGGCGTTGTTCGGTGGGTCGCCAGCTTACCTTAGGGGTCTCCGGCGTGGTGACATCATCGCCGAAGTAGAAGGCGAGTCGGCGAAGGGATGGACCAGTGACCAGGCGGTAACACGCCTCCGCGGGCCTAAGGGGTCAGTGGTTAAGATTGCCATCCGCCGGTCGGGCTATGACGAACTGATTCCGCTCGAAGTGACGCGGGACGAGATCAACATTCCAACGATTCTTGGCTCGTTCATGGTAGATGAAGCGGTAGCTTATGTCCGGCTACGGGACTTCTCTGAAACGACCAATCACGATCTTGGGCTGGCTCTCGAGGGGTTAGCCAGCCAGGGAATGAAGAAATTACTGTTGGATCTACGGGACAATCCAGGGGGACCGCTCGATCAGGCCATTCAAGTCGCAAACCGGTTCCTTCCACGCGGCGATATGATCGTCTACACGCGTGGTCGGATCAAGAACTCAGATCAGGACTATTACGCCAGTGAGGACAGCGATTTCACCGAGCTCCCGTTGGTTGTTTTGGTGAACCGAAACAGCGCCAGTGCATCGGAGATCGTCGCGGGCGCCATTCAGGATCACGATCGGGGTCTCATTGTCGGTGAAACCACGTTCGGCAAGGCCCTGGTGCAATCGATTTATCGGGTGAGTCAGGGCGCTGGATTGGCGCTCACAACGGCAAGGTACTACACTCCGAGCGGACGGCTGATCCAGCGGCCTTGGGACGGCACGTTCGATGAGTATTTGACCTATTCGCTGCGTGAACAGCAAGGAGAACGTGAGCATTTGACCGCCGACCTGAAGTACACGGATGCTGGACGGCAAGTGTACAGTGGTGGCGGCATTGAGCCGGATATGTTTATGGCCGGGCCGATTGAGGGCTTCGATCCCACCTCGGCCGGACGCTCCTTGTTCGCGCGGCAAACCTTTCCGCGTTACGCTCGGAAGTACTCGGCATTGGGAGATACGCGAATCAGTGGGCAGGGCCGAAATCGTATCAGCGTGGACAGAAATTTTGAGGTCACTGACGGTATGGTGGCGGATTTTGGCGAGTTTATTTCTACCGAACGGATATCAATCGACACCGACGCACTGTGGGAGGATGAAGCGTTTGTGCGGGCCATGATCCGGTATTACATTGACTTAGACCTTTTCGGTGTGGTCGATGCCAGACGGCATCTGGTCGAAGTTGACCCGCAAGCGACCTTCGCACTAAGCCTCTTCACGGACGCGGCAGCTTTTAGGCAGCTGCCATGGGCCAGGCAGTCGATCGAGCAGTAGATAGTTCTTAAGATATCTCCACACACGCTGGCGTTTGGTGCCAAAATACTATATATAGTGGCCTAGTTTAGCCTTGCCCCGAGGAGTGGG
>ERZ651768.3608-NODE-3608-length-10299-cov-4.811876_pt1 | contig 10299 bp, 5 predicted proteins | sample MGYA00514754_ERZ651768 | MGnify/ENA metagenome assembly ERZ651768 | reverse complement strand
CTCTAGCTCCACGTGACGCCGCAGGTCAACGACCTGCGGTGCTCTCGTTTTCAGTACAAACGCCCTCTGGGAGCAACGCTGGGAGCAACGCACGAGCCCCTACCCCATCGTTAACTCGGCCCTGTCTGAGGAAGAGGGGGTAGGCGACATTCGCCTGTCGCCACTGGCCCGGCAGATAGCCCCAGCCAGCCAGTCCTACTGGACACCTACTCGTCAGTCGCCAGTTTGGCTAGCGACCCAACTGCCTGTAGCAGAGGTGACTACCGTTGCCCCATGCCTCCTAGAAGTGCTGCTCGTGAGGGAAGGGCTCGGTAGGCATCCCGTGGCTGATTCTGGGATATGAGGGTGAGTTGACCGCTTACGCTCCCTCGTCTTCGCTTGGCTGGCTTGATCTTGACTCGGCGGCGAGTGAGCAGGTCGGGACTCTGTTGCGTTCACTCGAGGAGCCTGGGACCCTCGATGCTTTGGGTCTGGGCTCGGTTCGCGACGCATTCTCGGCGATGCTCAGTCCTGGTACTTCGACCATCCAGACGAGGATCCGTTACTTCCTCTTCCTGCCGTGGATCTGCGCTCGTCTCGAAGCTGAGCGTGTCCGGCCTGCCGACTTCGCTAGTCGGCTTCGCGAGGACGAGGCGCGGCTCATCGACTGCCTCCGACATCTGGGACCGAATCAGGGAGTGGCCGGCTACACAGCCGGTCGAGATCTGAAGAGAATGCCCAGCGAGGCGTACTGGGCAGGCCTGGCGAGTTGGGGACTTCGACGACTCGACCTCAGCATCGCTGAGTACGGGCAACGTGCAGCCGTTCTGGGTCGGAACCGATCCGACCGTGATGACGACGGCCACACCACAGTCTCAACGGCATCGATGTGGGCGGCGATCCCGTCGCCCCCTGAAGACTTCCTTCACGCCGACATCACCTTCGATCTACGCCGTAACGAGGCGCTCGTTCTGGTCGATCGCATCCGGCAGAAGCACCCGGGGACGCTTCTTGCATTCCTCTGCGGTCGACCTGAAATCTCAGTCGATATCGCCTTCCCGTGGGACCTGCCGTCAGATGGACTACCCGGGCAGCTCACTGAGGTCCTGCACCATGCCCGGTGTTTCTCCGAGATGACCGTGGGTCCTCAGCACGTCTACAACCTCCTCTTGGCCCGCAAGGCGAAGGCAGAGCTCGGATGGGACACCGACGAACTCGAAACGAACGAACTCGGCCACATCGATGACTGGGTCGAACTTGTAGCCGACCGGTACGAAGAACTCAGCGCCTGGGTCGAGGATCTCCCGGAGTTCTGGAACTTCCTGGCCGAACACAACATCAGCGCTTCCACGCGAAACTTTCTCAACGCAATGGCCACTCGGGCCATCACGAATCCTGTGGGATTCGCCGAAGATGCAGCCGTCCACGCACGGATTCGCGATCGGGAGATCCGGCTCAAGTCGATACGAGCCCGTCTGGCACATCGTTCGGCGCTGGAACGCTGGGAGAATCAGAGACCGTTCGGCGGTCAGCTCAACTACCGATGGCCGATCACCAGGAGTTACCTGACCGACATCGCCGCAGGGCTGGAGGCGGGCGCCTGATGCTCCAACCGACGAACCGGCTCACGCTCATCGACGCCATGCGGCCACCGGCCGGATTCCGTCTGGAGTCGGCCATGGCGGTCACGTTCACGCTCGATCTGCGGGCGTTGCTGGCCGCTCCAGTCGCATTCGCTCTCACCAGCCCAGACGGCATGGCGCCTTACGACGGCCAGAGCGAATCCATCGAATTAATCCACGCATTGCGAACGCACGCCGACAAGCTCACCGTGTTCAGCCAGGTCGGCGAGATCACCCTTCCACCATCGGGCCGTGTCTTCGTCTTTCTCGAAAAGACGGTCGTGCCCGTTCGAGCCCCACGAGGCGGAGTCGTCCATCCCAAGGTGTGGGTACTCCGCTATGAAACGCCGAATGGCCCGGAGGGGAGCGGTGCAAGCGAGAACAGACTTAGCGTGCTGATCGCCAGTCGGAATCTCACGTTTGATACAAGCTGGGACACCGTGATCAGACTCGACGAGGCGATCGATCCGTCCGGCGTCCGACTGGACGCTGTCGGCAACCTGTTCGAGGGTCTGCTCACTGCGGCCGTCGGCGCCGTATCAAAGGACCATCTGGACCGGGTCCACTCGTTGACCACGGCGCTTCAGGACGCAAGATTCGAACTCCCCGTCGGTGTCGATGATCTCCAGATCCATGTTCTGGGCCTCACCTCCACGCCCTCGCCGTTACCGGACGACGCTGAGCGCTCACTGATCATCTCGCCATTCGTGAGCGACGGTTTCTTCACGCAGGTGCGCCCCGCTCCTGTGGACGAGCTCGTCAGCAGGTCGGAGTCACTCGACGGTCTGAATACGAGCACCCTGTCTCTGGTCGCGGACGCCTACGTGTTCGACGACGGCAGTACGCCCGACCTCGACGCGAACGAGCGACTGTCTCCTGAAGATCCTGGCCGGCCTCTGTCCGGGCTACACGCAAAGGTGTTTGCCTTCGAACAAGCCGGTAAAGCTCAACTGTTCCTCGGGTCGGCGAACGCCACCGGCGCTGCGTTCAACAACAACGTCGAGATCCTGGTCGAACTGAGCGGACAGGTTGCTCAGTTGGGCATCGATCGCCTCTGTGACGACACCGGAGACGAACGGGGCCTTCGCTCCCTGTTCAACACATACAGCGGCCCGGACCCAGATGATGAACCAGAAGAAACGACCAGTCTCGACCACGCCCGTCGCACGATCGCCCGCCTCCCGATCGAGGGGTACGTGGAAGAGAGCGGAACAGGATGGGCTGTCACGTACCGCTCACCCAAGCCCATTCCGGCCATCGACGGCACCGTGATCCACTGCTGGCCGCTCGCCTCAGCAGGGAATCGGCGACGAATCGAACCAACTGAGCCCTTCGATGTGCGTTTCCAGACCAGCCTCGAGACCATCAGTGGCTTTCTAGCCTTCGAATTGGAACACGAGAACGGCGCGCTCACCCGGTTCGTTGTTCCCGTGCCGCTCACCGGGGTGCCCGAACATCGAGACAGAGACCTGCTGAGAGCACTCGTCGGCAACGCCGAACGCTTCCTCCGGTATCTTCTGGCGCTCCTCGACGAGGACCCCGGGCAGATGGACCTCCTCGACGCTGTGGAAGGCGTCGGCGCCGGGACAGGGGCTGATGCGGGCAGCCCTGTCAACCTGCCTGTTCTCGAGCGGCTGCTACGAACGATGCGACGAGACCCGTCGAAGCTCGCCGGCCTACACCCACTGGTCATCGACCTGGCAGACGATGATGCGTTGCCACCCGGCTTCGTCGACCTCTGGACGATGATCTACGACGTTGCGTTTCCAGGAGTCGAAGCACAGTGAACGAGCCGCACCTCGACGCGCAGGCTGTACTCGCCGACCTGAAGGACTTTCAGCGGCGGACTGCCTTATGGACATTCGAGCGGATGTTCGCTGACCGAGATCCTGCGGTTCGGTTCCTCGTGGCTGACGAAGTCGGACTCGGCAAGACACATGTCGCCAAGGGTGTGACCGCTCTGGTCATCGAACACCTGAGGCGAATCGGCGATGAGCGGCATGACATCGTCTACGTCTGTTCGAACGCAGCGATCGCCCGCCAGAACCTGCGCAAACTCGTCCCCAAGGGCATCGAGCCACTCGAAGACATCGAGCGACTCACAATGCTCCCGCTCGCCCAGTTGGACGCAGGCGGCAGCGGACAGCCCGGTGTCAATCTGCTGGCGATCACCCCGGGCACCTCCCTGAAGTTCGGCCGCAGCACGGGGACCTTCCCAGAACGGTGCCTCGCCTACACGTTCCTCCGCTCCCACTGGGGGGCCGGCGTCATGATCCAACGGGCTCGGCGGATCTTCTGGAATGGCATCACGGCCGGCGATCCCGACAAGCGGCTCCGCTCCCTTGAACGTCAGTACCGCCCACTCATCAGAGGTTCACTCGATGAGTTCGTAAAGCTTCTAGACAAAGTCGACGAGCACCGGCGGCACCACGGCCGGCCCTCCATCCGCTCGCTGTTCGACGAGATCGTCGACGGTCTCGCGTGGAAGCGCACGTTCCCTGACGACCTGTTGGAGTTGCGAAAGGAGCTGATTGGTGAGGTGCGGCGTGTCATGGCGCTAGTGGGAATCACAGCGTTGCGCCCAGACCTCGTCGTGCTGGACGAGTTCCAAAGGTTCAAGGACCTGCTACAGCCGGATCCCGGGAACTTCGCCGCAGAGCTCGCTCACCAGCTCTTCGACCATGTCGATCCCGAGACCGGACGGGCCACACGAACCCTGTTGCTCTCGGCCACCCCATATCGCATGTACACCACGGCCGATGATGTCGATGGCGACCACTACGCGGATTTCCTGGACACCTGTCGTTTCCTCTATCAGGATCCCGAACCCGTTGATCGACTCGAACGCCGCTTCGCCGAACTCCGGTCCGCTCTCATATCTGTCGACACACTGGCCGATGCCGGGGTGATCTGTTCTGAGATCGGTTTGGCACTCCGGCAGGTCATGGCCCGGACCGAGCGACTGGCGGCCACCCCGGACCGCGACGGGATGCTCCACGAGTTCGACACGATCGTTTCAGTGGAGCCGGACGATCTCCGCTCGTACCTTCGCCTTGGTGCCCTCGCCGAGACAGTGGAACACCACGAACCCACCGAGTATTGGAAGGCCGGTCCATACCTGGTCAACTTCATGGAGCGGTACAAGCTCAAGGAAGCCATCGAACAGGCAGCAGAGGACGGCCTGCTGGAAGAGGGCGAACGCCTTGAACCGGGCCCGGGCCTGTTGAGTTGGTCGGACATCGATGCCTACGAACTCGTCGATCCGCAGAACGGGCGCCTCCGCTGGCTGCTCGAGGACCTCGACAAACACCGCGCCTTCGAACTGCTCTGGGTGCCGCCGTCACTTCGCTACTACTACACCGGTTCCGTATACGAATCTCCTGAGGCTGCCCGGTTCACCAAGCGGCTGATTTTCTCGGGATGGGCCGTGGTGCCCAAAGTTGTCTCATCCCTGGTCAGCTATGAAGCCGAACGTCGCGCCTACACAAGTCGCAGCCACAACTACACCGCTGACTACCGACGCCGTGGTGGCCAACGACTCACGTTTCGTACAAGCGAACGAACGGCTACCGAGACCAGGCTAGGGGAGGCCGACAGTGCACGCCGCGCCGCAGCGATGACCGCGTTCCTGCTCGTGTGGCCGAGTCCGAGCCTCGCTGAACTGGGCGACCCCCGGCAGTCCGCTGGTGGACAGTCCGAGGTCGACAAAGTGCTTGCCGATATTGCAGGCAGGATCTCCGCCGCTCTCGCCCCGCTCGTCAGTTCCGCGCCCACCGATGGAGTCATCGACCAGCGCTGGTACTGGGCAGCGCCGATACTCCTCGATCAGCAGCACCACCCCTATGCCATCGACCTGTTGCTGGCCGAGGACTCGGCCGAGTGGTGGGAAGGCGATCAGGTGGGAGAAGGCTTCCTCACCCATCTCGCCGAGGCCAGGGCGATGGTCGAGTACGGCAGTGCGGCCCTGGGTCGGCCTCCCGAGGATCTCGCCGAGGTGCTCGCCGAACTCGGCCTCGGGGGGCCGGCGCAGTGCGCCCTGCGGGCAGTCGGTTCGGCTGTCGGGCTGCCGATCGATGATGAGTCGATCCTTTCGAACGCGGCATGGATCAGCGCTGCGTTCAGGAACTTCTTCAATGCCCCGGAAGTCACGGGAATCATCGTCGGAGCAAGGACAGGGCACGCCGACTCCGAGGAGAACGTCGCTCGCTACTGGCGCGACGTTGTGCGGCACTCGATAGACGGGAACCTCCAGGCTGTCCTAGACGAGCACTCCCATATCCTGCGCGATTGGCTCGGCTATGTGAGCCTCGATGGTGTCGACGATCGTGCAGCGGCTGCCGAAGACATCGCCTCGAAGATCGGAGATGCCCTGGAGCTCCGCACCTCCTCATTCCGGATCGACATCCCTCGCTCCAACGGAAACGGTTCGGGCATCGAGCTTGACCAACATCGGATGCGCACCCGCTTCGCCGTCTCCTTCGGCAATCAGCTCCTCGACGACGGGGGCGAGGCCCGGATCGGGTCGGTTTCCGACGCCTTCAACTCTCCGTTCTGGCCATTCGTTCTGGTGTCCACCTCGGTCGGACAGGAGGGCCTGGACTTCCACCTCTGGTGCCACGCCGTCGTCCACTGGAACCTCCCCACCAATCCCGTCGACCTCGAACAGCGCGAGGGTCGTGTCCACAGATACAAAGGCCACGCCGTGCGCCGCAACGTCGCGTCGACACTGGGACCGGATCTGTTGAAGAGTGGACTGCCCGGTGACACCGACCCGTGGGACGTGCTCTTCGACCAGGCAGCATCGACAAGAGCAGAAGCCGACGGTGAAATGGTGCCGTACTGGGTATTCCACCAAGGGCCAGCAAAGATCGAACGCCTCGTGCCGATGCTGCCCTTCAGTCGTGACACAGCGAGACTCCCACAACTCAGGAAGGCACTCGCCGCCTACCGCCTCGCCTTCGGCCAACCTCGCCAAGAAGAGCTCGTGGAGTTCCTAGGAGCCGATCGCACCGACGCCGACCTACTCCAGCTGGCCTCGCAACTCCGCATTGACCTGACACCCCGTGAAAGTGACAACCCGACGTGATCCCGGTGTCATCGAATCGGACTCGGTGAACCGCCCCGCGTCGCACGTCGGCTTCAGCTGCCATGGCATGGAAGAGGTCGAGGGTTCAATTCCCTCTAGCTCCACGTGACGCCGCAGGTCAACGACCTGCGGTGTTTCCGTTTTCAGGAGTCGGCGTCGAATCCGAGTGCGGCTATGCACCCCGGGTAGGTGGGCTGGTCTATGAGGACCTGGTTCACGACCGTTTGCCGGAGGTGGCCGACGAGCCCGTCTGCATCCAGGGCAACGGACCCGTCCCGCAGTCCTTCGGCCAGCAGGAGCCTGAGTTCTCCGAGGGTGCCGTCCACGCCGAGGAGGTTCCGCAACCGGGACCACTCCAGATGCCGGTGTTCGTCTCCCCACTCCAGTTCGCGGGCCACGATGTCCAGCGAGTTGGCTGCCACACGGGCGAGGAACCCGGTCCGACCGTCTATGGCCGGAACCACGTCGGACCGCAGGAACTCACGGACGCTGCCGACCATCTCGTCGACCCGTGGCAGGTCGGGCCCGTGGTCGCCACCCTCCCGGGCCACCTCGGTGACCGGGCCTGGGATGAGGAGGTTCACGCAGTCCACCTGGCACTCCGACGAGCGCCTTCCGATCGCCGCCCGCTCCACGCTGCGGTCCGGGCCGGTCCGGTACTGGTCGGCCATGCCGAGGCAGCCGATCGACCACCAGAAGGATCCGAACACCTCCCAGAACCTGACGTGCTCCGGGTCGACGACACGACCCGACTCCTCCTCGTAGCCGGCGAACAGGTCCTCGTAGGAGCCGAAGCCACCAACCGGTTGCTCCGGATGGCCGAAGCGCCAACTGGAGGTGCAGAGCCAGCCCAGGTCACGCATCGGGTCACCGATGTGGGCGATCTCCCAGTCCAGCACGGCACCCATGCCGGTCGGGTCGACCACCAGGTTGCCGTTGCGGAAGTCTCCGTGGACGAGGGCCACCTCGCCGTCGGGGGGCAGGTGGTCCAGGAGCCACCGGGCGGTGAAGTCGATCATCGGCTGGGCACTGCCGAACCCCTGGTAGCGCTCCCACGTCAACCTGACCTCGTCTTCCGGGCCGACCTCGCCCAGGACGTCGCGTAGCCCCGTGGTGTCCAGGTCGATGGAATGGATCCGCGCCAGCGCTCGTCCGCACTCACGGGCCAGCCCAGCCCTGGCGGCGGCCAGGTTCTCGGAGCGGTTGATCCTGGCCCCGAGGCTCTCGCCGGCGATCCACTCCATGACGAACCCGTCTCCCAGGCCGTCCTCCGGGCGGAGGACCAGGCGGACGTCGGGACCGGGCACCCCCGCCCGACGGGCCAGCACCATGAGGCGTGCCTCGACTGCAAGGCCGGGCCCTCCGATGCCACGCCCTTCGGTCGGGCCGACGCTCCTGCGCAGCGCCAGGCTGCATGCACCGTCCTCCATTTCGACTCGGAGGCGGTAGGTCTCCTGGCTGGCTCCCCCCGACAGTCGCTCCACCGAGTGGAGGGTCACGAAACCGTCCAGCCTCTGCAGGACCTCGCCCAGAAGGTCCTGGAGTTCCCCGACGTCGGTCATCGTCTGCCGCTCAGTCCCCGGCGACGCCCTTGGGGGCCTGCTGCTTCATGAAGCCGAACATGTAGCCGGCGATGCGGCGCATCTGGATTTCCTCGGCACCCTCTGTGATCCGGTAGCGCCGGTGGTGCCGGTAGATGTGTTCGAACGGCCGGTGGCGTGAGTAGCCCAGCCCGCCGTGGACCTGCATGGCCCGGTCCGCCGCCTCGCAGCACAACCGGTTGGCCCGGTAGTTGCACATCGAGACCCTGTCCGAGACCGAGAACGCCCCGTAGGCGTCCATCTGCCACGCGGTCTTCTGCACCAGCGCCCTGAGCATCTCGCACTCCGTCTGGAGCTCGACCAGGGGGAACTGGATCCCCTGGTTGATCGAGAGCGGCCTGCCGAACGGCCTGCGCTCCTTCGCATACGCGACCGACTCGTTGATGCAGTACTGGGCGGCTCCGAGGCTGGAGGCGGCCTGTCGGATCCGGTTCTCGTTGAAGAAGTGCTGGGCGATCTGCAGTCCGCGACCCTCCTCTCCGAGGATGGCGCCGTCGGGCACGCGCACGTCGGTGAGCGACACGCGGCCGTGGTCGGTCGGCATGTTGAAGGTCCAGAGGTACTCCTCGATGACCAGCCCGTCGGCATCCATGGGGGTCAGGAACGCGGTGATGCCGTGGCCGTCCCCGGGCTCGCCGGAGGTCCTGGCCAGGATCATGTCGCTGTGCGCCCGGTGTATGCCGGTGTTCCACGTCTTCTCGCCGTTGATCACCCATCCGTCCCCGTCGCGCACGGCGCTGGTCTCCATGTGGGTGGCGTCCGATCCGTGCTCCGGCTCGGTGATCCCGAAGGCGAAACCACGAGTCCCCTCCAGCAGGTGTGGCACCCATTCGGCCTTCTGTTCGTCGCTCCCGTACTCCAGCATCAGCAGCAGTCCCACGTTGTTGCCGACGATCGAGTGCTCGTTCTGGAGGTCGTTGTGCAGCCCGAGGCCCCTGGCGGCGAGGTGCTCCCGGATGACGGCCATGCCCAGGTTGGTGCCGTTCCTGCCGCCCAGTTCCTCTGACAGCGGGTACCGGTAGTGGCCGGCCTCGTCGGCCCGGCGCCGTGCCTCTGCCAGCAACTCCTCCCACTGCCGGTTGGGGAGCCCGTCGCGGTCCCAGTCGGTCCGCGCATCCTCCCGACGGTGGTCGAAGAACCTGATGTTGTCGTCCTGCTCTTCGAGCGGCCTGATCTCGCTCTCGATGAACTCATCCAACTCGACGAGGTAGTCGGCGAGGTCAGCGGGAATGTCGTGGTCCATGGGCCCTCCTCGGTGGTGTGCCCACCCTGACCGATCTCCGGCGGTCCCGCCACGCCGAGGCCGTCATCTCCTGCAGGGTGCCGTCACGTCCCCAGCGGCTCCCCGACCGGTCTCAGCGCCGCGTGGAACTAACCAGTGGATCTATTCTGCGTTCCGATGCGACCACTGTCCCACGACGAGGTGCTCGACGTCGCCGTCGACCTGGCCCCCCGCTTGGCTGAACGTGCCGACGACGCGGAACGCGATCGTCGGCTCCAGGACCGGACCATCGCCGAAGCCGAGGTTCTCTTCCCCATGGTGGTTCCGAAGGCCCTCGGCGGATACGGGCTGGACATCGGCACGCTCGCTCATTCCACCCGGCTTCTGGGACGCGGGTGTCCCTCCGCTGCCTGGACCATCTCCTTCTTCGTTATACACAGTTGGCTGTTGTCCCGGTTCCCTGACCCGACGCGGTCAGATCTCCTGACCCGTGAGCGCCCGTGGGCGCTCACGCCGGCCCCACTGACGCCGACCGGCCGACTGGAACCGGTCGACGGCGGCTACCGCCTCTCCGGAAGGTGGGAGTGGGCCACCGGCGTCTGGCACGGCGAATGGGTGATGGTCAACGCCATGGAGGACTCCCCCGCACCCGCCCCCCGCTTCGCCGTGGTGCCCCGCGACGACGTCGAAGTGGACGACGTCTGGTTCACGTCTGGCATGTGCTCCACAGGCAGCAACAACATCAGGATCACCGACCTCTTCGTCCCGACCCGCCCGACGATCCCCACC
>ERZ651768.3606-NODE-3606-length-10302-cov-3.986601_pt1 | contig 10302 bp, 6 predicted proteins | sample MGYA00514754_ERZ651768 | MGnify/ENA metagenome assembly ERZ651768 | reverse complement strand
CCTCTGCCTTTTTACCCTTACCAATCACGTGTTTTGTTACTCCATCATCATCAGTCCAACCAAGAACATAGTCAAATCCACCAAGAGGGACCGGTATGCTGCTGCCAGGAATTTTTGCATCAGGTTCATCAGTCACAGCAGCATCAATCTTATATATAACCTGGAAATCCGTATCGGCAACCAGTTTCCACGTACAAATTGTTGCAGTACCGGACTCTGCCCCTACATCCCAAGCACCTGAGCTTGCCGCATCTCCAGAACCAATGGCCGCCGCTTTAATAGCCGCGCAATCGTCGTCGTTGGCTCCCGTTTGCGGGTCCGGGTATATTTCTACGCCAGACGACATCATTTGTGTGATACCTTCACCCATGACGTAAGTATTTATTTGAGAGGCAAAGGCCCTGGCCTGTGCTGATCTTGCTGTTCTTACTACACCAGTATATGAAGGAATAGCTATAGCCATTAAAATCCCTAAGATAGCTACAACTATTACAAGTTCAATAAGTGTAAAACCTTTTTCACTTCTATTTTTCATTATTAAGTCTCCTCGGTAATTACCTCGTTTGTCGAAGTTAGTCTTGTGATAATCAAAAAACCAACTATTTTGTTATTACTAGTTACCCACAAGCGAAATCATTTTAAACATAGGAACAAAAATGCTCATCACAAAAAGACTAATAAAAATACCCAGTACCACGGTTACAAGTGGTTCTATAGCAGCGGAAAGCGCGTCCAGTTTGTCTTTCAGTTCCACCATGTAGTAATCACTCACTGTCCCCAGCATGGTGGTGACTGAGCCTGTCTCCTCCCCAATGGCGATCATGTTATTTGTTATGTCGGGAATATATTCGCTTTCAAGCGCTTTGCTAATGGGAACACCACCCACAATCAGATCTTTAGCCCTACCAATCTCTTTTTCATACACCAGGTTCCCTACGGTCCTTTTCGCTATATCCAGAGCATCCACAATTTGTACCCCGCTTGCCAGAAGAGTTTTCATGATAAGAGAAAAACGCGCCATGGATGAAGTGATAATGACCCCTTTAACTATGGGGAGTTTCAGTTTCAAGCTATCCCACTGAAAAGCGCCGACGGGGGTCCTGACGTAAGACTTTATCCCAAACACCACACCCGCAAAAACCACAATGATGATGAGGGCATAGTCTGAGAGAAAACCACTGGTTGCCATGAGGAGCCTGGTAAGAGTGGGCAGCTCCGCCCCTGACGAGGCAAATATGCCGCTAAACGCGGGGATAACCTGTGTCATGGCAATAAAACCTGCGACCACAACCACGCTCATTACAATTATTGGATAACGGAGAGCCTTTTTGACACTGCTTTTGGTAGATATCTCAATCTCAGTAAATATTTCTAGCTGTTCTAAAACATTGTCAATCTGTCCTGTAGCCTCTCCGGCCTCTACCATGCTCACGTAAAGATTACTGAATGCATTCGGATGGTTGGACATAGCCTGGGAGAGGGATTGGCCTCCTATAACATTCTTGTACATATTTTTGATCACTGCCTCAAAACTCTCTGAGCTTGCCTGTCTCTCCAGTGTTTCCAGGCACTTAGTAATGGGTATCCCCGTTCTGAGCATTACCTTCAACTGGTTGGTAAAAATGGCCATGTCCTTGGGTTTTATCTTTTTTTGTTTATTAGATAACTTACCCAGGTTAAGACTCAATCCTTTTTTCTTGACGGAGATAAGCTGTTCTTTCCGCTCCTTAAGAATCGAATAGACTGCATCCACGGATTCACCCGACAAGGTTCTGTCAAGAATCACACCTTCAGCGGTCACAACTTTGCACTGAAATTCAGCCATCTTTAGAGCACCCTTTTCACTTCCTCAATTGAAGTAACCCCGTTTTTTACACACTGAAAACCTTCGTTCTGCAATGAGGACATGCCCTGGTCATAGGCCATTTTACGTATATCAACATCTGACTTACTGTCTTTAACCATTTCGTTGATTTCAGGAGAAGGCACTAAGAGCTCGTAAAGTCCCGCACGCCCTTTGTAACCTCTGCCACTACAGGATGTGCACCCTCGTTGATGCGGCTTATAGATTACTTTTTCCGGATTGTCCATCCCGACGCTCTCCAGTTCTCCTTCGGAAGCATCGTAGGGTTCCTTACATTTTTCACAAAGGCATCTGATGAGCCTCTGAGCAAGGATGGCCCTCACCGTTGTTGACAGAAGAAACGGGTCGGAACCCATATCAAACAGACGAGAGTAGGTGGCAGCAGCGTCATTGGTATGAAGGGTGCTCAGCACAAGGTGGCCCGTCAGGGCTGCCCTTACTGCAAGATCAATAGTTTCACGGTCACGCATCTCTCCCACCATGATGATATCCGGGTCCTGTCTTAACATGGCCCTCAGGGCGCTGGCAAAAGTCATTCCCGCCCGCTCGTTAAGCTGACCCTGTACGATTCCGTCAAACTTGTATTCGATCGGGTCCTCAATGGTAATAACATGTTTCTCAATATCAGCAATCATTGTTAGGGTAGCATAGAGAGTGGTGGATTTTCCGCTGCCCGTGGGACCCGTAACCAGTACAATGCCCGTTGTCTCGTTGCACGCTTTACTCCACTTCTTAAAGGTACTGCGGCTAAATCCCAGCTTCTCAAGAGGAATATTCCCCTTGGAAGGATCCAGTATCCTCATAACAATTTTCTCACCGTAGGCGGAAGGATAGGTAGAGACCCTCAGATCAATCTTCTTCCCATCATTGGATTTGAACTCAAACCTGCCGTCCTGTGGCTTCCTGGACTCAGCTATATCAATACCTGACATAACCTTGAACCGGGAGACAAGGGCCATGGCATTGGCCTTGGACACTTTAATCAACTCCTGCATAATGCCGTCCACCCGTACCCTTACTACCACCTGTTTCTCCAAATGCTCAATGTGGATATCACTGGTCCCCAACTCCATGGAGTCATTCATGATCTGGTCCGCAATGGCCACTATGTGCTCTTCTTCGGCAGCCTCTAACTGTGGTTCATCATCATCAGAGAAAGATTCCTTGTTCTTGAAGAATGCTGAATAGTCCTCAACACAGTGGGATATCTGAGTAATTGTAGCCAGTGCCGGCTGCACCTTGAGTCCGGTGATACGATTTACAGCATCCAGGGCATTTACATTCAGCGGCTCGGCGGTGGCCACCGTTATTTCATCTTCAAAGGCATAGAGGGGGACTATGTTATAATTCTTGGCCAGCTCTTTGTCCACCATATCCAGGGCATTAGAATCCACCTCAAAATTTTCCAGGTCCACTCTGGGAAGGTGGAGCTGTTGTCCCAGAACGTCCATGAGCTGGTCCTCATCAATAAAACCGAGCTTGATACAGGCGTCCCCGAAACGTGCCCTGTTCTCATCCTTGTATTTCAAAACCTCATTGATCTGATCTGGAGTGAGATAATTTTCAGAAACCAGTACCTGTCCAAGCGTCTGATTCATTTACTCAGCCTCCACAGCTTCAGCGGTATCATCTTTCACCGTCTTATTTTTATTAAGAAGCTGGATCAGTTCATCAGTGAGATGATTTGCATCTATGGGCTTTCTCAGAAACAGGCTTCCCCCCACTCTCCTTGAGTTTAGGATATCATCAGGATCTTCCCTTGAGGAGATAAAAACAACAGGTATATCCTTATATCGGCTATCACTTTTTAAAAGTTTGCATACGTGAAAACCATTCAGGTATGGCAGGGTAATATCCATGATAACCACACCAGGTTTATTCTTCTGGGCCATCCGAAGACCCTCAGTCCCGTCACTGCTCACCAGGACCTCGATACCGAGACCTTCAAGGTGATTTCGACACTGTCCTATGAAAACATCATCTGTGTCTATAATGAGTATTTTATTGTCCATTAATTTTTCACGGCTTAGGAGACAATAGATGGTGTAATGAAAATAAGCAACTCTCTCTGGGAAGTTTTTGTAACAGTATTTGTGAACAGTTTTCCAATAATAGGAAGATTCCCTAATAATGGAACTTTATCCACCGCTTGGCTCTCATCATTTAAAATGAGCCCGCCGATCAACAGCGTCCTTCCGTCAGCTACCCTTACATTTGTATCGGTGGAACGTGTGGAAACTATAGGCCTGTCAGCATCGGGACCCACATAGCCGATAATGGCCTGGATCTGGGCATTGATGGCCAGGGAAATAAGTCCCTCAGCATTGATCCTGGGAGTTACTTGAAGATTAATATTTACATTTTGGGTCTCAAAAGTGTAGGGGTTCACACCAAAGACACCTCCTTCAGCTTGAGGTACAAGAACGGGTATGCTGGTTCCCACATTAATATTAGCTGGGGAGTTATTGAATGTGGTGACCTGAGGTTCCTGAAGAAGCCTTGTCTCATTATCAGTAGTTAGAAGCTGAAGTATACTGGTAAATACAGGTAAAGTCAGCTGAGCCATGCTAAGTTCATTCCAGTGCCCGATATTGACAAACAATCCTGAGGTATCTGGGACCGTGGGACCTACAAGGTCCGCCCTCAGGCCCCAGTTAATACCGAGATGTTCATCTGCCGAAAGCGTAGTCTCAATGAATTTTACGGAAATATGGATCTGCTGGGTTTTTTGATCCAGTGAATTGATTAACTTTTCAACAGCTGGCAAATATGCCTCTGTATCAGTCACCATAAGTTTGTCGTTGAAAGAGCCTTCTATACCGGTGGTAAATGCAACACTACTGCCTTTTGCGCTAAGTACGCCGTTACCCAATGCTGAAGCTATCATATTTCCATCGGCAAACTTTAGATCATATACTTTGGTAATCAGTTCTCCCTGAAGCGTTACGTCAAGCGGTTTTACAATAATAATCTCATTATCCAGGTACCAGTCATAACCATTCATCTTTAAGATAAGACTTAAAGCAACTTCTATGGTGACATCCTTTAATAACAGAGTTATGGTTTCATCATCACCATCAATGAGATCCGGATGCAGAATCATATTAAGCCCGTAACTGACAAAAAGAAGCCTCACAACGTCCTGTATTGTGGCATCGCGGAACCTCAGTGATACTGTTTGTTGTAGAGCATCCTGCGCAGTCATTTCTTTGATTTCTAGAAATGACGTATCGGGTTGCACTTCCACCTTGTCCTTGAACTTTTCCCACGACACAATGATTTTTCTATCCCCTGACTTATTGATCTTTATTTCCGTATTAGAGAAAAAATCAAGCCGGAGTTCAAGATCTTCCCTACCGAAAGACGTAGTAACAATCCTGATACTGTACTGATAGAGAGGGTCGGTCATGACCCTACGGGCAAAATCTCCCTTGCCCCAATCCGCACCTGTAAATGTGATAGTAAATGAGGGAGGTTCGTACACTTCTGATGTACGGTATTTCGGAACCTCATCAAAGGTGAGGGTTAAGAAGTAGGAAGTCTCCGAATCAACGATGGCTATATCCTCAAGGGTTTGACCGGTAACAACTCCACCCGCAATGAAAAGAAGGAGGGTTAGCCGCTTAATTTTCGATAGTGTCATATTATTCACTTAAAGATAGAACAAGTTTCTTTTGGTTCCGACTCAAAATTACCATGTCCTCAAGAATAGACTCCACAATATAACGGTCAATCATCTGTCCTTCAGTAACTACTTCATCATTGATAATTGCACTTCTAACAAATCCGGAAGTCATAATTCCTGACAGAAAAAATTGTGCTTCGGTGTTAACTACTTGAGATGTTACTGTATTCTCCACAAGATTAAAGATGTCCCTGCCCCATCTGGAGAGGGTTACAACTTGCGGAGATTTTCCACCACCAGGGATCATGGACATAATAAGTGCTGCTTCTTCCATGGGATTACTGGGGGATTTTTTCTCTTCGGCCTGTGTGCCATTATTGCCACCAAAATCAATATATATAAATGCCACTGGGATCAATAAGACGCCAAGGACAATGAGAAGATTTCTTTCGCTTTTTTTCACAGTTATCTCAATCCATAGGAATAAGCTCTAATATTTGCTTCAACATTGGACATGTCAACAGGATTTACAGATATCTCCTTAATATAAATCCTTCTATTATCCGTATCAAGATATTGGATAAATCTGCCCACATTACGCAATTTACCTCTCAACTTTAACTCTATCTCATATCGTTCAAGATAGTTCTCAGTGATGGAAATATATTGCTTTAGAGCGGGCATGGTATCTTCCAGTTTTGGTACCAGTTCCCTCACCTCTACATCATACCTTGTAGCACTGTTCTTGAGTGTTTGAAGGTCTTTTAAGTATCCCAGCTCCGTCATATATCTGTCAGAGTTCTCCACAAGCTGAGTAAACCGTTGTTCATGCTGTGTTTTCACATCACTAATGTCACCGGTCAGGGAAAGAACCTGTTTTAGAGTACTTTCCAGCTGTTGGTACTCCTGTTGGAATCTACCTGTCTTAGTAGCTATCGTCACATTCAGAATAATGGTGACCACAACCAACAAACCCAAAACCGAAGACCCCAATATAAATTTTGTTTTTCCCGGTAAACTGCTCATAAAGTGACCTTAATAGAAAAGTTTAAGGCGCCCTCATTTTGAACCATTGATTTTATAAGCTCTACATTGGTAACATGTTCAGCGTTGCGCAACAGATAGAGAAAATTATTTAATATAATATTTGTATCTCCACTGGGCGGGGATATATCTCCGGATAAAGTGAGGAGGTTACCCTCATTATTGTCCCCGGGCTTATTGATAGCATCTGAGGTGATACTACTCATGGTAATTCTGTTTGAAGTAGCATTGGTAAGATATTGAAGGAGATAAATAATTTTTCTACCTTCAGTGCGGTCATATTCACGAATGGCTGAAAAGCCCTTTATTGCTTGCAATTCCTTTAAGTATGTAAAGTATTCGGACTGTCCATCAATGGCTGCATTCAACTCAGCTTGCGTTGGCGGTATCTTAATCTGGAGCTCCTTCATTGAAGAATTGCCTGAGACCGTAAACAGAGTGGAAAATATTAATACTATTCCCACAGCTATCTGAATAAGCCGGTTAGGAAGAAACCATTTGAAGTTTTCCTTATGCTCTTTTGGCATTAGGCTAAGTTTTTCCGAAGGATCCAGGATCAAAGCGAGGTTCATCATAAAGTACTGACTATTCTCTGGCGCCATCTCACCTTCGAAATCTTTATGGATCATTGTCTCCAGTGGCAACTCCAGCATCTTTACATCTTTACCTACGGAAGATGATATAATTTCGACAATATTGGGGATGGCTGTACCGGGACCACTGGCGTAAATCTTGCTGGACACTCTAAGTCCTTTTAGATTAAAGTTCCTCAGAGTAGCATAGATCTCTGACAGTAACTGAGAGGTGACTGAATTGAGGATTTTATCATAGGTGCCAGAAGAAGTGGTCTCTTCAATATCATCATCTGGCACTTCTTCAAGATCATCTTTTGAAGCAGGAAGACCGCTTTGAAATAACACATTACAGATGTCGCTGTAGCTCATCTCTTGAGCCTCTGGGATGGATGAGGATGCGTCTCTGTAAGCCTGGGCAAAATTCTCCAGCCCAATAAGCATTTCCCGGCACTGAACTATCTCCCAGTCGTTAACAAGAGTTATTCTGCTCTTTTTGTGACCAAAATAGATAAGAATAGCATTTCCCGAAGAACTGGTCTTGTATTGATTTTGGAAAATATTGTACTGAAGTTTTGTGATGGAAGTGAGATACCTTGGTTGTATTCCCCTTTCCGTCAAGAACTGATAGTCATGAGTTATGGCGTCCTTGTCCGTAAAAATGCAACAGGTAGAACTCTCCAGGACCTCTTTGGATTTCCCACCGTAACTCAACCAATCAATTAACACGTTTTTTCTCTGAATTGAGAATCTGTCTGCTATTTGATTCCCGATAAATACTGATCTTTCATTTTTGCTCATCTGCGGCACTTTTAAAAAATCTATCTCGATAGGATAGTCAGAAGAATAAAATCCCAGGTAATATCTTTTCCACTTCTTTTTCTTTAACTCTTGTTCATAGACGTAATGAATAAGTTCAGTGAATTCCTCAATCTGAATATCTTCCGTTTCATACGGGAGTTCATACTCTCGAGCCTTCCTGATAAGGAATTCGTCTTTCTTCACTTCCGCCATTAGAAAAGTGACCTTGTTACTGCTTTTTACAAACGTAACTGCCTTTGAATAGCCGTTCAAGTGACGATAAATGTTGAGGACACGGCTCTTGAAAAAAGCGACCAGAGGGTGATCAGGATTATTTTCAGCCAAAACATTATACTGCTCATCGGAGATTTCCAGTTCATCCCCCAAACCTTCAAGTTCATCATCCTGCTTTGAAGAGAGGAGATGATCCCTGAGTAATGTTTTTTCTTCAATGCTCATCATAGTCCCATCGGCCTTACGTGCATTCCTAACGGCAACATCTATCCCTTCAGGAGTGAGATCACACTCAGGCACGAGGAATTCCTTATCGTCAATATTAACTGACTGTGTGAGTGGTCTTTCTCCTTCAGATGGTTCAGGTCCAGATACGTTTTCAGATGCTTCTCCAATTTGCTTTTCAGCAGAAATACCTGATGGAGAGGACCGGACCTTCAATAAACTTGATAGTAGGGAATTTTCTTCATCTCCAGCACCTGAATCATTTCCAGTAGCGCCGGTCGTAACAGTTGCATCAATGTTCTGTTCCTCAACAATATTAACTACCGTATCTGCCTCAGTGGACATTTCAACCTTTTCCACAATAGTGTTGATCTGTGTAGCTTGTATAATTGGAGCTGCTTCTACAGCTACAGCTTCTTCTACTACAGCTTCTTCTTCTACTTCCTCAATATCTTCAGCTGATGACTCTTCAACAGGAGTTTCATAAATATACTCTTCTTCCTCAGAAGTTTCTGAAATCGTCTCTTTTAACTCATCTTTTTCCTCCATTGAGGGAACGGTAGAAGATAGATCCGGTTTTTTCTGCTCTTCCATGGCTGCAGGATTTTCAGCAATGGGGAATCCTGTTTCAACAAAAAGTTGAGCTTCATACAAAGAAGGAGAGATTTCGAATGACCGGGCAATGTTAAGATATTTTTTCTTGCTGATCCCATGGATCACTTTTGTTTCCGCTACAAAAATCAGGTTTACCTGAAGCAATTTCTTCAGGTGATAATAGATCTTTTCCCGGGGGAAATTTATCTCTATGGCGATCTCCTCGGCAGAAAGGGGATTACTATAAAGACACTGAACGATGGATTTGCGGGTAGGGTTGGAAAATTCCCTCAAAGCATTAACATCATCAATGATATAGGTTTCCATTTGGTCTTGATAGTGCTCTCTTTCTTCATCCTCTTCTGCCAATTCTTCACCGCCCGTTTCTTCACTGGGAGAAACAGGTTCCCCTGTGTTAAATACATCATAGCTTTCAGCCAGGTTGGTGTGAGGTGAAGATTCGTCCAGAATTTCATATGCTTTTGCTTCTTCCTCAGCCTTGTCCACAGCTTTATCGAGCTTGTCTACATCCTCCTGGTAAGAAGAAACATCAATTTGCAGTGATTCTGCGTGCATAATGGCCTGCAAAAGCTGGTCCCTGCTGTTGCGAAGAGCAACAAGATCCGAATCTTCCAGAAGGGATTTAATCTTTGATTGAACCTCATTGAGGTTCGACAGCGCTTCATCCTGGTTACGCTCATTTTCTCCTGCCGCCTGAACCATCTCCGTAAGATTATTGATAGTTCTCTCATCGTCTTCTTCATCCACTCCTGCCAGTTTCGCACGTTCCATGGCTGATGCAAGGTTTTCCCGAATTTCCTTTAGCCTGTCAGGCTCATCCTCAACCGACACCGATTCTGCTTCATCTCGCGATGCAGCAAGTTCTGCCTCTGCCTCCTTTTTTTCACGGGCAAAAATGATGGCCTCTTCAAGGTCTTCAATCCATTTTTCATCCTGTTCCACATTAATATCACAGGATGCGGCACGTCCAACTGCGGCAACCAAAAATTCAAGGACAACAGTCAGTGCATCAGGATCATCATCCATAGAAATAGCCTCAGCATCTTCCCGTGCTTTAGAAAGCTGCCCTTCGGCCTCGATTCTTTCCCTGGCGCGTTTAGCAGTCTCATCAAGCTGATCAACTTTGAGCTGATCTTCAACTACGTCAATACCTGATGCATCAGCCCGGTGAACTGCCTCAAGCAATGTGTCTCGCGCATTCTCAACTGTCTCCGGGTCTGAGTCTGCGGCTAGAGTCTCCCCCTGTAACCGGGCTGCAGACAGTGCTTCTTGGGCATCTACTTTTTCTTCTGCAAGTCTTTTCAGTGTCTTTTCCATCTCAT